>SXGR01145091.1_pt1 | contig 11364 bp, 7 predicted proteins | sample 3174711 | NCBI WGS metagenome assembly SXGR01 (sample SAMN11356860, study PRJNA531348) | freshwater metagenome | isolation source: freshwater sample F1-60 | place: China: Fuxian Lake, Yuxi | collected 2017-12-25
ACCATTATGCGGTTACGGATAGTAGGGGCTTATGTCCTACGGGCTGGCATGTTCCATCGGATGGGGAGTGGACGATTCTTGAAAATCAATTAGGGGGAGCAAGTGTAGCAGGAGGTGCCTTGAAGAGCACAGCGACGCAACCCACCCCCGGTGGCTGGGTTTCACCGAACACGGGAGCGACGAATTCATCGGGTTTCACTGCTCTGCCGGGCGGCCTTCGCGACTACTGCTACTTAAATTTCATCGACGTGACCTACGGCGGAGGTTGGTGGTCCTCCTCCGTCTTCTCCGGGTCCAATGCCTGGTACCGCTACCTGTACTACGTCGGCAGCGACATTTACCGCGACAACGTCAACCGTGCCCTCGGCTTCTCGGTTCGCTGCTGCAGGGATTAGGGCAGTGCGTAGGGGGATTCGACCATTTGACCATTGCCCACTCCCTGTGGGAGTGGGCTGCGGGAAGCGGCAAATGGACAATTCCCCCATCGCCCGTCGCTCTAAGCGGGGGGCGGTGGGGATCCTGAATTTCAAAAATCTTGATTTATTAAGATATATTACATTCCAATCTTGTCATTCAGGAAGCCTTCCTTTATTGGCACTTGAAAGCTTGAATCTCAAAGGATAGTTTCTGTTGAAGCTCGGAGCTTATGCCGACCAGAGGAAGTCTGAGATAGCTCTTGCAGAGGCCCATTTCCTGGAGTAGGAACTTAATGCCGGCCGGGCTACCTTCGCGGAAGACTGCGGTGATGATGGGTAACAAATCTTGATGAATCTGACGGGCCCGATGAAAGTCGCCGTTCAGGGCGTGGCCAACCAAAGCGCTGAATTGTTTAGGTAGGGCATTGCCGATGACCGAAATCACACCGTCCAAGCCCAGAGCCAACAATGGGAGGGAAATGGCGTCGTCACCGGAATACACCTTGAAAGAGGTCGGTTTGGAACGCATGATTTCCATGATTTGAGCCCAGTCGCCTGAGGCTTCCTTGGTTGCAACAATGTTCGGGAAATCCGAGGCAAGCCGCAGGGTGGTTTCGGCGCTCAAGGAACACCCTGTACGTGCAGGGACATTGTACAGGACGATGGGCTTGTCCGTGGACAAAGCGAGTTCCCGGTAATGAGCATACAGCCCTTCTTGGGTGGGTCGGTTGTAATAAGGTGTTACCGAAAGCAAGGCATCCACGCCATCCAAGTCAAAGATCTTCAATTGATCAAGCAATTCCCTGGTATCGTTGCCCCCCATCCCGCACCACAGGGGCAGACGCCCTGCCAACTGCTCCCGAACCAGGCCGAGCACCTGCATGCGTTCTTCTTTGGACAAGGTGGGCGTTTCTCCGGTGGTGCCCAGGGCCACTACGAAATCCACGCCTCCGTTCACGAGGTGATCCATGACGGAAGCGATGCCGACAGGATCCAGATTTCCTTGGACGTCAAAGGGAGTGACCACCGCAATACCGGTGCCGTTTGGAAGTCTTGGGTTCATAAGTATTATGGATGATTCGACTTGATGAGCTTGTATTAGGCTTGTTGTGATTGGCCTATCGGGTGAATGCTCTGTAGTTTCTCGCGATGAATTTGATGCAAACCCAGATGCTCCAAATGCTGGAGCAGTGATCGAAGGCTTGGTTTGGCCCCCGCGAGTTTAAGTCCCAATTCTAAATTGTAGGGTGGGGAAGGCTGGTTGCGGTTGACACCGATTTTGATTTGGGCATTGGCGACCATGACCAGGTACTCCAAAGGCGGATTCACCACAGGGCACAAATTGATGCACAAATCAAAGGGTCTGGATTTGGCCAAGGAGACAATGCGATCTGGTGGCAAAAGGGTGTTGGTGAGCTCTTGGATGTGGAAACTGTTCAAATCGGCTTGCGCATGACGCACCAGACCCAAGGTCTGGCAAAAGAAATCCGGACGACGGTACTGGGCAACCAGTTTAGCAAGGTCCATCTGCCAGGCATCGTTCCCATCGTACAGGACTAACCATCCTCCCCTGGTCAATTGGTTCTTGCCTTGGACTATTGTAGGCGTCGCGCCTGAAAATTCGGTGGACAAATTCTTGATCAGGCGCTCAAACATCCATTTCCGTAGGAACATGGGGGGCTTGAACGGGAGTTTATCAAAATCTATCGCCATGATACCTTGCAAGATACGAAAGGCATTCAACCCGCTAAGGCTCTTGCTAGCTGTTCCCTTGCAGGATTTTCAAAATTTCCTCTTCAGATAGAGTGGCGATGCCTAATTCCTCCACTTTGCGAAGCTTGGAGGGACCTGCTTCTGTGCCTGCGACCAGGAAGTCCAATTTGCTGCTGATCGAATTGAGGATCGTTCCGCCGGCATCTTCAATGCGTTGCTTCAAGGTTTCCCGATCACAATGCTCAAATCGTCCGGTGACCACAAGTTTTTTGTTTTCTAGGGGTCGGGATTCCTTTGCATCTTGGATGCCCTGCTCCGATGCCGATGAGGGTGGTGAAGTTCTGGACGCATAGGTCATGGACAAGCCCTGGGATGCCAATCGAACCCATAAGGATTGATTCTGAGGGTCAGTAAACCAGGTAAGAATTTGGTCGGCGGATTTCTCCCCGATTTCATGGATATTCATCAATTCCTCACGGGAGGCTGTCGAAAGATTGGCCATGTTTTGAAATTTCCTGGCCAGGGTAAGCGAAGCTACTTCGCCGATACCTCGGATGCCCAAGGCAAAGAGCACCTTTTCGAAAGGAGTTTTTTTGGAGTCCTCAATGGAAAGCAATAAACGAGTTCGGCTTCGTTCACCCATTCGCTCTATTTGGGCCAATTGCCCCTGGGTCAGGGCATACAAATCTGCCACGTCTTGGATGATATGCTGTTGTAACAAAGAACCTAGGGTCTCAGGGCCAAGATGTTCAATGTTCATGGCCTTGCGGGATACAAAATGCTCAAGCCTTCCCAAAATTTGCGGCGGACAATCCCGGTGATTCTCGCAGTAATGCAGGGCTTCGTGTCCGACCAACGAAGTTCCGCATTCGGGACAGGTCACCGGAAATCCCACCTTGGTAGCCCCTGCAGGCCTTAATGCCAGTGCCACATTGGTTATTTTGGGGATGATGTCCCCTCCTTTTTCTAGGTAAACGGTGTCCCCGATATGGAGGTCAAGTCTCCGTATCTCGGCATCGTTGTGGAGCGAAGCCCTTTGCACCGTGGTTCCAGCCACCTCAACGGGTTGAAGATGGGCGACTGGGGTGATGACTCCGGTTCGGCCGACCTGAAATTGAACATTTTGGAGGATGGTTTGAACCGATTGTGCAGGGTATTTGTAGGCAATGGCCCAACGTGGGGATTTGGCGGTGTATCCTAATTCTTCACGTTGTCCGAAATCGTCCACCTTGACCACTACACCGTCAATATCAAAAGGCAAATCAGCTCTGCTGCTATGCCAACGATGGATGTAATCCAGAACCTTCTCAAACGGGGAGGGCCCTACGCGATGATCGGATACCGGTAAACCCCATGCGGCAATCAATGCCATCCTAAGGTGATGACGAGCCTTGCCATGCAAGAACTCAAAGTCCCCGTCCAATTGGTAACACAAGGCGGATAATTTTCGTTGCCGCACTTGTTTGCTATCTAGGAGTTTAAGGGTTCCGGATGCGAAATTGCGGGGATTGGCATAGGTCTCTTCGCCCGAATCGCGTTTGCCGCGATTGATTTGCTCGAAGGCCGAACGACCCATGTAAATTTCACCTCGGATTTCCATGGCCTCTGAAGGGGCTGTGGGCTTCAGAAGAAGAGGAATGGATTCGATGGTTTGGACATTGGCTGTCACGTCATCGCCTCGCAGTCCATCCCCTCGGGTGACGGCATACTCGAGCTTTCGGTTACGGTAATGCAAGGAAATGGCGACTCCATCAATCTTTAATTCAGCGCAATATTGCGGAATGAAGCCCAACGACTTGCAGCAACGATCATGAAAGGATTGCAATTCTTCTTTGCTGTAGGTATTGCCCAGGGATAACATGGGGCGCAGGTGTTCTCGTGTTTCAAATCCAGACATTACTTCGCCACCAACACGCTTGGTTGGGGAGTCGCTCTCTACCCACTGAGGATACCTGTTCTCCAGCTGCTCTAGTTCTTTGAGTAAACGATCAAAGTCCTGATCCGATATCAACGACAGGTCCTGGAGGTAATAGGCGTGGTTGTATTGGCGCAAAAGGGCAGCCAATTCCCGCATTCTTAGCCAATCCGGATTCTTCTCAGGATCCATGCCTACTCGCTTGCGGTCCCGTAAACGCCCATGTTGCTGAAGCGCTCCACGCGGGCCGCAATTCGGGTCTGGCCGTCCATGAATTTAAGTTCCCTTAGATTTTTGAGAAGGTATTTCTTCAGCGTTGCAGCCATTCCTTCCCGGTCTCGGTGGGCACCGCCCAATGGTTCGGGGATGATTTCGTCCACCAAGCCGTTGGCGAGCATGGCCTCAGCAGTTAGTTTCAAGGCTTCGGCAGCTTTTTCTTTGTGGTCCCAGCTTCGCCACAGAATACTGCTGCAGGATTCAGGGGAAATCACGGAATACCAGGTGTTATCCAGCATCAACACCCGGTCTCCAACACCGATTCCAATCGCTCCGCCGGAGGCTCCTTCGCCCACAATGACCACAATGACTGGGACTTTGAGCTTGAACATTTCCCGGATATTGCGGGCAATTGCCTCGGCCTGACCCCGTTCCTCCGCTTCAATACCGGGGAATGCCCCAGGAGTGTCAATCAATGTTACAATCGGCTTATTGAATTTCTCTGCCATTTTCATAAGGCGGAGCGCTTTGCGGTAACCCTCTGGATTGGCCATTCCAAAATTTCGGTATTGACGCATCTTGGTGTTGATGCCTTTTTGGTGACCGATGAACATGATAGTCTCACCATCCATTTTGGCAAATCCGCCTACAATGGCCTTGTCATCCCCGAAGGCACGATCTCCGTGGAGCTCCACAAAATCGGTACACATATGCTCTACATAGAAGAGGGTGTGCGGTCGATCCAGATGCCTGGACATTTGCACCTTTTGCCAGCCGGTCATGTTGCTGTACAATTGACGTTTGGCCTTGATGATTTGGGTTTCCAAGGCTCTAATCGGCCCACTGACATCGCTTTTGCCTTTGTCTTGTATTTGCCTGAGCTTCAGGAGTTCGTCCTCAAGGTCTTGAATGGGTTTTTCGAAGTCAAGCCAAGCAGGGGCTGGTTTGGATTGGGGTGTAGGATTGGACATGGTTTCATCAATCAATGAACAAGAAAGCGAATTCTATTTCGGCCTCGTGCGCTACGGTATTCCAGGAGGTACAAACCAGGTTCGAGCAGTCCACTCAAGTTAAGTTCCTCCCTGCCTTGACTGGCGTTTTCGATAAGGCCTTGATGCATGATTTGTCCGTTCGTATGCAGGATACGGTAATTTGCGGGTGATTCATCGGAAGGAAATTCTAAGGTAAAGTGACCTTGGTTGGGATTGGGATACATGCGCAGGGCCGATCTTGCATTCAAGTCATTGAGGGAACTTCGGTCAAGGCTCACCCTCCAACGGGTGGAATCCGTTTGCGTGATGAGATTCTCAAAGTATTCGTTGACAGCGGCATGGGTGGCCTGCAGATAAATGGCTGTATCGCTGGTTCTGCTGTAGAAGATCCGCATCAGCGGGTGGTAAGATGAATCCCTGGGGATGCTTAACGCTAAGTTTTGGGATATGCCAATGATGCGTGGCTGCTGGTTGGATAAGGTGTACTGCCAAGCCGGTGAACCCGGGGCGGCGAGGGACAGGATATGCAAGGGGCGAATGCCGTGAATGGAAAAGTCAAGAGCCGTTAATCGATGTTGTGGATTACGAATTCCGATATCGACATAGCGTTGGACGGTGTCAATGGCCAGAATTTTGGTGGAATGCGTTTGAGCAGATTGGATACCCCGTGGAAACTGGCAATTCTGACCGGTGTTGTTGTTCATCAAACAATTCCCAAGCAAGGCAGCATCCCAAACATTCAAGACCGAATCCCCGCTCAAATCGGCACAGTTGGAGAAGGGTAATTGCTGCTGCACCAAGCCCGTCAAGTAATAGGGCATATCCGTGCCGGATCGTATGTTGTCTTGATTGATATCTCCGGCAACTGCTGTTCCAGCGCAAATACCTCGGCAATCCCGAACTGCATTCCCGTAAGCCACCCCTTGGCAATCGGTATAGGGCGCACAGTTGGGGTACTTGCTGTATTGTTTGAGGCCGTTGCTATCCGTGTAAATACGGACACAAACCTGGGCCCAATTGTTTAGGTAACTCATTTCGATACGTCCCAAAGCGTCTGGAGATTGATCCCAATTGACTTTGGCCGCAAGAATATAATCCCCGGTGGGCACATCAGTGATGTCAATCCACTGACAATCTAAGCCACGGGAATAAATATCACCGCAACCTGCAGTGATTCCCATGTTGCTGCATCCGTATTTGGCAGGAATACCGGAGGGGCAGGCGAGGTCCATCACGCAGAAACCGGTTTTGAAACCAATAGGGATTCTGTTACCCACCGTAGGATATAACACATATTCTGCGTAACCCTCGTAGTGGGCATGACCATGGCAATTGACTGTATTGAATTGCCCTGGATGCGTGCTGGGGCTACCAATAAAATAATCAGTGATCCCTACATTACGTATATCCGTAGTAAACCTTATCAGGGTTCTGGCTCCGTACCCGGTCAGGCAGTTTTCGGCCACCCAGCAATTTCCAACATTGGCGTTGATGGTGGATCGTTGCAAAGAATTCTCGAAGGCCGACTGCACAAATTCCAAATCCGGTCCAGGTGGACACATGGGATTGGGGTAATAATAGCAAGTTCCTGAAATGGTGGCCATGGGGTCGTAATTGCAGGCCAATGGGTCCATGCATCCGGGAATAGGGCCATCGTATTGCAGGCGAAAGGCTATAGGTCCGTTACAGGAACTATCCCCGCCGATGCGCATATAATAAACCCTGCCTGTGTCGAGGAAGGCCATTACCTCCGCTCGGATACCACAGGTCGTCGATGAGTCGTTGAAGAATACCGTTCCCATATTGTCGTTGGCCAGGACCGGAACATTGCAATTGTTGTAGACCCAAATGCGGGTATTGAAGGCCGGGTTGGCAGGACAGGTGCTGATGCGATAGCGACCACGGGCAGGTGCCGTGTAGGCATACCAGGAATTACGACCAGGAGCGGCATGATTTCCGGTATCAATGGCGAGGGCGGTCTGGCAACTCTGTGCCGGAGCGCAATTCAGGGAACGGACATCGCTGTGGGTAAACTGGCCGCCGCTGACGACCAGGTTGCCGTTCCACCACAATTGGAACATGCCGTTGCCGTAGCTACAACAAAGGCCATCTCCGTACGAATCCATCATAGTGAATAGTAAACATGATGTGTTAGGAATACAAAGGGTATCTCTGTAAACGGTACTATCCACCGTGAAGTAACCGGTGTCCCGAAAAGCAAGCACGGCTCCCGTCTGGTTCTGCAGGCGGTAGGAGGACTCTCTCGGGTAATTGTCAGTTCGAATCACCACGATAAGTTGAGATGTACCGCCGGGACAAGTTTGGGCATAAGATGAACTAAAACACATCCAAAGGATCATCAATATGCTGCTCATTAACTTGCAGCCGACCCAGGTTGTTTCAGGCTTGTCCAAAGACTGATTCTTTAAGAAAAATATGAAATTGGTCATAAAAATATTTGTAACCTCAAATGAAGTGATAAACAAAGATAAACCCTGCGATGCCTTCAAGGTACGGCTTCGCTGACAGCCCATTGCTCCACCACTGCAGGCAAATGGGCTTGCTCTAGGCCGTGGATTCGCTCCGATAGGGTCTGAACTGTATCCTCGGGGTGCACCGGACAGCGAAAGGAGGCGATTGCGGCGCCTTCATCGTAGGCCTCGTTCACTAGGTGAATGGTGATGCCGGATTCGCTTCGACCGGCGGCCAAAACCGCTTGATGAACCCGTTCTCCGTACATTCCCTTCCCACCAAAATTCGGGAGCAAAGAAGGGTGAACATTGACGATGCGTTGGGGATAAGCTCGCAAAAGAAATTCCGGAATACGCCACAGAAATCCCGCAAGCACCATCGCGTCGATTTGGAAGGCCTTTAATTGATCCAAAAGATCTTGCTCCTGCCGCCAACTTTCCTTGCCGATCAGGATGGAGGGAACCTTGAGGCTCGATGCTTTGCTCAGGACAGGGGCATCAGCCTTGTTGCAAACTACCAAGGCAACTCGAATCCGAGGATGGGACTTGAAGAAACGGATAAGGTTCTCGGCATTGGTGCCTTGGCCACTGGCCCAAACGGCAAGCCGGATCAGGGATTCGGCCATTGCCAAACACGGGTTTTGAGAAGCCGAAGCATTTGGAGCATGGAGGAAGGCGGGAGCATGCGATGCAATTCGATGGAAGAAAGCGTGTAGGAACTGCTAGTCTGCGGATTGACTTTGACCCCCATGCACACGGTGGATCCGTTGTATAAGGGAAAGGGAGGCGCAGGGTTGTTGTCTTCTCGTAATAACAAATTAATTTTGTAGAGAGGGATGGACGAAGCACCCAGCCTGAGGGGGCGATTCCCTGAACTGAAGCCTTGGTGGGTCATGGTGGGCAGCGTCCAGGGCTGACCGTTCCATTGTCCTGACAAAGGCAATAGACTCGATGTATCGGTGACCAGGAAGCTGTAGCCTGCAGGTATTTCTTGAACCGAATCGATTGGGGATGATTCATAGGCAGGGGTCCAAGCCGGAGTGCTCGCATCTGCTTTGGCGGCCAAGAGCACATGGCCTCCCTGGCCCAGGACGGTCCCTAATGTTCTCGAAGAAAATTGCATGGCCAAATCAAAGTCCGGGGCAATCCAGAGGATGCGCCCAAAACGTCCAAAAATTCTGGCCTGTACTCTGTTGTTGACGGAAAGCTGGGTGTAGCGGTTTCCGATTTTTTGAAAAAGTCGCAATTCCTCTACCGATCCAATATTCAAACTATCCATCCATGCCTTGTAGCGTAAGGACAAGGTATCAGCGTTCAATGAGGGGTTTGGATCATTTCCGTAAGCATTCACAAGAAGGAGGGAAGCCACACAGCTTTTGACTTTGGTAGTGCGACTAACCACCCAATGGGAAGCGGACAAGGATTGATCCACTGCTCGGATGTACAAGCGGTTGGTATCGTTTTCGATGAGTCCACCGAGGCGTTTGGCCAAAGGAAAATCATTGGGTCCTGCCAAAACCTGACACAAACCAGAATTGTTAGCCCATTCCAAGATGCATTCCGTGTATGCGCTGGGGATGCGAACGGTATCGCTACTAGTGGTGTCGTTCAGGCAAATTTCATAATACAATATGGTCGAGTCGCCGTCGCTGTCTTTACCCTGCCATCGATAGCCTAACACCGGACAAGACACCGAAGGAAATGCGCCGGCGAGCGGAGAACCGCCGTCCGGATTGTAAGTGAAACTGACCTGGGGAGCGGTGTTACGCAGTGGAAGAATAAGCATTGCCGGCTCGGGGTCAGTTGCCCCCTCTACGTCTACCGCCCTAATCTGCAATTCAAAATCTGCAGTGTCAGGGCCAGGAGGGAGGTTTAGGCGTACCAAGGTATCATTGGATCTAGTCCAGGACCAAGGCTGGTTGCTGAGTGGACGTAAGCCAACCCGAAAATCGTAATGATCCACCACCCCGTCCGGATCCAAACCCCACCAATGCAGTTGCACGGAGGTGGGCAAACGGTCTGGACCGCTTCTCTGAATGCTGTCCACTACCGCGTAGGTTTCGGGGGTTTGGTTGGGCAACAATTTACCCATCCATTCCGACCGGCAGGATGCTAACGATAGGATAAGGCTTCCAAGGCCGATTAGAGTCAGGTTACTTTTCCTCATAGACCCGGTAAAGGTAAGTCAAAGCCTTACTTGACCTCCTCGTAGTCCACGTCGGTGACATCTTCTGTGGCGCTTTGACCTGAGCTTTGTCCGGCAGGACCTTGGGCGGATCCACTCGGATCTCCTTGAGCACCCTGCTGGCTGGCCTGGTACATGTCCGCTGATGCGGATTCCCATTGCTTGTTGAGCTCAGCGGTAGCTTCAGTGATGGAAGCCAGGTCCTTGGAGGCGTGGGCTTTTTTGAGGTTTTCGAGCGCAGTTTCAATGGCTGTTCGCTTTTCGGCTGGGATCTTGTCCCCGTACTCTTTGAGTTGTTTCTCGGTGGAGAAAATCAAGGAGTCGGCGGAATTCATGGTATCTGCTTCTTGACGTCGTTGCTCATCGGTGGAGGCATTTGCAGCGGCCTCTTGTTTCATGCGTTCGATTTCTTCTTTGCTGAGACCCGAAGATGCTTCGATGCGAATTTTCTGTTCCTTGCCTGTGGCTTTGTCTTTGGCAGAGACATTGAGAATACCATTCGCATCGATGTCGAAAGTGACTTCGATTTGGGGTACACCACGGGGTGCTGGGGGAATGCCGTCCAAATGGAATCGTCCAATGGTTTTGTTATCAGGTGCCATGGGCCGCTCGCCTTGCAACACGTGGATTTCAACCGAAGGTTGGGAATCGGCAGCCGTGGAGAATACCTGGCTTTTCTTGGTGGGGATGGTGGTGTTGGATTCAATCAAGCGGGTCATAACATTCCCCATAGTTTCGATACCTAGTGAGAGAGGCGTTACATCCAACAAAAGAACCCCTTCAACATCACCGGTAAGAACACCGCCCTGAATGGCAGCTCCTACGGCAACCACCTCGTCGGGATTAACCCCTTTGGAGGGTTTCTTGCCGAAGAATGATTCCACGACCTCCTGAATTTTGGGGATACGGGTAGATCCACCAACCAAAATCACTTCGTCGATATCAGAGGTAGAGTAACCCGAATCTTTGAGGGCCTGCTTACAGGGCTCCAAAGTTCTTTGGACCAAAGAATCAGCTAGTTGTTCGAACTTGGCTCGACTTAATTTGCGAACCAAATGCTTGGGTACCCCATCCACTACCGTAATGTATGGGAGGTTAATTTCAGTGTCGCTTGAGGAGGATAATTCAATCTTAGCTTTTTCTGAGGCTTCTTTGAGTCTTTGCAAGGCCATAGGGTCTTTGATGAGGTCTACTCCTTCATCGGATTTGAATTCTGAAGCTAGCCATTTTATGATGACCTGGTCAAAATCATCGCCACCGAGGTGGGTGTCCCCGTTGGTGGACTTAACCTCAAAGACTCCGTCGCCTAACTCGAGGATTGAAACGTCGAAGGTTCCACCGCCAAGGTCAAAGACGGCAACTTTGAGATCGGAGGTTTTCTTGTCCAAACCATAGGCTAAGGCGGCGGCAGTGGGCTCATTGACAATACGGGCTACTTTGAGTCCTGCGATTTCTC
>SXGR01300227.1_pt1 | contig 11364 bp, 6 predicted proteins | sample 3174711 | NCBI WGS metagenome assembly SXGR01 (sample SAMN11356860, study PRJNA531348) | freshwater metagenome | isolation source: freshwater sample F1-60 | place: China: Fuxian Lake, Yuxi | collected 2017-12-25
AACTGAACTCACGCGTACGGACATAAGTCAGCCGGCCATCTTAGTGGTTAGCATCATGGCTTTGGCGGTGTTAAAAACCGTGGTTAAACCCTTAACTTTTCATGCGGTTGCCGGATTAAGTTTGGGCGAATATTCAGCGCTGGTTGCAGCTGAAGCGATTTCTTTTCACGATGCGGTGCGCTTAGTTCGCTTACGTGGACAAGCCATGCAAGCTGCGGCAGAATTAGTGCCATCTGGAATGGTGGCGCTCATTGGCGCGGATGAAGCCAGTGCGACAAAATTATGTGAAGCTGCAAATGGCGGCGAAGTATTACAGGTCGCCAATTTAAATAGCCCAGGCCAAGTCGTTATTTCTGGTACAAAATCCGCCTGCGATCGCGCCATGGCGCAAGCAAAAGACCATGGTTTACGTCGCGCGATTGCGTTGCCAGTAGCCGGTGCATTTCATAGTGCCTTAATGGCGCCAGCAGCAGCGCAATTGCGTGCGGCGTTAGCCGCGACGAAATTCCGTGACCCACAAGTGCCAGTTTACACCAATGTACATGCCGGTCCGGTGTTACGGGCGAGTGAAATTCCCGCCTTATTGGAAGCGCAATTGACTAAACCGGTACGTTGGGCTGATTCAGTCGTGGCGATGAAAGCCGCTGGTATTGATACGTATTGGGAATTAGGGCCTGGGAAGACCTTATGCGGAATGATCACCCGCACCGTCTCCGAGGTGACCATGCGTAATCTTGATAATGCCAATGATGTGATTGGATTCGCAACGCCGTGAGTGCTTGCCTGCGTGGGCTGTTCTGACAGCTTAGGCACCAGTGTTCGTCTTACCGTTTCTAGGAGTTTATGATGTCGCGTACCATCACGTGTTTGTTCGCTGTCGCTATCGCTTCAACGGCACTTTTTTCCGCGCTTTCGGCAGCCGAAGTTCCGGCAACTCCGGCAGCCAAACCCATTCATTCTCAAGCGGTGATTACCACGAATTTGGGCGCGATCACGGTAGAATTATACGATGACGAAGCGCCTAAAACGGTAGCTAATTTTTTAGCCTTAGCTGCGGGCGAAAAAGTGTTTACCGACCCCAAAACCGGGATGGAAGCAAAGCGCCCTTATTATGATGGTTTAGTATTTCATCGCGTCATTAAAGGTTTCATGATCCAAGGTGGATGTCCATTAGGATCGGGCAGCAGTGGTCCAGGGTATAAATTTGAAGATGAAATAAACGCGACTTCGTTAGGTCTTGCTCGTGAAATGGCCATGGTTGGCGATGATTTACATCCTCAATGTGGCTACATGCAGCGTCAATTTATGGATACCGTGCTGCGTCCACGCATGGAAGCGATGGGAATTACTCCAACATCGACGATGGAAGAAAAACAAAAAGTTTTTGATGCGGTATTAAAAGAAGCACGTTCGTTATCGCTCAAAGGCTTTTACGAAAAACTGGGATATGTTTATAATGATAGCCTGCCAACCTCACATCGCCCGGTGCGTGGATGTTTAGCCATGGCCAACAGCGGTCCAAATACCAATGGCTCGCAATTTTTTATCAACTTGGGTGATACCCCACATTTAACCGGAAAACATACGATTTTTGGTCATGTGATCGCTGGCATGGAAGTTGTTGATGCGATTGGCAATGTCCAAACGGCAGATGCTGATCGCCCAGCGACTCCTGTGGTAATTCAATCGGTCCGTAAGAAATAAGACTCGGGCTAAAGTCGAAGCGAAAAAATTAGACGAGTATTAGAACTCATCCCAAAAATCCATCATGTCGGTTGGTTTGGTCTCGAACTGACCATCGTTGTTGTCAAAACTCGACCTAGCACTGCTAGGCCTTCGTTTTCGCCGCCTAGGTGGATGAGTCCGATCCGCTGCGCCCACCTTGGAGGGATTTTGGGGATGATTTCTAGTCTTTCCACTTTCCCGGAGCGACTACCTTTTTAATGAGGTCGGTAATTTCGTCTGATGTCGGTGCACTATTGGTGTCACTGTCGACTGGTTGAAACAATAAACCACCACCGCCTGTTGGGCTGCCCGCATTCAGCGCTAATTGTGGACCAGGAAAATCTTTAATCGGCATGGTCATGTCGCTAATATCGTACAGACGAGTGACCGTGGCTTCGGCGATGGGTTGATCACTGATAAATAATGCGCCATGGATATAACCCATTTGCGTACTGCTGAGTTTGGTGATCCAATGCAGAACATTGCCCAATGACATGTTGCTGGCTTTGAGCGTGATGGTCGGTGATTTAATTAAGACGGACGGCGCGACCACGATATTGATGCGGGTGGAGGTGCGTAAAAAGTCTATGATGTCGGTAAGTGAAGTGTCTTGGAAATCGAGCGTGATACGTTGACCTAATTTTGCGTTGGTCGCCCGATCCATGCTGGTGCTGGCAGGTGCGGTAACTAACAGGGCATTTCCCCAACGACCAATGTGGTATTGATCATCTGCGGCCGACGCCAAACCAAATGAGATCAGAGTGAGTGAAATGAGTGGTAAAACGGTGGCGCGCATCTGAGACCTCCGTGAATACAACGAATCATGCTCGTATTCAATGACAGAGGGAAGCGACAGTTAGAGTACCTTGATGGGGGCGTGACGCACCCCAGGGTTTTACTCTTCGGGTTCTAAGTGCTCTTCGATCGCGGCTAGAACCTCGGTAACGTGATCCTGAACTTTCACTTTGAGCCACGATTTGGCGATCATGCCATCGGCATCCACCAGAAAAGTGCTGCGAATAATCCCCAAACTCGTTTTTCCATAGAGCATCTTTTCGCCCCAGGCGCCGGCCTTTTCGGCGAGCGCGTGATCCTCGTCACTCAACAAGACAAAGTTGAGATCATGTTTCTCAATAAACTTTTTATGACTCGCAATGGAGTCGGGGCTGACGCCAAATACTGGGATTTCTACGTCATTAAAGGCGGCAATATTATCGCGAAAATCGCAGGCTTCCGTGGTGCATCCTGGGGTTTGGTCTTTGGGATAAAAATAAATGACAAAAGGGCTGCCTTTAAGATCTTTAGACGTCCAAATTTGGTCGTCGGAACCAGGCAGAGAGAATAGGGGGAAGCGAGCCATTGTAACTCCTCGGTGCTGTCTTTTTCATGCAGCTTCTCATCGCGCTGCCAAGTAGTTTTTTCGACTTTACAGCGTCAAAGCGTTTCAGTGTTTGATCCCAAGCAGGCACGATCAATGGCTTGGTTCCAAGATCTGACATCAGGTGATGACCGAGGTTCAACCCAGATCATTAATTCCCAAGGATCAGCGTTTTGGTTTTGTGCGCCTGCATACGGCGATTGAGCATGGCGAGAAATTTATTGTCCAGATTGGTGGTATTCCCAGCCAATAGACTGATAATGCCGCGATATATGGATGGTTCGCGATGATCGGCAAAGAATAAATTGTCAATTAAATGGCCATCATACCATAGTTTAATGAAACTGAAAAACGTCGCTAAATCGTGGTCGGTCGTACGTCCCCATTCACCAAGATTGCCGTTGGCCCCATGTTTATTTAATGTCTGTCCCAAACGCCATCCAGCACGGGTCGCCAATAAGACACCACTGGAAAAAATAGGATCGATAAAGCCACCAGCGTCGCCCACCAAAGCCCAACGATTACCAACTCGCTGACGTCCGCGGTAACTAATATTAGGGGTTGAACGAACTGGGTCAGGTAGTTGATCGCCAAGGCGTGCTTTAAATTCTGGGAAGTGAATTAGATTGTTGCGGAAAACCTCGGCTGGCGTTCCGCCTTTGACGATGGCTTCGCGTTTTAACACCAAGCCCACTGACCATTTCTTTTCTTCTAATGGAATTTGCCAGGACCAACCAATTGGTGATTTACTGATGACAATATCGCCACGTTCAGCGCCGTTGACCAACGGTAAGGCAGAGACATGTCCATAAACGGCTGCGCGTTTTAGATCGCCTTCTTGATCGATTAAATTCAATTGACGACCGATCAACGTTTCACGACCAGACGCGTCTACGACGAAATCCACGGTCAGTTTTTCATCACCACCCGGTTTGCCACCGTCGTGATGAATGATGGGGGATACTCCTGGACGCTCTGGCAAATCCAATTTGGTGACGCGAACAGGGCAATGCACAATGGCGCCTAATTTGGCGGCTTGTTGCAATAACATATGGTCAAACTTAGCGCGCTCGACTTGAAAAATAGAGGGTGGATCGCCAGGTAATCCGTCGGCAAAAGGGAAGCGACAGACCAGATTTTTACCAACCAACTCAAAAAATGCCGCATTTTTTGGCATGTAATTGTGGTTTGTGAAAGTCTTTATATCGATGCCAATGGCTTCATAGATGGGTAAATTGCAGGGCAGTAAGCTTTCACCAATGTGAAAGCGCGGAAAGGTTTCTGCTTCGAATAAATGTACTTCGTGGCCAAATGTACGCAGGGTCGCTGCCGTCACCGATCCGCCAGGACCTCCACCAATGATGCCAACACGCATAGAATACGTACTCCAACTGTTCGATGACAATCATTCCGCATGGTAACGCTTGAATCAAGTGAGCGCGCGGCATTCGCAGACACTCATTTGCGCCAAAATTGGTAACTTAGGTGTACAAACCGCCATTGACCGACAATACGTGACCAGTGACATAGCCCGCGTCCGCTGAGCAGAGGTAGGAAACAGCGGCGGCAATTTCGTTGACGGTACCTAAGCGGCCAAGTGGAACCGCCTGCAGCATTTGTTCGAGCGGTAAATTTTTGGTCATTTCCGTGTCAATTAACCCAGGAGCAACCACGTTGGCGGTGACCCCGCGCTTAGCACATTCGCGTGCTAAGGCTTTGGTGGCAGCAATAAGTCCGCCTTTTGCCGCTGAATAATTTACTTGGCCTGGATTGCCCATTTGTCCACTGACAGAAGCCATGGTTACCAGGCGGCCACGTCGCGCTTTCAATAATCCGCGTACTAATGGGCGAACGACATTATAAAATCCACCCAAACTGGTATTTATAACCTGATCCCAATCGTCGTCGCCGAGCATGCCGAAAAGGCCATCACGGGTGATGCCGGCATTAATAACGACGGCATATGGTGTGCCGTGCTTAGTTTGCATTTCCTCTAACGCTTTTAATGCCGTGGGGCGATCAGCGACGTCGAACGGTAGAAACCAAACTTGGCGACCCAGGGCGCGAATCTCTGCCGCAACGATATCGGCAGCAGCCTGATTCGAGCGAAAATTCATCACGATATCAAAGCCATCCAGCGCGAGTCGCGTCGCAATAGCTGCGCCGATGCCGCGCGAAGCGCCAGTTACAAATGCGTAGTGGGTAGGCGATTGGTCAGCAGGCGCGCTTGAGGTCATGTGCGCGACGGTGGGTCACAACAGATGAAGTCAACCACACGTACTTGCCTCATTCATCATCTGCTCAAGAGTGCGTGCATGAGGTAGATGTGGGTTTAGAGCAAAAACACCAGGCGGCCCCGAAACGTTTGGCAACAACGTTTGATATTTTTCAATGGTATCGCGATGTGCGCGCGAGTGGCAAACCGGTGGCTTGGTGTTCGGCTTTTGCGCCAGCCGAAGTGTTAGTTGCCATGGATATTATTCCGGTTTATCCCGAAAATCACGCTGCGATGTTGGGCGCTTTGTCAGAAACCCGCGATCCGCAATCCCCGTATGCCCGGCCAGCGATTGCCGCTGCAGAAGGTGCCGGCTTATCATCACCACGATTGTGCAGTTATGCATTGGCCGATCTTGGCGTATTGCATGGTGGCTCATCGCCCATCAATGGTTTACCAGATCCCGATTTATTTTACGCCTGTGATAGTCAATGCGCCGTCGTCGCACGGTGGGGCGATGACGTACAAAGATTTTTTAGTGCCACTCATCAACGTGACATTCCGCATTACGTTTTAAAAGCGCCGCCACTGACGCGGTCTGAAACTCATACCGCGGAAGAATTAGGCGGATTTAAAACGCAAATACTCGAACATGTGCGCGACCTCGAACTGCGTTTTAATAAACGTTTGGATTTCGACCGCTTACGTGAAGTCGTCGCGGAATCAGCGAAGGCTAATCGTTTGTGGCAACAATGTTTGGAGTTAGCAAAACATCGTCCAACGCCGTGGACCAATCTGGACGCTTTTCAGGCCATGGCTCCCATCGTTATTGCCCGAGGCACGACGTTATGCACGGCGTATTACCAAACGTTGTTAGCCGAATTGCAGCAACGTATAGCGAATGGCATGGCGGCTGTGCCACAGGAGAAAATACGCCTCGTTTGGGATGCCATTCCTGTGTGGCCGCGCAAAAACTGGTTCTCGGCGTTTTGCGCTGAACGTGGCGCGGTTTTTGTCGCCAGTACCTATACCCATTCGTGGTGGTTCGAATTCGATAGTAACCGACCGCTCGATACCTTGGTTGAACGCTATGCTTGGAACACCATGAATCGTTCAGGTAAATGGGTACTAGACTGGACTCTTGGTATTGTAAGCGATTACGCAGCCGACGGAATTGTCGCGCACTGGAATCGCAGCTGCGGCATTTGGAATAGTTACGTCAAAAGGCGTTTGCCTGGATATACCGCAGCTGGAATTCCCTGGATGCAATTAAATGCTGACATGGTTGACGCACGTCAATTTGATGAAGCGCTCATCGCAAAGCAATTAGACGGGTTTATTACTTCGCTACAGCGCGGATAGGTGAGGTATTGATATGTATGCTGTTATTTGCGATCAAAAATCTTTTGCTCAATGAGTGTGATGAAACTTGTTTGTGGCGTGTGCAGTAATCGAAAAACTAGAATTTTTGGCTGTCCGCAATAATCGCGTAGTCGAAATAGGATAGCGCTAGTAGATTGATCGATTTGCCATAATGACTGGATCTGCAACCGGTTACGTCGCTATTTAGAAATAATTACAAACCACCGCTATAAGGGCCACTTGCAGAACCGCATTAGTCAGCACGATGCCGAATCCTTTCACCACTTGGTGAAAGACTACGTATTTTAGCTGGAGTTTATCATGCGTTTATCGTTGTCGCATTTACAGATTGTTATTTTACTGATTTTCGGTGTCTCGCATCACTTGAGCGCCGCCGACGGCACGGGTACGGGATTGGCGGCTCATTATTTTGCGAACGAAACGCTGAGTGGTTCTCCAGCTCTTAGTCGTACGGATGCGCGGGTTAATTTTAGCTGGGCAGGTGGTGCGCCAGTTTCGGGGTTGCCCGTCGATTCATTTAGTGTGCGTTGGGATGGGGAAATTCAGCCGCGTTTTAGTGAGTCGTATTCGTTAATTGCGCGTACTGACGATGGCGTGCGGGTGTGGTTGGATGGCGAATTGGTGATAAATGCCTGGCGTTTACGCGGTGCCGCTGATTCGGTTTATACCTTTACCGCTGAAGCGGGTCGGCATTACCGTATTCGTATGGAATATTACGAACATTTTGGTTCGGCGACGGCGCAATTATTTTGGCAAAGTGCGAGTGAACCGCGCGCCGCGGTGCCCATGAGTCAGCTATATCCGGTGGTTCCCGACCAAACGGGGATCGGTTCGGGTTCGGGATTATTGGCTGCGTATTATGCCAATGAGTCGTTGTCAGGAACGCCGGTGGTGCAACGGACGGATGCTCGTGTCGATATGGATTGGGCGGGTGGTTCTCCGGCGGCGGGTGTGCCGGTGGAGTCCTTCAGCGTGCGTTGGGATGGTGAGTTTCAACCGCGTTTTACCGAGGCGTATACGCTAATTGCACGCACCGATGATGGTGTGCGCGTGTGGGTGGATGGTCAATTAATTATTAATCAATGGTCGTTGCGTGGTGCCGCCGATTCAACCTGGATATTCAATGCGGTAGCGGGTCGCAAATATCGTATTCGCATGGATTATTTTGAGCATACTGGTGCAGCATCAGCGCGTTTATGGTGGCATAGCGCCAGAGAATTGCGTGCCCCCATTCCAACGAGTCAGCTATACCCAACGCTCCCTCCACCGCCGACGATGGGTAGTGGCACTGGATTACTCGCCAGTTATTTTGCGAATGAAACGTTGAGTGGTGCCCCAGGTTTAACGCGAACTGATGCGACCGTGGATTTTAATTGGGCTGGTGGTTCTCCTGGAACCGGCATTCCAGCTGATGTGTTTAGCGCTCGTTGGGATGGCGAATTTCAACCGCGCTACAATGAAACCTATACGCTGACGGCGCGTACTGATGATGGCGTACGTGTATGGGTGGATGGCCAATTAGTCATCAATGCTTGGTATTTACGTGGGGCGGCGAATTCATCGTGGAGTTTTGTCGCCGAAGCGGGACGCAAATATCGTATTCGTATGGATTATTATGAACATTTAGGTTCGGCGTCCGCCCGGTTATGGTGGCAAAGCGCGAGTGAATGGCAGGGGCCTATTCCAACGAGTCAGTTGTATCCGACGCCGCCAGATTCGACTTTTATTGGTACTGGCACGGGCTTATTCGCTTCCTATTTTCCCAATAAAACGTTGAGCGGCCTTCCGTTGGTCACGCGTTTGGAGCCACGCGTGGATGTGGATTGGGGCAATGGCTCACCAGCGCCTTCAATTGCAGCCGATCAATTTAGCGCTCGCTGGGAAGGGGAGCTCCAACCGCGCTTTGATGAGGCCACGACCTTAATCGCTCGCACGGATGACGGTGTACGTCTGTGGTTAGATGGTCAATTAGTGATAAATGCCTGGTATAATCGCGGCGCGGTAGATTCGACCTACACATTCCAGGCCGAAGCCGGACGTCATTACACGGTTCGCATGGACTATTATGAAAACTTTGGGAGTGCCTCGGCTCGGCTGTGGTGGCAGAGTGCGCGGGAATTACGTGGCCCGATCCCGACCACGCAATTATATCCCTTGGTGACACCGGTTTTACCACGTCTTGCGTTCCTTTCTTCGACCGCAAGCGTCAGTGAAGATATCGGCACGACATCAGTCGCTATCGCGCTTACGGCTCCCGCGCCAACAAATGTGACAGTTACCTTGCATAGTACGTCTAGCATTGCGCAGGTGCCTACCGAGGTAACCATTCCCGCAGGGCAAAGTCAGGTATTGGTGCCGGTAACCATAACCGACGATCCACGTTATGGTGGCAATCAGGTTGCCACGTTATCGCTCAGTGATCCAGTTGGCGCCGAATTGGGTCAACTCAGCACGCAGGCGCTAACCATTCATAATACAGATCCCGCGCCGACCATCGGTTTTGATGCGCTTAGTTCGATGATGTTAGAGTCGGGCGGCACGGCATCGATCGTCGTACAATTGAATGGCCCATCCTCACTTGTGACGAAAGTTACCGTGGCGTTTTCTGGCACGGCGACCGTCGGCAGTGATTTTAAGTCTCCCGGCACATTAATCGAAATTCCAGCAGACACCGTGAGCGCAACTATTTTTGTCCCCATCGTGACGGACATGATACCGGAAGCGGATGAAACGTTGCTCTTTACCCTCAGCAATCCAGAGGGTGCCGTATTAGGGACACTCATAACGCACGCGCTGACCATAAGTGAAGGTAATTTGCAGCCGATTATCGTCGCCGGACCAACCCCCGCAGCGAATACGGTGGTCACGACGTCGGTTGGATGGTCTGTGGAAGCCACCGACGATGGTGGTGCTGCGAATATGACCTATGGATGGTCCGTGGTTGGTGATCATCCAGCTCCGGTGGTTTTCAGCGATAATGATACGACGACCGCGGCCAACACCACGGCGATTTTTACGATGCCCGGCACCTATACGTTTCAGGTCACGGCGCGCGATGCTTATCAAGCCAGCGCCAGTGCGCAGACTACCGTCACCGTGCTCGCAACTCCGACCTTGCTGACGGTGCTGCCAGTCACCGCAACCCTTGCATTAAATGAACAGATAGCATTTAACGCTCAGGGCACCGATCAATTCAACCGGCCGTTTACCGACCCATTGCCCGTAACGTGGAGCGTGACCGGTGGTGGCAACATCGACCAGTTTGGTCATTTTATGGCAGGCACGATAGCCGATGGTCCCTTTACCGTTACCGCGATGGTGAATGGATTGAGCGATACCGCATTAGTGACGATCATTAATACAGCGCCAACGGTGGCTATTGCCGCGACGGCGTCGCCCAATCCCGTGACCAGTACCACGACAGAATTAAGTATCTTAGGCGCAGATGACGGCGGTGAATCGTCTCTCACTTATACGTGGTCGACTACGGGCGCTGCGCCAGCGCCGGTGACGTTCAGTGTAAATGGGAGCAATACGGCAAAATTATCGGCAGCAACGTTTACGGCGGCCGGCAAGTACGAGCTGATTTGCACGATCACCGATTTAGGAAATCTCAGCTGCGTCACTTCCGTTTCTGTGACGGTTAATCAGCAGGCGCAAAGTATCAATTTCGCCGCCTTACCACCAGCTAGGTACGGCGACGGATCAATAACGTTAAACGCAACGGCGTCCTCGCAATTGCCGGTGAGTTATACGAGTTCAAACCTCGGTGTTGCCACGATAGCGGGAAATACGCTGACGATTATCGGTGCTGGTTCAGTGGAAATTACGGCGACACAAACGGGTGACGTGCTGTACCATCCCGCCACGGAAGTGGTGCAGTCTTTTGCGGTTAATAAAGCCGAGCAATTCCTCACGTTTGCCGGACTCACAGCGCGGACCATGGGAGATTCCGACTTTCATTTAGCGGCGACCTCGTCGTCGAATTTACCCATTTTCTATACCAGTTCACATCTCGATGTGGCCACCGTAATAGGATCAACCGTGATCATCGTTGGCGTAGGCGAAACCATCATCACCGCATCACAGGCGGGTGATGCTAATTATTTCGCCGCACCGAATATCCCACAACCATTAACGGTTAATGCCATAAAACAAACCATCACCTTTACTGACTTGCCAGTGGTCACCTATGGTGGCGGTCCAGTTCCGTTAAGCGCAACAGCCTCGTCCAATCTACCGGTGAGTTACCTAAGTTCAAATGGGTCAGTGGCGACCATAAGCGGTCAAATGATTACCATCGTTGGAGCTGGCACCGCGCAAATTACAGCCACACAATTAGGGAATGCGACGTATAGCTCAGCCCCACCCGTTGTTAGGCAATTGACGGTCAATCAATCGACACAAACCATCACATTTAATGCGCTAACGGCGCGCACGGTGGGTGATTCGTCTTTTGAGCTGAACGCAACGTCGTCGTCGAATTTACCGATTGTATACACCAGTTCAAATCTCGCGGTTGCCACCGTGTCTGGCGCAACGGTGACCATCATCGGTGCAGGCGAAACCATCATCACCGCTTCACAGGTGGGTGACGCTAATTATTTCGCGGCAGTAAATAGCCCCCAAATGTTGACCGTTAATTCGGTACAAAAATTAAATC
>SXGR01390409.1_pt1 | contig 11361 bp, 6 predicted proteins | sample 3174711 | NCBI WGS metagenome assembly SXGR01 (sample SAMN11356860, study PRJNA531348) | freshwater metagenome | isolation source: freshwater sample F1-60 | place: China: Fuxian Lake, Yuxi | collected 2017-12-25
AAAAGACGCTCTGGGCTTTCACCGGCAACCGCATTGCTGTGCGCTTCGAGTATGAGTTCCATGACGACGCCGGCCAGTGGTGGCGCGCCCACGGCAACGAGAACTGGGAATACGACGAGCACGGCTACATGGCTCGCCGTTTCGCCAGCATCAACGACGTGAAGATTGCCGAAGCTCACCGGAAGTTCCGCTGGGAACGGCCTGCCCCCATCAACTGAACTCACACCCTCCAACCAAAACCAAATCTATGAACACCGATACATCCCTCCCCGCCCCCGATCTCACCCAACGGTCCCCGCGCAGTCCGCGCGTCCGCCTCGGCGGCTACGCCATGCTGCCGCGCGTGCTCGACAAGGCCCGCGCCTCGCTCAGCGGGACGGCCGGCGACTACAAGTATGGCAATCCGATGGACCAGCACTTCTTCGGCTTTACCCGTATCACGCCCGCCGCGCTGCTTGAACAAGTGAAAACCGGAGCCGGCGACTGGATGATTCTCCAGTGGGTCAATGCCCAGGCGAGTCCGAAGCGCCTTCCGCATGAAGTCCGGAGTTGGTCCGCGTGGCTCGAAACCATGCCCATCGGCGACGCCGAGGACTTCGAGTGGTTCGGCGCGCAGGTGAAGCGTCTGAACCCCGCCCGCACCGATCTCCATACTGTCATGGACTACCTCGACGCCGACGACCACGTCAGCTTCGGCGGACAGGCGTGACCCACCACGCCCTCAACTCTCAACTCCTCACTCAATATGGCCGGACGCTATCTCGAAACCTATTTCACCCCGCAGGTGCTCGCCGCACAGCAACGCTACTTTGGGCGCTCGCAGAATCTCCCGCCGCAGCCGAAGGTCGATCCGCTGACCGACGAGGAACGCGTCTTCATCGAGGCGCGCGACTCGTTCTACCTGGCGACTGTGAGCGAGAACGGCTGGCCCTACGTCCAACATCGCGGCGGCGCGGCGGGCTTCCTGCGCGTAGTCAGCCCAACGCAACTCGCCTTCGCCGACTACAAGGGCAACCGCCAGATGCTCTCCACCGGCCATCTCGCCGCCAGCGACCGCGTTGCGCTCTTTCTCATGGATTACCCGCGCAAGGAGCGGCTGAAGATTCTCGGTCACGCCCGCGTGCTCGACGCGCGCGCAAATCCCGATCTCGTCGCGCAAATCTCCACCCCTGCGGAGCGCGGACTCGTGGAGCGCGTGTTCGTCATCGACGTCGTCTCCTTCGACTGGAACTGCCCGAAGTACATCACCCCGCGCTACACCGAGGCGGAAGTCGAGGAAGCCGTCACGCCGCTCAAGCAGCGCATCGTGGAATTGGAGGCACAATTGAAGGCTCGCGGGTGATTCGTGACGAATGCCAGTCGGCTTTGCTCGAAACAAGATTCTTCACCAGGCATTCCCACCGACATGCACAGCCTCGAATGCGCATGCTGGTCACCACCCCGCCAGCTTTCACCTCATGACATTTTGTACAGCATCGCCATTGGCAAAGTTGCTGGCTCGTTGACGCTGACTACTGCAGCCCCTATAGAGCCTCCAGCTTTCGATACTTTAGGAACGGAGGCCGTCCAGTGCTCCAAATCATGAATCACCTGAAACTTCTCTCGCCAGCCACCGCCGGCGCTCTCGTGCTGAAAAACCGCGTCCTTCTTGCTCCGCTCACCCGCTGTCGCGCCACGACGGAGCATGTGCCCACGCCGCTCATGGCGGAGTACTACGCCCAGCGCGCCAGCGGTGGGTTGCTTATCGCGGAGGCCACAGCGGTGGCGGAAGGCGGCAGCGCGTTCTACACCGAGCCGGGTATCTACTCGGACGCGCAGGTCGCGGGCTGGAAACAAGTCACCGATGCCGTCCACGCCGCGGGCGGGCTCATCGTGCTCCAGCTCTGGCACGGCGGACGCGCGTGTCACAGCGACTTGAATGGCGGCAAAATTCCGGTGGCTCCCAGCGCCGTCGCCATCACGAATGACAAAGCCCACACATCGAAAGGGAGCGTGCCCTACGACGTGCCGCGCGAGCTGCGCGATGACGAACTGCCGGGCATTGTCGCGCAGTTCAAGAAGGCGGCGGAGAACGCCAAGGCTGCTGGTTTTGATGGCGTGGAAGTCCACGGCGCGAATGGTTATCTGCTCGATGAGTTTCTCCGGGACCGCGCGAACCAGCGCAGCGGCCCGTACGGCGGCAGCATCGAGAATCGTGCGCGGCTGATGCTCGAAGTCGTGGACGCCGTCATCGCCGTGTGGGGCGCGGATCGCGTGGGCCTTCGCATTTCGCCGCTCAACAGCTATAACAGCATGATCGACAGCAATCCCGTCGGCATCACGACCTACATCGCGCAGGAGTGCAGCGCCCGCAGCATCGCCTACCTGCACGTCATGCGCGCCGATTTCCTCGGCCAGCAAAGCGGCGACGTGCTGACACCCGCGCGCGCACATTTCAAAGGCACACTCATCGCCAACATGGGCTACACCGCCGACGAAGCCGAAGCCGCCATCGCCGACGGTAAACTCGACGCCGTCGCCTTCGGCACCAGCTTCCTCGCGAATCCCGACCTGCCCGCGCGCATCGCTGCCAAAGCACCGCTCAACGCGCCGAACTCAAAGGCGTTCTATTCGCCCGGGCCCGCAGGCTACACGGACTATCCGACGATGAGGTCCGCGTAGGCGTGAAACATCGGCTGCTCCTTCTTTTCGCGCATCCTGCACCGCACAAATCGCGCGTGAACCGTGCGCTGCTCGACGCGGCGCGCGGGATCGAGGGCGTCACCGTGCGCGACCTTTACGAGATGTATCCCGATTTCCTCACAGACGTCCGCGAGGAGCAGCGGCTGGCGGAGGCACATGATGTCATCGTGTTTCAGCATCCGTTCTATTGGTACAGTGTTTCAGGGCGGCGAGTTCGCTTTCGTGCTGCTCGCACAGACGCAGGCGATGGGGATTTTGCCCGCGCAATTCGCCGGGGAAATCAGCGCCGTTGTCGCACTCTCGATGGCGCTCACGCCGCTCGCGCTGCTCGTTTATCAAAAGCGGTTCGCCGCAGAAAACGCCGCGCCCGCAGCAGGGAAACGCGAGGCTGACAAGGTCGAGCACTCCTCTCCCGTCATCCTCGCGGGCTTCGGAGGGTTCGGAAATTTTGTGGGCCGTCTGCTGCGCGCGCAGGGCTTCCGCGCCGTCGTGCTCGAGGCCGACTGACCATGTGGAGCTCACGCGACGGCTCGGCTTTGAAGTTCACTACGGCGACGCTACGCGGCTCGACGTGCTCCACGCCGCCGGGGCTGCGGAGGCGAAACTGTTCATCATCGCGATCGACGACGAGGAGGCGATTGACCGCCTCGTCGCCGAGTGCCGGCGGCATTTTCCGAATCTCGAATTGCTCGTCCGCGCGAAAGACATGGACCACCGGCTGCGGTTGCTGAACTCCGGGGTGACGCACGTTTTCCACGAAGTCTCCGGTAGCGCGCTCGACCTCGGCACGCAGGCGCTGCGGCTGCTGGGCCTGCCCGCCTACACAGCCGAGCGCAGCGCCCGTCGTTTCCGCCGCCACGACATCACCACCGCGCGCGAACTCGCCCCGCACGCCGCCGATCGCGAGACCTACTTCAGCATGGTGAAGGCGCGCGTGGACGAACTCGACGCGCTCTTTTCTCGTGACCCGCTCGGTCCGGAAAACCGCGACGCCGAAGCCTGGGAGCCGATGGGAGGAAGGAAGGACGACGGGCAGGCGAAAGACAGCCGCTGAAAGCGGCGGCTCATGGGAGCGCGCTGAATTCCCGAGTGAACGGCACGTTGGCTTGCCGCAAAACTTGCCTTCACTCCGTCCAGCACGCCCAATTCCCGTTGCATCTGGGTTGCAGCGCGGCCTTCGTGATTCTCGGATTCAGGCCGGACGCCACGGACGTGCCGATCCAACTGGATCCACAAGGAGTTTGTCATCCAGCCGATTGAAGTGTAAGAATGCGTTTCCATTCTCAAATGCGTTGTATGAAGAAATCCCTCCTCGTCGCCCTCGTTGCCATTGCCCTCCTCGTCAGCCTGCTCCTCAGCCGCCGCTCGGATCAGGTCCCTCCTGCTTCTGGGCTGGACGGTGGAAGCGTCCCTCTGGTTCAAGACGGCAAAGCCCCCGTGCCGGCACAAGCCGGCAATCCGGCCACCGCGTCGCAAATCAACACCACGGCGGCCAGCACCCCAGCCATATCTTCCACGGCGCAGGATGCGACCCCGAACTGGCCGCGCATCATCGCGTTCAACGCCTGGGCCAAGGACTTCGCCGCCGCCGCGCCCGAGACCCGCGCGACGATGACCGCCGAGGGATTGCGACTGGCGCAGGAACGCCGGCAGGAATTCAAGAAGCTGATCGTCGCCGACCCCGAGCGCGCGCTCGAACAAGCGGTGCGTCCGGTGCTGCGCCAGGACTTGCCGGCGGAAATTCTCGCCGAGTTGGAACAGCCCGTCAGCACGCGCGGCGACTTCCGCGTGTATCGCGGCCGGCCTGAGCCGGGCAAGGAACTGCCGGACTCGGAGCTGGTGCTGCGCTACGTCGCGACCAGCTCGGGCGAAACCTATCGCGCCCATGTCTTCGGTGACGTGAAGGTGTTGCCTTACCAAAAGGACGTTGCGCTCCGCGGCGTCTCGCTCGATCGCGAAATGGCCGTGGCGAACAGCGCCTTGCGCCAACTCGATCGCGGCGAACGCATCCCGGCGGGTGTGACCGTCTCCGATGTCTGCCCTGTGTCCGGCAATGTCACGCCCGTGAACGACGCCGCAGGCCAGCCTGTCACTGACGAGACGCCGACGGTCGAACTCGCGGGCGAGATCATCCGCCTGTGCGATGGCTCGCAGGTCACGGTTCTTGATGAACGTTCACGCCTCACCGCAAACATCGCGGCCAGTGGCGGCCCCGGTGGTGCGCATCCGATCAAGGACAACTTCCCCGGCACTTCGTCGGAGGCCATCGGAAATTTCCGTACGCTCTACATTCGCTGCGCGTATCCGGATCGGTTGCAGGCTCCGAACACCGAGGCTTCAGCGCAGGAAGACATGGCGAACGTCGGCCGGTTCTATGTCGAGAGTTCCTACGGCCGCCTCTCGGTCAGCACGGTCGTCACGCCGCTCGTCGTGCTGCCGCACACGCGCGAATACTACGAAGACAAGGATACGATCGTGGATGGCCTCGGCCTCCTGCACAGCGATGCCCGGCGCGAGGCAAGGTTGCTCGGCTTCGATTCCGGAGCGTTCAACGTCGTCATCATGCGCATCAACGGCGGCTTGCGCAGCGGCGCGTCGTGGGGCGGCGGCGACAGCGTCTGGGCGGGCTGGGACGGCATGGACGTACTCAATCACGAGTGCGGTCACTCGCTGGGCCGGCCACATGCGAACTTCTGGAACACCGGTGGTCAAAGCGCCATCGGTGCCGGGGCGAATCAGGAATATGGTAACAGCTTCGACGTGATGGGTGGCGGCGGCGGCTTCAGCGCGCACTACAACACCATCTCCAAGCGCGCTCTGCGCTGGTTGCCAGAACAGAACATCCATTCGCCCACGGCCAGCGGCATCTATCGCGTCTATGCCTACGACCAGCCGTTGCTGGAGGAAGGCAAACGCTACGCCGTCAAAGTCCGCAAGGACGTCACACGGAACTACTACCTCGAGTATCACAACTCCTACGGCATCGAGCATCCGTCGCGCGTCGAGCTGCGCAACTCCGCGCTGGTGATCTGGAGCGGCTTCGGCAGCGCGGGACATCTCATCGACACCACGCCCGGCACGCCCGGCGGCAAGGACGACAGCGGCATTGAAGTGGGTCGCACGTTCAGCGATGAAGGCGCGGGAGTCCATTTCACCGTTGTGGCCCGCAACGCCACTTCGCCCGAGTCGCTCGACATCGCGGTGAATCTCGGCAACGACGCCGCCAATCACGCGCCCACGCTGACGCTGACGCCCAGCGCGCTGACCGTTGCTTCCGGCGGTAGCCTCACTTTCACCGCCAACGCCACGGACGCAGACGGTGACGCGCTGGCGTATCATTGGGATTTCGGCGACGGCCTCCCGAGCGTCAACACTGCGACCTTCACGCGTTCGTTCAACGCCGCGCGGCAGCACACGGTTCATTGCACCGTCTCCGACATGAAGGGCGGCGTCACGCGCCGGCACGTGGTGGTGACGGTTGGTTCGCCCGGCCGCCAGACGGTAACAGGCCAGGTGCTGGCGAACGGCCAGCCGTTGCAGGGAGTCATTCTCACTGGCGGCGGCAAATACGCCTACACGGACGCGGGCGGCAATTTCGCGCTGTCCGATCTCGGCACCGGCGCGCTTGCGGTGACGCCGTTGCTCCACGGGTATTCGTTCACGCCGAACCCCGGCAACATCACCGTGGTAGCGGGCGCGAACGTCCTGAATTTCACTGCGACGCCTATCACGCAGGTCAGCATCGCCGCGACGGCGGACGCCGCTGAGACGGGCGCGAACGGGAACTTCCGCATCACGCGCTCAGGTAACACGACGGCAGCGATGGACGTACGCGTGATGGCGGCGTCCGGCTCGGCCGTGCGCGGCGTGGATTACTCATTGAGCCCCGATTACACGGACGACGGCAACTATCGGACGTTCAACTTCCCGGCTGGTGTCGCCACGCTCGATATCAGTGTCGTCGCGAGCAACGACGCCGGCAGCGAAGGCCCGGAGACGGTCACGCTGCAACTCGCCGAGGGAACGAACTATATCGCCAGCGCGTCCGGCATCGCGACGGTCAAGCTCACGGACGACGACACGACACTGCCCCAAGTCAGCATCGCCGCAGCCCAGACGGAAGTTTCTGAAACGCCCGGCGCCGTGAGCAGCTTCATTGTGAAACGCCTCGGCTCCACGGTCGGCAATCTCGACGTGAGCCTCGGCTTCGGCGGCACCGCGGCGCGCGGCGCGGATTACCCCGGCCTGCCGTCCACGGTCACGATTCCCGATGGCCAGGAAAGTCTCACCGTGCTGCTTGCGCCCCTGGACGACGCGCTGATCGAAGGCACGGAGAACGCCACGGTGTCCGTCCTAAGCGGGTCCGGCTACGTGCTCTCGCCGGACGGCACGAGCGTGGACTTTCTGCTGCTCGACGACGACATCGCGACTGTGACGGTCTCGGCGCTCGATCCGGATGCGAGCGAAGCCAGCCGCGAGCCGGGCGTGTTCCTGATTTCGCGCAGCGGGCCGACAACTGCGCCGTTGAAGGTGTATTACGGGCTCGGCGGCACGGCGTCGCATGGCACGGATTACATCCAGCTTCCCGCTGAGGTGACGATTCCCGCCGGAGCCGCCAGCGCGCCGGCGTTCATCACGCCGTATGACGACGCGCACGGCGAAGCGCCCGAGTCGGTGAACATTCATCTCGCTGTGTTCGACGGCGCGTACCTCGTCGGCGCTCCGGCGGCGGCGACGGTTCGAATCTCGGATAACGACGATCTGCCTCTGCTCACGGTCGCATCCATGAGCAGCACGACGAGCGAGCCGAGCGACGCCGGTGCGCTGCGCTTCCGTATTGAGGGCAATCGCGCCACGCCCACCACCGTCCGCTACACCGTGTCCGGAACGGCGACGCCCGGAGCGGATTACACCGCGCTGCCCGGCACGCTGGTGATGCCGCCCACCACGAACAGCTTCAGCCAGGTTGAAATCGCCCTTACGGTGTTGAACGACGCGCTCAAGGAGAACGTCGAGACCATCGTCGTCACTCTCACGCCCGACCCGGCCTATGTGATCTACAACGACGAAGGCACAACCATTCTACTGCGCGATGACGACCAGCCGCTCGTGAGTGTTTCGACCAGCGAAGATTCTCCGGCGGAAGGCACGGCCAACAGCGCGAGCTTCTATATCTCGCGCAGCGGCGCGACGTTCACGGACGTGACCGTCGGGGCCATGACCGTCGATTACGCCCTCACTGGCACGGCTGCGAACGGCGTCGATTATACGCTGCTGCCGGGTTCCGTGATCATCCCGGACGGCGCTCCGGGCGTGGATATCGCGGTTGCGGCAATTGACGACGCGCTGCTCGAAGGCACCGAGACGGTGACGCTCACCTTGCTGCCGTCGGCCAGCTACGGCGTCGCCGTGGCCAGCACCACGCTGTATCTCGTGGACAACGAAGCGCACACGGTCAGCGCTGGTTTCCTCGTCACGAGCAACTCGACCTTCGAAGCGCCGGACGGCGTTACCGGCGAGTTCCGCCTCGTGCCCGTCACGTTGACTCCGGCGTCCGCCGAAGAAGTGACGGTCGAATACATCGTCAGCAGCGGCTCCACCGCCTGGGCCAACGGCATCGACTGGAATCTCGCCGACGACGCCAATGGCGACGCGCTCATCCAGATGGGCGTGCTGCGTTTCGCGCCCGGCGTCACGACGCAGAACATCAAGGTTCGCATCGTTCCGGACAGCTTGATCGAAGGCACCGAGATCGCGGCCATCGAGCTGCGCAACGCCTGGCACGCGCGCGTCTCCAGTTCGCGCGGCAAGCAACTGCTCTACATCAATGATAGCGCGACGGCTCATCCGGCGGCGCGGTTCAGCTTCGTCACGGCGGGATCCACGGTGGGCGAAGGCTCCGCCACGGCACCGCTCGTGATCGTGGCCTTGGATCGTCCGGCAACAGCGGCCACGCGCGTCAGCTACGCTGTGACTGGCGGCACGGCCTCGCCCGGAAGCGACTTCACGCTGGCGTCCGGCCTCCTCGATTTCGCCGCAGGTGAAACGATGAAGCTTCTGCCGCTCGCGCTGCTGAACGACACGGACGCGGAGAGCGACGAGACGGTGCTCATCACGTTGAGCAATCCGCTCGGAGGGCAACTTGGCGCGGCTTCGGTTCACACGCTGACGATTCGCGACAATGATTCCGGCACGCCGACGGTCAGCGTGGTGGCTTCGGATGCGACGGGAACCGAAGGCGGCGATGGCGCGGCCTTTACTATCACCCGCACCAGCGGCGGCGCGACCGGCGCGTTGTCCGTGCGTTACACGGTCGCGGGTACCGCAACGCCCGGCGCGGACTACGTCGCGCTCTCCGGCACGGCTGTGATTGCTGACGGCGAATCGAGCGCGGTTGTGCTCGTGACATCCCTCAACGACGCGGCGCTCGAATCGACTGAGACGGTTTCCCTGACGATTATTCCTGACGCGGCGTATCGCCTCGGCGCGCCGATCACAGCGGCCGTCAGCCTCGCGGATGACGAAGCCGGCCGTCAGCCGCCGCTCGCGCTCGCACAGTCGCTCTTCGTTCCGCGCAACCAGCCCAGCGCCATTCGCCTGTCGGGCATCGACCCCAATGGCGATGTGTTGACCTTCCAGGTCGTGACGAACCCGACGCGCGGCACGTTGTCCGGCACGGCCCCGAACCTCACCTACACGCCGCAGGTGAACTACACCGGGGCGGACAGCCTGAGCTTCCGCGTGACCGATGGCGCGAACACTTCCGCCGTCGCGACAGTCAGCCTCACTGTTTACAACGCGGCGCTCGTCGCCTCGAACAGCACCTGGCGCTTCAACGACGCGGGCATCGATCTCGGCACGGGCTGGACGGCGCTCAATGCGTCGGAAACCGGCTGGGGCACGGGCTCGGCGCGTCTCGGTTTCGGCGACGCGGCCACCACGACGCTGCGCGGCCAGCCGGTGATCACGTATTACTTCCGGCAGAAGTTTGTCGTGCCGGAAGGCATCACCTTCACGAACCTCACCCTGCGGATGCAGCGCGACGACGGCATGATCGCCTTCCTCAACGCGAACGAAGCCGCGCGCGAAAACATGCCGCCCGGCGCGGCCACTTACTCGACCCGGGCCACGGCGAGCGTCGGTGGCGCGGATGAAACGGCTTGGTTCACTTACAACGTCAATCCCGGACTGCTTGTTCCCGGCACGAACATCATCGCAGTGGAATTGCATCAGGTGGACGCAGGCAGTTCGGACGCGGGCTTCGCGGCGGAACTCATCGGCTACGGCGTGCCGGCGGCGGCTGGTGGCGCAGTCGTAACTGTGGTTGCACAAGCTCCGCAGGCAACAGAAGGCGCGGGCGCGGCGGTGTTCGTGGTGTCTCGTCAGGCGGCTGATGTCTCCACGCCGCTGACGGTTTCCTACACTCTCTCGGGCGATGCGACGCCGGGAGTCGATTATCCGACACCGTCCGGCTCCGTGGAGATCGCTGCTGGAGCGACGCAGGCGTCAATCTCTCTGGCGGCGTCGAACGACTTCGAGATCGAGTCAACGGAAACGCTCACGCTGACGCTTGCTTCGGGCTTGGGTTATTCACTTGGCGTGAACTTGAGCGCGTCCGTGGAACTTCTCGACGATGATGGCAGCCGCGTGCCGCCCGCTGCGCTCGCGCAAAGTGTTTCGGTGCTTTGGAACCAGCCGAGCGACATCACGCTCGCCGGCTCGGACGCGGAGAACGATCCGTTGAACTTCCAGATCGTGACGCAGCCGGCGAACGGTTCGCTCGCGGGCACGCCGCCGAACGTCATCTACACGCCGCTGCCCGGCTACTCGGGCGCGGACGCGTTTAGCTTCCGCGTGAACGACGGCGGGCTGTGGTCCGCCCCGGCGGTCGTGAGCGTCACGGTGGTGAATCCCGCGCTGCTCATCGCGGAGAACGCGATGTGGAAATACAACGACCTGGGCAACGATCTCGGCTCGTCGTGGCGCACGACAAATTACAACGACGGTGCGTGGGCGGCAGGCCCGGCGCGGCTGGGCTTCGGTGGCGACGGCGAACTGACGACCCTGCGCGGCCAACCGGTGATCACGTATTACTTCCGCAAGACCGTCGTCCTCGCACCGGGCTGGACGCCGACGAACGTCATCATACGCGTGCAGCGCGACGACGGCGTGGTGGTGTATGTGAACGGCAGCGAAGTCGCCCGCGACAACATGCCGGCCGGCGCGCCGGCCTACGCGACTCGTTCCGTCGGCAGTGTGGCGGACGAGCAGGAATGGCTGGCGTTGCCCCTCGCGTCCTCGGTGTTGCGCCCCGGCACGAACGTCATCGCCGCCGAGGTGCATCAGCAGAATTCCACGAGCAGCGACGCGGGCTTCCATCTCACCCTGCGGGCCGACGGTTACTTCGCCTCGGGATCGGCTCCCGCGCCGCGACTGGTGGTCACGACACCCGGTGCCGGCCAGGTGCGAATCGCGTTCCCCGCTGCGAACGGCCTGCGCTACGCCGTCGATGCGAGCGAGGATCTGGTGAACTGGCAGCCGGTGACGACGAATGTAGTCACTGCCGGCGCGTTCCAATACAACACCGGCACGGCGAATCCGCCGGCGCGCTTCTACCGCGCCCGGCAGGTGCAGTGACGGACGTGCGACGAGCGGTCTTCAAACCGGAACCAGCAAAAG
>SXGR01353284.1_pt1 | contig 11360 bp, 8 predicted proteins | sample 3174711 | NCBI WGS metagenome assembly SXGR01 (sample SAMN11356860, study PRJNA531348) | freshwater metagenome | isolation source: freshwater sample F1-60 | place: China: Fuxian Lake, Yuxi | collected 2017-12-25
CGTCCGGGATCAGCGGCGCAGGATGACGAAGCGCTGTACGCCCTCACGCACCACGGTCAAGCGCAGTGGACGCTCGGCGGGCACTGCCGAAACCGCTTCGCGCATCGAGTCGGCATCCGTCACGCTGCGACCGTTGACCTTGGTGATGACGTCGCCGACCTGCAGGCCGCGCTCGGCGGCCTGGCTGTCATCCTTCACCGAGGCAACCACGACGCCCTGCTCGAGATTCATCGACTTCAGCATGTCCGCATCGGCCTCCTCGACGGTCAGGCCGAGCCTTGCGAGTTCGCCGCCACGCTGCGGCATGGCGGGAGCGCCCACCATGAGCCGTTCTTCCGTGCGCTCGACGAGCGTGGCTTGCTTGGTCAGGCGTTCACCCTCGCGGATGATCTCGAGGTTCACTTCGGCATCGGGCCGCCGGCTGGCAATGATCCTCATGAAGGCAGATGAACTCGGGGTGGGCTTGCCATCGATCTTCACGACGATGTCGCCGTCCTGCAAGCCCGCCTTCTGGGCCGGGGTGTCGGGCTGGACGCGTGCAATCAGCACACCGTCGCTTGGCTTGATGTCGAAGCTGGATGCCGTCTCGGCATCCATCTCCTGCAGCTGCACGCCGAGGTAGCCGCGGACGACGCGGCCGCCGTCACGCAGTTGGCCGACGATGTCCTTGACCATCGCGCTCGGGATGGCGAACCCAACGCCGTCGTTGCCTCCGTTGCGGCTGCTGATGGCGGTGTTGATCCCGATCACGTTGCCTTCGAGGTCCGCGAGTGGACCGCGGGAGTTGCCGGGATTGATCGCCGCATCGGGCTGGATGTAGTTCTCGAACTGCGCCAGGCCCACGCGGTCGCGGCCCTTGGCGCTGATGATGCCCGCGGTGACGGTGTGGTCGAGCCCGAACGGGCAGCCGATCGCCACGACCCAGTCACCGACCTCGAGCGATTCGCTGTCGCCGAAGCTGGCCGCGACGAGATCGGTGGCCTCGACCTGGATCACGGCGAGGTCCGTGTCCCGGTCGGTGCCGATGACGGTTGCCGCGACCTCACGGCCATCGTGCAGCATGACCTTGAGTTCGTCGGCGCCGCTGATCACGTGATTGTTGGTCACGATCATGCCGGCCTTGTCGATGATCACGCCGGTGCCCTCACCCATGCGAGCAGGCATGCGACCGCCGCGCTGCTGCGGCGCATCGGGTGCACCCGGCATGTTGGGGAAGAAGCGGCGGAACTCCTCCGGCATCTCGGGCATCTGCTGCCCGCCTTGGCCGGCGCCGGACTCGGCGCTGTAGGGGGCCTTGTCGATCGACACGATGCTCACGACGCTCGGATCAAGCTTGCGTGCAGCGGTGCGGAAGGCGTTCGACAGGGCGCGTGCGTGCTTGAGATCGGCCTCGTCCCGCGAGGTCGCCAGTACGGGTGCGGTGGCAGCAAACGAAAGCGCGAGGCCGAACATGGCGGCGCGTGACGACGGACGGATGAAGTTGGACATGAGCTTGGGTTCCTCCACGGCCGAAGGGCCGACCGGAGAACGGTACGGCGGCAAGGTGCCCCCAGTTCAGGCCTGGCCGGTCGGATTTCCGCCTGGCAAGGTCCCGCTTCCGTGCGCGAGGTGATAGAGCGTGACCGCTCCTGCCACACTGACATTCAGGCTGTTGATGCCCGCGCGCATGGGGATGAAGGCGAGCACATCGCACTCAGCCTCGACCTCCGGGGAAATCCCACGGAATTCGTTGCCGACCACCACGACCATCCGTTCCGTGCGCCGGATGGTTGGCAGCGCCCGGGCGCCAGGACGGCAGACGGTGCCGAGCACGGAATAACCATGGTCGCGCCGCAACATTCTCAGCGTCGAAGGCAGGACGCAGTGCAGGAACGGCACGCTCAGCGTGTACCCCATGCTGCTGCGGATGCTCTTGCGATAGAGCGGGTCGTGGCAGTGCTGGCCCACCAGCACGCCGTGGGCACCGAAGGCGGCGCTGTCGCGGAAGATCGCACCGATGTTGTCGCGGTCGCCTACACCGTCGGCTGCAAGCACGAGTGCAGCGCCAATCGTGGGCGCGATCTCCGCGAGCGAGCGGCTCTGCAGCACGCTGCGATCGCCGCTGGCGATCGCACCACGGTGCATCTGGAAGCCGGTGAGCGCCTCGACCCGGTGGTCGGGCGTGACGAAGACGGGGACCTCGGGTTGCCCATGCCGTGCAAGCAAGGCATCGATCTCGGCGAGCCGGCGCTCTGCTGCCAGGATCGATCGCGTGGCACCGGGCAGCGCGAGCATGCGCTCGATGACGAGCAGGCCCTCGCCGATGAAGGTTCCGCTGCGGCCATCGCCGCCGACGAGCTCGCGGTCACGCAGTGCGCGGAAGTCCGCCAGCCGCGGATCGTCAAAGCTCTCGACATCGATGCGCATGCGCTCAGGCGAGCGCGCGACGGCGGTCTTGGACGGCGCCTGCAAGCGCGGACAGCCCGAGCAGCGCGAACCACAGGCCGACGCCAGCGACCGCGAGTTTGCCATTGGAAATCAGCCGCTCGGTCGACACGATCGGTGCAAGATCGCCCATGTAGAGGACCGAAGCTGGGTTGAGGTTGCGCCTCGAGACCGCCGTGAGGATCTCGCGTGTGCGGTCGGCCAGATCGGCGATCTGGTTGCTGAGGCTGATCAGGCGCTGCGCGGTTTCGGAACCAGAGGGCTGGATCTGGGCAGATGCGGAATCCCGCTCGCCGACACTGTCCTGCAGCCAAGCTTCGAAATCGACTTTGGCCTGATGCTCGGCCACCTTGAGATCTGCTTCGACCACGCGTTCGATGAGTTCACGCCTGTATGCGACGTCCTTACTCTGGACGGCCTGTTCGATGACTCGATCGATGAAGCTGCCGTCGACATTAGCCCGTACATCGGTCTCGGCCGAGCTGGATCCCGCGGACGATGACCCTCGCGGATCGGAGACCAACTGGTTCAGCGCATCATGCAGGACTTGGCTGTGCTGCTTGCTTTCACTCAAAGAAGCCTGAAGCATTTGTTGCCGTACTCCCATGATTGCGACATACCTACTGTTATCCCTCTCCTGCGCCATGGTCATGATTTCTAAAAAGGTCGGAACAACGAGGTTCCGCTGGAGCGCGAGCACTCGCTGCCGCAGATCAAACAGTATCTCGCCCCCTGACGCCTTGGCGACTTCGGATCCCTGAATCGTCATCAGACTTTGGATGGTCACCGAGACGCTCTCTGTGTGGTCGTACAGGAGTTCGGCAAGGAGGATCAACGCCGATGGGCCAGCATCGTTCCCCAGCAACACGCCAGCGGAACTCCGGAGTTCCTTGGACTGAGGCAGCAGGAACTTATACTCCGTTACGCCGCTGGCTTCGGAGAGCCGTGCCCACTCGGCCGGTATCGCCTCGACGATGCGCTCGGCTGCACCCGGGCTCAGTCCACCCGCCACGCAGGTGATCGTGAAGCCAGTCTGGGCCAAGGCCTCGAGCTTGGACTTGAATTCACCCTCGAGCTCCTGCCGCTCGGCGGCGGTGAGCTTGGTGTTGGCGAGCTTCTGCTCGTACTCCGATTGGAGCATCGAGAGGTCGCGGCTCGAGCGCGAGATCGTCACGGCCCGCGCAAGGTCAGCAAGCTCGATGCGCTTCTCAAGGCCCTGCGCCTTCCAGACCGGCTCAAGCACGTTGGTGCTGATGAGGTCCTGTGGACTGAAAGGCAACTTGTTGGGGTACTGACCCTGCGCGGCACCCTTGAAGGTGAGCGTGACTTGGTACCTCGCGACCGTCGAAACCGGGAGCGCCTGCGTGATTGCAAAGGCACCCACGGTCATCAGCGCTGCGATGACGGTCGACAGCACGAACAGCGACCGGTGTCGCATCACAAACCCAATCAGGTCGATCGAGCCTTCGTCGTACACCACGCCGTCGCCGGCGTTCCCCGCTGGAGTTCCTTGGTTCATAAGCGCATCCTAGCGACGCGCCGCTTGCGTCACAGCAGCGACGACGGGTCCTCGAGCAGGCCGACGACGGTGTTCAGGAAACGTGCGCCTTCCGCACCATCGACGACGCGGTGGTCGCACGACAGGCTCAGGGGCATGACGAGGCCTGCGTAGAAGCGGCCGTCCTTCACGAGCACTCGCTCCTTGGTGCGACCCGCGGCCAGGATCGCCACCTCGGGGTAGTTGATGATCGGCGTGGCGAACATGCCGCCGTAGCTGCCGACATTGGAGAGCGTGAACGTGCCGCCCATGCTCTCCTCACGGCTGATCGAGCGGTCGCGACAGCGCCCTGCGAGCACCTTGACCTGATTGGCCAGGTCGACCAGCGTGCACTGGTCCGCGTTGCGCACGACTGGCACCATGAGCCCGTTGTCGGTGTCGACCGCGATCGAGAGGTTGATCACACCCTTGATGAGGATCTCGCTGTTGGCGTCGTCCACATTGGCGTTCAGGGAAGGGTGCTTGCGGAGCGCCCGGCTGATGGCCGCCATGATGAACGGCATCATGCTCAGCTTCTGGCCGACCACCTTGGAGTACTCGCGTCGCTTGCGGTCGAGCTCGGTGACATCCGCCTCGTCGACCACGGTGAAGTGCACCGCGGTGCGGACGCTGCGTTCGAGGCTCTCGGCGATCTTGCGCCGCACGCCGCGGAAGGCGATGCGCTGGGACACGCCATCCTTGTCGACTGCCGGCATGGGCAACGGTGCTGGAACGGCGCGGGGGGCAAAGCCGGCCTTGGAGGCTCCGCCGGCGAAGCCATGCACGTCCGCTGCGGTCACGCGGCCGCTGTGACCGGTTCCCGGGATCTTGTTGATGTCGACGCCCATGTCGCGGGCGATGCGGCGCACGGCCGGGGTCGCGAGCGCCTTGCCGCCGGTCACGGCAGCAACGGTGTGCTCGGGCTTGCGCGCGAAGCGGTCGCTCACGGTGAGCGTGCCGCTCATCGTGCCTACGACCGTTCCCTGATCGCCTTCGGCCTCGGGCACGCCAGCTGCAACAGCGGCGCTCACGCATGCGGGACCCTTCACCGCAGCCGCTGCGCCAGCGACGGCATACCGCACGAGCGGCTTGCCGACCTTCATGATGTCGCCGGGCTTGCCGCAGAGTTCGCTCACCGTGCCCGGCCACGGGCTCGGCACTTCCACAAGCGCCTTGTCGGTCTGCATCTCGGCAAGCATGCTTGAGGTGGTGACCACATCACCCGGCTTCACGCGCCAGCTGATGAGCTCGGCCTCGACCAAGCCTTCGCCAAGGTCAGGAAGGAGGAAGTGGCTCTTGTCGTCGGGTTGCTTCAGGCCGGCCATGGTTCGCCTCCGTGCGTGGGTTCAGTAGGCAAGGCAGTCTTCGATGCCGCGCTGGATGCGCGCGGCGTCGGGCAGGTACTCGAGCTCGAGCTTGTAGTACGGCATGATGGTGTCGAAGCCCGTCACGCGCTGGACCGGGGCTTCGAGGTGCAGGAAGCACTTTTCCATGATCTGCGTCGCGACTTCGCTGCCGACGCCACAGGTTCGCGGGGCCTCATGCACGATCACGCAGCGGCCGGTCTTGGAGACGCTCTGCTCGACAGTCTCCATGTCCATGGGGTAGATCGTGCGCAGGTCGATGAGTTCGATGCTGCGTCCGCAGGCCTCGATCGCCTGCATGCACTGGATCACGCTCGCTCCCCAACTCACCACCGTGAGGTCGGTGCCTTCGCAGACGACGCGGGCCTTGCCGATGGGAATGGTGTACTCATCCTCGGGAACTTCCTCGCGGATCGCGCGGTAGATGCGCTTGGGCTCGAAGAAGATGACCGGATCCGGATCACGCAGCGCGCTGATGAGCAGGCCCTTCGCGTCGTACGGGCCACTGGGCATGACGACCTTCAGACCAGGCTGGTGTGCGTAGAACGCCTCGGGGCTGTCGCTGTGCAATTCGGGTGCGTGGATGCCGCCACCCACTGGCACGCGCACGGTCATCGGCACGGTGAACGCGCCCCGGGTGCGGGTGCGCATGCGCGCGGCGTGGCTGCACAGCTGGTCGTACGCCGGCCCGAGGAAACCCTCGAACTGGATCTCGGGCACCGGGCGAAGTCCAGCCATCGCAAGGCCAATGCTCGCGCCGATGATGCCGCTTTCGGCCAGCGGCGTGTCGACGACGCGGTTGGCGCCGAAACGCTTCTGCAGGCCTTCGGTGACACGAAAGACGCCGCCGTTGGCCCCGACGTCCTCGCCGAGGAGCATGACGCGGTCGTCCTTCTCCATTTCCTGGATCAGGGCGAGGTTGATGGCTTGCACGAGGGTGAGGTTCGCCATGGTGTGGTCCTGGTGGATGATCGTGGTGGTTGCCGCTCAGCGCACGCTCGACGCACTCGGGAGCTGGCTCGGGTCCTGCCCGAGCGAGTGGGTGTGGCCGGTCTCGCGCTGCGTGAGGAGATCCGTTGGAAGATCCGCGAAGGTGTAGTTGAAGACATCGTTGCGCACAGGGTGCTCGACCTGCTCGCAGCGCTCGATCGTCGCCATGCAACTGGCTTCGGCGGCTTCGCGCAGCGCGGCGTCCTTGGCATCCGACCAGATGCCCTTCTTGATCATGTAGTTGCGCAGCCGCGTGATCGGGTCGCGTCCCTTCCATGCATCGACCTCGGCTTGGTCGCGGTAGCGGCGCGCATCGTCGGCGGTGGTGTGGTCGCCGAGCCGGTAGGTCACGCCCTCGATGAAGAATGGCTTTCCGGTCGTGCGCGTGTGCTCGATCGCCTTGCGCATGCCGTACACCACGGCAAACAGGTCGTTGCCATCCAGCTGCAGGCACGGCATGCCGTAGGCGATGCCGCGCTGCGCGACCGTCGGCGCGCTGCACTGGATCCGGCCGGGAACGCTGATCGCCCAGAAGTTGTTCTGGCAGAAGAAGATCACGGGGATGTCGAGGTTGGCGGCGAAGTTGCACGCCTCGTGGAAGTCGCCTTCGCTCGTCGCGCCGTCACCGAAGAAGGTGCAGGCGATCTGCTTCTGGCCGCGGTACTTCGCGGCCCAGGCGAGGCCGGTCGCGTGCAACATCTGCGTGCCGATGGGCACGGCGATCGGGGTCGCGTGGTGGGGACGGGGCATCGCGTTGCCACGCTCGTCGCCCATCCAGTGCAAAAGGATGCTGTCGATCGGCACGCCGCGCCACATGAGGCCGCAGTTCTCGCGATAGCAGGTGACGAGCCAGTCGTCCTTGTTCAGGGCATAGGCCGCGCCGAGGCTGTTGGCCTCCTGGCCCATGTTCTGCGGATAGGTGCCCATGCGTCCGGAGCGCTGCAACTTGAACGCCACTTCGTCCATCATGCGGCACGTCACCATCGTCTCGTAAAGCTTGAGCAGGTCGGCGTCGGGGATCAGGCCCTTGCCGAGCTTCTCGTCGAAGTTCCCGTGCTCGTCGAGGATGGAGACGCGCTCGATGGTCGTGGTCAGGGCGTTGGTGATGGGCATGGGCGGAGACCTTGTGGAAAGAAAACGGCCGCCGCTCTTTCGATGCGACGGCCGTGTCCTTTGGGATGGTAGCAGCGGGGGGCCTTCAGCCCCGCCTGTTCAGCCGTTCGAGAGGCCTTCGCGCGAGGCCCAACGTGCTGGGAAGGCGTCGGCGTTTCAGCGACGCGGAACCCCTGACGAATGCTCCCCACGGCTATAGTAGTTTTAGGAAAAAAGTATGATGATCAGGCTGACAAGCCGATAATCATAGCACTGGCACCGAAGGGTAGCCGTGGCGCGCCTCGCCCGTTGGTGGGGTCCATGCTGAATAGGCCCATTGGGGCACCATGGCTCGCGGGTCGCCAGTGCTGGCGCGGGCGGCCTTCACCGACCGGCTGCACAACCATCGCCGCGCAGGTCGCTGCCGCCACACAGGACGCCGTCGTTGAGTCGCGCAATGGCCTGACCACGACCAAAGGTGACGGACCGTTCGTCGGCCACCGTGATGCGGTGGCCCAGCGCACGGAGTCCCTCGACCGTCGCCTCGGGCCAGCCTGGCTCGAGCTGCACCTCGAGGTTCTTCACCCACTGCCATCTCGGTGCATCGAGCGCTGCCTGCGGGTTCTGGCCATGCATGACCGTGCGCAACGTGTACTGCGCGTGCGCCTGCGGCTGCATGAATCCGCCCATGATCCCGAAGGGCCCAATCGGTTTGGTGACCGACTCGCTCGCGGCATGAACCGTCGGGGTGCCATCGTCGCGCGACAGGAAGCCGGGAATGATCGTGTGGTACGGCCGCTTGCCGGCTGCGAGTTCATTGGCGTGCCCGGACTGCAGGTTGAAGCACGCACCGCGGTTCTGCAGGGCGATCCCCGTTCCGGGCACCACCAGCCCGCTCCCGAAGCCCATGTAGTTGCTCTGGATGAGGCTGACCATCAGGCCCGATGCATCCGCTGCGCAGAGGTAGATCGTGCCACCTGGCTTGGGCACACCGGCATCGAAGTCCTGTGCCCTCGCGGGATCGATGCGTGCCGCAAGCGCATCGAGCCGGCGGGGATCAAGCAGCACTGCGGTCGATTCCGACATGTGCGCCGGCTCGGCCACATGCAGATGCGCCTCGCGGAAGGCGAGCTTGATCGCCTCGATCGCCAGATGCGTGCCTGCAGCATCATCGACACCATGGCGATCGATACCCACGCGCTCGAGCAGCGCCAAGGCGATGAGCGCCGCGATGCCCTGGCCGTTGGGTGGAATCTCATGCAGCCGCGCACCGCGGAAGCCCATCGAGATCGGTGCCACGCGCTCGGTTGCGTGTGAGGCGAGATCATCGAGCCGCATCGCCGCACCATCGACGCGCGCCATGGCGTCGATCGCCTTCGCAAGGTCACCGTCGTAGAGATCGCGGCCAGCGGTGGTACCGATTCGCTCGAGCGTGCGCGCGTGATCAGGCAGGCGGATGCACTCGCCCGCCCGCGGCGCGCGACCGTCGATCGTGAACGTTCGGCGCCACTCGGCGTTGCCGCCCAGCGCTGACGCAGCACGCTCCCACAGGCGCGCGGTCTGCACGGCGACTGGGTAGCCGTCGCGTGCATGGGTCGCTGCGGGCTTCATGAGTTCGGTGAAGGGCAGTGCACCGAAGTTCCGATGCAGGTCGGCCCACAGTGCCACCTGGCCAGGCACCGTCACTGCATCCCAGCCACGGGTGGGCATCGCGGTGCCGCCGTAACGCGAGCGATCGAGTGCGCGTGGCGTGCGACCTGAGCCGTTGAACCCATGCAGACGGCCACCATCCGCGGGAGACCACACGAGCGCGAACGCATCGCCGCCGATCCCATTGGTCGTGGGTTCGAGCACGGTCATGCAGGCGGCCGTCGCGATCGCCGCATCGACGGCATTGCCGCCGCGTGCGAGGATCTCGGTGCCTGCCTGCGCGGCGAGCACCTGGCTCGTGGCCACGATGCCGCGGCGCGCGAGCGTGGGCATGCGCTGCGATGGATAGGGCAGGGTCCACTCGGGTTCGGCTGGCGCGAAGTCGTGCATCGTTCGTGGTCCCTTGGGTGGAGTGGGTGCTGTGGATCCAGCAGGCTGCGTGCAGGTCCGTGAACTCGAGTACGCGCCCGCGATCCCGGCGGCCGCCGTCGCGGCTGCCGTGCCCAGGAACTCGCGCCGTGTCGTGTGGTCACGCACGCGGTCAGGCTAGCGGGCCCACGAGTCGCACTGCGAAACCCACGGTCCTCGTGACTGGAGGATCATCCAGCACCCGCTGGCGGATGTTCCGTCGCGCTCCAACGAACAAGGCCGCCGCCCGTGGTGGGCAGCGGCCTTCGGTTGTGCGACGGTGGACGCGCTCAGACGCCGACGGTCACGGGCTTCTTCGAGCCGCTCGTGCGGCCCGCGGCGATGCGGCGCTTGGCGTAGGCGATCGCGGCATTGGCGGTCGAATCCTGCGTGCGGCTCTCTTCGAGCACGGCCAGCGTGGTGTCCTCGATCTTGGCGACCTTCTGGTCGACCATCGCCTCGGTGTAGCCGAGGTAGAGGCCGCCCAGGCGGATCAGGCCGCCGGCGTTGGCGACAAAGTCCGGCGAGTACAGCACGCCCTTCTTCTTGATCGCGATGCTGTCAGCCGCGGGGTCGAGCAGCTGGTTGTTGGCGGTGCCGCAGACGATGGCGCAGTTCAGGCCCGCAATCGTCTTCGCATCGAGCACGCCGCCGAGCGCGCACGGCGCGAGCATGTCGAGCTTCTCGGTGAACAGGTTGCGGTCGTTGCCCAGCGCCACACAGCCGAGTTCCTCGACTGCGCGCTTCATGGTGGGCACATGCACGTCGGTGACGAGCACGGTCGCACCCGCACCACGCAGGAGCTTCGCGAGCTTGAAGCCGGTCGCGCCGCAGCCCTGCACGCCGACGGTCAGGTTGGCGAAGCTCACGGGCTTGCCGAGGAACTTGAGGCAGGCCTTCATCGAGTTGAAGCAGCCCTGCGCGGTCCATGGGCTTGGGTCACCGCCGCGGCTGACGGCCTCGCCACCCATGATGTGCGGCGTCTCGCGCGCCATCCAGTCGCAGAACTGCGGGCTCACGCCGACATCCTCGGCGGCGATGTACTGGCCGTCGAAGGTGTTGACGAAGCGGCCCATCGCGCGGCCCTGCGCCTCGGTCGGCTGCTGGCCGGCCTCGTCGAGGATGATCACGCTCTTCGCACCACCCATCGGCAGGTCGGCCGCGGCCGCCTTGTAGGTCATGCCTTCAGACAGACGCAGCACGTCGAAGACTGCTTCTTCGGTGCAGGCGTAGGCCCAACGGCGCGTGCCGCCGAGCGCATTGCCGAGCACCGAGCTGTGGACGGCCACGATGGCCTTCAGGCCGCTTGCGGGATCCTGGTGGAACGCCACGCGCTCGTGGCCCATCGTGTGCATCGTCTTCAGCAGGTCCATGGTGTCTCCGTAGAGTGGTGGGGGAAGCCGGGGATCCTAGTGCTCGTGCCGCAGGCGATGAAACCGATCAGGCCCCCGCACCGGTGCTGACCTTGGTGCCGGCGAACACGCTGCCAGTACCGAACTGCGGGATGTTCGACTGGTCGGGCTTCTTGCCGGTACCGCGCACCGCCATGATGGGCGTGCGCTCGGGGAGCACGTAGTCGGCGTTGGGCAGGCTGTCGGCCCAGGCCAGCACGGCATCCGCCGCACGCTTCATCGACGTATCGCAGTTCTGCCGAAGCGCACGGAGTTCGGCGTCGAACTGCTCACCGGCGAAGGCGATGAAGTGGTCGACGATCGCAGCCTCATGCTCGAGCTCGCGACCCTCGAGGCCCCGGCGCATGTTGCGCTCGAACTTCGACAGCGTGCACAGGCTGGCGTGGATCCACAGGGCGCCGAGCGCCAGGCGCGACTGGATGGTCTGTGCCGTGACGATGCCTTCTTCGTGCTCCTTGAACATCATCTTGACCTGGTGGCTGA
>SXGR01559591.1_pt1 | contig 11360 bp, 9 predicted proteins | sample 3174711 | NCBI WGS metagenome assembly SXGR01 (sample SAMN11356860, study PRJNA531348) | freshwater metagenome | isolation source: freshwater sample F1-60 | place: China: Fuxian Lake, Yuxi | collected 2017-12-25
GATTATCTTATATCAGAAAGTAAAGTTTTTGTTCATAGATTTCCTTTGATGGATTTACAAATTATTTTCCCACATTTAAAATTGGAAAAGGATAGTTTTGACTTTATATTTCTTGGTTTTTTACGAATTAATAAAGGCTTGAATCTTCTATTAGAAGCATGGAAAATATTTATTGCAAATAACCCTAACTCAACTCTTTATATAGGAGGCAAAATACCCGCTGATAGTAATTTGGATCTTAAATTATTCAATCAACCAGGTATAACATTTAATCCTGAATTTCTAGAAGATAGAGACTTGTATCAAAAGATGTATTCTTCTTCTTGTATTGTTTTACCTTATTTATCAGGCACTAATAGTGGAATTCTTAGTTTAGCAATAGCCTCAGGCTGTAATATAATTTATTCAGATATTGATTGTTTTTCTTCTTTAGATTTTTTAGACACTCAAGGTATGTTCAAGGCTAATTCAGTTGAATCATTAGTTGAAAAATTAGAATCGTTTCTTTATAAAAACAAATCTTCTACTAATAATATTTTTTATAGAAATCAATTTAGAATTGAAGTTACTGATTCATATGAAAAATTAATTTATTAATTCATTTCTCCTTAAGTTTACTACATTGATAAATACATTTAGTCGGTGAATTTTTTAAAAAATTACAATTTTTCAAAAAAAATTACTTTTATATTATTAGTAATTGCACCATATTTTTCGGTATTAAAAATTTTGGATACTGGCTTTTTAATGCAAGATATTTTGGGATTAATTGTTGTGGTTTTAAATTTAAAAGTACTGATAAAAAAAAATTGTGCATTTTCAAATATGATTTTATTTTTTTTAGTGTCCTCAATTGTATCAATGTTGTTTCTTGGTTTTGAGCCCATTAGATTTGTTTGGGCCTTTTTCTTTGCATTTGTATTATCCAAAATAGACTTTATTCTATTGAGAATGTCTATAAAGTATAGCATATTAATTGCTTCAATTTATTTACTTCTTACTTTATTGTGTTTATATATTTTCAAAATTAACATTTCACTTGATTTCGGAAAATATGGCCTTATGGAAAATACTTTTGCTGGTGTTGAAGAATTTGAAATCTCTAGTGATTTAAAATTAGGTGGGCTTTTTAGAGAACCAAACTGGTTTTCAATATTTGCTGCTGTAGGGTTATCGACATTAGTCAATAAAAGAAATTATAAATATTTTTTTATTGTTTTAACAGCTATTATTTTAAGCAACAGCGCTTATGGTTTTTTGATTGCTATTTTATCGTTTTTATTTTTTTTTAAGCGTAAATCTACTAAATTATTAATATCAGTAATACTTTTTTTGATATTTGTCTTTCTTTTCAGAGATTCATCTTTTTTTTCAAGATCTATTGATACTTTGAATTTTAATAATCCAATTGAATTAAGAGGGTCAAGTGCAATTCGTATAATTGAACCATGGACTACTTACTATAATAACATAAGTTTGCTGCCTAAGTCATATAAAGATAATATTTTCCCCAATACAGGTATAGTAATTTTATCTGTTTTTGGTTCATTTATTGGTTTGTTATTTTATGTCATGCTTGGATCTTATTCAAGATTTTCATTTCTATTCATTGCTTTTTTTTTAGCCACAATTTCTGATGGGTTTTATGGGAGAATTGAATTTTCTATCATATTGGCCCTTTTTGTAGGTTTTAGTAATGTAAGGGCTCTTCCTACTAATAAGGTCCTTAATCGTTTTGCATATCATCAATCTATTGAATAAAGGATATAGCTAATAAATAGTAATATCGATTTTTCTAAAATATATTTTACGATTTAAGAAAAAATTGAAATTCAAAACAAAATTAAAAAGCATGTATAAAATTCTAAAAGATATTTATTGGACTGCCGTTGGTTATTTTATATATCGATTTTTTTTAACTAAATCTCAATATTGGGATGTAGAGAAAATAAAAGAATATCAATTTAGAAAGCTAAAAAAAATTTTAATCGAGGCTTATGAAGGAGTCCCATATTATAAAAAACATTTTGATGAGATTTGTTTTAATCCAAAAATAAATTTCAGGTCATTAAAAGATTTGGAATTAATTCCTATTTTATCGAAATCAACAGTTAAATCAAATATTAAAGATTTTGAAAATAAAAAATATTTAAAGAATTCTATTCTTTTTAGAACATCAGGGTCAACTGGTCACCCCTTAGAAGTAATGGTTTACTTTAAACAATGGATTCTTGAACAAGGTGTTATTTTGCGTCATTGGAAATGGGGAGGTTATAGTTTTCGTGATCCTTTGGCCATGGTAAGAAGTTTTGTTCCGCCTAATGAAACTAAATTATGGCATACAAATGTCATAAGTAACTTTACTTATTTTAGTCCATTTCACTTGAATGATGAAAATATGGCTAGATATTTGGATGTAATGATAGAAAAAAAAATAGTTGTTTTACGTGGTTATCCGTCTTCAATAGCTAGTTTAGCAAACTTCGTTTTTCGTACCGGCCATAATATTCCAAAGATCAAATTAATTCTAACTGCCTCCGAAGTACTTACAGATCATGAAAGATTGGTAATAGAAAAAGCTTTCAAAGCTAAAGTTTCTAACCACTATGGGTTAGCAGAGCAAATAGTTATGATGGGAGATTGTGATAAACATGAAGGAATGCATAATTATGATGAATATGGCTACCTTGAGCTTTTAGATACAGATATTCCTAATATCAAGCGTATTATTGGCACCAATTTACATAATTTAACTACTCCCTTGATTAGATATGACACAGGAGACTTAGCTATTTTGGCAGATAATTCTTGTAGTTGCGGAAGAACTCTTCCTATAGTTAAAAATATTATTGGACGTAAAGATGCAGTTATAAAAACAGCTGATGGGTTTGAAATCCCAACTATAAATTTTTATACTATGTTGGAGCATTTTCAAGAGATTGAACGTTGGCAAATGGTTCAAAGAACATTAACTGAAATCGAATTTATATTTACTTCTAAAGATATTTCAAATCAACGAATAGATAATTTGAAACAAGAAATAAATAAGCGTCTATACGGTAAAATGATTATAATTATTTCCCTTAACGGTAGTTTTGTTCAAAAAAATGAAGGGAAAATTAATCCATTTATTTCATTTTTATAACATGAATAAAACAATTGCATTATTTGATTTTGACGGAACTATCACAATCAAAGATTCAACTAAATCTTTCTATAGATTTTTGTATAGATCAAATTTCACTTACTTATTTAATAACTACATACTGTGTTTATTACATATTTCTTTATATAAAATGGGGATAATTAATTATTTGCCTTTAAAAAAATATAGATTGAATATTCATACTTCAAAATTCAATAACATTGAATTTCAAAATTTAGTTGATGAATTTTACTCAAAATATTTTTCTGAATTATTAAACCCTAAGGCTATAGATAGAATACAATGGCATAAGTCTCAAGGGCATGAAGTTTGGGTTATTTCAGCCTCGTATGATTTTTTATTGCATAAGTGGTCAATCAAGAATTGAATTAACCTAATTACAAATAGAACTACTATTGATCGATCTAAAAGACTTTTAGTAGGTAAAGATGTCAATTATGATGCAAAAATTGAATATTTGCTACTTCATGTTAATTTAAAGAATTACTCTGAAATATATGCATACGGTGATTCAGATGGAGATAAGGCCATGTTGGATATAGCAAATTTCAAGTACTATAAACCATTTAGAAATTAAAATTATGAATATTTTTAACAAACGAACAAATGAATTAAAGCCATATTTAGTATCGAGCCGAAGTATTAATAGTGATGAAGATTGGTTAGTATTAGATTGGAATGAATCAACAAATAAAATTGATAACTATTTAAAAGATAGTATAAGCAAATTTATTAATAAAGGTGAGTTAAACTTATATGGTGATGTTGATTGTACTAGACTAAAGGAAGATTTACGGAGTACATTGGGTATTAAAGAGTCTTATGTTACATTTTTTAATGGTTCTGATTCTGCATTGAATATATGCTTTGAATCTATATTGAATGAAGGAGACGAAGTATTAACCATCGAGCCTGAGTATAGTCAAGTTGGCACATTTATTCACATGAAAGGAGGTGTTAAAACTAGTTTTTTTTTAAGATCAATAGATAAACCATCTATTGATGATTTGAATATATCTCTAAAAGGAAAAAAAATATTTTATTTTTCTAATCCTAATAATCCAATCGGGTTTTCATTTAACAACAAGGAAATAGAGTGTATGTTAATCTCTAATCCTACTGTAGTTTTTTTTGTTGATGAAGCTTATTATGAATTTAGTAAGAATTCAGCTTTGGATTTAGTTTCAAATTATCCAAATTTAATTATTTTCAGAACATTTTCCAAAGCTTTTGGTTTAGCAGGAATTAGATTAGGATATATTATCTCAAACCCAAATAACATTGAAGTTATTAACAAGATCCGAAATGGGAAAGAGGTAAGTAGTATAGCACAATTAGCTGCATCAAGTATTTTACAAAATTATAGTTCGGTAATACAAAGGGTTGATGATTTAATAGTAGCTCGAAATTGGTTTTTCGATCAATTAAATAAATTGACAGAGTATGAAGTTTTCCCAAGCTCAGCTAATTTTTTGTTATTGAGGCATCCAAAAAGTAAGGAGATTATTTTTTCGTTAAATCAGCATAAAATTTTGGTACGTGATCGCTCATCTATGCATTTATTAGAAAATTGCTTCAGAATCACAATTGGAACAAAAAAGGAAATGGAAAGTGTTATAAATGTACTAAAACAATATTAAATGAAACAAATTATCCAAGATCTTAAAAATGGGAATACTATTTTAGAAGAAGTGCCTGCTCCAGAAATAAAGGCTGGACATGTTTTAATTGAAACTACAAGGTCTTTAATTTCTCTAGGTACTGAGCGGATGTTAGTAGAGTTTGGGAAGTCTAATATGATACAAAAAGCCAGACAACAACCAGATAAATTAAAAGAAGTAATAAATAAAGTCAAGATTGATGGACTAAAGCCAACTTTCAACGCTGTGCTCAATAAATTAGGACAACCACTCCCATTAGGTTACTGTAATGTGGGTAAAGTTATTGCGATTGGGAAAGGTGTCGAAGGGTTTGCTATTGGAGATCGAGTAGCATCAAATGGTTACCATGCAGAATATGTATGTATCCCTAAGAATTTAGTAGCTCAAATACCTGATGAGGTTACAGATGAAGAAGCAGCATTTACTGTTATAGGATCAATAGGGCTTCAAGGAATTCGCTTAGTTAATCCAACATTTGGAGAAACAGTGGTTGTGATTGGACTTGGTCTAATTGGTTTAATTACAGCACAATTGCTTAAGGCAAATGGTTGTAAAGTAATTGGATTTGATTTCGAATCAAATAAAGTTGAATTAGCTCGAAAATTGGGGATTGATGCAGTTAATCCCTCTGAAGGAATAGATCAGGTTTCTTATATATTAAATGTCACTAACAACTTAGGTGCAGATGCTGTAATAATTACCGCATCAAACAAGAGCAATGAAATTATTTCACAAGCTGCAAAAATGTCTCGTAAACGTGGTAGAATTGTGTTAGTTGGTGTTATAGGATTGGATATTTCAAGAGCAGATTTTTATGAGAAAGAACTTACTTTTCAAGTTTCTTGTTCTTATGGACCAGGTCGTTATGATGAAACCTATGAACAGAAGGGACAAGATTATCCATTAGCATTCGTTCGATGGACTGAAAAAAGAAATTTTGAAACAATATTGCATGCAATCGCTTGTGGGCGGATAGATGTAAAATCATTAATTACAGAAAGAATTACACTCATGGAATATAATAAGATATATTCAAACATGAGTAACGGAATGTCAATTGCGTGTATACTTGAATATCCTGTAAAAAATTCGAAGCAACCCAATCGGTCAATTACTTTCAATAATTCTCAATTTGATTCTAGTCATGGAGTTGTAGGTATTATAGGTGCAGGTAACTTTACATCTGGTATGATTTTGCCATGTTTAAAAAAAACGCCTGCAAAGTTGAAATATATTTCTAGCTCAGCTGGGCTGACAGGGACAATCCTTGCAAAAAAGTTTAGTATTGCCAATTCTACCACGGATAATAATTTAATTCTAAATGACAAAGATGTTGATTTAGTTATGGTGAGCACTCGCCATAATTCACATGCAGCAATAGTCATTCAGGCACTCTATCATGGAAAACATGTATTTGTTGAAAAGCCATTAGCACTAAACTACGAAGAACTTAATCTGGTTATTGAAGCTTTGGAGAAATCAAAAAAAACGGTTACAGTGGGTTTTAATAGGCGTTTTGCTCCTTTGGCAATTCAAATGAAAAATATACTAGGTAATACTGGTTCTCCTATGAACATAGTTGCTACTATGAATGCAGGATTTATTCCAAATAGTGTATGGGTACATGACATGGAAATTGGAGGCGGTAGAATTATAGGAGAGGCATGTCATTTTATTGATTTGATTACTTTTCTAACAAATTCAAAAGTTGTTTCTGTTTGTATGAATTCAATGGGTCAATTTCCAAAAGATAATACAGATAATGCTTCTATAATGCTTAAGTATGAAAATGGAACAAATGCAGTAATTAATTATTTTGCCAATGGTTCAAAGTCTTATTCAAAAGAAAGGATAGAAGTTTATCATCAGGAAAAGACATTAATAATGGATAATTGGAGGAAATTATCTGGGTATGGCTTTAAAAACTTTAGTTCTGCAACTTCAGGTCAAAACAAAGGTCACCAAAATCAGTTCAAACTTTTGATTGAATCTGTAATCAAAGGCGGTAAACAAATCATACCTACTCAAGAAATAATCAATACAACGAAAGCTAGTTTTGCTGCTATTGAAAGTTTAAGAAACGGTTCTTGGATTAACGTCGAGTAATTATTATATCAATATTTTGAAAAAAAAATAATTGCAGGTTCGTTCAAATTTCATGAAAATTATATCATTTTTATTAAAAATAGGCTTTGTTTTATAAAACGCAAAGGTTGTATTATACTATAATAGACCTGAGATTTAATCAGATAATCAACCAGGTTATAAATATTTTCGGCTTTCGAAATATATATATTGGAGACTATAATAAATATATGCTAAAAAAAGTTTACAAACTAAATGTCGACCCTAGCTTATATATTCAAGAGAATCCAAAAATCAGAAGTGATCTCTCATTTGAGTTCTTAAATAAGAGATTAAACTTTAAAGCTGAAATCGATTGGAATTATAGTTTGTATGGTAAACTTTGGAATTATAATTTACAATATCTTGATTATATTCTTTATGATAACATTACTCTTGAATATCGTAAAGAATTAATTAAAAGTGTTTCAAAATCTGTTTTAAAGCAAGAACTCAAGTTAGAGCCATATCCAGTTTCATTAAGAATTAATAATATTATATTATTTGATAGCATTTATGGGATTGAAGATAAAGATGTTTATGATGCTTTTAAAATTCAAGTGTATTTTCTGTCTAAAAATTTAGAACATCATTTACTTGGAAATCATTTGTTGGAAAATTATATGAGCTTATTAATTGCTTCATACGCAGTGCGAGATAGAAAACTTTTTTTTAAATTTTCTTTGTTATTACAGAAACAATTAAACGAGCAAATTTTAAATGATGGTGCTCATTTTGAAAGATCGCCAATGTATCATTCAATCATTCTCCAAAGGTTAATGATGTGTATTGATATTATGAATAAAAATGAAACATTTTGTAATAATGAATTAAAGAACTTTCTAGTTTTAAATGTAAATAGAATGATGGGATGGTTAAATGAGATTTCTTTTAGTAATGGTACTTGGACTCATTTAAATGATTCTACAAATGGTATCTCTCTGACAAAACAAAAGTTATACAGAAATGCTGAAACTTTAGGTATTCATGGCGTTAAAGTTAATTTACGAGAATCGGGTTTTAGAAAATTTAAATCACAAATATTCGAATTAATTGTTAACACTGGTGAAATAAGTCCGAAATATCAACCGGGGCATGCTCATTCAGATATATTATCATTCTACTTAAGTGATGGTAACGAACAGTTAATAGTGGATACAGGAGTTAGTACATACGAGGGCGGTCCAACAAGAGATGAAGAGCGGAGTACAATGAGTCATAACACGATAACAATTAATAATAAAAATCAAAGTGATATTTGGGGGACGTTCCGAGTTGGTAAAAAAGCAAAGGTTGAAATAATTATTGATGAGTTGAACAGATTAATAAGTAAGGTTTATAATTTAAATGGTTTAAAAAAATCAAGCCATCAACGGGAATTTGAATTATACGGTGAAAAATTATTGATTAAAGATTTTGTAAATTCAAAAAGTAATGATTTAAAAAACTATGTCCATTTCGATTTTAAAATAAAACCAATTCAAGACGGGAATATTATATATTTTGGTGACTATAAATTAGAGTATACAAAAGGGTTGATTGAAATGCAAATTGAAACCTACAAACAAGCTCTTGGATTTAATTTGAGAGAGTTAGCGGTTAAGTTGGTTTCTAAAGTAGAAAAAGATTCAGAATTCATAATTTCAAAAATTAAATGAAAATATTATATTTTTATCAATACTTTTCTACTCCTAAAGGTTCTTGGGGGACAAGAGTTTATGAATTTGCTAGTGAGTGGATTAAAGAAGGTGAGGAAGTAACGGTAATTACTAGTGTCTATAGTAAATCTGATTTGAAGCCTAATAGATTTGTAGAAAAACAGTATTTTGATGGCATTGAAGTAATAATCATTAATATAAGAATTGACAATAAAAATAGTTTTATCGATAGGTTATTTACTTTTTTTTTATATTCCATTATAGCATCATATTTTGCGGTAACTAAAAAATGCGATTTAGTGATTTCTTCATCTGGACCAATTACCGTTACGATTCCGGGCTTACTTGCTAAATACTTTCGTAATCGTAAATTAATCTTTGAAGTTAGGGATCTTTGGCCTCAAGGTGCAATTGAATTGGGTTTGCTACGAAATTCCATTTTAAGAAAGTTGGCGTTTTTTATAGAAAAATTGACCTATATATCAAGCGATTTGATTGTTGGACTATCTCCAGGTATTGTACAAAATATTGATAAACGTTTCGGATTAGGACACAAATGCATTTCGATTCCAAATGCTGTCAACCTTGATCTTTTTTCAGGTCAAACAAAAATTGATGGTAAGTTTAATTTTGATTATGCGATATATACTGGAAATATTGGTGAAGTAAATAATATATATTGGCTGTTAAATGCTGCTAGAGAGATAGATAAGATAGGAATATATGACATGAAAATAGTTATTGTTGGCGATGGACAACTTAAAAACAAAATTAAAGCAACTATTGAACAAGAGTCAATTAAAAGTTTAGTTTTATTGGATCTAATGCAGAAAGTTGATTTAATTGGTTTAATCCAAAATGCATTTATATCATTAGTCCCTTTAAAAGGCACACCTATTTTAGATACTTCATCGCCGAATAAATTTTTTGAATCTCTGGGTGCTGGAGTTCCTGTTATTCAGAATACAAATGGCTGGATGAAATCTTTTTTAGTAGAAAATAAAGTTGGAGAAACAATTGAACCAAATGACCATGAGGGTCTTGTAAATGTCATGTTGAGATACAGAAATATCAAAGGAGAAGATAGAAATAAATTGGTAAGAAAATGCAAAGAAGTAGCGAAGCAATTTGATAAAATTCTTCTTTCAAGACAAATGTTGAAAGCAATTAAGGAATTATGAATTCAATATTAATCACTGGAATAAATGGTTTTTTAGGAAATTATATAAGAGAAACTTTAAACAAGAACAACAAAATATTTGGATTATCTAGATCAAACAGCGATTATAATTATTTTTTAGAAAAGTCAATTCCAATCTTTGACAATTGTTTTGAGCTCGTAATTCATGCGGCTGGTCTCGCACATCATATTCCATTTAATCAAAATGAGAGGGATCTATTTCATAAAGTTAATGTGATTGGTACTGAAAATTTATTGACGGGATTAGAGAACTCGGGAATTCCCCAAAAATTTGTTTTTATAAGTACCGTTGCAGTTTATGGTGAAACGGTTGGTAATTCAATAACTGAATCTACTAAATTAAAGGCTAAAGATCCTTATGGTAAAAGTAAAATTCAAGCAGAGAGATTAGTTTATAATTGGTGTAAAGAAAAAAATGTTGTATGTACTATTTTGCGACTTCCTCTAATTGTTGGATCAAATCCTCCAGGAAATCTTGGAGCTATGATTAATGGAATTAAAAAGGGACGATATTTTAATATTGCAGGCGGTCAAGCAAAGAAAAGCATGGTTCTGGCTAGCGATGTTGCGAAATATATTATGAGTGCTGCCGAAGTTGGCGGCATTTTCAACTTAACAGATGGTTATCATCCAACAATTTTCGAACTATCTAATAGTTTATCAATGCAATTAAAAAAAAAACCATCTATTAATTTGCCCTATTGGCTAGCTAAGCTTTTCGCTTTAGCAGGAGATTTATTAGGTAGTAGAGCTCCCATTAATTCTAATATTTTGAATAAAATTACATCTAATTTAACTTTTGATGATTCTAAAGCACGTAATGCTTTTTCTTGGCATCCTACACCCGTTTTGGAAGGCTTTAAAATTTCATATAATAATTCATGATACGATTTTTCGACATACTTTTTTCCTTCATAGGACTTTTATTCTTGTCTCCAATTTTACTTATCTTAATTATTATTGGATACTTCGATACAGGTTCTCCAATCTTTCGTCAAGAACGTTTAGGGAAAGATAAAATACTATTCAGATTAATGAAGTTTCGTTCTATGCATTTAAATGCTCCCTCAGTGGCAACTCATTTAGCAAGTGCTAGTTCAATAACACCCTTTGGTTCTTTCTTGCGTAAATCTAAGTTGGATGAACTTCCCCAATTATGGAATGTGTTGGTAGGTGATATGAGTTTCGTGGGGCCCCGTCCAAACTTATTAAATCAAGAAGAATTGATTTATGAGCGTGATTCTCGTGAAGTTTATTCTGTACGTCCAGGAATTACAGGTTTGGCACAAATCAACAAGATTGACATGTCCACACCTCAACTTTTGGCAGAAACCGATGCCAAGATGATTCAGGAGTTAAATACCCTTGGTTATTTCAAGTACATTTTACTTACTGTCTTTGGCAAAGGCTTTGGGGATAGAATCAAGAAGTAACTTGTTTCAGGTTGGGCACAGGTCAATGGCCGTAATGTTTTAAGCTGGGAGGAGAAATTTAAGCTAGATGTAGAATATGTCGAAAAGGTTTCATTCTCATTAGATCTAAAAATATTA
>SXGR01158961.1_pt1 | contig 11359 bp, 10 predicted proteins | sample 3174711 | NCBI WGS metagenome assembly SXGR01 (sample SAMN11356860, study PRJNA531348) | freshwater metagenome | isolation source: freshwater sample F1-60 | place: China: Fuxian Lake, Yuxi | collected 2017-12-25
CCAACACGTCGCGGTTGCGACCGCGCACGCTCGGCTCGACGAAGCGCCGGAACTTCAGATCGGTAAGGGTCACGCGCTTCGGGCCCGTGTCGGTCGTCGCAGTGTCCGCAGCAGTGCCCGCAACGGGAGCGGGTGCAGGTGTCGTCGTGTCAACAGCCGCGCCCGACGGTGGCGCGTTGCCACTGGTGGTGCCGGCGAAGCTCGCGAGCCGCGCCTCCGCGTCGCTCGACTTTGGCTTCGTGTCGGCCGCGGGCTTCTTCCTGGGCGTCTCGACAGGCTTCGGCTTTCGCTCGGGCTTTTTTTCCGCCGGCTTCGCTTCCGGTAAAGGCATCTGCACCGGCGGTGGGGCCGGGGTCGCAGCGGGAGGCGGCGCCTCGCGCAGGATCGGGCTTGCCACAGGCTCGGCTGCGACCTCGGCCGACTGCTCGACCGGTGCCGGCGTTGCGGGCGGCTCCGGCCACAGCAGCGCCGCGATGATCGCCACCGCGACCGCACCCGCGACACCACCGAGCAAGGCGGGCGAGAGGCGGCTGCGCTCGGGACTCGTCGCGACGGGCGCCGGCGCGGCCATCGCGGCCGACGGCTGAGTCACCGGCTGCGTCGCCGGAGCGAACACGCCGAATTCAGCGAGAAACGTTACGACGTCGCGCGTGCGCGCCGTGCGCCGGAAGGCGAGCGCGCGTTCGAGCGCTTGCCACTGTGCCGCGGGCAGCGTGCGGATCGGGGCCGGCAGCCGGCCGGCGCGTTCGGCAGCGAGCGCATCGTGATGACCGAACGCGCGCCGTCCGGCGAGCAGCCGATAGATGACGCAGGCGAGCGAGTAGACGTCGTCTTCGGGACGCGGCACGTCCCCTTCGAGGACCTCACAGCTCGCGTAGGCCGGTGTCCGGGCCTCGGTGGGTTCGGCCCCATCGGGGGCAAGTACGCCGCCGCGCGCGGTGCCGAAATCGAGCAGTTTCGCCGTGCCAGTGCTGCACACGAAAATGTTGCCCGGCTTGACGTCAGCGTGGGTGATGCCGCGCGAGTGCGCGAAGCCGAGCGCCGCGCCGATGTCGCGCACGACCTGATTCACCAGCGAGGCTTCGGGCAGCCGGGAGCGCTGGCGGTTGAGCAGCGCCGCGAGCGACTCGCCGTCGAGCCACTCCATCGTCATGAAGGCGAACTCGCCGTCGCGATCGAAGTCGAGTACGCGCACGATGTGCGGGTGCTCAAGACGCTGCGCCGTGGTCGCTTCCTGCTGCAGGAGCCGGATCGCCTCGGCGGCATGTGGCGTGCCGGGTCCCGCGACCTTGATGGCAACGTAGGCGTCGGCGGAGCCGGCCTCCTGGCGGCGGCGATCGAGCGCCTTGAATACCTGGCTCATGCCGCTCGCCTCGAGCGCGGCCTGGAGCACGAAGCGATTGCGAAGCACCGAGCCGGGGCCGAGCGCGAGCGATGAGGTGATGGGGCCAAACTGCTGCGGCCGGACGGTGGCGAGGCCGGGCACGTCGGCCTTCTCGATTTGCGGTGAGACCGTCGGCAGGTCCTCGCGCGCCGCGCGTGTCAGCGCGGCCGAGAAGCTTTCATGATCGGCAGGACTGAGGCGTCCCGCCTGCAGTGCGTCATCGAGCAGCGCCTGCAGCGGGCCCGAGGCATCGTCTTCGGCGAGCGCAGCATCGATTGCACCCGACACAGCCTCGGGTTGCACCAGTCCGACGACAAATCCATTGAGCGCCTCGGCGAACGCATCGAGGCGTGACGTGACCGTTGCGATGGGGACGACCGTCGCCATGCACTACACCGCTGCTCTTGCCCAGGAGCGGGCACCTCTCGCGAGGACCCTCGACCTGGCGGCTCCGCTGCGTTCCCTCTCCGCCAGGGCGCACCACGGTCCGGCTTTTTTGCGGCCCCGCCATGGTAGCGGATGCAGTGTAGTCCCGCCTGCCCGCGCGGCCTGGTGAACCGGCGCACGCTTTTGCGGTGCACCGGAGCTGCGTGGGACCTCAGCTGCCGGTGGCGGAAAAGGCCGTGAACTGCGGTTGGTGGGCCGTGCGCCGCGTGTGGAGCTTGTGCGCGATGGCGCGGGACTTCTCTATACGATCCAGCAGCTCGAAGTAGCGCTGCCGATCGGTATCCGGGCGGAAATCTTCCGGTGCACCGCGCAGGTGCTGCTGCCAGAGGCGTTCTTCCCATTCGGCGGTCTGCTGTTTGTTTTTGTAGTCCAGATAGTTCAGGACTCGTCCGACGACGTCGTTCATGGCGCCCTTCTTCGTGTTGTTATCAGGCTACGAACGATGCGAATTCTATGCCGTCGTTGCGAGGATGCGAGGAAACGCGTCCTGCATTTCGACACATTCCGCGCAGTTGCGCGGTTCTTGACGAATGAGCTACAGATTATTGTCAGATGCCTGCGCGCAATACGCTGTGGTGAATCCGCAGCGCATTGCGGCGCAGCCGACCGATGGTGGCGGGGCGCGACCTGTCAGTGACGTACGCCGGTCGCGTCGATCCTAGAACTTGATGTTCTTGCCGGGCACGACCTGGGGGCTTTCGGCATCGCGGAGCCAGATCTGCCGCGGCGCATAGCCTTCCTTGCGCAGCAGATGCTCGGAATAGACGATCCGGTCGGGGTCGATCCTCAAGAGCTGACCCGGTGGCGGCTTGACGCCTGCCTGGCCGAGTTCGAAATTCGAGGCCGGCCACTTGAACACCTTCATGCCGAGTTCCCATTCGGGGGTACCGGGATCGAGCAGGGTGCCGCGGCCGAAGAACTGCGCACCCATCACGCAGGCCCAGCCAGCCATCGGGTTCGCGATCGCAAACGCGACGCGCGGATCACGCTTGACCGCCTTGTGTTTCGGGCTCCCCGGCTGCGGGAACATGTAGAGCGCAACACCATGCGCGTAGAACTCCACCGGGCTCACGTTCGCCGAGCCATCCTTGCGGGTTGTGCCGAGGTAGCCGATGTTGGTCATGGTCACGAGCCGCTCGATGCGCGACTCGAGCAGCTTCTTCGGCATGACGGCCGTCGGCCAGGGCTCCTGCTCGAGCCAGGGGTGGGCAATGCTCATCGGCAGTATTCCTTGTTACAGCGGCTTGATGGCGAGGACGCCGGCGTTCTCACGCCCGTCCATCGAGCCGAGTCCCTTGAAGTCCGGTCGGTCGATGTACGTTGCGCGCTTCACGCGGAGTCCGACTTCCTGGCAGGCCCGCGCGAGTAGCTCTGCATCGAGCAGGTTCATGAACGGCGGCTTGTCGATGTGCTTCTGGATGCCGGGGGTTGGCAGGAAGTTGTGCAGGCCGACCATCATGCCGGGCCAGCGCACGCCGGCCTTGCGGTTCGCGTCGAAGGTTGGGATGAAGTTGCGCCAGATGCCGTACGGCGTGTCGGCCACCAGGTACAGGCGGCCACCCGGCTTGATCCAGCTCGCCATCTTTGCCACCGAGGCGTCGATGTCCTCGCCGCTCAGGAAGTGCAGCACGCGCGAGCACAGCACGGCGGCGAATGACTCCGGCGGAAAGTCGATATGGGGCAGCGAGCCGGGCACGCAGGTGAGGCGCGAGCGCATGCCCGCATCCGTGACGCGATCGGCCAGGATCTCGAGGTGCTGGGGCTCCATGTCGCAGGCCGTGACCCGGGCCCCGCCTTCGAGCGCCGGAATGACGCTCACGCCGTAGGCGCAGCCGACTTCGAGCACGGGGTCGGGTGAATTGCTCGCGAAATGGATCCATTCCTCCGCATAGCCGTCGCGCACCTCGAACATGAAGCCGGTCCCGTTCAGCGTCGGGACCATGGTCTTCACGCCGAAGTTGGGGACGGGTGGTTTGCGGGGCTCGTTCATGGCTACCCGGAAAATAGCGCCCGCGGCCGGTGGGCACAAGGCGCCGGTCGCCGCAGCGCGGGCAGGAGGGCTTGCTCCCGTGCCCCGCGTCTCCGCCGCTCGCACCTGCTCGGTATACTGCCGCCGATCCATCAACGATAACAGCCGCGGCGCGAGGCCAGCGGCTCGGGGGACTGCCGACCATGAGCGAAGAGCTGATTTCCGGGCCGGAATACATGGCCGTGGCCCTGCAGGTGTCCGTGAAGGGCGTGAACCGCTGCCCGGACCGGGCCTCGTCACGCGCGCGCATCAACGAGAACCTGAAGCGCATCGGCGAGTACACCACGACCGCCTGCAACTTCCTGCGCTTTTTCTACGGCCTGCCCGTGCGCCTGGTCGGACTGCCCGAGTATGCGGTGACCGGGTTCCCGATGAAGGAGTCGCCGGCCGAGTGGCGCGACCGCGCCTGCCTCGAGCAGAACGGGCCCGAATATGAACAGCTCGGGAAGCTGGCGCAGCAGAACAACATCTTCCTCGCGGGCAACGTCTACGAGATCGACCCCAAGTTCCCCGAGCTCTACTTCCAGACCTGCTTCATCATCGGGCCGAATGGCGACGTGATCCTGCGCTACCGTCGGCTCACGTCCTGCTTCGAGCCCACGCCGCACGACGTCTGGGACAAGTACATCGACGTCTACGGGCCGGAGAGCATCTTCCCGGTGGCGCGTACCGAGATCGGCAATCTGGGCACGATCGCTTCCGAGGAGATCCTCTATCCCGAGATCACGCGCTGTGTCGCCATGCGTGGCGCCGAGGTGCTGCTGCACCCGACCAGCGAGCCGGGCAGCTCATCGCTCACGATCAAGGAGATCTGCCGGCGCGCGCGTGCGATCGAGAACCTCATGTACGTCGTCGCATCGAACACGGCGAGCATCGACGATATCCCGATCCCCGCACACACCTTCAGCGCCATGTCGAAGATCGTCGACTACAACGGTCACATCCTCGCGGAAGCCGCTCCGGGTGGCGAGGCGTTCAATTCGAACGCCGTGATCGACATCGGCGCGCTGCGCCGCACCCGGCGGCGCACCGCGATGGCGAACGTCATGTCGCGGCAGCCGTTCCAGATCTACGCCGACAGCTACGCGAGCCACCGTTTCCACGAGGGCAACTTCCTCCTGCGCGACGGCAAGGTGATCGAGCCGCCGAGTCGCGATACGTTCCGCAAGCGCCAGGAAGGAAACATCGAGCGGCTGGTGAAAGCCGGGCTGCTGTAAACTCCGGCCACCACTGCGGAGACGTTGCGCATGACCGCTACCCTGACCGACCGCCGCCAGCTGGTGAAAGCCGGTGGTGCGCTCGCCCTCGGCCTCACCCTCAAGTACGCGCCCGCCGAAGCGCAGGACCCGACCCAGCTCGCGCTGCCCTACGGCCGCTGGGAAGACCTGATGCGCCGCAAGTGGACCTGGGACCGCGTGGTGCGCGGCTCGCGCGGCATCAACTGCACGGGCCACTGCGCCTTCAACGTCTACGTGAAGAACGGCATCGTGTGGCGCGAGGAGCAGCAGGGCGAATACGGCCGTTCGGGCGACGACACGCCGGACTACGGTCCGCGCGGCTGCCAGAAGGGCCTGCGCCAGGCGAAGTACATGTATGGCAAGCAGCGTGTGCTCTACCCGATGAAGCGGGTGGGCGCGCGCGGCGAGGGCAAGTGGCAACGCATCTCCTGGGAGCAGGCGACCAACGAAATTGCCGCCAAGTTCATTCAGCACGCGACCGAGACCGGGCCCGAGTCCATCACGCTCGCGATGGGCACGCAGATGATCCTGAAGCGCGCCTCGTTCTCGGCGCTCTTCCGCTTCTGCAACATCACCGGGATCATCTGCCCGGAGACCTTCGCCGGCGTCGGCGACCTGCCGGTGGGCGCCTACATGACGCTTGGCAACGAACTGCCCGGCGACAGCATGGCGGCGGTGTACAAGTCGAAGTGCTGCTTGGTGTGGGTGTGCAACCCGGCAGCCACCCGCATCCCCGATGCACACTTCTTCTGGGAGGCCCGCTACAACGGCACCGAGATCGTCACGATCTCGCCGGATTTCAGCGCGACGGCGATGCACTCATCGAAGTGGCTGAACCCCAAGGCGGGCACCGACACCGCGCTCGCCATGGCGATGGTGCAGACGATCATCGCCGACGGGCTCGTCGACTGGGACTACGTCCGCGAGCAGACCGACCTGCCGTTCCTGGTACGCACCGACACGCGCAAGTTCCTGCGCGCCACGGACATGGGCGCCGAGGGTCCGCAGGCCGCCAATACCTTCTATGTCTGGGATGACGTGACCGGCAAGCCGGTCGTCGCGCCCGCAACGGACATCGCGCCCAAGCCGGGTCCGCCGGGGACGCCGCCCGAGGGCAGCCTGAAGCTGGGCGCGCTGAAGCCTGCGGTCGAGGGCAAGTGGACGGTGACAACCGCCGACGGCAAGAGCGTCGAAGTGACGACCGTGTTCGAGCTGGTGAAGGACCTCGTCAACACCGACTACACACCCGAGAAGGCCCGCGAAGTCTGCGGCGTGCATCCGGACGCCACGCGCCAGATCGCGAGGAAGTTCGCCAAGTCCGGCGCCGGCATGATCTACGCCGGTTACCGCTCCTGCAAATGGCTGCACGGTGACAAGCTGCACCGCGCGTGGCTGCTCATGTGCGCGCTGACGGGCAATACCGGCCGCGAGGGCGGCGGCCTGCAGACGACCCAGCTCGCCAAGGCCGACGGCATCTTCGCCTACGTGGCGGCCGGCATCGGTTTTCGCCTCAAGGTCGCGGCAATCTCCGTCTGGGACTACGCCCATGGCGACGGCAAGGCCCTGAACGAGGCCTCCTACGGCGCCGATCTCGCCAACCACTACGACAAGCACTACCGCGAAGCGATCGGCAACCGCTGGCTGCCGGACTATTCGAAGACGCCGTGGAAGATGGCGTTCATGGTGGGCCACAACCCCGCCAACTGGCGCGCCTCGGGCACCCGCTGGCGGAAGAACGTGTTCGAGGAACTCGACACGATCGTCGCAATGACGCCCGACATGAGCGTGACGGCGATGTACGCCGACTATGTGCTGCCCATCGCGCAGATGTACGAGCGCCACGACATCACCATGGAAGGCCGCACGCCCTACCTGCAGGTGCTCGACCAGGCGGTGCCGCCCCTCGGCCAGTCGATATCCGACTACGAGGCGCTGCGGTTGCTGGCGAAGGCTGTATCGACCGAGGCGAAGAAACGGAACATGGCGCCGATCGCCGACACGATGTTCGGTCAGCCGATCCAGCATGACTACACCCAGCTGCATGAGCTGATGACGCTGAACGGCAAGATCAAGGACGACCGCGACATCGTGCAGATCCTGCTCGACAACTCGGCGGGCGTCCCGAAGATCAGCTACGCCGAGCTGGCCGAGAAGGGTTTCGTGCGCGTGGACGACTCGCAGGAAACGCAGTTCGGCCCGAAGTCCCCCTACAACTACGACACCCTGGCGAGCGCGCGCGAGAAAGTGCCGTACGCGACGCTGACCCGCCGCCAGCAGTACTACATGGATCATGACTGGTTCCTCGCCGAGGGCGAGCAGTTGCCGGTGCACCGGGACCCGCTGGTGAACGCGGGCCACAGCGCGCGACTCACCATGGGCCACGCTCGCCACGGCATCCACAGCATGTGGCGTGACGACCCCTTGCTGGTGCATCTACAGCGCGGCGAGCCCGACGTATACGTGAACAACATCGACGCGCAGGAACGCGGCGTGGCGGACGGCGACATGATCCGCGTGCACAACAACCACGGCGAGTTCGTGGCGATGGCGCACACGACGGCGGGCGTGATGCCCGACCAGTTGTTCATGTTCCACGGCTGGGACCCGATGATGTTCCACAACCGCCAGAATTTCAGCGCCGTGATCTCGACCGGTGGCCTGCTGAAGCCGACCTCGCTGGTCGGCGGCTACGGCCACATCAACTACACCACACCGAACTACGTCCCGAACCTGACCTTCCACGACACCACGGTCAGCTTCGAGAAGTACGACGACCAGAAATCATCAGGAACGCCGGTCATGACGCAGCGCCGCCCAACCGAAGTTGATTCCGCGAGGAGCCCCGCATGACTGCCCGCCAGGTCGCGATGGTGATTGATCACGCAAGGAATGGCATATGACTGTCCGGCAAGTGGCGATGGTGATCGACCTGAACAAGTGCATCGGCTGCCAGGCCTGCACGGCCGCGTGCAAGTCGTTGTGGACGGACGAGCCGGGGCAGGAATACATGCTCTGGAACAACGTCGAGACGAAGCCCGGCCCCGGGTACCCAAAGGCGTGGGAGGAGAAGGGCGCGAAGAGCGGCTGGAAGGACGGTGCCTTGCAGTACGGGGGGCTTCCGGCTGACGCTGACTACGGCAAGCCCTCGTCGCTGAACCACGAGGCCGTGTACTTCAAGGGCACGGAGGAGCGGCTCGAGCGCACGGAGAAGATGGAGTACGGCCCGAACTGGCATGAGGACAGTTCCTCGGGCACCTACCCGAACAACTACCACTTCTACCTGCCGCGGCTGTGCAACCACTGCACGAAGCCTGCGTGTCTGGAGGCCTGCCCGGTGCGGGCGATCTACAAGCGGGAGCAGGACGGCATCGTGCTGGTGGACCAGGACAAGTGCCAGGGCTTCCGGCTCTGCAACCAGGCCTGTCCCTACGACAAGGTGTACTTCAACTACGTGACGCGGAAGACGCAGAAGTGCATTTTCTGTTTTCCGCGGCTGGAGCAGGGCGTGGCGCCGGCGTGTGCGCGGCAGTGCCCGGGGCGGCTGCGGTTCGTGGGCTTCCTGGAGGACGACGGGCCGATCCACAAGCTGGTGAACGAGTGGAAGGTGGCGCTGCCGCTGCACCCGGAGTACGGGACCTCACCGAACGTGTACTACGTGCCGCCGATGCTGCCGCCGCAGTTCGATGCCGAGGGGCGGTTCGACGAGACGAACCCGCGGGTGCCGATGGAGTACCTGCGCTACCTGTTCGGGCCGGAAGTCGACGCGGCGCTGATCACGATGCACGAGGAGATGGAGAAGAAGCAGGCGGGCAAGCCCAGCGAGCTGATGGATCTGCTGATCGCCAAGGACTGGAAGAGTCTGTTCAACATCCCCGACGTGCAGGTCGCGTCCACCATGGACGGGACGTTCCCGGGTCTTGGCTAGCGCGGCGGCGGAGCAGGGGCGACGAGACGACCGATAGTCGCGCCAACCGTGGCCTGACCCTCTAGCAGGTCGCGGAGATGCGATGGGGCGATGAAGTGGCAGTAGTGCACGCCGCGGAACCGCACCGGCATCGCGGCGTATGCCGGGTCCAGAAAATTCACTATGAAGCCCTTGGTGTAGATGCGCAGTGACCCATCGCGGTCCACCGACGTCAGCGTGAAGGGCGCGAGCCAGTCGGGACCGGTCATGCCGGGTTCTTTCGCGTTGAACACCGTCTCGTTCGGATCAAAGACCACGGCCGGATAGCGGGGACGGGTCACCACCGGTTGCAGCAGACCGTGGACGGCGCGGTTCATGTCGTGGCAGCTGCCGTCCGGCCCGGCGGTCCCGGGTCCAAACGTCGCGACGAGATGGTCCGTATTCTTGAGCTTGCAGGAGATGCCGAGCAGTCGCCCGCCGGCATCGCGCCAGTTGTACTGGTGAATGGTGGCAATCGTGCCATCGATCGTCGCCTTCGATTTCACGAAGGCGTCGAAATCCGTGTGCAGCTGCATCTGCATCGGAATTAACGTGCGCGTGACCACGCGCTGCGCTGCCAGGCAAAAACTGTCGTCGGGCGGCAGCGCCGTGAGGGCGAACGGGTTGCTCACGGCGGAAGCCGCGCAGCCGGCGAGCAGCACTGGTGCAAACAAGGCAGCAAGGGTTCTGGGCATGGCGTCATCGTATCCCGGCGGCTGGTGCCGCTTCAGCCGGTGTCAGCGCGGTGACGGCCAACGCGTGGATATCGGTCGTCATCAGGTCATCGACCGCCGCGTAGACCAGGCGATGACGAGCGAGCCGCGGCAGGCCGTCGAAGGATGCCGCGACCACCCGCACGCTGAAGTGGCCACGCCCGTCGCGGGCCCCTGCGTGGCCCGCGTGCAGGTGGCTGTCGTCCACCACCTCGAGCGCGGTCGGTGCGAGCGCCTTCTCGAGGCGCGACCGGATCACCGCGAGCCGGGCGGCTGTCACGGCAACGTCTGCCGGAAAGGTTTCACTGTCACTTCTGCGAAGGTGCCCGACGTGACGTAGGGGTCCTCGGCAGCCCAGGCCTCCGCGGCCTCGAGCGAGTCGAACTCCGCCACGATGAGACTGCCGCTGTACCCGGCTGGACCGGGATCCGGACTGTCGATGGCGGGATGCGGTCCTGCGAGCACGAGTCGCCCCTCGGCGAGCAGCACCTCCATACGGGCCAGATGTGCCGGCCGGGCCGCAGCCCGTCGCGACAGGCTATCCGGCGCGTCAACGCCAAAGATCGCGTACAGCATCGCTAATTGCCGCCCTGCGCGGGATCTTCCTGGACGCGGCGCGAGAGCCACAGTCCCTGCAGCAGCACGAACACCAGCGTCATCCCCATGAGGCCGAACAACTTGAAATTCACCCAGACACTCTCCGGGAAATTGTAGGCGACGTAGATGTTCGCGGCGCCGCTCGCGAAGAAGAACAGCGCCCACATCTGGTTCAGGGTCCGCCAGTCGCCAGGCTCCATGTTGATCGGTTCGGTAGACACCGACTGCAGCAAACGCTGGATGATGGTCTTGTGACCTATGAACTGGCTGCCGATGAAGACCAGCGCAAATGCCCAGTTGAGCACCGTCGGCTTCCACTTGAAGATCAGGTCATTGTCGAGCGCCAGGCTCACGCCGCCGAACACCACGACCAGTGCTGCCGAGGCCAGCGTCATCCGGCTCACAGTCCGCTTGACGAGCCAGGTGATCGCGACCTGCAGGACCATCGCGGCCATGATCACGGCCACAGCCGTGTGGAAGTCGTACAGCCAATAGGCGAGGACGAAGGCGACGACGGGCAGGAGGTCGACTAAGGCGTTCATGGCACCAGCAAACTTGGATTGGCCGCTGATGATACTGAATCGCCAGGGGAGAGCCGAGGCCAAGTCGCTAGAATGAGGCCATGACCCAGCAGTTTCACATGCATCCGGTGAATCCCCAGCCAAGGCTGATCCACCAGACTGCCGACCTCCTGCGGCAGGGGAGCCTGATCGTGTACCCGACGGACTCCTGCTACGCGTTCGGCTGCCAGCTCACGGCGCGCACTGCGGTGGAGCGCATCGAGTCGATCCGGCAGACCGACACGCACCACAACTTCTCTCTGGTCTGTCGCGACCTTGCCGAAATCGCGACCTATGCGCGTGTGGAGAACTGGGCGTATCGGCTGCTGCGCGCCCACACCCCGGGCCCATGGACCTTCATCTTGCCTGCAACACGCGATGTGCCGCGACGCCTGCAGAACCCGAAGCGCCGCACGATCGGGATTCGCGTGCCGGATCATCCCGTGCC
>SXGR01191179.1_pt1 | contig 11359 bp, 10 predicted proteins | sample 3174711 | NCBI WGS metagenome assembly SXGR01 (sample SAMN11356860, study PRJNA531348) | freshwater metagenome | isolation source: freshwater sample F1-60 | place: China: Fuxian Lake, Yuxi | collected 2017-12-25
GGTCCCGAATTGCCGTCATGACATCGCCGAACGCACCCACCCCCGGCAGGAATAGCCGCGTGGCACCCGCGATCCGTGCCGGCTCCGCCGAGGTCTCGTGCGCGATATCCAGATGGCCCAGCGCATGGCGGAGGCTGAACAGGTTCGCCCGGCCATGATCGACGACGATCGTGGTCATGCCGCGGTCTCAAGCGGCGCGCCCTGGCGCACCGCGAGTCCCTTGCCGGCCAGGTGTTCCTTGAGCGCGGGAAGGGTCGTGACGCCGTAGTGGAGAATGGCCGCGCACGCTGCGGCATCCGCGTCCGTCTTGAGAAAACACTCCGCCACGTGTTCGGGTCCGCCCGCGCCACCGCATGCAATGACCGGAACCTTGGCGCGCTTGCGAACCTCGCCGATCAGATCCAAGTCGAATCCCTTGCGCGTTCCCTCCTGGTCGACCGAGGTGACCAGAATTTCGCCCACGCCCAAGGAAAGCGCTTCTTCGACCCATGCGAGGGCATCGCGTCCCGTGGTCTCTCGTCCATTGTCCGTGAGCGCCTCCCATTGCCCGGGGCCACGTCGCTTGGCCTCGAGATTGAGGACGATGCATTGGCTGCCGAACCGCTCGGCGGCCTCGGCGAAAAAGGCGGGACGTCGCAGTCCTGCCGTGTTGATCGCGACCTTGTCGGCACCCGCGCCGAGCGCGCCCGCGATGTCGTCGAGGGAGCGCAGCCCTCCGCCCACCGTCAGCGGCACGAAAAGTTGGCGCGCCGCGCGGCTGACCGTGTCCAGAATGTTATTGCGCCCGTAAAGCGAGGCGACGATGTCGATGAACAGAATTTCGTCCGCGCCTTGCTCGTAATAGCGCCGCGCAAACTCGTCGGGCTTGCCCACCACGCGCAGCCCTTCGAGGCGGACGCCCTTCACGACGTTCTCCCCCTTGATGTCGAGGCGCGGAATGATGCGCACGGGCGCGGTGGGGGCAGGTGCACTCATGCCGCGGACCGGCTCCGGCGGTGGACGTCGAGGACAAGAAGGCCGCGCAGCACGCGGGACACGACGATAAGACAAGCCCCCAGCGCGTAGAGCGATGCCAGGAACACGAGATAGGTCGGGACGAAATCCAGGATCAGCGCCGCCGCAAGGGCGAGGAAGCGCGCATCGAAGGCGGCATTGACGCCATGTTCATCGATAGCCCTCAGAATGCGCCCTACTCCGGATTGGAAGAACGAGTCCAAGCGTGGATGCGCGGCACGCGAGGCCGCGGCGGCGCCCGCTCCGCGCTCCTTCTCGAGGACCGCCTCAAAGAGCGGCAACCGGTAGATGGATATGAACACGACCGCCAACGCGAAAACCGCGACCGCGCCGGCGAGAAGAACCCAATCATCTGCTTCGCCGGCGAGCCAGAGATGGGCCGCCAAGGCGAGCGGGAAGGCCAGGTCCTCCACCATGTCGACCAGACCGTCCACATATTTGCCGAAATAGGATGCGCGGTCCTGAAGTCGGGCGAGATTGCCATCGACGCTGTCGGCGATCTTCGCCAACACGAAAAGGCCCAGGCCGGCGGCAAAGGCGGTCCCCGACGGACAGGCGATGAGAGTCAGGCCGCATGCCGACACGGCGGCGCGCGCCAAGGTGGCGCCATTGGGCGAGACGCCGAGCCGTGCCGCGATCACGGTCAACGGCCAGGCGGCGGGAACGAATGCGTGACGCATGATCAGAGGGATCGAAGACTTTGCCAGATCTTGCGACGCACGGACCGCGGCGATATCGATGCGCGCGTTCATTTCCGCGTGCCTATTGCGCCGCCGCCGCGGCACCGCGTGCGGCGTCGTCCTCCGCGAGCCCGCGCACGAGCGCGTCCGCCGCGTCGTTCACGGCGCCCTCCTCGAACCGAGCCACGTCGATGAAGTCGTAGCCGCGCATGTCGAACGATCGCGCGACAACCGCGTTCAGAAAGCGTTGACCGTCCGCGCGCGCGGCCTCGCGATCGAAACGCGGATCGAGCGCCCAACGGAGATGGCCGGCCAAGTCCCGTTCGGCCTGCACGACGCGCACCTGCGGAAGGTTATTGTAGTTGTTGTGGACGCCGAACGCGATGACGGGGCGCCCGAGGACCGCCGCCTCCAAGCCGGCCGTGCCGCAAATCGTCACGACCGCCTCGGCCCGCCGCGCGCACTCCAGTCCCAATTCCATCGTCTCCAACAGCATCACGTTCTTGAACTCGGCGATTTGTCCGTAGAAATCGCGTGGTCGGCGACCGATGGCGCCGAAGGTTTCCTTGACCGCGAGCCGCACGCCGGCGGGAAGATCGCGCGCCACCGCGGCGATGAGCGGAAGTTGATAGAAATACTCCGGCGACAGGCCTTGAAGCGCCATCTCCGGTTCCTGATGGAGCGGGTAATAGACGAACGGCACCCCTTTGAGGTCGGCGAGCCGCGTCGTCGCGATCCGCGACAGGCGTCGCGCGTCGCTCCGAATGCGGGCCATCATCTTGAGATTATCGCCCAGATAGTATCCGCGCCCCTTTTCGTATCCACGCAGGCGCCACCATGCGAACTTGGCGATCTCGCGCGCGCCGCGCCCGCAGAGCCGAAGCATCGAGGCGTCGCGCATGTAGCGCGACCGGTTCACGAGATGGCTGTGATAGGGCTTCTCCAGGGTGGCGCCGGCGCCCTCGCGATTCCGGTACGCCCTCGCGAATTCCGGATTCTCGTAGAACTCGTTCCAGGCCCAATTGTGGTAGTTGCCGAAGCGCGAACCCGCGAACACGCGATAGGGCACGCCGTGCTGGCGCGCCATGACGGCGGCCTCGCGCGGACCGTTGAGAAGCAGCGAAAGCCGCCGCGTCGGAATCTCCCGGTTCCAAAAATCCAGACACGCGTTGTAGGCGTGGAGAAGCTGGGCGTAGGACGTTTCCTCCGAGATGCGCGAGCGTGGATGATGGAACCCGCCGAGCGCATAGCCTCGGCCGAGGTGCCGGTTGGAGACCGAGAGAAAATTGATGGTCTGACCCAGCCGTGCCTCATGGGTGCGGGCGCGCTCGATCTCAAGCCTCTCCTCCGCCGGCGTTTCCATCGATGCCGCGTGCAGGACCTTGGCCTCGACGATCTCGTCGAACGCGCCGTCGCCATGGCGGCGATAGAACGCGGTTTCCTGCGCGTTTCCTGAGTAAAGAACGATGGCCGAGCCGAACCGCGCCTTGAGCGCGCGCGCCAATGCCACGTGGAACAGGCGGGTCTCCGAGCGCGCGTAGAGCCCGACGCGGGCGAGGGACCCAAGCGCCGTCACCGCTGCCACCCCAGGCTTGCCACCAGATCGGCGACTCGGTTCACCTGCAACGCGTTCATGCGGCCGCCGGGATGGGGGTAGACCACGCCGGTGGTGAGGACGAGGTCGTCCGCGACGAGGTGGCCGCCGCGCCACAGCATCTCCAAGACTTGGCCGATGTGGTCCATGCTCGAGCGCGGAAACGGCACGGTGCTGTGCACGCCCGACGTGCCGGCGATCAGGTTGAAACTGCGCGCGGCCGCCTCATCGTCGCTCACGGCAAGGATGGATTGGCGCGGACGGTGCGCCGCGATCATCCGCGCGGCGTAGCCGGAGCGGGTGATGACCACGATCTTGGTCACGGGGAGCGCGCGACACATCATGGGTATGACGCGGCCCAGCACCTCGGGCACGCTCCCGCCCAGGCCGGGCGCGCCGCCGTCGAGGGCGTCCTGCGCATGCGTCTCCGCCGCGTCCGCGACCTCGCGCATCAGGCGCACGGCCGCGACCGGATGGGCGCCCACCGCTGTCTCGCCCGACAGCATCGTGGCCGCGCACCCGTCGAGCACGGCGTTCGTGATGTCGCTCACCTCCGCCTTGGTGGGGAAGGAGTTCTGAATCATCGTGTGCAGCATTTCGGTCGCCACGATGACCGGCCGGCCGAAGCGCCGCGCCGCGGCGATGATGCGCTTCTGGCGGAGTGCGACGTCGTGAAGCGTCGTCTCGACCGACAGATCGCCCCTGTCCACCATGATCGCGTCGGCGGCCTCGGCGATTTCATCCACGTGATCCATGCCGCCTTGGTTCTCCACCTTGGCGACGATGCGCGGCCAGCTCCGGCCGATGAGGTCGCGAAAGGCCGCCACGTGGCCGGCGGATTCGACGAAGCTCAAGCCGATGAAGTCCACCCCCGTCTCGCGCGCGAACGCGATCATCCGCTCGTCGCGCGGCGTCACTTGCGGCGTGTTCAGCTTGACGAAGGGCACGTTGATGCCCTTCCGGCTGCGCAACGTGCCCGCCGTCTCGGCGCGGCAATGGATGTCGCGGCCCTCCACCCGGACCACGGTGAACCGCAGCGTACCGTCGTCCGCGAGGATGGTGTGGCCCGCCTGGAGATCGGCGTGGAGATCCGGATAGTTGACCGGAATCTTGGCGCCGCCCGCATCGTTCGCGTCGGTCGTCAGCACGATCTCCTCGCCCGCCGCGAAGCTCGGTTCCCGCGAAAGTTGGGCCGTCCTGATCTTGCGGCCAGGAATATCGAGAAGGATCGGCACGTCCGGCAGGACGCGGCGAATCTCGTCGATGGCGCGGCGGTGCCAGTCGAGATCGGCGTGGGAGCCGTTGAGCCGCGCGATGCCCAATCCGGCCTCGCGGAGCGCGCGCAGCATGGGTTCGGGCAGGCTCATGGGTCCGATCGTGCAGACGATGCGCGTGCGGTTCACGGCGCGTCCTCGCCGATGAAGAGCGGCACGCCCTTGAGCGCGGCGACGATCTCGGGGCGCATAAGGCGCGCGTCCGGCGTGGCGCCGTCCACCAGAATACGGCGCATGTCGGTCCCGCTGATGGCGCGCGTCGCGTCGCTGCCGCGGTGGGGGCAGGTCTTCTCGGTCACGATGCCGTCGCAGATCGCGCAGAAATAGGGGCCTTTCAAGCGCATGATCTCGATGCCCAGTTCACCCTTGAAGCGTTCGACGAGCGCGTGCGCGTCGTACTCGCCGTACCAGCCACCCACGCCCGCATGGTCGCGCCCGACGATGAAGTGCGTGCAGCCGTAATTGCGGCGGACGATGGCGTGGAACACCGCTTCGCGCGGGCCCGCGTAGCGCATCACGGTCGACAGGATGCCCAGCACGACCCGGTCCTTGGGCAGAAACGACCCGACGAGCGCCCGGTAGCCGCGCATGACCGCTTGCGGCGTGTAATCCCCATCGCGGCGGTGTCCCACGAGCGGTTGGACGAACAGGCCGTCCACGTGCTCGAGGGCCACGCGCTGGAGGTACTCGTGCGCGCGGTGGGGCACGTTGCGCGTCTGGAACCCGGCGACGGTGGTCCAGCCTCGTGTTTTGAACGCGGCGCGCGTCTCATCGGGCGTCAATTCGTCGGTGGAAATGTCGAACGTGGCGCGGCGCAGAAGCTCCACGCGGCCGCCCACGAAGACCGGCTTCAGCGCCATGAAGTACGCGACGCCCGGGTGATTGATGTCGTCGGTCCCGAAGACGTGGCGCGCGGCGGCCGTCCGGTCGCAGCCGTAGAAGTCCTCGGGCCACAGCCGCCCGACGGCCTCGCCGTCGTGGACGAGATCGACGTGCCGCGCGGCCTTGAGCCGGCGTGCCACGTCCTCTTCGACATCCAACACGACGGGGATGGAGAAGACCGCGCCATCGGGCAGCCGCATGGTTTCCACAACCGAGCGGAACTGTGCCTCGTTCATGAACCCCTTGAGCGGCGCAAAGGCGCCCAGCGCGATCTTCTCAAGCTCGAGATACTGATTCCGATTGAGCGAAAGTCTCTCGCTCATGCGCGCCGCTCCTCCCGGTCGTCCGGGGCCATGACGGCCAAGCGTTCCACGATGTGGCGTGCGGTGTCCGCCGGCGCTTCCAGGCGCGTCGCGTCCACGACCATGTCGGGGCGCGTCGGCGCGTGCCAGGGGATGTCGACGCCCACGACGTTCGCGACCGTGCCGGATGCGGCCCCCGCATAGAGGCCCTTGCCGTCTCGCGACCGAAGCAACGCGAGCGGCGCGTCCACGTACACCTCGAAGTAGCCCGACAGATGGGTCCGGTTCCATGTCAAGAGATCGGGATGCGCATAGAGCGCCGCAACCACAACAGAGAGGCCTTGGCCCGAAAGCCAAAGGGCCAAGCGCTGGATGCGGCCGATCTGTGCGTGCCGCGCGGCCTCGTGGAAGCCGAGATCATTGCCGAACAGCGCGCGCACCGCATCGCCGTCGATGAGGACGGTGCCGGGACGCGCCGCGTTCAATCGCGCCACCAACGCTTCGGCGATAGTGCTCTTGCCCGCGCCCGACAGCCCGGTCAGCCAAATCACGCGGCCGCGCGGGCCGGTCATTGATACCTCACGCGGCAAGCGCGGCGCCCTTGGAAAGCCGCCAGCGCAGCCAGCTTCCCGCCGCGAGGGAGGTGAGGATCGAGGCCAGCACGAAGGCGACGAACAGCGTCGCGTCGACGATGCCTGCCGCGTGCGCCACGCTCGCCAGCACGATGCCGGGCCCTCCGCGCGCGTTCATCGCCATGCCGAAGTCGAGTCCCCGTGCGCCGTCCGCGCCTGCGGCGCGCGCGGCACCCGCCACGCAGGCGATCTTCACGAAGGACGACAAGACGAGAAATCCGAACGTCGCGCCAAGCGCGAAGTCGCTCGGCAGGTCGATCTTCAAGCCCACCAGCGCGAAGTACACCGGCACGAAGAACCACAGCGACATGTCCGCGATGCGGCCCTTCGCCGCCTCGAAGCGCTTGGCCGGAAAGCGCGCAATGACGAGGCCGGCCAGCAGCGCGCCGAAAATCAAATTGACCTCGAGAAGGCTCGCGGTCGCGACGAAGGCGAGGCACAGAAGCATGGCGTAGCCGAGCAGCGGCGCCTCGCCCGGCCGCCAAGCCGTCAGCCGGCTCGCCACGTGTCCCAACGCCGGCAAAAGCAACACCGCGGCCAAGGCGAAGGCGAGCGTCACCAAAACCGCGCCGCCCAGGCCCGCGAAATCGGCGCCGTGGCGCAGCTGAATCGAGGTGGCGATCGCGAGCACGACCCAGAGCACCAGATCCTGCAGCGCGGCGGCGGCCAAGGTCAGCTTGGCGAAGCGCCCGCCCATGAGGCCGAGTTCCAGGAAGATGCGCGAAATGACCGGAATTGACGTCACCGACGCCGCGATCGCCACGACAAGGGCGAAGGCCAGCGGATGGGCGTCCGCCGTGTTGGGAAGCAAGGGTGCCGCCAGCCAGCCGAGCGCGAACGGCGGCACGAGCCCGCCCAGGACGAGCGCCGCCAGCATCGCGCGATCCTCGCGCGCGAGACTGGGCGAGAGGTTGAACCCGGCCGTGAACATAAGAAGGCACATGCCCAGCCAGTAGAAGGCCGCGAACAAGGCCGCTTGGCCCGGGAAGCCGTGGAACAGCCACGCTTGCAGCTCGGGTGCCACGAGGCCGAGGACCGATGGCCCAAGGAGAAGACCCCCGAAAATTTCGCCGATGACGCGCGGCATGCCGAGGCGCGCGAAACCATGACCGCCCGCCAGCGCCGCCGACAGAAGCAGCACGAGCGACAGGAAGAACTGCGAGAGTTCGGGACTGGTCACGAAACGCGGTCAAGAACCTGATCGATCACGAAGCGGCCGCCGACTCCGAGCCGGCCGCGCGCGCGATCACGCCGCGCTCGGTGGGCGTCACGCGGAGCGCGGCACGAGACGCCTCGTGGGAGAGCTTGACCGCGAGCGCGCGCCCGGCTTTCTCCGTGGCGTCGTCTTCGGCCAGGTGCCGCGCGAATTCGCCGAGGATCAACAATTCGGCGACGCGCCCTTGCGCCGTCGCGCGCCAGTGGGCCAAGGCGCCCGCCATCGCCCGGGCGTGCAGCGCGCCGAATTGGGCGCGAATCTCGTTGGCCAGCGCGCCGCCTGCGCGTCCGTGCGAATTGTCGCGCCACTCCTCTTGCCAAAAATCGTAGACGGCCCACATCTCGGCGCCGCCTTCCGCCGCGAAGCGCGCCTGCTCCTCAAGCCACTCGGCGGCGTAGTCCACGTCCTGCCAGTTGGGAAACCAAGGCCCGCCGCGTGTGTAGTGCACGACATCGGGCCGCCCGTCGGCCGGCTTGCGATTCCATCCCTCCAACCAATTCCACGTCTCCGGCACGGCGCCGATAAGCGCGTCATCGAGCCATTGGAAGCGGTGGAGGAAGGCGCCGCCCTCGCGGTCGACCACCGCGGGCGTGAGACTGCGATTGGCCGGGTGCCCGCAATTGTAGAGCACCATGGACGACCAATTCTTGCGCGGGTAGAGCGTCTGCACCGCGCCGTCCATCTTCACCGTCTCGGGCGGACGGTGGTCGTGGTGCACGCATAGGATGGCGTACCGGTCGTCGGCGAGGGCGAACAGCCGCGCCACGTCGCCCAGCCAGATGAAGTCGCAGTCGCAGAACAACGCCCAGCCGCGATAGCCCGCGACGTGCGGCACGAGGAAGCGCGTGTAGGTGAACTCGGTGGACGCCAAAGGATCGGCGGGCTTGCCGTAAAGGCCGGCTGTGCGCAGGCGCGCTTGGCGCAGGGGCATCACCTCGACGGGTGCGCTTGCATTGCGCAAGAGCGAGGTCCGGCACACCTGCCAGGCGATGTCCTCGCGGCTGTCCCAGCCAACGAAGACGCGCAGCGGCGTGTCGGTCGCGGCCCTGACTGTCAAGGCGCGCGCCGCCGCGGCGGCCAGTGGGCGAGGGCGTCGAGCACGCGGTCTTGCTGCGCGGGTGTGAGCGAGGAGCTGCACGGGAGCGACACGACGGTGCCGGACAGGCGGGCCGCCACGCCGGTCAAGGCCGTCGGTGTTCCCGCATAGGGCGCCTGGTCGGAAAGCGTGCGCCAGAAGACGCGCGCCTCGATGTCCCGGTCCGCCATGTGGCGCACGAGCGATTGGGCGTCGGCCTCGTTTCGGCACAGCACGGAATAAAGCCAGCATCCGCTCTCCGCCCATGGGCGGCGCGGCATGGGCACCAGGTCGTTCCGGCCCGCGAGCGCCCGGTCGTAGGCCTCGCTGAGACGCCGTTTGGTGCCCAGCATTTCTTCGAGGCGCTCGATCTGTGCCAGAAGAAGGGCGGCGTTCACGTTCGTCATGCGGAAATTGAATCCGACGGCGTCGTAGCGGTATTCGGCGCCGCTCCGCGCCTGGGCGGACAGCGCGCGCAGTTGCCGCGCACTCTCCTCGTCGTCCGTCACGACCATGCCGCCGCCGCCCGCGGTCACGATCTTGTTGCCGTTGAAGCTGAAGATGGCCAGATCGCCCAGCCCGCCCGCGGGCCTCCCCTTGTAACGCGCGCCGATCGCGCCGGCCGCGTCCTCGATGAGCGGCACGCCGGCCGCGCGGCACTCAGCGAGCAAGGGATCGATGTCGGCCGGATGACCGAGCGCGTGAACCGCGATGACCGCGCCCACGCGCCCCGGTGCTTCGCGAAGCGCGCGCGCGAGCGCCGCCGGGTCGAGCGTCCAACTCTCCTCGGTCACGTCGGCGAAGATGGGAACGGCACCCGCGTGCCGCACCGCGTTCGCCGTCGCCGCGAAGGTCCAATCGGGCACCACGACGTATTCGCCCGCCTTCACGCCGGCCGCGAGCAGCGACAGATGGAGCGCCGTCGTGCCGTTCATCGTGGCCACCGCGTGCGCGCGTCCAGCAAGCGCAGCCATCTGCCGCTCGCATTCGACGACGAAGGGGCCGGCCGACGACACCCAATTGTCGGCGACGCAGCGCGCCAGGTACGCCTGCTCGTTGCCGCGCAGGTCGGGGATGGCCAGTGGAATGCGATCGGTCATGAAGTGGCGGCGTGGAATCGGCTGCGCTGTCTTGTGTTCTTGGCCCGAAGAACCCCGGGCACGCTACCGCACGGCGGGTGATTCGCGCGCCTCCCACCGATCGGTCGAATCCAGCCAAGCGGCTGGATTGGCGGCGAAAAATCGTGTTCAGGCCGCGAACGCGAATTGTTCATCATGTGAACGATGCTGTCAAGGAAGGGCATGCGGGGCTGTTATGGTGACGCCCCGCCAGAATTCCAGCGTATATTTTTATGGAATAATATTTTATGCAATATATTAGAATTAGTATTATTTAAAATTTAGAATGTGTTGCCCTCCCTGACGGGGAGGCAACGAGCGGGCCGTGCCGTGCCACGTACCGCTGGGGCGGGCCAGGCCCTATAGTGCGCCGCGATTTCGCTTTGGCGGGACATTCCATGGACTTGAACGCCGACTATCGCGGCCGCCGTGTCGCCGTGACCGGGGCCGATGGCTTTATCGGCTCGCACCTGGCCGAGGCGCTGCTCGCGGCGGGTGCCGAGGTGACGGCGCTCGCCCAATACAATGCCTTCGACCGCAATGGCTGGCTCGACGAGTTGGACGCGCCCGTGCGGGAGTCCATGCGCATGGTGCGCGGCGATATTCGCGACGCCTCGTTCATGCTGCATCTTCTCGAAGGGCACGACGTCGTGTTCCATTTGGCGGCGCTCATCGCCATTCCGCATTCCTACGTGGCGGCGCAGTCCTATCTGGACACGAACGCGACCGGCACGCTCAACGTGCTCGAAGCCGCGCGCACCCACGGAGTGGGCCGCGTGGTGCACACCTCGACAAGCGAGGTCTACGGCACCGCCCAGACGCTGCCCATCGCCGAATCTCACCCGCTCGTCGGCCAGTCGCCCTATGCCGCGACCAAGATCGCCGCCGACAAGCTCGCGGAATCCTACGCGCTGTCTTTCGATCTGCCGGTCGCCGTGCTGCGGCCCTTCAACACCTATGGCCCGCGCCAGAGCGAGCGCGCGGTCATTCCCACGGCGATCCGCCAGGCGCTCGATCCGCAATGCGCCGCCATCCGCATCGGCGATCCCACGCCCAAGCGCGACTTCACCTTCGTGGGCGACACGGTGGGTGCTTTCCTTGCCATCGGGCGTGCGCCGGACATCGAGTTCGGTCAGCCCTACAACGCGGGCACCGGCCGCGCCGTCACGATTGGGGAGACCGTCGAGAAAATCCGCGCGATGACCGGTGCCAACAAGCCCGTGGAAAGCGAGGCGGCTCGCCTCCGGCCCGAACGCTCGGAGGTGCGCGCCCTTCTCGCCGATGCGAGTCGGATTTCCGCCGCGACGGGCTGGACGCCGCGCGTGGGATTGGACGACGGACTTGCACGCACCGTCGAATGGTGGCGGGGGCGCCTCGCGCGCGGCCTCGTGCGGCCCTCCGCCGGATACGCGACCTGAGGCGCATGGCGCTTCCGCCGCGCCTGCACATGTATGCGCTGGCCGCGAAGGCGCGCCTCGCGCGCGCGGCGGGATTCGGCCGCGATCCCGACCCGGCGCCGCCGGGCGTCGAATTGAGCCCGAGCCAGGCGCACGCCCGCGCGCTTGCGGCCAC
>SXGR01034957.1_pt1 | contig 11355 bp, 9 predicted proteins | sample 3174711 | NCBI WGS metagenome assembly SXGR01 (sample SAMN11356860, study PRJNA531348) | freshwater metagenome | isolation source: freshwater sample F1-60 | place: China: Fuxian Lake, Yuxi | collected 2017-12-25
AGACGCGGCCCGAGATGGGTCAGATCTGGAGCGAGGACAACAAGTACGCCTGTTGGCTGGAGGTGGAGTTGGCGGCTGCCGAGTCGCTCGCCGAACTCGGTGTCGTGCCCACTGATGCCGCCAGTCTGTTGCGCCAACATGCGGCCTTCGACACAGCGCGGATTCAAGAAATCGAAAACAGGGTCAAGCACGACGTAATCGCTTTCACGACGGCGGTGGCCGAGAAGATGGCGGCGGCGGGGGCGGCCGAAGCCAGCCGGTGGTTTCACTACGGTCTCACTTCGAACGATGTCGTTGACACCGCCCAGGCGCTGCAGGTCAAAGAAGCTTCGGCGCTGATCAACCGCCAAATCGAGACCTTGCTCGCCGAACTCAAGGTGCGGGCGCACGAATTCAAGCACACCCCGCAGATTGGCCGCACCCACGGCATTCAGGCTGAACCGATCACATTCGGTTTGAAGATCGCTCTCTGGTACGACGAGTTGAAACGCGGGCGCGCACGATTCAACGCAGCGGCCGAGGAGATGCGCGCCGGCAAGCTCTCGGGCGCCGTCGGCACCTTCGGCCATATTAGCCCGCAAGCCGAAGCGCTCATCTGCGGCAAGCTCGGTCTGGAACCCGCCGCCATCGCCTCGCAAGTGATCGCGCGCGACCGTCATGCTGCCTACGTTTGCGCATTAGCTCTGGTAGCGGCCCTTTGCGAGAAAATCGCGCTCGAAGTGCGGCATCTGCAGCGGACCGAAGTCCGGGAGGCGGAAGAACCCTTTGGAGCCGGCCAAAAAGGCTCATCGGCCATGCCGCACAAACGGAATCCGGTTACATGCGAGCAGATCTGCGGATTGGCTCGCCTGGTCCGGGCGAACGTTCAGGCGGGTTTCGAAAACATCGCTTTGTGGCACGAACGCGACATCTCGCACTCGTCCGTCGAACGGGTCATCCTGCCCGATTCGACGATCCTGGTCGACTACCTCTTAGAGAAGACCGCGTGGCTGGTCGGAGGCATGCGGGTGAATCCTGAACGCATGCGTCAGAATCTGGACCTGACAAAAGGCCTTATTTTCAGCGGCCAATTGCTCCTCGATTTGACCTCTGCCGGCATGCTGAGGGAAGAGGCCTACCGGATTGTTCAAGCGCTTGCGATGGAGGCCTGGGAAACGGAAGGCGACTTCCGGGCAATGATCTCGGCTCACCCGGAAATCGCTTCCAGGCTGACACAAGAGAAACTGAATCATAGCTTTGCGCTTGAACGTCAGCTCGCTAACGTAAACGCGATCTTTGAGCGAGTGTTCGGGGTCGGCTTCTAGTACTACTAGGCCAAAAGTTTGACGACTGGTCCCTGGAACCGGATCGGTTCGCTAGGGCCGTTGGAAACAATAATTTACCTACGGGGGTATCCCCCGTAAGCCCTTTAGAACCATGGGGCTATTGCCAACGTGAGGTATCCTACATATAACGAACACCTGAGTCGGCCATAAATTGTGGCTTGTTTTTCGAATCGGTTCGGTTACACTTCCAAGTAGAGGTGTCCCCTGAGAGCTACAACAAGTCATGAGCTCGCGCGAGTTCTGGTCGTCGACGACGATCCGACATCGCGTCTCACCTTGCAGACGGTTCTGCAAGCCGGCGGCTACTTCGTCGACTCGGCGGCTTCAGCAGCCGAAGCGGCCGGCAAGATGGACGAGGGCAGATACGAGCTGGTTTTGAGTGACCTTGGCATGGAATCACCCACGGCGGGCTACCGTGTTATGGCTCATGCCCGGTCAATGGATTACCGCCCGGCCATGGCTCTGGTTACAACCTATAAGAGCAGCGAGTCCAACGGCCGCAGCGCTTTAGTGGAAACCCAGGACGTCTCAGGACTCCTTGGCCATGTCGCTGACCTGATCGGTAGCCGCGCGCAGCGGCAGCTCCGGCTGTCGCGCATCCATCGCGGCTAAGGGCAGACCTTCGTACATCTCCGCCTCGCTATAGGGCGTTTCGCCAATTGAGCGAAACCGGTTTTTGGGGCTCAATGGAAACACCCCAATGTGTAGGTTTTTTCTGCTTGCTGTCGCTTTCGCCGCGCTCGCCCAATCGGCCCAAACGGTCAAGCTACGCAACGGCGTAAGGCTTGAAGTGGAACGTACCGAGCGCGAAGGCGATGCGGTTTGGCTTTACTCGCACAACGGCGGCATACAGCTTATGCCGTCTAAGGACATTGCGGCTATCGAGGAGATCCAGCCGCCAAGCGATCCCAAGAGACCAGCGCCTCCGCCCACATTGGCCGCCTTACGATCCACACGCGTCAACCCGACGCAACGGATGATCGACGAAGCGGCATGGCGCCACGGGTTGCCGCCCGCGATTGTCCACGCCGTGGCGCAGGCGGAGTCTGCTTATAACCAGAAAGCCGTTTCGCCTGTCGGCGCCATTGGCGTAATGCAATTGATGCCCTACACCGCCGCGGCGCTGGGGGCGAATCCATGCGACGAAGCCGAGAATATCGACGCGGGCACCCGCTATCTTCGCGAGATGCTCGTGAAGTTTCAGAATCACCCGGATCAAGTGGCGATGGCCTTGGCAGCCTACAATGCCGGCCCTGGGGCTGTGCAGAAGTACGGCGGCGTACCTCCCTATTCCGAGACTCAGGTTTATGTCCGGCGGGTTATCGGCAAGTACGAGAAGATGGCCACCGTGGCAAATGCGGAGACGACAATTGCTGGCGTCGCAACAACCTTGGCCGCGGCACTCGAAAGCAAGCCCGTACCGGTTCCGCAAGTCGACAGGCCGACGATTTCGGGGCTGGAGTGATGGAAGCGCCGCCAGCTGCCCGTGCGTTGAATTGCCGCGACTATACCAAACCGGTCACCGGCAGGAACAGGCTCTTCGGCTCCACCGACAAGCCATAATCGACTGCGGCAATCCGCACCAGTGCCAGGCCAACGACGTCGATCAGCGACTCTGGATCGTTGCGCGAAGCCTCCACCGAAGCGGCACGCAGGAATTGCGTGCTACGTTCGGAAACTGCACCCCGCAGGCCAGCTAAGTCACCCCGGCCCATACACTCGGCTACGCGCAGCAGCGGCGCGATGCGATTGACCACGGGCGTACTCACCAGTCCGCGTGTAATCCGTTTGGACCCGCTCTCGGCCGCCTCGACCGCCATCTGCGGCCGCTTGCGCGCCAGTTCAGCCATCGCCTCGGCCGAGCGGTAATAGACTTCGTCGAATGTGAGAGCGGGATTCGTGAACCGGTCGCGCGTGAAGTCCGCCAGCCTGTAACGTAGGTTGGTGTCGTAGGTCCAGACAGCCAGACTCAAGTACCGCTGGAAAGTGACCGGATCCAACAACTCGTCGCACGACACGGCTTGATTGGCATATCGGGTGGCGAAAACGGCGTACGACTTTATTTCGGCCAGCGGATGCTCGAGCGCGTACGTGAGCCCGGCCAAGCCAAAGGCGAGCCGGCTGGCTTCGTCGTAGTAGGCGGCTTTTCTGCCCGGCGCGTCGCCCGGTAGCGATTCGACTTTCTGGCGGTCTTCGGCCAAGCGCACCGTGAGCGCGGCTTCGTCGGGCTCGTGCGGAAAAGGCTTCATTCGGGAATCGCCTGACGGCTCGTTCAGCCGCCAATTATCACGGTGGGACACCCGATCACGATCGAGCCGCCATGCGCTGTCGGGTCGCCCATCCGGGCGGCAGGCTTCTTGCCGACCATGACAGTCGTGGAGCCCATGGCGATTGTGTCCGGCGGGCCAACGCACACACACATATCGCCGACTCGCGCCTGTGGCATGAAGCCAGTAATTACGGTGGGTTCACAAGGAGGAAGGATGGGTCCTCCAACGTGCGGGATGGGCGGCACCCCGGGCGTGACCATGGGGCAAACGTGCATGTCGCCGACTCGGGCTGCTAGTGGCATGCGATTCTCCCTACGATATCAGTTCAGCCGGCTCCCCGGCTGGCCGTCAAAATCCTATTCACAGAACCCCAGTCGACCTAAGGAACTCCAAATAAGGGCGGTCCAGATCCGCCTTAAACAGTTCATCTCCGGCCACCATAAAGGCGCGCAAGAGATATTCTCTAGCGGATTCCCTATCGCCTAACTCGAACAGGGCTTCGCCCAGCCTCAAGAGGATGAAGGAATTCGCTACGCCGTCCAGACAGTTGATGGCGTCGAACATCGCCTCCTTAGCTTCGGCAAAATTTCGAAGTTGAAATTGTGCGTCGCCGATCGAGGCGTTGAGCCACATACTTGCCTCCCACGATGCCTTAGGCTCCGGCAGTTCCAGCAGCGCCTGGTCGAATACTTTGATCGCTTCGGCGAACTTTCCTTCCTCCATCAACTCGTTGGCGGTGGCGCTTAGGCTGGTGACACGGGCGTAGATGTCGTCCCTCAATTCCATGAGTGCTCAAACCTTTCGTCGAGTCTTGAGGAAATTCAAGTATCTCGGGTCCTCGCCCTAGAATACGCGCCGGCCCGATGCTTTGTAGGCTTTGTCTAGCCAGGCGAAAGCTGAGTCCAGGTCGCCAGCGGCGAAATAGATCGTACCCTTTGTCAGCTCAGCGGTGCCCTCGCCCAACTGGATAGGACACTTAGCTACCTGATCGACCCACTCATGAGCCTCCGAAAACAGATGAGCGTCACGGAAAAACTTAGCCAGGCGGAATAATGTGATCTTGCTAATATCCCACTCGTACTTTGGCTCCGGCAGCAAGTCCCAAGCTCGCCTGAACAGCGGCACGCCTTTTTGATGCCTGCCTTGCTTGGCGTGTTCGAAGCCCTCCCGCATCAACGCGTAGATTTGGTCGACGATGGCCTGGTCGAGCGATTTCAGCACTGTTTATCACACCTTAGCGACATCGTTTTTTTACTTTGCCGGCAGTTCATACCGGTCGGGGAGTGAACCGCCCTTGCTCCGATTGATCGGGAAATAGTCGAGTTCGTAATTGTCCGGATCCAACATCCATTCTCCAACTTTTTCCGGCTTTGCGCTATACTTGCGTCCCTCTCTGTTCGACCACTTGACCGCGTCTTCCTTGTGTGACATATCGGCCTTCGAAAGGGGATGCCACTCACCCTTGCTGTCTCGGAATTCCGGACCATCCGGGCCGTCTCTCAGTTTGCCTTCGGCCCACATCCGAGACTGAACCTTCTGCCCGGTCGCACTGCCTTTACCGGGGGTGCTTCCCATGTACTGCTGTCTCAGACTCGCTGGCTTATTTGGAGCACCATCGGGTGGTGGGACATCCTCCATCACTGGCTTCGGCTCCTTCACCGGCCCGCTTGACCGCCGCGCCACGAGCGTCGACGCTCCCGCCTCCGTTTCCGTCACCGCGCTCGCCACCCTAACCTTAGGCGTGACCCTGCCCTTCAGCAATCGCCCAAGCTTCGCCAACCTCGGGATCTTCGAAACCCCCTTCAACACCGCCCCGCCACCGGCAATCAACCCCACGACCTCAAGCAGCACTTCGCCGAAAATCCGCCCCGCCTGGAACTGGCTCTCCAGGCCCGGATCTGCCGCGAGCGCCACGAATTTCTCGAATTTCTGGGCGTACTGGTCGCCGGCCTTGCCGAAGAACTCGCCCGGCGATTCGAAAATCGCCTTCAGTTCGGCGATCAGTCCGTCGCGCTCGCGCGCGGCTTCGAGCATCTCCTCGCCAATGTATTCGCTCAGCATCTGCGCCGTCAGATAACGCGCGATGCCGCCTGGGTGCCACATAGTCCACGAAGGATTCCGGCGGGTTGCATCGTAAAGGTCGGCGAGCAGAAAGGTCTTCAGCAGTTTGAGCAAGTCCACGATGCTCATCACAAACGCCTCGCCCGCACCGTAGAAAACACCCAGCGTGAAGCACTGCGGACCCAGTATTTTCCTGATCAGCGCCTCAAGCTGGTCCGGGTCGGCGACGTGTTCAAAACGCGCCAAGAGGCTGTCGAGCAGTTCACCGGCTTCGGAAAAGAACGGACGACCGGGCTGGTTCCAGGGCGTACGGATGCCCCAGAGAGAGTTGGTTTCAGGATCGAAACCACCGCGTCCACCGAAGTCCGGCCGCACAGAAGGCCGACCTATAGGGACGAACGCACCGCCCCAAGGCGCGCCGCCACCCCACTCGCGCCACGGACCGGGCTTCTTCGCGCCTGCCATAAACCTCCCCTGAGTGTATCGCCCCACCGCTTGGAAACGCGACGAACCCGCGCCCCCGAGCGCACACTCGCCCGTGAGCCGCAGCCGCCCGAATTCTCGCGTATGCTGTTGAAGGGCGTCCAACGCCCAGGAGGATGATCGATTGCTGACTGTTCGCCCCGAATCCATCGAAGCCGTTCAGCAGGACCGGCTCGCCGAGGCTAACCGGCGGCTGGTAGACTACGCGCAGAAGCGATTCCCCAGCGTCTTCAAGGCGCAGCACGCGCAGCGATCGCTTAAGTTAGTCGAGCAGATTCGCGGCAAAGCAGCTGGCTTTGGGATTACGCGCGAAGACAACGTGGCCACGATGCTGGACCTGGCCACGATGTACGGGCTCGACTTCGACAAGGTGGCGTGGGCGGCCGACGCGCTGTCCAACCCCAAGCTGCATGGCCCGGACAAAATTTCCATCCTCAAACGCCGGCTCCGCAAACAGGAGATCAAGATCTAAATGTCGTTCGATCCATCCGCTCCACTCGATAACTTCAGTCCGGCGGCCGCGTGCGCCGCGGCTGACCAATTGCGCGCGCTCGCCGGCCAAGCCCCGGCTGGAATGCTGGACCAACTGGGCGGCCAGGAGTTCCTCAACGGGATGCCGTCGAATCTGGTGTCGCAACTGGGGCCCATGCTGGGCGACGCGGCGCCGGCCGACATGCTAGGTGCCGTGAATACGGCGGCTGGGGCGCTCCAGGACCCAGCGCAGTTTCAGCAACTGGTGGATTCGCTTCCAGCTGGCGCGCTCGATCAGTTGGCCGCCGCAGCTCCGGGCGGCTCCGATTTGGCCAAACTCGTCAAAGACAACATCCCGGCCTTCCTGGCCGAGCAAATTCCAAATCTCGCCGCGCTCGCACAGGCGGCCGGTTTGCCTGGCATTCCACCGATGCCCAACCTGCCGGGACTGCCGGCACTACCCGGCATGCCCGCGATCCCGGGCGCGCCCGACTTCGCCTCAATGATGCAGGGCTTGCAGAATCAGATGCCCGGAATGCCGTTCATGCCGCAACAAGTAGCCGGCTTGGTCGGCGGCTTGGCTGCGCAAGCGCCCGGCTTATATCAACAGGCGCTCGAACAGATCCCCGTCCCGCCCATTCCGCGTGTGTTGCCCGAGGATGTGCCGCTGCCGGATCCGACCGATCTAACTGAAGCCGTCGCCAGTTGCGCCGAGACTGCGGGAATGACTCACGAAGAGAAGGTGACGCAGGCGCTCGGCATGGCGCCGCCTTTACCTCCGGAAGTAGCCCAAGCCATGGGCGGCGCGCCATCCGCTATTGCGGACGAATTTGTCGGTGGCATGGGCGAAGTAGCAAATCAATTGAACGAGTGCCCCGGCATGGTGCAGGAAGCCGCGGGCATGATGAGCCTGCTAGGCGGGCCGGCGAACGTGCCAATCGCCGATGTGACCCAGGGATTGCAGGGCTTGACCGATGCCTATGGGGCCACCGCCTGCGATGGCGCGCAGTCGATGCAGGATCTCGCCAACGCCGGAAGCCAGTTGCAGAAGGCAGCCGAACAGATGCCCGCCGACGCACTGGCTGGAATGTTTTAACGCGCGCGGGTACAGCGTATTCAGCGGGAGGCCGATTCAATTAGGTGCTCCTGCGCAATGGTATGGCCCTGTGTCTTGTGTTGGCGGTCGCTGCACACAGCCCGCTAGACGCACAAGGTGTCATTACCACCGTCGCCGGCACGGACTGGATCTTCCCAGGGGTGGCAATGCCCGCGCTGGAGGCCCCGATCGGGCTTCCCACCGGCTTGGCCATTCACCCGTCTTCAGGCCGGCTGGTACTGCTTGACTATCTGAACCACATGGCCTTCCGCCTGGATGCCGGGGGCCGGCTCTCGATTCTGGCCGGCAACGGACTGGGGGGCTACTCGGGCGACGGCGGCGCAGCCCCGCAAGCCTCACTCCTGTATCCGCGATCCTGCACCATGGACCGGGCGGGCAATCTTTACATCGCCGATAGCGAGGGCCGGGCACTGCGCAAGATTGCTCCAGACGGCACTATTTCCACGCTCGCCGGCTTGGGGCGCAAGACACCGGCCGATGGCGTGCCGGTCTCCGAAGCTCAGTTTTCGAGCATCGTGTCCATGGCTGCCTTGCCGGACGGCGACCTTGTGGTGGCCGACGAAGCACTGGGCCGTATCTTCCGAATGTCGGCCAATGGCGTATTGACTCGTCTGACCGGGAACGGGCCGTGCCGGTCCGAAGGCGATGGCGGCCCGGCGAGTGCGGCCAACATCTGCTTGCCGGATCACTTGACTGTCGACGCGGCCGGAAATTTGTACTTCAGCGATGTGGTGAACACGCAGGCCACGCCGCGAACGCGCCGCGTGCGCCGCATTTCAACGGACGGGCAGATTGAGGCCTTCGCCGGCAACGGTGTAAGCGGGCGTGTGCTGAGTGGCGCCAAGGCGATCGAGTCTCCGATGCAGCCCTACGCCCTGACGGCGGACCCTCGCGGCGGCTTGCTGATTTCCAGCGGGATTGCGGCCGTGCAGGCCGGCGAAGAAATCACTGACATCGCGCAAGTGACACCTGAAGGCACTATGGAAATCGTGCCGGCGCCTTTGCTCTCCCGCCGCCTGGTTACTGAACTCGCCGCTACCGTTGACGGCGTGATCTACGCGACTTCTTCTCTGCCAGGCCGGCTCTATCGCATCGCGTCTGGCCAGGACGCCGAACAGATTGCCGGGAGCGGCAATTTTCGTTTCGGCGGCGATGGCGGCGCGGCGGCGTTCGCTTTACTCAATCTTCCGCTCGGGCTGTCACTAGACAGCTTGGGGAACCTGTATGTGGCCGATGTCGGCAACAACCGGATCAGGCGCGTGGACCAGGAGGGGACCGTGACAACGGTGGCGGGGAGCGGCGAGCGTTTGCTCAGTCCGCCCGAGCCTGGGACGCCAGCCACCGCAAACCCGCTGCTGCAGCCGTTCCTGATGACGGTGGGACCCGACGACCGGCAGTATTTCTGGAGTTCCTTCGGATTGCATCGCCTCAACGAGGACGGCACACAATCGGCGGAGCCATACGCCGCGGTCAACCCCGGGGGCCTGGCCTTTGATGCAGCCGGTTCGCTGTTCTATGCCGATCGGGGACGTGGGCGCCTGCTTCGCTCGGGACTCAACCTGAGCCTAGGGCGTTTGGCGCTTGACTCGATCATTCCGGGCAACGTCCGCGAGGCCGTGTTCAACTCACCCTTCGATCTGGCTGCCGACCGCGCCGGCAATCTTTACGTCAGCGAATCGACGGGTCACCGCGTGCTGCGGATAGACTCGGCTGGCGCGGTGACCACGTTTGCCGGAAACGGCCGCTTCAGCACTCTGCCGATTCCGGCCGGACCGCGCCCTGCCACATCGGTCGCGCTCCTGCAGGCCACCGGGCTGGCCGTCGATCCGCAAGGCAATCTGTTGATTCGCCGCTACGGCCACGTGAGCCGCGTGACGCCCTCGGGTCAACTGGAGACGATTGCCGGAATCGGCCCCAGCACTCTGGGCAGCGTGGTGTTTGGCGACGGAGGTCTGGCGACCGAGGCTGGTTTGGGAGGGACTGGCGATGTGGCTGCCGATGGGGCGGGCAACATCTTCGTGTCCGAGGCCGACAACCATCGTGTGCGCAAGATCCTGGCTTCGCCACCGGCCTTTCAGGCCTCAGCCGAACGGCTGGAGTTGACGGCGGTGTCCGGGGGCGCTCCCTCGGAGGCGCGGACGCTAATTGCCTCGGGCGAAATCCCGGGGTTGGCGTTCGGCTTGGCTCTTCGAACCGAGGACGGCGGCTCATGGCTTCGCGCCAGCACTGCCACCGGCGTCACTCCGCGGGCGATTCAGGTGAGCGCCGATCCTGGTGCGCTGGCCCCCGGCATTTACAATGGCACGGTTGACATCTCGATTCCGCTTGGGCGGCCGCGGTCGGTCGCAGTCAAGGTGCGCCTGCAGGTGAGTCCGCCGCAACCGGCCGATTTGCGGGTGGACAAGTCCACGCTTAGCTTCACGTATCCCAAGACGGCGGTCATGGCCCAGCAGAACCTCCTGCTCTCCAATGCCGGCAGCGGGCCAGTGTCCGTCGATGTCTCGGTGCCGGAGGGGAGATTCCTTCGCGTTACGCCGGCAACCGGAGTGGTGACCCCGGCGCAGCCTCTACAAGTAAGCGTAGCGGCTGATCCAGGTGGGCGCCCTCCGGGCCTTTACCGCGGCACCGTTACCATTCGGGGAGCGGACGTGACCCGGCAGGTGGCCGTCACCATAATGATTTCCGATCGCGAGCAGGCGATCCTGCTCGCGCAAACCGGCCTTTCCTTCCAGGCCGTGGCGCAGGGTGGCGTGGCGCCCCCGCAATCGTTTGGCGTGCTGAACCCGGGGAACGGCGTGATGCCTTGGCGGATTACCACGTCGACGCTGGCCGGTGGCCCGGATTGGCTGGCGGTTTCGCAAGTCTTGGGCGCGACCGATGCCGCCGCGCGCACGGTGCCCGCCGTGGAGGTGAACATCCACCAGCGCGGGCTTGCTCCGGGCGTCTATCACGGGCTGGTGCAGGTGGAATCCGATGGGGCGGCCAACTCCCCGCAACTGCTGCCCGTCTTCCTTGAAGTGCTGCCGCCTGAGGCACGGCCTGGGAGCGTGGTGCAGCCCCAGGAGTTGACGTTCCAGGGCGTCGCCGGTCAGCCCATTGGATCGCAGGAGCTAACCGTGTTCAACCTGACGGGCACTCCGGTCGCCTATCGCTCGACGGCGCCGGTGTTTGCGCCCGCCCAGCCGCTCCAGTATGGGCCGACCGACGCAATCGTGGCGCCGGATGAGCCGCGCCGCATGGTACTGCAACCGCAAGCGCAGTTGCTGGGGCCGGGTGCTTATCGCAGCGAACTTTCACTGCAGTTTGCCGACGGCACTGTGCGCCGAGTGGATATTAACGTGGTCATACGTCCGGCTGATGCCAAGGATGGCGGGCGCGCAGCCGAGGGCTGCACGGCCAAGCGCCTGATCCCGTCGCTGCGCTCGTTGGGCCAAGGCTCAAGCCTCCCGGCCGGCTGGCCCGCGGCCGTGGCCGTGGCCGTGGAGTTGAGGGACGCTTGCGGCGCTTCGCACGATACCGGCGCAGTGTTTCTGACGTTCTCCAATGGCGATCCCCCACTGCGATTGGAATCTCTCAAGGATGGGAAATGGCAAGGCACTTGGGCATCGCGCAACGCCCAGCCAGGCCC
>SXGR01631968.1_pt1 | contig 11355 bp, 7 predicted proteins | sample 3174711 | NCBI WGS metagenome assembly SXGR01 (sample SAMN11356860, study PRJNA531348) | freshwater metagenome | isolation source: freshwater sample F1-60 | place: China: Fuxian Lake, Yuxi | collected 2017-12-25
ACCCAGTGCTGGCTTCAAGCCCAAACTAACCACTGGTACCGCTGATGAGTATTTGCATGTACTTAGCCGCAGCAAGGATATTACTCATACTTTTGAAAGTTTGAACCTAGGATTTGCCAATACCGAAATGCTGCAAGTACCCTTGCGCCGCATTGACCCGCCTATTTTGCGAGCCTTGGTTCAAGCCGCCCGTGAACATAAACGTGTTGAGTTAGGCTACATATCCATGAAATCGGCAGTTGAGGAAGAACGAATCATCGTGCCTCATACGCTGGTATGTACACCCATGCGCTGGCATGTGCGCGCGTATTGTGAGAAGCATCGCGATTATCGGGACTTTGTATTAAGCCGATTTCGCGGCACACCAGAAATTATGGACGCCAGCGAACACACCGCAGAAAAAGATTCGTTTTGGAATACTTTCATCAATATCCAAATCAAGCCCGATGGACGCCTCGGTGGAATGCAACAAGACATTATCGCCCGCGATTTTGATATGACAGACGGCTGTTTAAACGTAAAAACGCGCGCGCCCTTAGTTGAATACATGTTGCGCGCATTCAATATTGACCCACGCAAATTGGAAATGGTGCCAGAGGCCCAACAAATTGTGGTGGCAAATTATAAAGAGATAGAGCAATTTTTGTTTTAACTTAAAAGAAGGCGTATGTAAGCATACGTATGACAGATCTCTTGTCGCAAGCTTAAAGCTCTCAATGCACAGCTAACAATCTTACGCCGATTACACTCGAATATATGGCCTTGCCTCTATGGAAATAAATGGATTTAAATGAGTGAAAATATTCACAATTTGCTGTGGATGACGGAAGTTATCCACGCTGATTGTGCAAAACCTTGCGCGCTGATTTACCACAACTTTTTTTGTAAATCACGCTGATGTAGCATTCTTTTTACGCGGATTTACCACTACCCTAAAACCTGTAACCACCTATAATTTTTTATCCTATAACTCTGCCTGTAATTTGACAAAATTTTTTGTGGATAATTTAAATGAATTGTATGTTACACAATTTTATTGTGTATCGAAATTTTATAAAAAGCTATTACTCTTTATATAGCGCTCATGCACCAAATTTTGATTCACACATAACTGCATAATTACATACATTGAACATACACTCACATATATTGAACATACAATCGCGTATATTGAACATACAATCGCGCATATTGAACATACAATCGCGCATATTGAACATACAATCGCGCATATTGAACATACAATCGCGCATATTGAACATACAATCGCGCATATTGAACATACAATCGCGTATATTGAACATACAATCGCGTATATTGAACATACAATCGCGTATATTGAACATACAATCGCATATGTAAGGACGCGCAATCAGTATATTTATGCCCAGATCAATGCGGTTTTTCACATTCTTTGTGCTGCATCTTTAAGCACAAAGAATGTGGCCTGTGCTGCTTTTTTGAATACATTTTTCAGCACGGGCGTTGGGCACATTATTAAAAAGTTTGCGTCCCGTACAACAATTGAAATCAAATAAAATATTGTTTTGCGATCAGAGCTGCAATTTCTTTGGGTGAAACGCCTTTTTTGATTGCACTGTGCAACACGGATGAAAGCTCATCGAAGCCTGGGTTCCAACAATTGAATATATCTTTGGCACCCGGAATATCTTGAGCCAACATATCGACCAACTGCTCAGTATTCAAACCGCGCGTTTCTGCATCACGTCGAATCCACTCTAATAATATTTTTTCAAGGTGATTTAACTCATTTGCTAACCGATCAGGTTTTTCATCTGCGTCCAAATTACTTGAAGGCCAACGAGGCAGATAATCGTTCACAGTAAAAAACTGCCCGAAGCCTAGAGTTTCAGCCGTGAGCTTTTCGTTATTTAAAAACCCAGGCGTCTCAATCACTTTTACAACAGCAAAACCCTTTTCCAGTGGTACTAAAAACGCGTTATTAGATGCGCCAAATCCGCATCGCTCCGTTAGAACCATAAGTTTGTCGCGCTGATTTTCGGGCACCAACGCTTGCAGTACAAACCTCAAGTGGGTGATGTTTCCATTGATTTGCCACTCATGCACGGCAAATTTTTTGAGCCGCCCCCCTTCCACACCTAGACACTCCAGCAGAGCCGTTACGCGCTTCTCTGAGATCACCTGATCTTTTTTACCTCGTAACCATACTGATAGGTTTGCAACACGAATTCCTGACTTTTTCGATAGTGATGCTTGAGTTTCTCCTCGTAAAGCAAGCAGTGCGGAAGCAATCGCGGGCGCATTTTCGACTGTGATCGGCATAAAAACTCCAAAATAATTATAAGTAACTATAACAGATATATTTTCAAAAACCTCTTGCGCACCTGATTTGTGGTGTTATAGTAAGTTATAGTAATACAACAAGAGAGGTATTTATGTGCACTCAATTATTTTCTGCCACCAAACCCTTAAACCAACCTATGCACAAAGCGACCTATGCTAAGAAAGTGCATGACATAAAGAGTCAGCATTCTTGGTTAGCCGATTGCCATATAGAGCCTGCGCCTGGTCACTTGAAGCTAATTGCCGAGCTGTTCAAGCAAATAGAGATAATCCTTCCTTCTAGCAACAGGCAGAAATTTAGATTCTTTCGTGTTTCCCACAGCTTTGGTGGGCTGATGATTTACACCACCAATATCAATACTCACCATGAACGTTTACGGGCATTGCGGAACTGTATTGAAAAGTGCCTAGATCGGGCTGAACGCACCTGCCCTACCTGCGGCATGCGCGAAAGCTCAGGGATTGATGAACCACACTTCACTCAATTTTGTTGCAACGAGCACCGCGCAGGGAATGGTTTGTTCTACGAAGACTTTGTTGCAGCCACAAGCACGGCAAGAAATATTGAGGATTTGAAGAGAGAGCTGTACCCCGAAGGTTTGCACAGGTCAGGCATTGAAGAAGCTGTTGAGTTGATCAAGGAGGACGCAATGGCATCAGAAATTGCAACTGAGGCATACGTTACAGCGCCAACTGATTTGGTGATAACGCCTAACAAAGTAGACATTCACTTATTTGAATTGGCCGCCTTTGATCATTTCAAGAAGACCATTAGTAACCGCAACAAGGATCACCAGAACCGGCTAGGTTCCGCCGCACAGAAGATTGTTAAGGCGGGATTGAACAAACGTGAACTACAGATATTGCCCGACGATTGGCAACAAATACTCAGTGAGTTTTCTGCGCGTTTTCCAAATTTCGTGAGCATAGCTGAGCTGTTAAATGATCACTTCTGCTTGGCATCACTCGGGGATAGGCGCATTTGTTTTCCGGCGCTTTTGCTGACCGGCGAACCTGGAATTGGCAAAACAGAAGCGACACGTTGGCTGGCAGAGCAGTTTCGATTGCCCTGTCGCGTACTTGATATGGCTAATGCTCAAACAAACGCGGCTATTTCAGGCTCAGATTCAAGTTGGGCTAATGCAGAAGAAGGCGCGATTTTTGAGCTGCTGGGCTATCAATCAACAGCTAACCCTATAGTGGTATTAGATGAGATCGACAAAGTAGAACAAAATCTAAAATTTAATCCTCTGGCACCGCTTTACAGTTTATTGGAGCCAAGTAGCGCAAAGCACTTTGTAGATTTGGCAATTAAAGACGTACCCATCGATGCCAGCCACATTAATTGGATTGCAACAGCCAATCAAATTCAAAACTTGCCGCAGCCAATACTTTCAAGATTTATTGTTCTCGATATTCCCTCTCCGACACCAGAACAAACTCGAGTCATTGCACAAAATATTTACGCAAAACTGCGTAGCGAGTCGACTTGGGGATCACACTTTTCCGACCGGCTAAATGATCAAGTACTTGATCTTCTTGGTGATACGCCACCCAGAAGCATCAAATTTTTAATCACTCGTGCACTAGGTTCTGCTGCACGCGATAAGCGAAACGTAATTCAAATCCATGACATAACCATTGACACAACTCGTTGCTCGCCAGGTATTGGGTTTTTGGCACATTTACATTAATCGGAAGAATTTTATGTGGACGTGGAAATTTAATATTTATAAAGGAGTGCGCGATATGTAGCTAATTAACTGCGGCGACAACTTAAAAAACCTCTTTTAACATACATGGATAAATCAAAAATGAAATTATTTAATCTGAGTTTTTTGTCAGCACTGATTTTAGTGGGGTGCACAGCGACGCCCAATAAGGACGGCAGTACTACCATTAAGCTGAATGTTCCGGGGTTATCTCAATCGGCAATTCAACCTCAATCAAATCCGCAAACTGCCGTAGTTCAATCAACTGCAAATCAAAGTGTAAATTTAAGCACAGCTATAGGCACACCCATAGCTCAGACAAATCTGGCTGGCATTTTTTCCAAACACCCATGGGATGGATCAGCAGCGTCATACTTTCCAAAGGTCGCAATAACCGTAACTGATTTTAGTCACCCCGATTGTTGGGTTGCCGATGCTGTCATTTGGTGGTCAGCCACTAAATCTGAAAATGTGAATAATTTTAATGTATGTGCTAACAAGTCCTTGGGCGCTGCAATTAATGGTGCTGCAGTTCTTCACCAGTTCATGGGTCAATCTCAAATTTTTAATCACACCGGCAATTTGCGCACAACTGGCCCCAAACCACCGCAGTTCGCAATCAATACCGCCGAACAAAGGCCACAAGGTTTCGTGGATTTTGCGCAGCAGCTCATCGCCGAAACTGGATGGCAAGCTGGCCCAGCAGAAGTAAGTATGTGGATAGTCAATTTTAATAAAGCTAGCAGGTAAAAGTTTTTCAACCAAATTTCCATATTTATGATTTTTTGGTTGAAATTGTAAAACCTAACGCCACTAGAACTTATTCTGTTCGACGCCATAAGCCATCCAGCGTCGAACAGGATTACCTAAAGCTCCTAGCCTGCACATTCAAACCCTCAAGCACCTGCGTGTAATCATGCAACTGCCCTGCAATCACATGCACAACGGGGGTGGCGACATGTTCTGTCGCGATCTCTACCGTGCCTTTAATGAGTAAGAGTTTTGCCGTTAGCAATATCTTGCGATAGGTTTCTTGTGTGCCTTTCCACACGATCACATTGATATTGCCTGTTTCATCTTCCAAGGTTAGAAACAGTGTTCCGTTTGCGGTGCCTGGGCGTTGGTGGCCGGTGACTAATCCTGCGACGCGCACAAAACCTTTGTGGCGCAGGTGAATTAAATTTTCGTAAGTTGTGCAGCGATTAAATGGGGCTTGGTTGCGCAGTATGGCCATAGGGTGCTCGCGTAATGTGAGACCTAGAGTGCGATAGTCATCGAGTATATCTTTTGCTTGGGTGGGCGCTTCGGTAAATAAATCGTCAATTGCATTAGTTGATTTTTGATCGAGCAATTCTACATAGGGCTGAATAGCTGCCGCTTGCCAGCGCGCTTGATGGCGATGCCCGCTGATGGATTTGAGGGCATCTGCTGAGGCGAGCATTTGTAAATCATTTGCGGTTAATTGTGTACGCCGCGCAATATCGTCTAGCGAAATAAACGGGCAATCATTTCGCCAAGCTTCTATTTGCTTAGCGTTATGGCCATCAAACGATTTTACTTCGCAAAAACCTAAACGTATTCCCCAATTATTTTCGGCGGTTAATTCTAAGGCATTGTCATAAACACTTTTATTGATATCCACGGGCATGACTTGAATCTGATGGCGGCGCGCATCTTGAATTAATTGCGAGGGCGAATAAAAGCCCATCGGCTGGCTATTTAATAAAGCACAATAAAATGCGGCAGGATGATGACGCTTGAGCCATGAGGATGCATAACACAAAAGCGCGAAACTCGCGGAGTGTGATTCTGGAAATCCGTAGCCACCAAAGCCTTTGACTTGCTCAAATAAGCGATACGCGAATTCAGGGCTGTAGCCATTATCTAATAAACCTTGCGTGAATTTTTTTTCGAACAATAATAATTTGCTGTTCTTTCCCCAGCTGGTCATGGCGCGACGCAATTGATCGGCTTCGCCGCCGGAAAATCCTGCTGCCACCATCGAAAGACGCATAACTTGTTCTTGAAAAATCGGCACGCCTAGTGTTGGTGATAACACAGCCTTAGTCGCTTCACTAGGATACGTTACATCTTCTTCACCGCTACGCCTACGCAAAAAAGGATGCACCATATCGCCTTGAATTGGCCCCGGCCTTACCAGCGCAATTTCAATTACCAAATCATAGAAGCAACGCGGTTGTAGGCGCGGCAACATGGCCATTTGGGCGCGGGATTCAATTTGAAATACACCCAAGCTATCGCCTTTGCATAGCATCTCGTAAGTGGCTGGATCTTCTCGCGGAATATCCGCTAGTGATTTTATGGCGGGATTATAGGTATGTATATAATCTAAGGTTTTGCGCAGCGCAGAAAGCATGCCTAAGGCGAGCACATCCACCTTGAGCAAGCACATGGATTCAAGATCATCTTTATCCCATTGAATTAAGGTGCGGTCTGGCATGCTGGCGTTTTCAACGGGAACTAAATCACTAATTTTGGTTTGCGATATCACAAAGCCGCCCACATGTTGCGATAAGTGGCGAGGGAACCCTAAAATTTGCTCGACTAATTTAAAAAACAGTTGCAACATTTTTTGCTGCACTTGCAAACCCGCTTGTGCGATGCGCGTCGGCAGGTCGCTGGATTTATCCCACCAAGCAATATTTTTAGCGAGATGATCAATTAGGGAAACATCCATACCCAAGGCTTTGCCCACATCACGTACCGCGCTGCGCGACCGATAGGTAATGACTGTGGCCGCAATAGCAGCGCGCTCACGCCCGTATTTTTGATAAATATATTGAATCACTTCTTCACGGCGATGATGTTCAAAATCGATATCAATATCTGGCGGCTCGTCGCGCTCTTTGGAAATAAATCGTTCAAACAACACATTGATTTGCCCTGGGGCAATCTCGGTCACAAACAAGCAATAGCACACCACCGAATTGGCCGCTGAACCACGCCCTTGGCAAAGAATATGTTGTGAGCGCGCAAATTTCACCAGGTCATGTACGGTTAAAAAATAATATTCGTAGTGTACTTCTTCAATGAGCGTTAACTCTTTTTGTAGTAATTCTTCTACAAAAGTGGGCACACCTTCTGGCCAGCGTTGATGCTTTCCCTCATTAACTAAATCGCGCAAGTGTTCAATGGGCGTGCGATTTTCAGGCACCAATTCCAGCGGATATTGATAACGCAATTCTTTGAGCGAGAAATTACAGAGGTCGGCAATTTCTGTGGTTTGTTCAAGTAAGACATCGGGATAAAGTTGTGTTAACTGATCGACCGATTTTAAATAAGCCTCCGCATTAGGTGCTAAGCGCGTGCCAAGTTCATCGATGGGAACATTGTGACGAATGGATGTGAGCACGTCTTGCAAAGGTTTGCGTTCGCGTATGTGCATGAGTGCTTGCGGGCAAGCCACTAAGGGAATATTTTTTTGGCGACTTAGGTTAAGCCAAACCGAAAACTGTTCTTGTTCATTGCCACACCATCGATGATCGATTCCAATCCATAAACGTTCCTTAAAGGCTTTAGCGAGTTGATCGATAACCTCTTCTGGCGCAACGCCTTCTGTATTCAAATAACCCAACCAAATGATTAAGCAATTCTGCAAACGAAACCGCAAGTCTTCAAAGTGCGCTTCATATTCACCTTTGGCCGCGCGCCGCCTCGCCAAGGTGATAAATCCTGATAATTCAGCGTAAGCCATTCGATTCGGCGCTATCGCAATTAATTGCATGCCGTTGCTGAGCGTAAAACGGCTGCCGATGATTAATTTAAAATCCAATTCTTCCGCTGCCACAAACGCTTTTACCACACCAGCTAAAGAACATTCATCCGTAATCGCAATCGCTTCATAACCTAAGTCAGCGGCTTGATACACCATTTCTGGCGGATGTGATGCGCCCGTTAAAAAGGTGAAATTGGTTGTGGTAAATAATTGGGCGTAGCGCATGGGATTTCCTGAGTGTTTTTGGTCATTACGCCTTACGCAAAAATGCCTTGCACAAACCATTGCTGTTTGTGCACATCAAAAAAAATCCACAGGCGCTGCTGGTCTTGCCTTACACCAATAAAATAATCCCGCGCACTGGGTTCACTCCACCAGTTGCCTTGAATGCGCTCAGGCCCCGCAATTAAGGTGATTCGCCCGCGCCAATACAACCCTTGTTTACGCAGTTGAATTTCAACGGGCGCATCCAACAACCATTGCGGGCGCTGCGCACTCTGGTGAATGGACGGCAACTCTTGCTCACAGGTTTCTGTGAGTGAAATACGCTGATTAGATTCATTGGGCAAATAGCTATCTTTATAGCTAAGTTTGTAAATAGCGGCATCGCCCAACCGTGCTTTTAATTTTGCGGCCGTGATAGAAAATTGTTGGCGATTGATTTTTCGCCCATGTTCAAATTCTAAAACGTGACTAGCGGCTTGCATTGGCAATGTGTGGCGACAATTGAGCGAGAGCGTGTCCACCTCAAACGGCAATTCACGGTTTTCTAGTTGGATGAGCGAAAGATCTAACAACAATTGCCAATGAGTTTGCGGTGAATCCGCAAAAACAGTTAATGCATCGCGATGGCGATAAATATCGGAAAGCACCCATTCGATCTGTTGCGTTTGTAATTGACGCTTGCGTAAATAGGCCGACAAGTTTTGTAGCAAATGCTCCATCGGTTGTTGTAGTTGATCTATTTGATGCAAGGGGTAATCAAATTGCACTTGCTCGGCAAAAAACTCGTGAGGCTTAAATAGCGTCACCGGCTTTTCAAAGAGTGAATCCTGCTGAAAATCTTGATCGATTCCAAAGAGTTCACACAAATAATCGGCAAAGGCATGACCAAAACGTTTTCTAAAACTGCCAACTGATTGCGCCTCAACTTGTTTAGCGATTTCCGCTAACGTCACAAAGCCCATTTTTTCTAGGGCATCAACTTGCTTGGGAAAATCGTGTAACCAACTAATCGGCAGTGTTTTTAATTGCGCGATAAAATCAGCTTTGGTTTTATCATCCGCAATAATTTGTTCTGCAAAGGATAATAACCATGCCGCTGCTTTTGAATGTGCAAATCCTATCGCCAGCGCGATATTTTCTTGCGCCATTTGCTGCGCGATTTTTTCGCAGAGAGCAGTTAGGCCGCCAAATAACATCAAGCAACTGCCAACCTCTAACAAGAGGCCCGATTGCGGCACTTGCTCGCTCGCATAAGTTTCTATGTAGGGGCTGAACTGGTACATGGTTTCTGCCAGCTCACTAAGGCGTTGCAACTCTTTTTGGTTTGCGCGTTCTTGTGCAACACAGCCGCTGAGCAATTGTGCGGTGGTTATATCCATCCCCAAGGTCACACCCGCGTTTTGCGCAGCGCTATTCAGCCAAATCAGTTGGCGCTTGGCGCTAATAACCTGCGGCTCAGCGGAATCTATCGCCGCATCCAATCCATGAGAGGCCAAGACATGAGCGGGCAAATGCGGAAAGCGAAGTGCGAGCCATAACCTCTGAAGAGGCTGACGCTTTGAGATGTGCGTTTTCACAAACCATCACCTCAACGACGCCAGCCACGAATGGGCGTAACACTGGCAATTTTCGGTTTGGGTTTGCCTTGCGAATCCAATTCGTTGTGGGGCAACAAACCTTTCCATGCATTCGGGATTGGCAAATGGATTGGCTGGCGATTCACTGTTAACTCGCCCTTTTGTTTGAAGATATTGATTCTTAACTGCTCGGATTCCCATTCAAGAGTTAAGCGCAGCACTGCGGGCGAGCTTTGATCGCGCACGGCATCTGGCCGAAAGAGCACATAAATCCCTTGGCCTTCGGTGGATGCCAGCGCGCATTTGCGCAGCTCGGTGTAACTTAAAGCCTGCGTTGGCTGCCAAGCCATCACTGCATCGCAGGCATCGGAACGCGCCAGCTCAATGAAACTGGCCAGAAAATCGGATTTGTCTTTCGCCTCAACAATCAGCAGCCGCTCAAGATCAATCCCTGCCTGCAGCAGCGCTTGCGCGAAGGGGCTAATCGGCGGATTCAGCAATACCACCAAGCCCCGTTGAGTATGCAGTAATGCAGGCACCAACAATTGCCACTCACTATGGCAGGCGGACTTTTGGCAAACTTCCATTAAACTCGCCACCGGCCAACCACTACCCGTCAGCCGCTCGTTCAAGGCTGCATACCCCGTATCCACAACCAACCGTGGCGGCGCTTGGTGCGAACGCCCACGCCAAATATCGCCACGGCAAAGCAATTGCTCTAGGCTTGGCGGTGAGCCTGCACTAGCAGGATGGTCTGGCGGAACAAGTTTCATGGGGTAACGACCGACACTCGATAACTGTATTGATATACAGTATAGTGTCAGTACCCCGTTAATCGTCAAGCAGAAGCCTTAGACAATTTCGCGCTAATCCGTAAACCCAGCCATTCAGGAGCCGACTATGTGTGGACGACTTTTTATCAAACCCGTCACTGAGCTAGAGCAGTTATTAGCGATGCTGGGTATCCTGAATGTCACGCTACCGCTACTGAATAATGTTGCGCCTACCGAAACTATTCCACTCATTCGCCAAACCGAAACCGGCTTAAACCTCAGCCCTGTGCGCTGGTGGTTGCATCCTCATTGGAGCAAAGAAGAACCCAATCAGAAATTTGCGATGTTTAATGCGCGCATTGAAACGATTCTCACCGCGCCATCGTTTCGCAGCCCCATTCAACACAGGCGCGGCATTGTGCCCGCTGCTGGATTTATTGAATGGAAGCGTGAAGGCAGTAGTAAACAACCTTTTTATATCGATGCAGGCGATCAGCCTTTATTGCTCGCCGCTGTGTGGGATGTATGGCAAGAACAATTGATTAGCTGCGCGATCATCACACAACCGGCCGATGCCGCTTTTGCACCGGTTCACGACCGCATGCCGCTCTCATTAACCGCTGCACAGGCCGAGCGTTGGCTAGACCCTCAACAAGATCACAAACAATTGATTGACGATTTTTCTGGCAGCAGTTTGTTGCTGCGCATGCGCCCGGTCTCTAGCAAGGTAAATAACGCGCGCAATAAAGACGACGTTGAATTTTTAGATGTGATGGGTAATGACTGAATCAATCAAACCCGCAACTGAATTGGCCCCCGATTATTACCTCCATAACTTTCGTTTTATGGTGGATTGGGTGTGGAATCGTTATGCAGATTTATTAACAGCGCAAGAGCAAGAATTTATTCAGGCGTTTCATCAAATCAATCACGATGCGCAATGCTTATTGGTTCGACTTTCTAGTCGTAAAGGGCCGTTGTTTCGTTTTGATAAATTGGATTACCCA
>SXGR01033354.1_pt1 | contig 11354 bp, 10 predicted proteins | sample 3174711 | NCBI WGS metagenome assembly SXGR01 (sample SAMN11356860, study PRJNA531348) | freshwater metagenome | isolation source: freshwater sample F1-60 | place: China: Fuxian Lake, Yuxi | collected 2017-12-25
CGAGATCTATTTCGAGAAGCACTTCGCTGATCGCTATCGTGCGGGGCAAGTGCACTACATCGTCTGGGTAGTTGTTGATCCTGCTGCTGACGCAAAAGGAGCAAACGTAATGCTCGCGCGCCAAGCATTAACAGCCGAGGCGCGCGATGGCGCACTTTTAGTTTTCGACATTCCCGAAGTACATCAGCCCGCCGCAAAAGGTGGGGCAGCAGAATTGTTGTATCGAATGGCCAAGATGGTTGGCGATGTTGAACTTTTGCCTTTATCGACACAGCGCTACTTCGCTCTTGACTTTGCCAAGTCGCGGGCTATAGAAGGTGATCAATTTTCATCGTCTGACGAACTCGTGAGAAACACTTAATTTGCTGAGCAAACTCAGAAATTGTTAGGTCTCGTCGCACGATAGTCTTGAAGCAGCGATGAGTGTTTCCGTAGCCGCAGTGACGGTTGTTGTGCCAGGGTCACACTTAATGTCAAGTTTGCTTGGCGAAAGAGATTCGCACCTTCGACTTATAGAAACCGAGTTTCCTAATACAACGATTCGCGTTCGTGGCAACGAAATTTCAATCTCTGGCACTGAAACCGACACGGTTGGCAGTTTGTTTGAAGAATTAACTTCTTTACTGCAAGGTGGCGAAAATCTGAACACTGTCGTCGTTGCGCGAAGCATCGAAATGTTACGTCTGCATGAGCGACCTAGCTCGGTGCTAACTCACGACATTGTGAGAGCAAACCAAGGCAAGCCCGTAAGGCCAAAAACATCGGGACAAAAGCATTATGTAGATGCGATTCGCGAGAATGTAATTACTTTCGGTCTTGGTCCTGCTGGCACCGGCAAAAGTTGGCTGGCTATTGCGATGGCTGTGCACGCTTTACAAACAAAATCAGTTCAACGGATAATTCTGACTCGACCAGCAGTCGAGGCCGGCGAACGACTGGGCTTTTTGCCTGGTGACTTGATGGCCAAACTTGATCCTTATCTTCGTCCGCTTTATGACGCACTACACGACATGGTCGGCGCCGAGGGCGCCCAAAAATTAGTTGAAAAACAGGTCGTCGAGGTTGCGCCACTTGCTTATATGCGTGGTCGAACACTTAACAACAGTTTTATCATTTTGGATGAAGCCCAGAACGCAACACCAGAACAGATCAAAATGTTTCTGACTCGAATTGGTTTCGGTTCAAAAGTTGTCGTTACTGGCGACATGACGCAGGTCGACATTCCTGATAACCGAAGTGGTTTGTTCGGGCTAGAAAAGATTCTCGCCGGCATTGAAGGACTTTCATTTGTGCATCTTGGTGTCAGTGACATAGTTCGACACAAAATAGTTTCAGACATAGTTGCTGCATATGAACAAAAAGGTTCAAGTGCGGTGAGCAATCGTGCTTGAACCTCACATCAAGCGCAACGGCCCTCGCAAAGTCGGCGGTGATGGCGATATCGAAGTTTTCTGTGCTGACGAGCAAACTGACGTCGCTGTTGATGTTGCACGCTGGCATCAACTAGCGAAAAACGTGTTGCTATCTGAAGGCGTGCGCGGAGCAGCCGAATTGACATTGATGTTCGTGCCCGAGTCGGCAATCGCAGGTCTCAATGAAAAATATATGGGCAAAACTGGACCGACTGATGTTCTCTCGTTTCCGCTTGATGCAGTCGAGGCGGTACGAACACCAGGACCTGGCATGTTGACCCGCGGCCCCGATAAGTTAAACGTCGATCTAAATGATCTGCCTATCTTGCTTGGTGATGTTGTTGTTTGTCCGAGCGTGGCGAAGAATCAATCGTCAACCCACGCCGGCAATATCGAAGACGAATTCGCTCTTTTGGTAACTCACGGGGTTCTGCATGTTTTGGGTTACGACCATGAAGACGAACGAGATGCAATAAAGATGCAAACTCGTGAACGCGAACTTTTAGAACTGCATCACTGGCAAGGACCGATGCCAGAAACATTCAGCAAGGTCTACGAATGATGTTTGCAGTTGCGCCGAGAGCAGCAGATTTCTGGATGCTATTTACGATCGTTGTGTTGCTGGTCGCATTGACTGGCTTATCACTCGCCGAAATGAGCCTTTCGCGAATCACCAAGCAAAAAGCTCAAGCATTGTTAGATCAAGGTGGCAAGCGCGCGAAAGTCATCTTGAAACTTGCCGAAGACCCAACGAAGTGGGTTAACCCGTTGCTCTTGACTGTGAATATTTTTCAGACGGTTCAGGCGACCTTGACCGGCATTGTTTCGGGGCGTTTGTTTGGTGCGCCAGGTGTGGCAGTCGGTGTAACGCTGAATGTAATTGTCTTTTTCGTCTTAGCCGAGGCTGTGCCAAAGACTTATGGATTGGTGCATCCAGTGCGTGGCGCAACACTCACTGCGTTGCCAGTTAACGCGCTGACGAGTTTTTATCCGTTACGAATGATGTCACAAGGCTTGATCAAACTGACGAACGTGATAGTTCGAGGCAAAGGACTCGCGGCGGGCCCATTTATTAGTGAGCAAGAATTTTTAGGCATTGTTGAAGCAGCGGCACAAGACGCGGTTATCGAACATGAAGAACGTGAACTAATCGAGTCAGTAATTGAGTTCGGTGACACCGTTGTTCGCGAGATTATGGTGCCGCGACCAGACGTTGTGACTATTAATGACAACTTGACGATCTCACAGGCAATTGACATTGTCGTCGAGCATCAGTTGAGTCGTTTGCCGGTTCTGCGCGCCGACGATGATGATCAAGACGACCTCGTGGGTGTCGTATATGCAAAAGACTTGATTGCTGCCGAACGAACTGGCCGTGGTGCAGAATCAATCAAAACCGTTTTACATGCTGTCGAGGTCGTTCCGGAGATGAAGCCAGTTGCTGATTTGATGCGCCAGATGCAACAAGACAAATTCCACTTGGCGATGGTCGCAGATGAATACGGCTTGCTTGCTGGTCTTGTAACTCTAGAAGATTGTCTGGAGGAACTAGTTGGCGAGATTGGCGATGAGCACGACGAAGACGACACTTCAGTGCAGCGACAGCCAAACGGTGACTTGCTCGTTGCTGGAGTTACCACGATCGACAAGCTCAATGAAATTTTGGAAACTGAAATAAGCACCGTCGACTATGACACAATCGGCGGCCTTGTCTTCGGCGAGTTGGGTCATGTGCCTGAAGTGGGTGAATCCGTAAGCCTTAATGAATTGGTCTTTCGCGTCGAAGAATTAGATGGACGGCGAATTCAGGTTATTCGAATTTCGCAGGCGAAAAAATAACCGATTAGTCTCGCCGCATGGAGATTTCGCTACGAGGTAAAACCGCTATCGTCACCGGTGCTTCCCGGGGTATTGGCAAAGCAATTGCTAAGTCGTTTGTTGATGCTGGGGCGCAAGTCATGCTCACATCGCGCAAACTTGACGCGCTTCAGGCCGCCGCAAAAGAGATGGATGGCGAGACCGATGTATTCGCAGCCAACGCAGGCGAAATTGATCAGGCTCAAGCATGTATCGATGCGACGATTAAGCGCTTTGGCAAGATTGACATCTTGGTCAATAATGCGGCGACGAATCCGTATTATGGCGAGACGCTTGGCGTCGACTCAGCTCGTTTCGATAAAACTTTTCAAGTTAATTTGAAGGGTCCTCTGTTCTGGAGTCAAGCAGTTTGGAATGCATCGATGCAGAATAATCCTGGTGTGATTCTGAATATTGCATCGGTCGGCGGTTTACGTGCAGAGCAGGGTCTTGGTGTTTACAACTTGACTAAGGCGGCTGTTATTCATTTGACGAGTCAGTTGGCATGTGAATTGGGTAAAACACGTGTCGTTGGCATAGCGCCAGGTCTGGTCAAAACTCTTTTTGCTTCTGTTCTTATCGAGAATGTAGGCGACAAACTTGCATCAGCTCTGCCGACCAAGCGACTTGGTGAACCCCAAGACATCGCCAACTTGGCATTGTTTCTCTGTTCTGATTTGGCGACGTGGATTACTGGCGAGACTTATGTAATTGATGGCGGCGCTGGGGTTCGCTCAGGCACGATGTAAATTTTCGCCGCACGAAGAAACAAAGGACCCAAAGTAATCAAGGCGACTAACAACACGACGCCCGAGGCAAGATAAGTCGCTCGCAAACCGAAAGAATAAGCAATCTGCCCGCCGATGAGTGCGCCAAATGCAGTGCTGCCAGTACCGATAAATCTATAGACACTGTTCACTCTGCCAAATAGTTCGGTGGGTATTAGTCGTTGGCGCATGCTGACCGTAATCACATTCCAGGTTGTTCCTGCGATCGCCATCACAATGCCGCTCAGCGCAACTGTCCAAATCTTCGGTAACACACCTGGTATTACATCGGAGATCGCAAAAATTATGTATGAAAGTATTATCGCCGAGGTTGCACCAAGTTTTTTGCTGACTCGCTGTCCGATTAAACCTCCGACAATCGAGCCAACCGAGATTGCTGCAAGCAAAATTCCGAATCCACGGGCTCCAAGACCAAGCTCATCGCGTGCAAATTTGACAAATACAGCTTGAGCAAACATGCCACACATGTTGGCAACACCAAGCATGATCGCCAGAGTTCGCAATAAATCGTGTTTCCATAACCAAGCCAGCCCCTGTCTCAGGTCAGCGCCGAATGAGTTTGTTGAACTCTCAACTTTTGGTGCCGATTTAATTCGTATTGATCGAATTAGTAATGCAGCCAAGATAAGCGCGATGGCGTTAATGCCGAATGGTGCGCCAATGGCGATCACGAATATCCACGCACCAAACGGAAGTCCGAGAAAACCGTTGCTGATAATTTGCGAAATGTAGAGCCTGCTATTGGCGACTTCTAATGACTCTTGGTTTACTATCGCAGGAAGAATCGCCTGCGAACTCATATCAAAAAACAACTCGCAAACTCCGGCGAGCATAGTTGCAACAATCAGAAGATAAATATTCAGCGAATCTGTTGCTGCGCCAATTGCGATTAGGGTAAAGATCAATCCGCGCACGAGGTTGGCGCGAACCATAATCTTTTGCCTATCGTGACGATCTAAGTAGACACCTGCCGGAAGCGAAAGAATTAACCATGGCAACATTGCCGCAAAACTGATCGCCGCGATCAGGCGAGAGTCGTCCGTAAGCGATATTGCGAGCAAGGGTGCTGCAGCGACGACCATTCCGTCACCCAAGTTTGAGATGGTCGATGATGAAAACAGGCGCCAATAAGAATTCGGCAAACGGCGTGAATTTTCGTGACTGTGTTCACTTAAGTCATTCATATTGAGCATTCAACTTATTAGAGAGCTTTGACAGATCACTCATCAAAACTTTGCCAAGACTCGACCTCGGTATCTGATCAACCACAAAAAGCTTTTTTGGCGCACAGTAATCGGGCAAAGTGAGGCGCACATGTTTGCTTAAGTCTTCGATTCGAATTTTTGGCGTATGGGGTTTTAAGACCGCCCAAGCGGTAACTGCTTCGCCCCATTTCTCGTCAGGCGTGCCAGCAACAACGACATCGGCAACTGCATCATGCTGCCGGAGACAAGTCTCAACAGTTATTGGCCAAACTTTGTATCCGCCGGTTTTGATTAGGTCATCCTTGCGGCCGAGAACCGACAATTTCTCGTTATGAAACTCTCCTAGGTCGCCCGTGAGCAACCAGCCGTCGCTGGTCTTTGGGTCTAATCCATTTCGATAGCACCGCAACAACGAATTGCAACGAATTTGAATTTCTGAAACTTGATTGATGCGAACTTCGACTCCGGCAAGTGGTGAACCGTTATAAACGACGCCGCCGAAAGTCTCAGTTAATCCATATGTTGAAATCGCGTTGTTCGGCAGGTTTGCTGGTGCATGTGCGCCGCCGATCAGAACAGTCCTAAAACCTGAAGTATCGACCGAATGCAAAACGGTCGGAACGAGCGATGTCATGTTCGCACCATTGTTAACTGCTGTTTCGATTGTGGCTTGATCTGCGCGTCGTTCGATTGTGAGGCGTGACCCAAAATGCAAGGCACGCAGCACAACAGAAAGACCGCCGACGTGGGCGAGAGAGATGCAAGCCAACCAATGATCTGTTTCGGCACAATCAAGACGCGCACCGGTAGTCGTTATGGCGGCTTGAATCGATGTGTGGGTGTGCACGACACCTTTGGGCTCACCAGTTGAGCCTGATGTGGCTATGACTAAAGCGTCGTCTTGATCAACCGGCTCGCCATTTGCGAATTTCACTTTCGAACCATCGCTGCCGACAATTGATGAGACTTTAAACTGAGTAATTAAGTTTCTGCGTGCGACATCGGGCAAGCGTTGGTCTAGGGGTAGTGCGGCATCACCCGAATCCCAAATTCTTCTAAGAACATCCACGAAGTCGTTGCTTGCCGGCAGATCAATCGCAACTAGTTCGCGCACTATTTCAGCGTAGATGTTTTGTTGTTAAGTTAGTTGCGTGAAAGATTCGATGAAGTTGTGGATTCAAGGCGCACGACCCAAGACGCTGCCCGCCGCAATCGCACCAGTTGTCGTCGGCACGGCGTGTGCCCAGGTTGAAAACTCAGCGCAAAATAATTGGTCAAATGCCTTTTTGGCTCTAATTGTCAGCCTTGCCCTTCAGATTGCAGTCAATTTTGCTAACGACTATTCAGATGGCATTAGAGGCACCGACAAAAATCGAGTCGGTCCACTTCGCCTCGTCGGCTCTGGGGCAAAGAAGCCTGCAGAAGTGAAGAAGGCCACATTTCTTGCGTTCGGGGTTGCGGCAGCGTTCGGTTTTGTACTTGCGGCAACAACCTCTTGGTGGCTGCTACTCGTCGGCGTGTTCTGTTTTCTTGCGGGGTGGTACTACACAGGGGGTAAATATCCTTACGGTTATATGGGTCTAGGTGAAGTATTTGTCTTTGTTTTCTTCGGCGTGGTTGCAACCATGGGTACAACCTTTGTTATCAGCGAAACATTGAGTCGTGACAGTTTTTTTGCGTCGGTTGTTGTCGGTTGTCTTGCATGTGCGTTGTTAGCGGTTAACAACCTGCGAGATATTGCAGGCGACACAGTTGCTGGTAAGCGAACACTTGCAGTGCGAATCGGAGAAACCAACGCGCGTAAGTTTTTCATTGCGCAATTTGTTGTTGCGGGTTTTGCTGTTGCTCTTATTGGTTTGTCGCATTCAACTGCGTTAATTGCATTGCTTGGTTTAGCAGCGGCAGCGAGACCCATTAAGCGGGTCATAAGTGGGGCCACTGGCCCCGATCTAATTGAAGTTCTAGTAATGACTGGTCGAGTTCAAATCATTGTTGCAATTACTTTGAGTGTTGGCCTGTTAATTAGTTAGAAGATTCACTGTTCGATAAAAAACTCGACAACAATTCTTGAAAGATTCTGGGTTGTTCAAGATGCGGAGTGTGACCAGAGTTTTTAACTATTTCTATCTTTGCGTTGCTGCCAATTTCTGACACCAATCGTTCAGCCAGCAGTCGGTATTTTTCATCGTTTGCACCCGCGATCACGAGAACAGGCATGCTGAGTTCTTTCAATCTCGACCAAGTTGGTTGCTGGCGCCCGACGCCGCAGAGTCTCAGACTTGAACTTAGACCGATTGTTGTGTTTTTCAATCGAATCTTTCGCTGATTTGTCTCGGCATTGAGACCAGCAAAGAGAGGCTGACTGAGCCACTCATCGATAAATTGATTGACTCCAATCTGTTCGATTCTCTTTGCAAGCTCTTCGTCGCTTCGTATTCGCTCTAAGCGCAGTTCTTTGTCTTCGATACCCGCGGTTGTGCTTATCAAAACGAGACGCGAAACCTTTTGTGGCTCAGAGAGCGCAAGAGTAAGACAAAATCGTCCACCAAGCGAATAGCCGATGTAAGTTGCCTTGTCGCCAGCTTCGCCGATAGCTCGCGCCCCTGACTCTAAGTTGAGTGAGATATCGCAAGAGTCACCGTGGTTGGGGGCGTCGATAGCAATGAATTCAAATTTCTGCTTAAGAGGATCGATTACGTCGACCCATGTTTCATGTGTCTGTGTGAACCCGTGCACCAGCACAGCTCGTGGACCATTGCCGAATTGCTTAAAGTTCAGCATCAGTTGGTGCTAGTCGGGTGCAATCTTGTGCGTTTTGCCACATGTCCCAAACTTTTTGTTCTCATTGCTGCCACGATAGAGGCATGGGTTCTTCTGCGGCGACTACCGCAACTTTTTGTGCCACATTGGTGGACGAATGGCTTCATTGTGGTGTGCGCCATGCGGTTGTATCTCCTGGGTCGAGATCGACGCCGATCGCACTTGAAATAGCCAACCGGCAAGAGATCGAAATGCACATTTTTCATGACGAGCGCAGCGCTGCCTTTGCTGCGCTTGGCATAGCCAAGGCTTCTGGGGTTCCGGCAATTTTGGTGTGTTCGTCAGGCACAGCGGCGGTCGAGTTTCATCCAGCGGTTGTTGAGGCTCATCACAGTGAAACTCCGATATTGATTTGTACGGCCGATCGACCTGCAGAACTACAAGGCGTCGGCGCACCTCAAACAATTGACCAGCGAAATCTTTATGGTGTGGCAGTCCGAAAGTTTGTAAATGCTGAAGTCGCTAACGATTCAGAAAGTCACACTTGGCGTCACATCGCACGCGATCTCTTTGCGACGAGTTTGGGCGACGTCCAAGGACCAGTGCATCTCAACTTGCGATTTCGTGAACCACTCATGGGGTTTGCCACAAGTCTGCCGCCAAGAAGTGCAAGCGATGTGGTGATCACTAAAAAAGTTGCTTTGCCTTCGTCGCGATCGCTGCGAAAATTGAACAAGGCGCTCGAATCTGAAAATGGTGTAATCATCGCCGGACCCGAAAATTATCGGGTCGAATCAATCTTGCGCCTTGCTGAGACTCTGGGTTGGCCCATAATTGCAGATCCGCGAAGTGGTACGCGTGTGCCAAACAAATTTGTTGTCGCTGGGGCCGATGCAATTTTACGCGACGAAGATTTTTCGAAGAAGTTGAGACCTGATGTAATTTTACGCTTCGGCACACTTCCCGCTTCGAAGGTTGTCAATTCATGGTTGTCAGGTTCTGCCGCAATCCAAGTCGTCATCACAACAACGCCAAGCCTCACTGACCCAGACCAACATTGCTCGTTGCACATTGTTGGTGATATTGATGAGTTGTGTGCAGGCCTAGCTTCTGCGCACTTGAAAGAATCTGTTCGCAAGAGAAGTCTCTCGTGGGTTGATAAATGGATTGCTGCCGAAGATTTAGCGCAGAAGGCGATAAATGCTGCGCTTGCTGATGAAGCAGGCCTAACCGAACCGGGTGTGGCGCGTGCGATCTATGCATTGGTGCCCGAGGCATCTCATTTGGTCGTGTCAAGTTCGATGCCAATTCGAGATATCGAATGGTTCGGCGCGCCACGCAACGGACTTCGTGTTCATGCCAATCGGGGGGCCAATGGCATCGATGGCGTAGTTTCGACGGCGGTGGGCGTAGCGCTGGCGACCCGTCAGCCGACAACTTTGCTTATTGGCGACATTGCTCTGCTTCATGATGTGAATGGTTTAATCAGCTTGGCAAGCCGAAAAATTGATTTGCGAATAGTCGTTATTGACAACAACGGTGGTGGAATTTTCTCTTTCTTGCCTCAAGCCCAAGCACTTGATGAAGCGAAGTTTGAAAAGATCTTTGGCACGCCGCACGATGCCAACATAAAAATGTTGGCGCAAGCTCACCAAATTAATACGCACGAACTGAAGAACATTTCAGACCTCGCTGAAGTTTTATCTCAGCGAGGCCCTTGGTTGGCTCGAGTCGTCACCGACCGACACGAAAACGTCAAAGTTCATGAGCGCATCAACCAAATGGTGGCTTCAAATCTGCGTTGAACCAATTCGATTGAATCAAGTAATTTACGGTCGAATTAGCGCAGCCAACATTGCTTGAAACTTGGCCTGAGTTTCAGCAAGTTCGCTGCTCGGATCACTGTCGCCGACAATTCCGCCACCAGCGAAGAGCCTGGCAGTCATGCGCGTCGGGTCTAGCTCTGCGCATCGAATAGCGACGGCGAACGTTCCGTCTCCGGATTTGTTCATATATCCGACGGCGCCCCCGTATCGGCCGCGATTCATCCCTTCGACACGGGCAATTTGATCAAGTGCGTCTTGTTTTGGTGCACCGCCGAGTGCCGGGGTCGGCGAAAGTGCATAAGCAAGTTCGAGAACGCTGGGTCGCGGTTCGCTTAGTTGTCCAGATATTTCAGTGCCAAGGTGCTGAACATTGGCAACAGCGACAATCGAAGGTTCAGGTTGCCAATCAAGAAACGAACACCATGGCAACAATGTGTCGTGAACCATATCGATGACGATGCGATGTTCGAGTTGATTTTTGGTGCTGGCAATGAGTTCGCTAGCAATCTTTTGATCAACTATCGGGTTTCCCGTACGTGGAGCAGTGCCGGCCAGTGGATGACTCGAAACCTTGTTGCCTTCAACGGCAACCAACAATTCAGGTGACGCACCAAGAAAGCCATCAAACAGATATCGGTAACTCGACCCAAAAGACGCTTTCAGGCGCTGCAAAATTGCACGAATATCAAACGGAAAGTTAGTTGTTACGAAAATATCGCGCGCGATCACTGCCTTGTCAATTTTTTTCTCGCGCACTGCTTCAGCCGTTGAGCGCACCGCCTCGAGATAGTGGTCGATGGCGACACCTGGGTTAACCATGAAAGAAGCAGCGCTTACTCGATTAGTTTCTGGTGGTTGATAATCAAATTCGGTGTCATCAATCATCGTCACCCATTGTTGGCCCGTCAAAGTTTTGCCGACTATGACTCGGGGAATCACAAAATCATGTGGAGCGCTACTTAAAAAAGGAATACAACCAATCGCAATCGGCCCGGCTTCGGCAATGCCGCTTCGATTGTCGTCTGCAATCGCAGACAAAGTTGACGCAACTTCATTTCGATTTATTCGTTTTGCGACGCCTTGTCCGGCGACTCCGACTCCATCGCGAACAAACAGGTAGCCGTCGTTGCTTGCAAAGTCGTTAAGGTCGATTTGCTGAGCGGTTACCGACGAAAGTAGTTGAGTAGTCGAACGCATTTAGTTTCGTGTCGCAACTATGAGCTGGGTGAGTCCGCCAGAAAGTTGTCTATGTTGTGCATCGGCAAAACCAGATTGTTGCAGCATTGAGATCAACTGTTCGGGTTCGGGAAGATAAGCGACACTGCGTGGTAAATATCTATACGCGGCCCGATTTGAAAACAGGCCACCAATAATCGGCACGACACGGCCGAAATAGATCTTGTTACCAAACCGTATCAAGCGATTAGTAGGCACGCTCACGTCGAGCAGCGCAATTCGACCACCATGACGCGTGACGCGAGCGAGTTCGATAAAAAACATCTGCAG
>SXGR01298181.1_pt1 | contig 11354 bp, 7 predicted proteins | sample 3174711 | NCBI WGS metagenome assembly SXGR01 (sample SAMN11356860, study PRJNA531348) | freshwater metagenome | isolation source: freshwater sample F1-60 | place: China: Fuxian Lake, Yuxi | collected 2017-12-25
CTTTTCAGGGGGCAGGACACCAGCGCGTCGGAGAAGCGCGCCTCGCGCCACATGCGCGTCTGCGAACGGGCGCCGATACGCGAGGGCACGTACCATCCAGCGCTCGCCCTCGGCCATGACGCCGGCGCCGGACAGTCCCTTGCCTAGCCTAAGCACGATATCCTCGCGGGTCGGCGCCAGAACGAGCGCCGCCCTGAGGCTCGCGACGCCAGCCGCCGGGTCTCCGTGGACGACGCGTGCATCGCCGAGGTCGGCCTGCCGATCCGGGTTCGTCGGCTCGAGGCGAACGGCGGTTTCGAGATGGACGACGCCTCTAGGATTCTCGGCGGCAACCAGCGCCAGGCCGAACTGGTGATGCGCCCGTCCGTTGCCGGGAGCGGACGCTACGATCGCGGCGAGGATCGTCACGGCCTCGGCCAGCCGGCCCACTTCGCGGTGCGTGCGAGCGACCTCGATCAGCGACGCCTGATGCAGCCCCGTCACGGCTCAGGCCGATCGGAACAGGTGGCGGTGGCGAGCCAGAAAACCTCGCCCGACCCGGCTGCCAACATGGCCGGTGGCATAAGGCTCGCCGAGCCGGTCCCAGTGCCGCTGCAGGGCCTCTTCCGCCTCGCTGTAGACGATGGAGTCCCCGGTCCGGTCCAGCATCTCGATGGCCAGCGACCGAATGTCTTCGGGATCGCTGTCGATTGTCTCGAGACCCATCTCCGGAAGGCGTTGTGCGTCATAGGTCAGCGCCAGCGGCAGCGCCAGGCACTCATCGAAGGTGAGGACGCGTCCGCCCGCGCGCTCCTTGACCAGCTTGGGAATGAAGACGTCCTTGCTGGAGTGTAGGCGTTCGCCGACCGGGAAGAAGTTTGCAGCCGAGATCGGGACGCCGAAGGTCGAGGCGACCAGAGAGATCCCGGACGTGGTACCTAGGACGAAGCGGCAGGTGGCCGCGAGATAGACATCCATCCAGTCGCTCTTGAATCCGGAAAGCGCATAGTCGACGACGCGTTCCATCTTCGGCAGCGGCGTCATGCTGGCATCGCCGAGCCGGATCACCCATCCATGCCGCCCGGTGATCTCCCCGATCGCCGGCACATAGGCGCGGATGTCCGCGTTCCGCGCCATTTCGGACGTCGCCCCCCGCTCCTTCATGTATCCGGGCTCGCGCGCATGGGCGCAGACGAACCAGCCGCCATCGGGCACGCCCATGCGGCGCAGCTCGTCGCGGCCCCGCTCCATATGGCGACGGGTCAGATCGAGCAGAGCGCCCCTGCCCTGCCGCTGCCACTCCTGCTGGACCGCGAAATAAGCGCGGTTCTTCGACATCGCCCGGCCGTCGGGCACCGGCACATAGATCGGATTGAACGGAATGCGCTCGGCGAGCGGCTTCAGCCTGGCGATCAGCCCCGGATCCTCGACGACCGTCACGTAGCGGCGCCAGTAGTCGAGGAAGGAGCGGTTGACGATGCGATCTGCCGGTGCGAGCAGCACCGAGAGACAGGGCGGCAACCAGCCGAGCTGCTTCATCTTGACGTGGAGGTCGAGCTGGAACGCCAGCTCGCCGATGCGATCGAGCATGACGTCGGGGTTGAGGATGCGAATGCCGAACCGCCCGATCTCGTCCTTCTCGGCCTCCGCCATCTGGTGGCGGATCAGCGGCGTCGCGAACCTGATCGACTCGGCTTCCTCGCCGATATCGCGGAGATACTGCGCCACCGGAATGACGACCGATTTCTGGTGCGGGCTGCGCTCGGCCGCGACCCGCGCCGTCGGATGCACCAGCTCCGGCGGCGCGCCGGCCTCGACCAGCGTCGCAGCAAGTGCATCGAATGCCTCGGTGCACGACGGATCCTCGGCGGTTGCCCGATGGAAGCTCTCCATCGCCTCCTTCAGCCGGCCGTTCCGGTACAGCATCTTGCCGCGAACGACATGCGCCTCGCCGAAGGCGGGGTTAAGCGCACGGATCCGCCGGAACCAGGCCTCGGCTTCGGCAAAGCGCCTGGCCCGGCCGAGCTCGCGGGCGAAGCGGACCAGCAGCCGCTCGCGATCGGGCGCCAGCGCCGCCATCGCCTTCAGGCTCGCGAATCCGAGATCGACCTCGCCGAAGGCGAGTCGCGCCTCGCCGAGATCGGCGACACGTTCGGCATGGGTCGGATCGAGGGCGACCGCGCCTTCCAGCGCCTTCAGGCCGTCGGCCTGGCCTTCGGTAACGAGCGCGAGCCCGATCTGGTGGCGGGCATCGACATGCCCCGGCAATGCCCGGATGACCGTCTCGAGCAGGCCGATGGCGAGGCCGGCCTTGCCCGTCTCCCGCTGCTTCCTCGCCGCGTCGACGATCGAGTCGTAAATCCGACTGACCTGATCGCCGCCCGACGGCTGCTCCGTCATGCCTGCCCAGTCAGCACGCGGCGGATGACCGTGGCCGCGCGCTCGGCCTCTTCCTCGGTCAGCGAGAAATGCGAGGGCAGCCACAGGCCCCGCGCCGAGGCGTCGATCGAGGCCTCGAAGCCGTCATCCGCCAGGCGGTAGCTGTCCTGGCGGTGGATCGGCAGCCAGAAGCGCCGGCTGCCGATCTTCTCCGATGTCAGCGCCTTTTCCACATCGTCGGCGCGATCGATCAGCGCGTCGGTCCATTGCGTGATCTCGCCGCCATTGTCGTCGACCGCCGGCAGGACGATGCCCGGGCAGTCGCCGAGCAGCTGCTGGTACCAGCGGTTCCGCTTGCGGAACCCGTCCAGCCGCTTCTCCAGCCGGTCGAGCTGCGCCATGCCCACGGCCGCCTGCAGGTTGGTCAGCTTGAAGTTGAAGCCCAGCACCGGATGGAGGTCGTTGCCGCCGGTGCCCTGATGGCGGCGTCCCTGGTCCTTGAGCTCGCGGAGCCGGTCGTGGACCGCGTCCTCGTTGGTCGCGACCATGCCGCCCTGGCCGGTGGTCACGGTCTTGTTGGCGGAGAAGGAGAAGGCCGACGCGCGGCCGAAGCTGCCGAGCGGCCTTCCCTGGAAGCGCGAGCCGAAGGCCTCGGCCGCATCGCAGACCAGCTGGAGCCCGCGCCTGGCGCAGAGCGCCTCGAGCGCGATGTAGTCGGCGCCGCGGCCATTGACGTCGACCGGCACGATCGCCCGCGTCTTCGGCCCGATCGCCTTCTCGGTCTTGGCGAGGTCGAGGGTGAAGCGGCGCGGCTCGACATCCACCAGCCTGACCGAGGCGCCGGTCAGCCGGACGGCATTGGCGGTCGCGATGAAGGTCAGGTTCGGCACGATCACCTCGTCGCCAGGACCGATGCCGACCGCCATCAGCCCGAGCGCGATGCCGACGGTGCCGCTGGTGACGCCGACGCAATGCTTGACGCCGAGCACCTCGGCACAACGCCGCTCGAACTCGCGCGTGACGTTGCCGTCGTTGATGTAGTTGGACGCGATGACCTGATTGACCTTCTCGGTCTCCTCAGGTCCGGTCTCGACGGAAAACCAGGGGATCGGCCTGTTCACGGCAGCGGCTCCCGCTTTCGGCGACGTTCGAGCGGCCGCGCCGGCACGCCGACGACCGTCATGCCTTCCGGCACGTCGGATGCCACCACCGCTCCCGCCCCGATCGTAGCGCCCTTGCCGACCTTGAGCCGCGGCAGGATCACGGCATGCGAGCCGACATAGACTCGGTCTTCGAGCGTGACGTTGCCGAGGATCCGGCAACCGGGCGCCAGCGTCACGCAGTCGCCGATCCTGCCGTCATGATGGATCGTGGCGCCGACATTCATCTTGACCGATACGCCCAGCACCGCATCCGGCCCGACGTGAGCGGCGCGCTGGACGATGCAACCGGCGCCGAGCTTGGCGCTCCGTGCGACATGCGCACCAGGAGCGATCACCGTCTGCAGGCGGTCCAGGCCGTAATGAAGGACGAGCTTCGACTTGAGGCCGGTCGGATCGATCGAAAGGACGATGCCGAGATCGGGGCGCTGCGCCTTGACCTCGCCCCAGGCATCGTCGCCGCCGAGATGAGGCACGCCGAGCGCGTCGGCCGCCGGATGCATGTCGAACACGCCGGCCAGATCCCAACCGGGCATCTCGAGGATCAGATCGATCAGATCCTTGTCGACGCCGACGATCGCGATCGGGCGGCCCATCTAGACCTCCAGCACCCGCGGGGTCGGCAGCGGCACGATGAACTTCCCCTTGAAGCCCTTCTCGCGCAGCTTCGGCGCCAGCTCCTCGCCGATATGCCAGGAGAGGAACAGCGCATATTCCGGCTGGTCGGAGAGCAGCTTCGCCTCGTCCAGCACCGGGATCCGGGTCGAGGGGATGTACTTGTCGAGCTTGTCCGAGCCGGGCACTTCCAGCACGCACTCCATCAGCTCGGAATCGATCCCGACATAGTTGATCAGCGTCGAGGCGCGGCTCGGTGCGCCGATGCCGTAGATGCGATGCCCGGCCTTCTTGATCGGGGCGATCAACGTATGCAGATCGAGCTTCGACTGGCGCACGCGACGGCGGAACTCGTCGAACACCTTGCCGTCCTGGAGGCCCTGTTCGCGTTCCTCATCGAGGAAGGCCCTCACGCTCGACTCGATCTTCCGCTCGCCCTTGCGGGCCGAGTAGACGCGGATCGATCCGCCATGGGTCGGGATGCGGCGGACGTGGAAGATCTCCATGCCGTGCCGGCCGAACAGCTCGTTCAGGCTGCCGACCGAGTAGTAGCGGAGATGCTCGTGATAGATCGTGTCGTACTGGAGCGTGCGGATCAGGTCGCCGAGATAGTGGTTCTCGGAGATGAAGACGCCCTTCGGGCCCAGGAGCTCGAGGATGCCGTCGACCACGCCGTGAACATCGCCGATATGGGCGAAGACGTTAGCGGCAGTGATCAGCTTCGCGGCGCCGACCTCCTTCCGCGCTTTCGCCGCGGTCGCCTTGCCGAAGAAGGAGATCCAGGTGCGGATGCCCTTCCCGTTCGCGACGTCGCCGGCGCCCGACGGCTCGATGCCGAGCACCTTGTTGCCGGCGTTGTGGAAGTTCGACAGCAGCGTGCCGTCGTTCGACCCGATATCGACCACCAGGTCTTCGGGGCCGAGGCCCACGATCGGCGTCGCCTCTCGCTGCAGCTCGGCGAAGTTCTCGCGCAAGATCCGGGTGGTGCCGCTGCGATAGGGATAGGACGGCGGGAACAGCACATCCGCGTTCACCTCGGTGCCGATCTGCACCAGCGAGCAGTCCTCGCAGCGCAGCCACTCCAGCGGGAAGGTCGGCTGCTCCTCCGCCCGCGTGCCGACCTTTGCCATCGTGTTGACCGGCGCCACATAGGCCAGGAACAGGATCGACTTCAGCCGTTCGCCGCCGCAGATCTGGCAACGGGTGACGGGACGGGACAGCGCCTGGGTCATCTGGCTTCTTTGGGCTTCAGGTGGCGATTCTTCACGTACCAGTCGACCACCGGGGCGATGCCTTCGGCAAAGGGAATCTTGGGCTCGAATCCCAACTTCCGGAGCTTGCCGATGTCCGGCGAGCGGCGCGGCGTCTGCCCGGCCGGCGATTCTCCGAACACCAGATCCGCCTCGCGGCCGAAGCAGCCGACGATCCGGCGCGCCACGTCCGCGATGGTGAGTTCTTCCGGATTGCCGATATGGGTAATCGAGAGATGCGGGGCCTTGTCGATCACCCCGACGAGGCCGGCGGTGAAGTCTTCAACGTGACTGAAGGCGCGGGTCTGCTTGCCGTCGCCCTGGATTGGAAAGCGTACCTTGCCCGACGGCTGCGCCTTCACCTCGTCGTCGGCGCGGAGAGCCAGCTCCGGCACCACATGCTCGAAGCCCATGTCGGGGCCGTAGACGTTGTGCGGGCGGAACACGGCGACGCGCTTGAAGCCGGTGCGGCCGTAATTGAGCGCGATCAGCTCGCTCGCCAGCTTCTGCCCGCCATAGGAATAGCGCGGGTTCAGCGGGTCGGGGACGATCAGCGGCGCCGACTCGTCGGTCGGGACCTTGGGCGGGGTCTGGTAGACCTCGGACGACGAGGCGACCACCAGGTCGCCGATTCCGTTGGCCCGGCAGGCATCGACCACCGCGAGGATGCCACGGATGCCGACATCGAGCACCAGCTCCGGCTGCGAGTAGAAATACGCCGTGCCGTTGACCGAGGCCATATGGACGACGCCGGCGCAGCCCTTGGCGGCGGCGATGACGGCGGCGGCGTTGCGGATGTCGGCCTCGATCATCTCGACCTTGTCGAGCACGCCCTCGAGGCGCCTGGGATTGCCGCGCCAGTTGTTGTCGAGGACGCGGACCTTGCGGCCGAGCGAAACCAGGCGACGGACGAGCGCGGCGCCGAGGAAGCCGGTGCCGCCGGTGACGAGGACGGGGCCGCTCACGAGCCTGCCGCGCGGCCGGTGCCGTGGCTGCCGAGGCAGACATAGATCCGGCCCTCGGGCATCAGGACGCTGCTCCGCGCAAAGTGGTTCCAGAGGTCGTAGACGATGCCCGGCCTCGCCATGCGGTCGGCGAGGCTCTCGAGCGGCATCGACGCGAAGACCGGATGATTGTTGTGGATGACCGCGACATGCGCGCCGTCGAGCACGTCGGTCAGCGACGCCATCGGCTCGAGGCCGAAGGCCCGCTGGTCGGCCGCCGAAACCACCGCATCGAAGCCGCGGAAGCTGGCGCCGGGGAAGGCTTCCTTGAGCTTCGCCAGCAGAGGCTTCGCCGTGGTGCCGCGAAGGTCGTCGGTCGGCGGGCGCCCTTTGAAGGCGATGCCGAGCATCGCCACCACGGGCTTCGCCGGCAGGCCGCCGAGACGCGCCGCGTGCTCCTTGATCGCGGCCACCACCTCGTCGGGCTGGCGCTCATTGATCATGCGAGCGGCCAGCGTCATTTCCGGCTTGATGCCGTAGCGCTCGACGCTCTCGGCGAGGATGTAGCTGTCCTTCTCCAGGCACGGTCCGCCGACCGGACCTGGAAGCGGCAGGTTGGTGCGCGGATACCCGCGCTTGCCGGCCTGGATCACCTCGGCGGCCGAGATGCCGATCGCATCGCAGACCCGCGCGACTTCGTTCGAGTAGGCGAAGTGGACGTCGCGCTGCGAGTTGTCGACCAGCTTCACCATTTCGGCGGTCTCGACCGAGGATACCCGGACCACCGTCGGCGTCAGGAACTGGAAGAGCTGCCCAGCACGGACGGCGACGTCGAGGGTCTCGCCGCCGACGATCTGCGGCAGCCAGCGCAGCTCCTCGAGCGCCTGGCCCTCGACGGTCCGCTCCGGGCAGAAGGCGAGGTCGAAGCGCTTGCCCGACTCGGCGAGCACCGGATGGACCAGCTCGCGCGTCGTTCCGATCTTCACGGTCGAGCGCATGATCACCAGATCGTCGTTCTTGATGTTCCTGGCAACCTCGCGCGAGACGCTCTCGACCATGTCCATACGGGCGCGGCCGCCCGGCCCCATCGGCGTGCCGACGGTGATGATCCAGACCGTCGCCGGGCAATCCTTCGGAATCTTCGGGAAGATCTTGAGCCGGCCATTCCTGACCGCGCGGCTTAAGCGCTCGGTGATGCCGGGTTCGGAGAAGTGCGCCTTCCCCTCCTTCATCAGCCGGACCAGCTCTTCGCGGATCTCGATGCCCCAGACCTCGAACCCGACCTCGACCATCACGGTCGCCAGCGTCAGTCCGACATATCCGAGGCCCATGACGCAGACGACGCGATCGCGAAATCCGTCGGGAACGGTATTGGTCATTCGAATCGCCTGGCGCCGCTCAAGTTGCGGCGGAGTATAGAAGCCGTTCCCCAGGGCGCAAGCGGATGACCTCGGGCGAGTCGTGGTGTAGCTTCGCTGAGGCATGGACACCGCCGCAGAGCTCGAAAACGCCCGCGCGCTGTGTCGCCTCGGGCGCCACAAGGCCGCCGCCGAGATCTGCCAGAAGGTCCTGGACCGCCAGCCGAACCGCGCCGACGCGCTGCTGGTTCTCGGCGCGATCGCCGATGCGCTCAACGACTCGCGGTCGGCGATCGGCTTCCTGACGCGTATCGTCGACCGGGAGCCCGAGCATCCCGGCGCGGCCGTGCTGCTCGCCGGCGTGCTGGCCAAGCTGGGGGCCGCGGACGGCGCGGTCGCCTGGTATCGGGTGGCGCTGGAGCTGGACCACGACGCGCCGCACGCCGCGCCGGCCCTGGCCCGCCTTCTCGCCACCGCCGGCCGGTTCGACGAAGTCGCGGCGCTGGCGACGCAGGAGCTGGCCAAGGATCGCCTTGACGCTGCCCGCGATGTCACCGGGATCGGCCGCTCGGCGGCGCCGACGCATGCCGGCCTCGCGCTCGCCTTCGGACAGGTGCTGATCGCGACCGGCAAGCCGGCCCAGGCCCGGCCGGTGCTCAAGGCCGCGACCGCCGAACGGCCGCAGGATCCGGTGGCGCTGACGCTGCTGGCGCGCGCGCTGAAAGGCGATCCCGACTGGTTGTCGCGGTCGCTCGCCCTCGGCCGGAGCCGGGACCTCGAGGCCGAGTTCGCCGATGCGCTGGCGCAGCGCGGCGACACCGGCGAGGCGCTGCGCCGCTTCGAGGCGGTTCTCGCCGCCGAGCGCGATCACCGGATGGCGCTCGACGGCCTCGCCCGCCTTCACCTCGTGCGCGGGGAGGCGGATGCCGCGGTCGGGCTGGCCCGCCGGCGCCTCGCCGCCGATCCCGACGACACCGATGCGGCTCGCGTCCTCGGCGAGGCGCTGGCCCGTCGCGGGCTCGCTTCCTCGGCGATGACCTTCGCCCAGAGCGCGGCCAAGGCAGGGCGCGAGCCGGTGATGCGCGCGGTGGCCGCGGGCGTGATCGTGGCGGATCCGGACCGCCTGGACGCCTGGCGGATGCTCGGGACCGTCCGCGCCTTTCGCGTCGCGCTCGGGCGCGACCCGACGGATACCGAGGCGATGGCCGGCCTCGCCGCCGCAAGCCCGGACGACATCGCCCTCACCTGGCTCGAACGCGCGATTCGGCTCGACGACCGCCCGCCCATCGTCCTGGCGCTGGCGCGGGCGCTCGGCCGCGCCGGCGCCGCCGACGCGGCCCGGCAGCTGGTCAGGCCGCTCCTGGCGACGCTCAACCTTCGGCGGGCGGGGTTCGCGACCGAGCTCGCCGATGTCCTGATCGAGGTCGGCGAGGTCGAACCGGCGATCCGGCTGCTCGACACGATGGCGTCGGCCGATCCCGAGGACGCGGACGTCGGCCGCCGGCTGGTCGATGCACAGGCGCGCCGCGGCGATCGCTCGGCGCTCGTCCATCTGGGCCAGGCTCATCTCGAAAGGCAGCGGCCGGCGCTGGCGGCCATGGCGCTGGGGGCAGCTCGCAAGATCAGGCCCGACAACGCCCAGATCGCCTTTCTCCATGGCCAGGCATTGAGAGAGGACGGCCAGAAGACGGCCGCCATCGATGCCTATGCCGATGCCGCCGAGACGGCGGGAGACGAGAATCTGGACCTGGTGAACCGGGCCGGCGAAGCGCTCGTCAGCCTGCAGGCCGCCGATCTCGGCCTCCGCTACCTTCGCCGCGTGGTCGAGCGCGACTTCGCCAATCCCGACCGGCATGGCTATTCCTACTTCTTCAACTTCCTCAACCAATGCGACTGGCCGGCGCGGCAGGACTATGTCGAGCGCCTGACCGCCCTCGCCGAGGCGAAGATCGCCGCCGACGACCCCGACTTCCGTCTCAATCCGAGTCTGTGGGTGTTCCTCGCCGCCGAGCGCGACCTTCTCTATCGCTCGGCCAATCATTTTGCCCGCCACGCCTTTCCGGCGGCGCCGCCGCCGACGCCGCCGACCGGGGCCAATCCCGATCGGCCGATCCGGCTGGGATACATCTCGGCCTATCTGTACGGGCACCACATCGGCTACAGCCTGACCGGCATCCTCAGGGGCCATGACCGCCGCCAGGTCCAGATCCATCTCTACAGCCTGACGCGCGACGACCCGGTCCAGGCCGCGCTCAAGGGCGAGGCGCAGGTCTTCCGGTCGATCGACGGCAAATCGCCGGCCGCCATCGCCCAGATGATCGCCGGCGACGGGATCGACGTGCTGGTGGATCTCGATGGTTATGTGAACAGCGGGAGCGGGCTTCTCACGCTCAAGATCGCCAGCCACCGCCCGGCGCCGATCCAGATGCTCTATCACAACTATGTCGGGCCGACCGGAACCAGCTTCGTCGACTATGTGGTGGCGGACCGCGAGCTGCTGGACGCCCATGACGATGCCGGCTACCGCGAGCGGCTGATCCGGCTGCCGCCTTGCTACTACCCAGCGGTGCCGCTGCCGACGGCGCGGGCGCGAACCGACCGGCGGGCCTGGGGCCTTCCCGAGGACGGCGCGGTCTTCTGCAACTTCGGCCACTTTTATAAGGTCGAGCCGCGCTCCTTCGACGTCTGGATGCGGATCCTCCGGCGGGTCCCGGGCAGCGTCCTCTGGATGAATCACTGGGACACCCCCAAGGCCGTCGCCAACCTCCGCCGCGAAGCCGACGCCCGGGGGGTCGACCCTAATCGTCTGGTCTTCTCGGCATTGGCCGAAAAACCGATTCATCTCAGCAGGTTAGGACTCGCCGACCTGTTCCTCGACACTTTCGTCTATGCCTCCGGCGTCACCAGCCTGGACGCGCTCTGGGGCGGTGTCCCGGTGCTCACGGTCCGCGGCTCGACCTTCGCACGGCGGGTCGGCGCCAGCCTGAACGCCGGCATCGGTCTCGAGGACATGACCTGCGCCGACGTTCCGGCCTTTGAGGAGCTGGCGGTGGCCCTGGCGACCGATCGCGCCCGCCTTGCCGCCATCAAGGCCCGCCTTGCCGCCAATCTCGCGACGCACACCCTCTTCGATCCGGGCCGGCTCGCCGGCAAGCTGGAGCGCGCCTATCGCGCCGCCTTCCGCCGTTACCTCTCCGGCCAGCCCCCGGAAAGCTTCGAGCTCCAGCCCTAGAGCCCGGCAGTTCTTGCCGGGCCGGAGTCCGGCGGAAGGGCCGCCAAAAGCCTGTTCCGAACTGGCTTGTCCGTACCTAAATCCTTATAAAATCAAATAAATATCCTTGGCCCACTTCCTGCATTTGAAGGCGGCAACCTAACCGCTTTCTTGTCGAGGAGTGTCATGGAAACCACGATGTATCTCGCGATCTCGCGTCAGGCGGTCCTCCGCCGCGAGATGGAGGCCGTGGCGCACAACCTCGCGAACGCCAACACCACCGGCTACAAGTCGCAGTCGCCGCTGTTCAGGGAAGTGCTGTCGAAGACCTCGCCGACCGAGACGATCTCCCAGGTCATCGACCAGGGCCTGATGACCAACACCTCCGACGGCCCGCTCAAGAACACAGGCAACAACTTCGACTTCGGCATCCGCGGCGGCGGCTACTTCGCCGTCCA
>SXGR01394629.1_pt1 | contig 11353 bp, 11 predicted proteins | sample 3174711 | NCBI WGS metagenome assembly SXGR01 (sample SAMN11356860, study PRJNA531348) | freshwater metagenome | isolation source: freshwater sample F1-60 | place: China: Fuxian Lake, Yuxi | collected 2017-12-25
CCAGCCTGCGGAGATTGGCCCGCATGTGTTGCCGGGGGTGGCGGTGCCGTTGGGGCGGCTCGCGAGCCGCCCTTCTGGTCCTGACGTGATGGTAAGGGCGATTCACGAATCGCCCTTACAACAAAATCAACTGCGTTTCGTTTGGTCATACGACTACCCGACCATGCCCTTATCCACCACCCTCCACCACCGCATCGGTAACTGGTCCAGACGCCGGCATGGCGTGGACGTGTCGCCGGTGGAGATCACCAATCGTCGTATTTACATTCTGCCCACGCGTTTGGGCTTGATATACGCAGGCGCCGTCATCGCCATGGGCATCGGCGGCATGAACTACGGCAACAATCTGGCGTTGATGCTGGCCTTCCTGCTCGCCGCGCTGGGTTTTGTGGCCATGCATCACACGCATCGCAATCTGGCGGGATTGCGTATTCATGCGATGGCCAGCGAACCGGTGTTTGCAGGCCAGCTCGCGCAATTACAGCTGTCCATTGAAAACCCATCGCCGCAACTGCGGTTGGCGTTGCAAGCCGAAACACAGATGCAGGACAAGCTGCATCAATCAGCGCCAGTACTGGTTGCCGACAATGCACAGTCGTTGCTGCATCTGCCGATTACCAGCCACCGGCGCGGCTGGTTGAGCGTTGATCGCCTGAATGTCACCACACGTTATCCATTCGGACTGTTTCGTGGCTGGACAGTATTACATCTGCCGCTGAGGTGCCTGATCTATCCCAGGCCCAGCGAACGCAGCAGCACGCCGCCACCTGCACAATTCGACACGCGCAACACGCAGGACCAGCAGCGCGGCGACGAGGAATTCGCCGGACTGCGCAGCTTTCACCCCGGCGATTCGCCGCGTCGCATTGCCTGGAAAGCCTATGCGCGGGAACAAGGCCTGATGGTCAAGCAGTATGCTGGTGCATCCATCAGCACCTGCATGCTGGACTGGGATGCCCTGCCCGGTCTGGATGCGGAGACGCGTCTGTCACGACTGTGTCGCTGGGTGATCGACATGCACCAGCAAGGCGTCGCGTATGGGCTGAAAATCCCGGGATTCATGGCCGAACCGGCGCTGAATGAAACACACCGCAGTCGCTGTCTGAACGCGTTGGCGCTGTTTCAGGGTGGCGCATGATCCGCGCTAACCCAAACCGTCCGGCCCGGCGCAGGGGGGGCTCGCGGACCGTCCTTCCGGAAAATGCCAGGAGGGCTGTTCGTGAACGGCCCCCGCGCAAGACGCGGTGAATAGATTCATGTCGTCAACAAACTTTTCACTTCACTTGCAACCGTTGCTTGCAATTCGCTCCTGGCCCGAGTCAGCCAGAACCCTGGGTGTATTGGCCTACGCGGTATTGCTGGCGCTGGCGCCGCATGTCACGCACCTGCCGTTCTGGATTCCGCTGTGCGTGATCGGCACCACGCTGTGGCGTCTGTGGATCGAAGTACATGCCGGCGCGCTGCCAGGCAAGTGGCTGCGCAACACCATTGCCATGCTGGCCATGGGCTCGGTGGCGCTGACTTTTCGCACGCTCAATGGCCTGGAAGCCGGCACTGCATTGCTGGGCATGATGGCCGGCATGAAGTTGCTGGAGTCCCGTTCCGCTCGCGATTACAGCATTCTCATTTTCATTGCCTTGTTCCTGCTGTATGCCGAACTGCTGTTCGAGCAGAACATCATCCTGCTGCCGTATCTGCTGCTGTGCACGACGCTGATCGTCACCTGCCTGCTGCGTCTGCATGACGGTGGCGCGCAACTCGGGTATGGCGTCGCGCTCAAACGCGCCAGCCGCATGTTGTTGCAGGCGCTGCCGCTGGCGGTGCTGCTGTTCCTGTTCGTGCCGCGCCTGCCGGGCCAGTTCTGGATCATGCCTTCATCGAACTCGGCCACGTCGGGACTGAGCGAAGAAATGACCTTGGGCGATGTATCCGATCTCAGCCTGTCCAGTGCAGTAGCATTCCGTGTAGAGTTCGAAGGCGCCATACCGCCAGCAAAGGAACGTTACTGGCGCGCTGTGGTACTGCACGAGTTCGATGGCCGAAGCTGGCGGCGTCGGCGCGGCGAAATGTTCGCGCCTCAACAGGTGGTGCCCGGCGAAAAAACCTATCGCTATCGCATGCTGATGGAGCCCAGCAACCTGCAATGGATTCCGGCGCTGGACGTGCCGCTGCAATCCGACCTGCGGCGCAGCTTCATCACCAGTGACATGCAGCTGTTTTCATTCAGGCCTGTGAGCAAACTGACTGCCATCAACGTGCTGGCCGCAACCGACTACCAGCTGGGTGTCGATCCGCCCAGAACCATGTTGCGCTTCGATACACGTCTGCAAGGCGAGCACAATCCGCGCGCGCGCGCGCTGGCGGCAAAACTGCGCGCCGACAGCAGCGACGATGCTGCCTACATGCGCGCTGTGCTCACGATGTTCCGGCAGCAGAACTATTACTACACGCTGGAACCGCCGGCGCTGGGCGAACATACGGTAGACGATTTCCTGTTCGAAACGCGTCGCGGTTTCTGCGAACACTTTGCTTCGGCATTCACGTTCCTGATGCGCGCCGGCGGCGTACCGGCGCGTATCGTCACCGGCTATCAGGGTGGTGAACTGAATTCCATCAGCAACTATTTCACCGTGCGTCAGTCCGACGCACACGCCTGGTCGGAAGTCTGGCTGGCCGGGCGCGGCTGGGTGCGCGTTGACCCCACCGCCGCCATCGCGCCACAACGCGTGGAGCGCGGTCTTGAATCCGCGATCGCAGAATCGGAGTCAGTTCCTGGCCGCACGCTACGGCGTACACCGTGGCTGTATCAGCTGCGGCAGAACTGGGATGCTTTGAATACCTTCTGGGCAGCCACTATCGTCAATTTCGACAGTGATGATCAGCGCGCAGTGATGAACATGCTGGGCTTCAAGAACGCCGACTGGCGCACGCTGGGAACGGCCTTGTTGATTGCCTTTGTCAGCTTTTTCCTCGCCATGATGGCATGGTTGGGCTGGCGTTATCGGCCACAAGCACGTGATCCGGTCACGGAAGCCTACGCCGCGCTGAAAGCAAAACTCGCCAAGGGAGGCGTACACAGCCTGCAATACGAAGGCCCGGTGGACTATCTGGCGCGCGCGGCCAATGTATTGCCCGCACTGGAACCGCAGCTGAAGGAACTTCGCGATATCTATATCGGCCTGCGCTACCAGCCAAATCCGTCGGTACTGGCGCTGAGTCACCTGCGGCATCTGGTGAATCAGTTGCGGATTTGATGCCGCATCGCAGGGGCGGCTCGCGAGCCGCCCCTACAGCGCCACCTGCTTCACCGTATTGCGCAGCTGACCGATGCGGTCGATGCTGCACACCATGACATCACCATCCGCCAGCCACTGCGGCGGATCCATGGCGAAGCCGACACCGGAAGGCGTGCCGGTGGCAAGGATGTCACCTGCTTCCAGTGTCAAACCTGCAGACAGCGATTCAATCAGTGTGGGGATGTCGAAGATCAGTTGTGCAACGGTGGCGCGCTGGCGCTGCTCGCCGTTGATGAACATCGACAGCTCCAGCGTCGCCGGATCACCGATTTCCGCCGCATCGACAATCCACGGACCGAATGGAAAACTGCTGTCCAGCGACTTGCCCTTGAAGAACTGTTCGTGACGTTTCTGCAGATCGCGCGCCGTCACGTCGTTGCAGATGCTGTAGCCGAACACATGCTCCATTGCGTTCTGCCTGCTGATGTTCTTGCCGGTCTTGCCGATGATCACCGCCAGCTCCACCTCGTAGTCCATTCTCCGGCTGATACGCGGATCGATTTCCACCGCACAATCCGGACCATTCATGGCGTGAGTGGCCTTGGTGAAAAAGTGCGGCGCCTCCGGCAGCTTCACTTCCAGTCCTCGCGCCACATAGCCTTCCTTGACGTGATCCAGATAGTTGCGCCCGACACAGAAAATATTGCGCAAGGGCGTCGGGATGGGTGACAGCACAGTCACCTGCGATGCCGGAATGCAGGCATCGGCCAGCGTGTCGACCTCAGCCGCCAGCTGCCGGATCACGTTGAGCGTTGCTTCGCCGCCGGCAATGATTTGCAGCATGCTGTCGACATTGATGGCTGCGCCTGCCAGTTTCACGAGCTTGGGCAGGCTCAGGACGCGATCACCCAGCCACAGCCCGGTGGAAGTATTGGAGTTGTGACTGAAGGTGATGAGCTTCATGAAGTGCTTCGTCAGATTGCGCCAACCAACAGGAACAGGGAGACAGCCTTATTTCGGAGTGCTGCTTTCAACTACGGCTTGCCCGGGCACCGTGGTTGCCGGCGCGACTACCTTGGCTGCCTTTTTCCGCGACCCGGGTGCGACAGCTTCCGCTGATTTGACCGCCTTGCGGACAGCTGGTTTTTTTGCCGCTACCGGCTTCTTCGCAGTGGCAGGTTTTGCCCTGGTAGTTGGCTTGGACTTGGGCTTGGATTTGGATTTGGGCTTGGCCGGAGCAGCTGTGAACGCTTTGGCGGCCTTGCGCGCTTCCTTCAGATCTTTCTTTGCCGCCTTGAGCAGGTGCTTGGTGGCCTGCAGCACTTCCTTGACCGACTGTACTTTCTGCTTTGCATCCTTGAACCACTGTTTGGCCGCTGCCAGAGCGCTGACAGTACTCGATTGCGGTGCGCGTGCTTTTGAACTCATGACGACTCCAGAAAAATGAACCGTGACTCCGGGCAGAGCGTACTACAAGATGCCGGACAATTCGTCACCCCGACCAAGCCCTGACTACTGCACTTCCCACATCAAGGCTGCATTGCCTGCGCTGGCGCGCTCCAGCAATTCAAGTAATGGTGCAGCACGGGCGGCCAGCTCGACAGGCGGCTCGTGCTCATCCGCTTCATCCTCGTCCTGCTGGATCTGCGCTGACGGTGGCCTGACCGCAGCGTGCAACTGCAGCTGGTGACGTAAACGCTGCACCGCCACAGGAATATCCTCTGCAGCAATGGCGCCCGGGACCTTGCCGCTGGCGCCCATCATCCTGATCAGCTGTGTGGCGACATCGCCGAACATCAGCAGCGGCTCTGTCTGTGTTGAGCTGAAACGGACCAGCATGGAACCTCCTCGCGTTGGCTGCAGACAATCGTACAGCTACTGCAGGTGCCGATCCTTGGCGCGCACAAAGTTGATCGCCACCAGCAACACCCCCAGTCCGGAGATCAGAATCACGCCCGTAGTGCCGACTGAACCCACCACCAATCCGGCCGTCGCCACCCCCGCCGATTGTCCGAGAAAGTAGCAGAACGCAAACGCCGACATGGCGGCACCGCGACGTTCCGGCGCCATTTGCGTGGCATTGGTCTGCAGCGTGTTATGCAGCATGTAGAAGCCGGTGCCCATGCTGAAGCAACCCAGCGCCACCAGTCCCCAGATGCCACCCAGTGCAATCACACCCAGCGACACCAGCATGATGCCCGCGCCCCAACGGGCAAGGCCCACTTCGCCCAGACGCGGCAACAAACGCGTGGAAGCCACCGCAAACAGCGCGCCCCCGAAACCGAACAGCATGACAATCGCGCCCGCCATCGTCAGTGACACACTCAGCGTGTGATGGATATGCGAAGCGAAGAACGCAAAGGCGCCGAACACACATGCGCCCTCCAGAAACACCGTGAGCAACACCACACGCGCCCAGCGCTGCGCCAGGACCAGGGAAATCTCCTGCCACATGTGCTGCAGTACGTGACCTTCGCCACGGCGGGTCAGTAACGCCGATGCCGGCAGTCGCTTGCGTACGGAATAAAGCAGCAATGCATCCATCAGGAAAATCGCCGCCACCAGAAAGAAAGGAATACGCCAGCCAAAATAATCGGCCGACAGCCCACCCAGCAGCTGCCCGGCAGACACCCCCAGAATCTGGCCGATCAGGAACCGCGCCAGCACCGGCTGGCGACGTTCATACGGCACCACATCGCCAATCCATGCCATCGCCAGTGGAATGATGGATGCGATCATCCCGCCAGCCAACGCACGCCCCGCCAGCAACCAGGGCAGTGTGGGCGCCAACCCACATAGCAATGACGCCACACAGGCAGCCACACAGACCCCGGACATGACCAGAAACTTGCCGTAGCGATCACCGATCGGCCCGAAGAACAACTGGCACATGGCATTGCCAAGGGTAAAGCTGGTCACCACCCAGGACACTGTACCCAGCGACAGCGAAAATTCGCTGGCCAGACGCGGCAGCATGGGATCGGTGACACGTTGCGAAATGCCTGCGGCAAATGCCGCCAGCGACAACGCCAGCACTGCCATGGATATGAAGCTGTCGGATTGGCCTTGGTCTTGTTGTTCGGTCACGAGCGGGATCAAGCCTGTTGGAAAGGCACAGTATAAAGGCAGCGACCTGCCGAGCTGCCGCCTTTACTGCGTGCGGCACTGATCGGGGAGCATCAACCATGGGTCCCAAGTCCTTTTTGCTTTTTCCAATACGTTCGGCTACAAAGACAGCAAGCCATTGATCGCAGGGAGAAATCAGGATGTGGTTGGCTTCGTATCCAGTACCAAGTCCCTTTGTAAAGGGACAATTAGGACCCGTATCACTGGGCTCTACTTCTAGTTAGGTGTCTCGTGAAGCGCGCGGAGCTGAACAAGTTAGCGCAGAACGTATTGGGTGCCGAGGTGAGGCGGCTCTCGCAGCTCTCCTATGAAGAAATCGCCCAGTGGCCAGAGTTTCCCGCGGCTCCGTCTATGCAACTCCAAATGCCGCCCGAACTCGCGGGGTATCAGTTCACCCTCATGAAGGATACGCAACCGGACAAGAGCATTCGTGTGGCCATCCAGGTTTACAGATACCGTTTTCTCGGGATGGGCTACATGAGCGCCGACGGCTTCTATATGTTGCCTAATGGCAGCCTTCGTAAATTCACAGAACAAGACGTGTGGACAGTGACATGAGACACCTAACAGTTTGCTGCTGCCGACGGGCCGCGAGCCGCCCGTCGCTGCTTAACCGCCGTGCCGCGGCCCGCGGCAGAGCAAGACGTTACCAGGAATGGATAGTAACGTCTCACACGCCGCTGACTGCTTGGCCAGTCTGGATAGCTCACGTTCCAGCTCCGTGATGCGTGCTTCCAGTAGACGAACTTCTTCCACCAGCAAGCTCATCGTTGGGCGCAATAAAGCCGGTAGTTCCGACTGCGGATCAGCCAAGACTCGACTGATCTGCTCCAATCCCAACCGCGAGCCGGTGGCAATCGAGAGACCGAACTCGCGGCAGAAGCCGCGTAAGGCATTGATTCGGGAGGTGCGCGTACCCATCCACAGCGAGCGGGTGCGATGCAGGGCCTGCAAGGCCTGTTGCTCCACCGACTTGATCTTGACCGGCACGACGTCGGCACAACGGGCCGCTTCCAGCATCGCGTCGGCATCCGCCGCATCGGTCTTGTTACGCTTCACGTAGGCGCGGATGTAGCGGGCGGGCAGCAACCGTACCTCGATACCCAACTCAACCAATCGCCGCGCCCAAAAGTGCGCCGAGCCGCAGGCTTCCATCACCACCAGCCCGACATTCCGGTTCACAAAGAACCGCTCGAACTGGGGTCGAGTCAGGCGATGTCGTTCCACCACCCGCCACTGACCATCGGCCACCGCCACCTGGAAAACACTCTTTGCGAGATCGACCGCCACAGTATTAGCATGCATGACAGGACTCCTTCTGGTTGATGCTGACACCCACACCACATAAGTACAGCAGGCGACATGATGCGCCCGAAAAACCAGGGGGAGTCCATCCCATCATTCAAGCCGACGCCGCTCCGCGGCGCGGCTTAACTCGGGCGTTATGCGCTGCGATCATGCGTTTGCGCGAGGTTTGTCTCATGAACTCCTGGGTCAACGGCACGTTCACCGTCACGTGTGATCCAGCCAGGATGGATCGCGCGGTGATCGCAGAGTTTCTTGCGTCCTCTTACTGGGCCAAAGGAATTCCTCCGACCACGGTCGAGAAGTCTTTGGCGCACTCTTTATGCTTCGCGCTGTTGGACGGCGATCGGCAAGTTGGGTTTGCTCGGGTCATTTCGGATTACGCGACCATTGCCTTTCTCAACGACGTATTCTTGTTATCCGAATACCGCGGCAGGGGTCTCTCGAAGTGGTTGCTGGAGTGCATCACAAGCCATCCAGAGTTGCAGGGTCTGCGGCGATGGATGCTCGCGACGCGTGATGCTCATGGCCTTTACGAAAAATTCGGCTTCACACCGCTCAAGAAGCCCGAAATCTTCATGGAACGACACAATCCGGGTGTCTATGGTGCCGGCGCATAACAAGCAGTTGCAGCGGACGGTGATATGGCGTCACATGCGCGCGGCCGCTGAACTGCGGCGTGAATCTCGCCATCCGTGGCAAGTACGAACACAGCAAAGCTGGTTCAGACAACTACCGCAGATGCTTGTTGAAGAACGCGACCGTTCGCTGCCAGGCCAGCTTGGCGGCTGCTGCGTCGTAGCGTGGAGTAGTGTCGTTGTTGAAACCATGCTGCGTGCCGGGATACTGGTACATCTCGTACTTCACACCCGCGGCTTTCAGTGCGGCTTCATACGCCGGCCAGCCGGCATTGATGCGTTCGTCGTCCGCTGCGTAGTGCAGCATCAGTGGCGCCTTGATCTTGGCGGCTTCTGCTGCAGCTGCCTGACCGCCATAAAACGGCACGGCAGCTGCGAGGTCCGGGATGCGCGTGGCGAGGAAGTTGGACATGCCGCCGCCGTAGCAGAAACCGGTCACGCCCACCTTGCCATTGCCGTCCGGTAACGCTTTCAGGTACGCCGCAGCGGCGAGAAAGTCTTCGCGCACCTTGGGCTGATCCAGCTTGGTGAACAGCTCACGTGCTGCATCTTCCGTGGCTGGATAGCCGCCCTGCGAGAACAGCGCATCCGGTGCAAAGGCAATGAAGTTGTCCAGTGCCAGACGCCGCGCAATGTCTTCGATGTGCGGATTCAGACCGCGATTCTCATGCACCACCAGCACCGTCGGCAGTTTGCCGGTGGCACTGGCCGGCCTCACCAGGTAACCACGCGCCTTGCCGTAGCCCTTGGGTGAATCGATCTCGACATAGCCGGCCTTGATGCGTGAATCGTTGGGCTGCACCTGTTGCGCTTCGGCAAACTTCGGACTCAATGCATCCAGCAGGGTCGCCGCCGTCACCGTACCAACGGCAAACTTTGCGGCATCATCCAGAAAGCCGCGCCGGCTGATCAGGCCATGCACGTACTGGTCGAACAGTTTGAGGACTTCGGGATGAAAATCTTTGATGGTCTTGCGACTCATGGGAAACGCTCCTGAATTGAGAGTTGCTCTTTTACAATCAGCGAAGCATCACTTGACGCGGCCGCCATACCCCTTGGTCAACAGGGTAATGTGATAGGCGGCGCCGCGACCGACTATGTACAGCGTTGACTTGCCCGGTCCGGCGAATGCGATATTCTGCGGCGCCTTGGGCAGTGCGATGGTGCCCAGATGTTCACCCTTGCTGCTGAACACCTGTACACCAGCAGTGGACGCAACGAACACTCTGTCTTGCGCATCGATGGCCAGACCATCGGCACCGCTGGTCGTCCCGGTGTCGGTCTTGCGAAATCCTTCCAGTCTGGCGAAGTCACGACGGTTGCTCACCATGCCGTCCCTGCCGATGTCATACGCCAGCACGTACTCGCCAAAGGTATTGTTGACATACAAAGTCTTTTCATCGCGACTCAACTGAATGCCGTTGGGGCGCGGCACGGTGCTGTCGAGCAGGTGCAACTGGCCTTTCGGATCGAGGTAGTACACCGCAGTGGGCTGCGGCGTCGCTGGCGCAGGTTGCCCGGCGGGAACCGGCGCACCCGGATCGGTGAAATACACGCCACCGCGCTTGTCCACCACCAGATCGTTGGGCCGGCCGAAGGGCTTGCCCTGATAGTTGTCCACCAGCAGGCGCGCCTTGTCCTGCGGATACAGCACCGCTATGCCTTTCGGATTGCCGGTTACCACCGCCACCAGTTCACCCTGCCTGTTGAACGCCAGAGCGTTTGCACCATTGGTGTTCTCCAGCCACGAAGACGTCGAGCCGTCGGCCGCAATACGCGTCAGGCGATTGGCCGCTGTTTCGGTGAAGATCAGCGTGCCGTCGGGCAGCGTGATCGGTCCCTCGGTGCCCTGAAACCCTTCCTTGATGAATTCAATGCGTGTACCTGCGGCGACCACGCCCTTGATGGCCGGCGTGACCTCCTGTGCCTGCGTCGCGGCAGTCATCAGCAGGAATGACAGGCTTAATAACTTCTTCATGCAGACTTCCTCGTGAGTATTCACACCGATGCCGAACAACATCCCCGACAACATGTCGAAGATTCTACTGCCAACGCAACAGGACCTGCCTCAAAAGAAATGTGGGCACACAACCATTGGCGGTCCGCGCCTGCGAAAAGCAGAAAAAAAACCTGCTTTGATTGCTTCGGGATAGATTCTCCATACGTCAGCTTCTCTCATTGATATTCGCGTTTCGGATGTAGCCTGCCAGAGCCCGTTCAAAGTCTCGATCAAGGAATGCATCGCGAAGCGGAGCCTGGCAAAAATGCGGCGTCAACGCAGTACGCGGGTATTTTTGGCAGATTTCAACGCAACGATGTACCTTTCAACAAGACTTTGAACGGACTCTTACAACAAGCCAGAAATGATCCGTCCTGCCATAATCGGCTGATCTTTCTGCCGGGCAATCCATCATGAAGTTCTGCTCAAGTTGCGGTCATACAGTCAACGTTGAAACTCCTCGCGGCGACCACCTGCCGCGCCATGTGTGTCCGGCTTGCCAGACCATCCACTATGAGAACCCGCGCATCATTGTCGGTTGCATACCGGTGTGGCAGGACCAGATCCTGATCTGTCGGCGCGCCATCGAACCGCGCCACGGTTACTGGACCATCCCGGCCGGCTTCATGGAGAACGGCGAGACCGTGCAGGACGGCGCGGCGCGCGAGGCGTATGAAGAAGCGCTGGCGGATGTCGAGATCGGCTCGCTGCTTGCGGTGGTCAATGTGCTGCATACCCATCAGGTGCACATGATGTTCCGCGCCCGGCTGCGCAATCCGGATGTCGGCGCAGGCCCGGAGAGTCTGGAAGTGAAACTGGTCCGGCCCGCAGAAATCCCCTGGCCGGATCTGGCCTTCCAGAGTGTGCGTTTCAGCCTGGAGCGCTTTCTGGAGGACCGGGCAGCAGGCCGCGAACCCGTACATATGCATACCCTGCCGTAAGCCCTTGATATAAGCCTTTAATTACCCGTTTCGGCTTGCCATTGCGCCACGCTTTGGCAGAATAGCGCCCCTTCGCAATTGCCCGGTCTGACCGGGGTCGAGTCTGGA
>SXGR01641446.1_pt1 | contig 11353 bp, 8 predicted proteins | sample 3174711 | NCBI WGS metagenome assembly SXGR01 (sample SAMN11356860, study PRJNA531348) | freshwater metagenome | isolation source: freshwater sample F1-60 | place: China: Fuxian Lake, Yuxi | collected 2017-12-25
CCACCGTCGGTCGATGGCCTTGCTCCGGTGGGGATCTCCGGCCTCGAGCACCAGCAGCGATCGCACGTTGACGAGCATCACCGCCAGGATCACGCCGAACGAGATCACGTGGAGCCAGTCGGCGATGGTGGGCGGCGCTCGCGGCGGCATTGCATCACCCACGACCCACTGGCTCGCCACGACCGCGAACAGCGCGCCGACCGGGAAGCCCAGCCGGTCGACGCCGTAGTGGGACACGACCAGCGAGATCAGCGCGAGCAGCGTGCTGATGAAGAGGCCGGCTGTGAGCTTCACGAAGTACGCGAGTCTGACCTGGCGGATGGGGATCTCGAAGGTGATCCCGCTGAAGAATGATTCGTTACCGGTCGGTAGCGATCGATCGCCGAAGTTCGTGTCGTACAATCGCGTGTAGGTGGAGGAGATCGGCCGCTCGTGCTTCCACCCGGTGATTCGGAAGTCGTTCGTGCCCGAATTGCGCACGTCGGTCTCGAAGCGCAGGATGTGGTCGGAACGCTCCCGGTCCTCAAGTGAGATCTGAAGCACGTGGCGATCGAGGGGGAATCGGTCGAGGTTGAACTCCTGCCGGATCGAACCCCTGACCCAGAACTGCGCGTAGCCGGGCTCCTTGATGACCGGCTCGATGGCCAGCTCGAAGGCATTCACGAATCCGAAGCTGTCGCATGGCGCCCGCGGCAGGCCCTTGCGCTCGTCGTCGGGAATCGAGCCCGGAGGGAGGAAGCGGGTCGGATCCCAGTTCATCCACAGGTAGCCGTCGATGTTGAAGGTCCCCTCGACGAAGTTGATGTGCGAGATGTCGTTGAAGTAGATGCCCAATGAGACAAGCGCGGCTTCCTTTGGCAGTTCGCGCTTCTCGAGCGCCTCCACGATCGTGTTCTGGCCCTCGTGCTCGACGCCCAGGGGCATGTCGTTCCCGTGCTGACTGACGTGGCTGCCCGGGCCGTCGCGCTCGGCCTCGGCCATGTCTTCGAGGCCGCGTTTGAGCCTGTCCGACAGTGATGCGAAGGCGATCACGGCGGTCAGCACCGTGAGCGCGATCGTGATGATCAAGGTGCGTGACCTCATATGCCGCTTGAGTCTATCGCCGCCGGGATCCGCGACGGCGGGGACAGTCAGCGCAGGTAGATGCGCACGCGGAAACGCGCGAGCTGGCCTGGCTGCAGCTGGCTGATCTGCTTGCCGCTGGCGCGCCAGCGGAACAGCGTATCGACCACCGGTTCGTCGACGGCCTCCTTGAGGCCGCTGCTCTCGACGATCTTGACCTGCACCGGCTTGCCCGTGTGGTCGAAATAGATGTCGCACTGCGGGTTGCGGTAGTTCGCCGACACCTGGGTGAGCGTGGTGAGCTCGACGCGGCGCGTCTTGATGTTGAGGCCTTCGCGCGCGAGCGGCTTGCCGTTCTTCCAGAGGCTCGCGGGCACATCGATCACGCTGGTTGCGGCCGACTGCTTGTCGCTCTTGGCACCATCCGTGACGGGCCCGGGCTTGTCGGCGCTGGGGTTGGTGGCCGCGCCCGGCGCGTCGACCTGCGGTGGCACCTGTGGTCGTTCCTGCCCGGGCTTTTCCACGGTCTCGGGCGCGGTGGGCTGCGTGGGGGCTTGCGCAGGGGTGGGCTTGGCGACGGCCGCAGCATCCTCGGGTGCTGCGGGCGACGGCAGCGGAGTCGCGGCTTCGGGTGGCTTCAATGGATCAGGCGAGGTCGGCGGTGCCGTGGATGGATCGGTGGCCGGTGCACGATCGAGCGCGGTCGGGTCCGGCACGATGCCGGGCACGGCGAGCGCTGGCGCTGGATCGGGCTGCGTGGGCTGCGCGGGCTTGGGCTCTGCGGGCGTGGTGGTTGCCACGGCTGGTCGAGTGGGTGCTGGCGGCGTGGGCTCGGGCAGAGCAGTGGGAGCCGGCGTGAGCGTGGGTGGCTGCTCGGCTGCCGCCGCACGATCGACGAGGCCGGGCGCTTGGCCCTCCGGACCCTGTGGCAACGGTTGTGGATCAGCGGTCGCCGATCGGGCACCACCGCCGGATGATTCAAGATCAAACGCCGCCTGTTCCTGCGTGGCCAAGCGAGCCAGATGCTCCTGGTACTCGTCGTAGCCAATCCAGTTCATGCTGGTCTGTGAACCACCTTCGATGCCGGGCGTGACCTCGACCACGTCGGGCTCTGGTGCGGGTGGTGGCTCGGGTGCGCGCGGTGGCAGCTTCGGGCCTTGAGGCTGTTCAGTCGGTCGAGGCTTCTCGGTCGGCTTGGGCTCCGGCTTCGGCTCTGGCGTTGATTCCGGCTTCGACGCGGGTTGCGCCGCCTCAGGCTTCGGCTGGTCTGCAGGCTTGGGTTGAGCAGCCTGCTCACGATCGTTCGCGGCGGGGTCGGGCTGGCGCGCAGGCTCGATGACCGCGAGCACGGCCTGACCCACCAAACGCGCAGCATCTTCCGCGTAGCCGCCGAGCACGAGCACGTGCAGCAGCAGGCTGACCACGAAGCCGAACGCAACGGGGCTGACGTTCACGGCTGGCCTTGGTTGCCCGGCGATCCTGGCCCAGCGGGCGTTGGGGCAGGCGTGGACGCCGCCTGGGTCGCAGGCAAGGTGGCCGGCTGGATGGTTCGCGCCGGAGCCGGCTTGCCCACGATGTTCACGGTGAGCCCGCTGCTCTTGAGGCGCTCCCAGACTTCTTGCAGGATCGGCGCGCGATCGACCGTGCCCTTGCCGTCCGCGACGGCGAGGTAGACGACCGTGCGGCCATCGACCTTGCGGCGCTCATCGACCATGGTCGCGAGCTGTTCGAGCCCGGCCTCGCGCCGGTCGACCCAGACTCGGCCATCAAGGTCAATGCTCACGCTGCATGCTGGCGGCACCTTGGCCTCCGTACCGGCACTGAAGCGCTTGAGTTCCATGGGCACGATCGCGACGCGCGTGGTGAGGACCTGCGCGTAGACGAAGAAGGTGAGCAGGAACATCATCACGTCGATGAGCGGCACCAGTTCGATGCGCGGCTCGAGCGGCGTGCGACGCAGGCGGAGCATGATCAGCCGCCCATCTGCAGCGTGGCGAGCGCCATGAGTTTGTCGTCGACGAAGTCGAAGACCTTGTCGAGGCCCGTGGTCAGGAAGATGCCCCAGACCGAGTTGGTGCAGCCGGTGACCTTCATGCGGCACTCGTTCGAGATCACCAGGCGGCGCAGCCGGAGCAGCGCTGCGATGTTGGAGCTCGTGAGGTAGTTCACCTCGGCAAGGTCGAGCACCACGTCGCGGTGGTCGCCATCCTGTTCGAAGCGGGCCGCGAGCGCGGACAGATCCTCGCTCAGCGATGGTTCGTCCTGAAGTTCGGCGATGACGATGGTCTCTGACCAGTTGTTGAGGGACATGTGGGGCTCCGTGGGGGGGTCACTCTTCGTCGGCAGGGACGGCCTCGGTCGGGGCGGGGCCATCCTCGCTGGCATCCACGCGGGCAGCCGCGCGAAGCGTGTCGCCGTCGCGCAGGCGCACGACGCGCACGCCCTGCGTGTTGCGGCCGATCGCGCGGACATCCTTGGCCGCGATGCGCACAGCCATGCCATTGTTCGTCATGAAGAGCAGGTTGTGGTCGTCGGTCACCGGGTGCACCGAGACGACCGGGCCATTGCGGTCGTTGACCACGATGTCCTTGCGCCCCTTGCCGCCGCGGCTCTGCACGCGCGTGGAGCCGTCTTCCTGCTGCACCAGGTACTCGCCCATGGGCGTGCGCTTGCCGTAGCCGTTGAGCGTGACGGTGCAGAGATCGGCCGTATCGTCGCAGCGGACGAGCCCGACCACCGAGTCGCCCTCGGCCAAATCGATGCCGGCGACGCCGGCCGTATCGCGCCCCATGACGCGGGCATCGTTCTCGTCGAAGCGGATCGCCATGCCGTGTGCGGTCGAGAGCAGCACGTGGTCGTTGCCGCGGGTGAGCAGGGCGTTGACGAGGCCGTCGCCCTCGTTGAGCCGCACCGCGATGATGCCGCTGCGGTTGACGTTGCGGTAGTCCTTCAGCGCGCTGCGCTTGACGCGGCCCTGCGCGGTGGCGAAGAAGAGGTAATCCTCGCTCGCCTCGAAGTCCTTGATGGGCAGGAACGCCCGCACGCGCTCGCCGTCGCGCAGGTCGAGCAGGTTGTTCAGGCTGCGGCCCTTGCTGGTGCGGCCGAGCTCGGGCACCTGCCAGACCTTGAGCCTGAAGACGCGGCCGGTGTCGGTGAAGCACAGCAGGTCATCGTGCGAACTCGAGACGAACATGTGCTCGACGAAGTCGCCGTCGCGCACCTCGCCGCCCTTGATGCCCACGCCGCCGCGGGCTTGCGTGCGGTAGGTCTCGACCGGCAGTCGCTTGGCGAGGCCCTCGCTCGAGATGCTCACGACCACGTCGTGCTCGGCGATCAGCTCGGCCATGTCGAAGTCGGCGGCATCGCCCTCCTCGAGCACGGTGCGGCGGTCATCGCCGAAGCGCTCGGCGAGCTCGATCGTGTCCTCACGGATGATGTCGAGCACCAGGCGGTCGCTGGCGAGGATCGCCTCGAGCCCGTCGATCTGCTCGAGCAGCTTGGTGAACTCGTTGGCGAGCTTCTCGATCTCGAGGCCCACGAGCTGGATCAGGCGCAGGGCGCCGATCGCCTCGGCCTGCACGCGCGTGAGCGTGACGCCGCCGTCCTGGCGGCTGCGCTCGACGATCCGCTTGGGCACCAGCGATGCGTAGCGGTGATCGGGAGCGATGCGGAAGGCGCGTTCCTGCAGGCGCTCGATCGCCTCGTCGCGGGTGCGGCTCTCGCGAATGATGCGAATCACCTCGTCGATGTCGCAGACGGCGTACATCAGGCCCTCGAGCCGGTGGGCCTGCTGGCGCGCCTGGCGGAGCTGGAACTCGGTGCGCCGGCGGATCACCGTGCGGCGGTGGTCGATGTACGCCTCGATCAGGCTCTTGAACGGCATCGTGCGGGGCTGGCCGTTCACGAGCGCGATGTTGATGATGCTGAAGGTCGACTGCAGCGGCGTGTACTCGTAGAGCTTGCGCTCGACGACTTGGGGATCGGCACCCTTCTTGAGCGTGATCACGATGCGCGTCTGCGCATCGCGCCCCGAGTGGTTGCTCACGTCGCTGATGTCGCCGATGCGCGCCTCGCGCTGGCCGTCATCCTTGCGGGTGCACTCGACGATCTTCTCGATCAGGTTGCTCTGCACGACCTGGTAGGGGATCTGGTCGATGACGATGACATCGCGCCCGTTGCGCTGCTCGTGGTGCATGGTGCCGCGCACGGTGATGCGCCCACGGCCGGTGGCATAGGCCTCGATGATGCCGCGGCGGCCCACGATCACGCCGCCGGTGGGGAAGTCGGGGCCCGCGCAGTGGCGCACGAGGTCCTCGAGGCCGATGTCAGGTTGGTCGATGACCGCCACGATCGCCGAGCACACCTCGCGCAGGTGGTGCGGCGGCATGCTGCTGGCCATGCCCCCCGCGATGCCGGCGCTGCCGTTGACGAGCAGGTTCGGCAGCTTAGCCGGGAGCACGGTGGGCTCCATGAGGCGGTCGTCGTAGTTTGGCTTGAAGTCGACCGTTTCCTTGTCGAGGTCCTCCATGAGCGCGACGGTGGCCGCGGTCATGCGTGCTTCCGTGTAGCGCATGGCTGCCGGCGGATCGCCCTCGATCGAACCGAAGTTGCCCTGCTTGTCGACGAGCAGGTAGCGGGTCTTCCACGACTGGCCCATGTTGACCAAGGTCGGATAGACCACGCTCTCCCCGTGCGGGTGGTAGTTGCCGCTGGTGTCGCCGCAGATCTTCGCGCACTTGATGTGCTTGCGGCCAGGCGACAGATTGAGGTCGTTCATCGCCACCAGGATGCGCCGCTGGCTTGGCTTGAGACCGTCGCGCACGTCGGGAAGCGCGCGATCCATGATCGTGCTCATGGCGTACGTCAGGTACGACTCGTGCAGCTCACGATCGATGGCCTGCTCGACGACTCGGTCGATCGGTGCGGGGCTGGGCGACGGTTCCGGTGTGGTGGCCATGGGGGTGGTTGCAACGTCCGCGAGGGGCCGCGTCCGAAGCAGCAGGAGCCTACCCGAAGCGGGCCTCCGATGCCCGTCGGACCGAGGTCAATCGGCGCGGCTGAGCAGCGCGAGAAACTCCATGTTTCCCCGGCCCTTTTTGGAGGTCTTGCCGCCTGTGATCGGGCTGTCGGCGTGGGCGATCACACGCACGCCGAGCGAGGGCATCGCGGCCAGTACGCGGGCGCACACGGCGCGGCTGTCGTCAGGCTCGAGCGCGCCGCCTTTGAGCAGCCGTTTCTCGTCGGCCGTGACTTCGTAGTGCGGCTTCACCAGCGTGATGATGCGCGCGTGCGGGGCCTTCGAGAGCCAGCGCAGCGCGGCGGGCACCGCAAGCCGCTGCGGGGTCCACGCCATGTCGATCGTGATCAGGTCGACGGGATCCGCAGGCGCCGCGGCATGGAGCGCGTTGGTTCGTTCCATGACCATCACGCGCGGATCGTTGCGCAGCGTCCACGCGAGCGTGCCGTAGCCAGTGTCGATCGCCGTCACGTGGGCGGCGCCGTGCCGGAGGCAGACATCGGTGAAGCCGCCGATGTTGCAGCCGAAGTCGGCGACGCGCCAGCCCGCGATGTCGAGGGCGAAGGTGGCCAGCGCGTGCTCGAGCTTGAGCCCGGCGCGCGAAACGAAGGGACAGTTGGGATCGGCCATCGGACTCAGGCCGGCGGGTGGGCCACGCCGATGATGGCCACGCCGAAGCGGTCGGCCGCGGCCAGCACCGCCGGGGCATCGACGAGGATCACGCGGCCCGCGCCCACCGCGATGCACGCGCCGCCGTGGTGCGCCACGCGCTCGACGGTGGGCACGCCGATCGTGGGCACATCAGCGCGCATGTCATGCGAACGCTTGGCGCTCTTGAACAGGGTCCAGCCCTTGGCGCGGCAGAGCTCGCCCGCGCGGTCGATCATGCGGTCGGTGCCCTCGAGCGCCTCGACGGCCACGATGTCGCCCTCGCGCACGATGATCGCCTGGCCGACGTCGAGCTCGACGACCTTGTCCAGGAGCGGCCAGCCGAACGCGATGTCCCGCTCCTGCAACGATCCCGGCTGGCAGCGCGTCATCACGCCTTCCTTGGCCATGTGCTCGGGGATGTAGGTCGTGCTGTCGATGAGCGGGACTCCGGCGCCGGCGAGTTCATCCGCGACTGCGGCCAGCACCACGTGCGAGCGGCGGTCGTGACGCAAGCGACGATACCAAAGGTCGATCGCGCGCCAGTCAGGCAGCTGCCTGAGGATGCGCAGCGGATCGTGCATGCGCGCCTTGCTGACGCGGCCCACCATGACCGCGTGCGGCACCCCGCCTTTGCGCAGGAGACGGATCCAGCGGCCCAGCTGCACCACGCCGGCGGTGCTGAACTCATCACATTCAGCGGCGAGTTCCGGCACGAACTGGTCGCGCAGCCCCACGCAGACCACGCGGTGGCCGGCGGCGCGGATCCCGCGTGCGACCAGCACGGGCAGCTGGCCCTGGCCTGCGATCAGGCCGATGGGCGGGCTCATCCGCGACGCTCCCGGTCGCCGTGCATCGGCAGCATCTCGACTGGGTCGGGCAGGTTCTCCTCGAGCCGCATCATGCGATCGATGAGGCGCGAGGCATCGGTGTCGCGCAGCACCAGGCTGCGGGCCGCCGGGCGTGCAAAGCCTTCCTCGACCGCGTGATCGAGCAGCTGGCAGAGCGGATCGAAGTATCCATCCACATCAAGCAGGCCGATCGGCGCAGGGTGGCGACCGATGATCAGGCCGACGAAGGTCTCGAAAAACTCCTCGTAGGTGCCGAAGCCGCCGGGCAGGACCAGGAACGCCTGCGCGCGCGATTCGAGCAGCGCCTTGCGTTCGCGCATGCCCGGCACCACGATGAGCTCGTCGCAGCCCTGCCAGCCCTGCTCGAGCTTCAGGAACTGCTCGGTGATGATGCCGACGACGGTGCCGCCGGCGTCCTTCGCCGAGCGGCTGACGGTGCCCATCAGGCCAATGCCTCCGCCGCCGTAGACGAGCGTGAGGCCGCGGCGCGCGAGTTCGCGACCGACCTTGCGAGCGCATGCCTCGTAGCCGGGATTCCGGCCGAGTGCACTGCCGCAGTAGACAGTGATGGCGGTGATGGCTTGGGGCACCGGGGGAGGGTAGTGGGTCTTTCGCATGGGATGGGCCAGGGCCGGTTCGTGGTCCCCCCACGCAGCACCATGCACTCGTCCAAGGTGCCTGCGCTTGGAGTGGACCTGCATGCGAGCCGAGGACTCGCATGATGACCCTCTCCAGCCCTCGTGGCCGCCACGATTGCCTCGGGGCTGACCTTGCCGAAGGAGCCGTGGGTCCTCGTTCGCGGGTTCGAGACGTGGAGCCAATCGAAGACTGCCCTACGCGCCTCCGCGTGTCTGCGAATCCTGTGCTGTACGGAGCCGGGAGTGCATCTGCGGTCGTGATGCTGTTCCGTGGCCAGAATGGTGGTGGATCCTGTGCAGCGGTGCCCCCGTGGCCAAGCCGTCCCGAGGCGACCGCGGCAACGCCTTCCTGGCCGGCATCGATGGCGATGGACAGGTGAATGGACTCGACCTCGGCATCGTGCATCGACCTCGGGATCGTCCGGCGACGGCGACGTGAACGGCGACGGCACGTTCAATGGTGCGGACCTTGGTGCGTTCTCTCCAGCTGGGGCCCCTGCGTGCAGTGATCGAGGCCAGGCGCCACCGCACTCGCACGCATCTATGCTGCGGCCGTGACAGGCACGCAACCGTTCCAGGCAAGGGCTCAAGCTCGGTCCGTCGAGCGGAATGATGTCCTGCCGCAGTGCCTGGTTGCGCTGGTCGCTGGGCTGCTCGCTGCGCGCACCGTCGTGGCGTGGACGCCGCTGGTGCACTTTGACCTCGATCCTTCCGCGATCTCGCGCGAGGCCGTGGTGCCCTTCGCGGGCTTCGGTCCAGCCGGCAGCCTGGTGCTGGATGCCCTGACCTGTGCGGTCGCTGCAGTGCTCGTGACGATCCTCGCCAGTGGGCGGTGCATGGCCTGGCGTGGTTCGTTCACGATCATCGCTGGCATCGTTGCGGCCCTTGATGTGGGGCTCGTGCTGCGGGGGGACTTCGAGAACCTCTGGCGAGGCAGTGCGTGGGTCAGCGCATTCGTTGGTGCAGGTGCGCTCGCGGCCTGCGCCGCGCATCCGCAAGCGGCGCGACTGCAGCGCATCGCGCTGGCGGTGTTGCTCTCGGTGGCTGCGCTCTGGCTGGTCCGTGGTGCGTGGCAGCTCGTGGTGGAGCACCCGGCGACGGTGGCGCAGTACCAAGCCTCAAAGTCCGAGTTCCTGGCGGCGCAAGGTTGGGCGGAGCAATCCGCGCAGGCGCAGACCTACGAACGCAGGCTCATGCAGCTCGAGGCCACGGGCTGGTTCGGGCTCTCCAACATCATGGCCGGGCTTTCGGGTGCCGTCGGTGTGGCGTGTGCGATCCTGATCGCGCAGACTCGTCGCACCTTGACGCTTCCCTCGGCGGCGATCCTCGCGCTGTGCGCCCTTGCTTGCGGCATCATCGTGGTGGTGAATGGCTCGAAGGGAGCGCTCGCGGCGTGTGCCGTCGGGCTGGTGGCCGCGTGGTGGTCACGGCGTTCCTCATGGCATGCTCGTGTCGGCGTGCTGGCAGCCTTGGCGCTTCCGGTCATCGCCGTGCTCGTACGCGGTGGGATCGGTGAGTCGGTCGGCGAACGAAGCCTCCTCTTCCGTTCGCAGTACTGGGTCGGCGCCTGGCAGGTCACGCTCGACGCGTGGCCGTGGGGCTGCGGTCCCGATTCCTTCCAAGCGGCGTACACGCTGCAGCGTCCCGCGTTCGCGGTCGAGGAAGTGACGAGCGCGCATGCGGCCCCAGTGGATTGGCTGGCCACCATGGGCCTCGCAGGTGTGCTCATGACCGCGGGGTGGGTCGTGCTGCTCTGCGGGTGCGGTGAAGGGCGCAGCGATGAGGCGATGCAGCACGGTGGCAAGCAGGAGGGACCGAGCATCGATGCTGGAGTGCGCGAATCGTGGATGGTCGCGCTGCTTGGGCTGTCGGTGGTTGGCGTGATCGCGATGATTGCCGATCCTGTCGGCCGCGTCTTGCCGGCTGTCGGCATCGGGCTGGCAGCCGTGCTCGCACGGGCGATCGTGGGTGGGTCGGCGCACCTCGATGGTCGCGCGCAACGCATGGTCGTGACTGGGCTCGCGGCGGCGCTCGCCGCGCACGCCATGGTTGAGATGACGCTCTGGCAGCCGGGCAGTGCCGCATGGGTTCTTGGCGCGATCGGGGCATTGACCATGCACAGCTGCACCGAGTCATCCAGTGCGGCCGATCGTGCGCCTGCTCCGACGCAGCAAGGAGATTCGCCAGAGGTCGCCGGGCCGGCATCCTGCTGCGCGCTCCCGAGTTGGTCGATGGGGCTCGCTGCAGGCGGCCTGGTGGTGATTGCCGCCTTGCAGGGCGCAGCGTCGTGGGCCACGCTCCGGCAGGAGCGCGCCGTGGACGCCGCAGCCGAGACGCTGGTCGAGAACGTCTTCACGCCACCAGCACGCGCCCAAGCAGGCGAGCAACTTCGTGCGGCCTTTGACGACGAGCCGTTGCTTCGTCGTCACGTGCTGCTCCTGAAGTCGGCGGATCAGTTCCTGCAGGCTGGGCTTGGGGAGCGTGATCCAGCTCGGGCCCGAGTGTGGTTCGATGAGGCGCTCGACTCGGCGCGTGACGCCCGCGATGCATTCCCGTTTCGTTCGGCCTTGGTCTCAGCAGCAATCATCGATGCCATGGTTGAACGCGGGCTCGTAGGCTGGGACCAGGTCATCGCCGTGCGAAGCGATGTGCTCAAGAACGATCCTCGCCATACGACATCGCTCGTCCGGCTCGCCGACGCCCATGCGATGGCAGGTGATGACGCTGCCGCGCGCGATGCGGCGCAGCGAGCACTCGATGTGGATGACTCCTTCCGTCTTGACCCACTCCGGCAGCTGCCGACTGCAGTGCGCGAGCGGTGCCGCATCATGGCGGCGACTCGTTGATCGCCCCTCAAGCCGGGCGCCTGCGGCGCCTGGGTGCGTCAGCTCTGGATCACTAGCGCGATCGAGCGGCGATCCCCGTCTTCAACATGACTGCGGACCTGGCGGCGTCGATCGCTACGCAATTCAGCGTCGAGTCGAATGCCCCTGTGGTTCCCAAGCCCGCGCCGATTCAACCGCCGGCCGAATGAGTCAAACTCACTTCCCAGCGCGTTCGATCGCGGCGACGACATCGCCCGGCGTGTAGAGCTCGCTCTTCCAGATCGGGCCGTCCGTGGGCGACACGAGCACGAG
>SXGR01369385.1_pt1 | contig 11350 bp, 9 predicted proteins | sample 3174711 | NCBI WGS metagenome assembly SXGR01 (sample SAMN11356860, study PRJNA531348) | freshwater metagenome | isolation source: freshwater sample F1-60 | place: China: Fuxian Lake, Yuxi | collected 2017-12-25
GCGGGGGTGGTCGGCTCGATGCCGGCGCTCAACGCACGGCCCGCTGCGCAGCTCGATGAATGGCTTGCGGAGATCACCCAGAGCCTGGCGGCTTTTGATCGAGACAACCCGGGCAGTCCCGCGGCACCGTTTGCCATCAACCAGATCGTTCACAAGAGCAATGACCGCCTGCAACACGACATGGACCTGGTGAAGCGGTACAAGGTGCCGATTGTCATCACGTCGCTGGGCGCGCGTGAGGATGTGATTGAAGAAGTCCACGCTTACGGTGGTGTTGTGCTGCACGATGTGATCAACAACGCGTTCGCGAGGAAGGCCGTGGCCAAGGGCGCCGACGGACTGATTGCCGTCGCGGCGGGGGCGGGTGGCCATGCCGGGATAAAAAGCCCCTTTGCGCTGATTCAAGAGATCCGTGAATGGTTTGACGGACCGCTTGCGCTCAGTGGCTCGATCGCCACCGGTGGCGCTGTATTGGCGGCACAGGCGATGGGGGCTGACTTTGCCTACGTGGGTTCGGCATTCATCGCCACCCACGAGGCGCACGCCAGTGATGCCTACAAGCAGGCCATCGTGGACGGCGACTCGGACGCCGTCGTCTACTCGAACCTCTTTACCGGTGTGTATGGCAACTACCTGAAGGCGAGCATTCGCAATGCGGGCCTGGATCCCGAGAACCTGCCGGTAAACGACACCCGGACCATGAGTTTTGCGGGCGGGCAGGGCGGCAAATCAAAAGCCTGGAAAGACATCTGGGGCAGTGGTCAGGGCATCGGTGCGGTCAAGCATGTCTGCAGCACTGCCGATCTGGTGGCACGCCTTGGACGCGAATATGCGGATGCGCGATTGCGGCTTTTCGGCCAGGCGCGAAGGGAGTAGCGCCGGCTTGCTTCGGGGGTGAACCCGGTTCAACGCCAGTACCAGCAATCAGCCCGGCCCTTGGACAGGCATCAGGGTGACTTTTGTGTGCCCCGTGGGCGACCGTTGAGCGCCGGTCGGTTTCAATCGAAGGAAATGTTCAGCGACTTGAGGACCGGGCGCCACTTGTCCGATTGTTGCCGGATGAACGCGTCGGTCTCCTGGCGGGTGGCGGCCATCGTCTGCACGTTGAGGGTCTGCATGCGCTTCTGTAATTCGGGATCCTTGCTTGCATCCCGCATCGCCTGATTGAGCTTGTCCAGAATCGCAGTTGGCGTGTTGGGCGGTGCGGACACGCCGAAGAACGTGGCGATGGTGACCTCCGGATACCCCGCTTCGGCCATGGTGGGCACCGCTGGCTGGGACGGCCATCGCTGCGGATAGGCCACGGCCAGCGCCTTGAGGCGACCGCTTGCCACATGGTTGATCGCAGCGCCGTCAATCATGAAGTCAATGCGTCCGGCGATCAGGTCGCGGTGCGACTCGCCGCCCTTGTAGGGGACATGCAAGAGCTTTCCAATCCCTGCCTGGGTCCGGAACAGTTCGGTGATGACATGATTGGCCCCTCCTTCGCCGTGGGTTCCGTAGCTCATGCCCGACGGGCTCTCTTTGGCCGCGCGCACCAGGTCCTGCACCGAGTTGTATGGCGACTCGTTGCGCACCACCAGATAAAAGGCGTTGACCGCCATCATTCCCACGGTGGTCATTTTCTCGACATCGTAGGAAAGGTTTTTGTAGCTCCATTTGTTGAGTGCGTGCGATGCCAGGGTGGAGATGAACAGCGTGTAGCCGTCCGGCGCTGCGGCAGCCACGCTGGCGGCGCCGATGTTGGTGCTGGCGCCCGGCCTGTGATCGAGGATGAACGGCTGCCCGAGACGCTCCTGCAACTCTTTGGTGTACGCGCGGGCAATGCCGTCGGTGAAGGCGCCTGAAGGGAACGGTGAGATCAGCTTCACCGGCCTGTTCGGGTAGTCCGCTTGAGCGCTGGCGGCGGCGGGCAGGAGCCCGCAGAGCACCGCAAAGGTATTCAACGCCCGCTTGGTGATCAGGACTGGATGGATTCTGGATGTCATCGGGCTTGTCTCCTGCTTTCTTCGGTGTGCGCCAGCGTCGCGCGAGGTGCCGCTCTGAATGGCGGCCGCGAGGTCTTTAGTCAAACGAAATGTTCAGGGCCTTGATGACCGGTCGCCATTTTTCCGATTGCTCGCGGATGAAGCCCGCGGTCTCTTGCCGGCCAAGCGGCAAGGGCATCACATTCATGGCCAGCATCCTCTTTTCGATTTCCGGGCTGGCGCCAGTCGCACGCAGGGCAACGTTGAGCTTTTCCGCAATCGTCGCAGGCGTGCCGGCTGGCGCTGCGATGCCGAAGAACGCCGTCATGGTCACCTCCGGATAGCCGGCTTCAGCCATCGTCGGCACATTGGGCTGGGTGGGCCAGCGCGTGGGGTAAGTCACGGCCAGCGCGCGCAGGCGGCCGCCGTCGACCAGGTTGATCGAAGCGCCGTCGATCATGAAGTCAATGCGCCCGCCAATCAGGTCCACGCTGGACTGTTGCAAGCCCTTGTATGCCACATGCACCATCTGTTGAACGCCGGCTTTGGCGCGCAGCAATTCCGCGATCAGGTGATTGGGGCCGCCGGCCCCGTGAGTGCCGTAGCTCAGGCCCTGCGGACTCGTTCTTGCGGCCCGAATCAGATCTTCCACCGACTTGTGGGGTGAATCGGGGCGCACCACCAGAAACGACGTCACCACACCGAGCATGCCCACATTGACCATCGTCTCGGGGTCGTAGCCGAGGCTCTTGTAGCTCCACTTGTTGAGGGCGTGCGAGGCCATGGTGGAGACAAACAGGGTAGAGCCGTCAGGGGGGGCGGAAGCAGCGGCGGCAGCGCCCAGATTGGTCGCCGCACCGGGCCTGAAATCGAGTATGAAAGGCTGCCCCAAGCGGTCCGACAGCTCCTTGGTGAAAAGGCGCCCCAGCCCATCGCTCATGCCGCCGGCGGAGAATGGCACGATGATCCTGACCGGCCGGTTGGGATAGTCGGTCTGGGCGTTTGCGGCGCAGGCGCCTAGCATGGCCAACGCCAATGCAATCGACCTGATCATGCTGACAGCCCCTGCGCGCCCCACGGTGGGGATATTCATTGTCCATGCCTTCCGTTGCCGGGCATGGCCGGTATTGGCAATGCCAGCGCAATGGTAGGGACGGCCGGCGCGCGACTCAAATTATTTGAATTGATGCGCTAGATCATGGCTGCTGATGGCTTGCCTGGTTTCGCCCGCGCGCCCGGCTATCAGACTTTCTGATCGTCAACATCAATACAAATAATTTGTCGTGCGAGCGCAGCGCCCATAGCATTTCTTGCCGTAGGCGGTGCGCGGTGCGCCGATCCGTTTGGTTTGCTGATCCTCAAGACGAAAGACGCACGAACCATGAACGCTCCCGCTTCACCCGCTTCGGTTGCGGCAACCACCTCTTACGAGCCGAGCCACGAGCCGGTACATTTTTACTGCGACGGCCTGCGCCTGGCCGGACAATTCACGCGCGCCGCCGGCGCCGCGGGCGCTACGCGTAGCCCGACCATCGTCTGCCTGCACGGGTACTCCGGCCGCAAGGACGTTTACATGCCGGGCTACGTGCGTGAGTTGTCGGCGGCGGGTTACAACACACTGGATTTCTATCACCGCGGCAATGGCGACAGCGAGGGCATGCGCCTGCTCAACAAGCCCTGGGACCAGGTGGCCGATGCCCTCGCCGCGCTCATCTATGTGCGTCAGCGCCCCGAAGTGGATATCGGGCGGATAGGGCTCTACGGCACCAGCTGGGGCGGAACGATCGGCGTAGTGGCTGCCGCGCAGGACCACGGTGTGAAGTGCGTGGTCTCGGTGGGCTCGCCAGCCAACGTGGCCCGCTCATGGCGCACCAAGCGTACCCACGGCGACTGGCTCGACTGGGAGGACCAACTCAAGGAAGACCGCGTCCGGCGCGTCATGACCGGCGAGTCCAGGCGCGTGCCCTATGGCGTGCTGGCGCCCTCGGGCCGCGCCGAGCGCGACTCGATCGACACCATGTACAAGACCGCCGAGGGCTATCCGGAAGGCTATCCAATGGCGAACTACGACCACGGAGTGACCTTCGTACCGGAAAACTATGTCGACCAGGTGGCGCCAAGGGCGACCTTGTTCATCCACGCCGAGCGCGACAGCATGGTGCCCCTGTTCGAGAGCGAAAGCTTCCATGCGCGCGCGAAAGAGCCCAAGCGCTTGATCGTCCTTGCGGGCGCAAACCATGTCGACGTCTATGAGCCGCGCAATCCCGCGGTTTTCCTGACCGTCGTTGGGCACATGAAGGAGTTTTTCGCCGAATACCTTTGATGTCGACGCATCGAACCAACACTTTGGGAGTCATCGAGACATGCAGGTCACACCGCAAAACCAGGTCAACGAGGGAAAGTGGCGCGAGTTTGCGCCGTTCCCGCATCCCACATGGGAACTCGAAGGGATCGAGAGCCAAGGCAACATTTACCTGATTGGCGGCATCACCAATGCCTGGGCCGCGCGCGCCGGCTGGATTCCCAATCGCCTGGTCTACGCCTACGATCCGAAGGGCGACCAGTGGATCCGCAAGGCATCGATTCCGGCAGGGATACACCACATGGCCCTGGCCGAAGTCGACGGCATGATCTATGGGTTCGGTGGTTACCAGACCCCTGATCACGGCCCGGATGCCTGGGAGCCGGTGGCCAAGGCATGGCGCTATGACCCCCTTGCCGACACCTGGACTGCACTTGCGCCCTTGCCGGCGGCGCGTGGCGCCGCCGCAGCTGCAGCCATCAACGGTCGCATCTACATCGCCGGCGGTTCATTCGCCTTGAACCGCCGTGGCGACGTGGTTGCGCAGCCGGCGGCGCCCCACGGCAGCAGCGCGCAGGTGTTCGTGTACGACCCGGTCACGGATGCTTACGACGAGGCGGCACCCCTCTTGACCGCGCGCAATCATCACCTGCTCGAATCGGTGTGCGGCAAGCTCTACGCGCTCGGGGGCCGCGTGGGTTCGAGCAATGCCTTCACCCTGACCAACAGGATCGACCTGGTGGAGGAGTACGACCCCGCGGACGACACCTGGTGGCCGAAGGCGCGCATGCTGGCGCCCCATGGTGGCATGGTTTCATGCGTGCACAACGACGCCATCTACGTCTCGGGTGGGGATGGCATACGGATGATCGAGAAGTACGACCCGAGCGCCGATCAATGGACTGTCGCCGCGCAGTTGCCCCGTCCGCGCCTGGGCGGGTCGGGCGGCTGTGTCGACGGCCGCTTTCATGTGATCACCGGGCACGTTCGCACCGCCGACGGGAGCGAACCGGTGCCCGACCATATCGCGCTTGAACTGGATTGAGGCGGCGCAGGAGCGCCAGGTTCAGGGCGTTGTCTTGTGCGCGGTGCGCCGGGTAGCGGCCGTTGTCGCTGGCGGCTCGACGATGAATTCAGCCGCCATCTGATTGATGCGTTCCAGTTCCGCGTGCAGGCAATCGAGAAACGCCAGCGCCGCTTCGTCCATGGCTTTGCGGGCAGGCTCCAGCAGGAACATCTCGAGTGTGAGCGGCGGATCGACGATCGGGTTGATGGTGTATTGGCCGCCATCGATGTCATTGCCCATCATCATCAGTGGAAGGATCACCGACCACTCGCCGCGGGCCACCAGATCGAGCGTGCCCGCCATGGTGTCGAACTCCGCAAGGCGCTTGACCACGATGCCGTTGGCCGTCAGGTAGGTATCGATCATGCGCCGCCTTGCATTGGTCGAGCCCGGGACGGCCAGGCTGAGCGGACCAAGTTCGGACAAGCGCACCGGCTGTCGATGCACGAGCGGACTGTTGGTGGCGGACACGAGAAGTTCGGGTGTGCGGGCAAACAAGCGGGTGCGCAAGCCCTTGGAGCCGACCACCGAAGGGAGGATCGCGCAAGTCAGTTCTCCGGCGCGCACCCGGTCGGTGATGCCGCCGAAGTAGGAGTCGATGACGCGCACAGTCACGTTCGGATTCTCGGCGTTGAAGCGCGTGAAGGCCGGTGCCAGCACCGCGCGCGTCATCACCGGCGTCATGCCGACGGTGATTTCACCGACGCGGCTGCCCTGAAAAGGCTTGATTGACTGGACCGTGCGTTCCTGCGCGTTGAGGAATTCGATGCACGCCGAGTAGTAAGCGGTTCCGGCCGGGGTCGGCCGCACCGCCCCGACGCCGCGAATGAACAAGCGCACTCCGAGGGACTCCTCGAGATCGCCCACGTGCTGCGATACGCCGGACTGCGTGGCGTTTTCGCGATGCGCCGCCACGGTGAACGAAAGTTCCTCGTAGGCGGCGACAAACAAACGGATGCTGCGCAGGGATTGGCTCATGCTGGGAAGGGTGGTGTGTGCATTCCGGAGTGGTCACCGAATCACTTTGATCGCCGCGTGCCAATGACAATGTTGCTTCAGGTGGTGCGTCGCTCGCCGAGACGCACGGATTTTGCATCGTATCGGAAAACCCGCAGCCGCGCGCCAGAAAGTCCTCGTGGAAGGGCAGGATCGCCGCGGGAATCGCGCCTGCGGGCTGGAACGGGATGGGCATGCCGAGTGCCTCCGTGCGCGGCGCCGGTTGCCGGCGCGGAATGCGAATCATAGCGTTGCGGGCGAGTGGATGCGCACTGGGTGTGGCGGCGGCCAGGCGCGGATTTGCAGCCAGAGCAACGGGGCGGACGGTGTTGCGGCGCAGGTGCCGCTCAAGGCGGCAGCAGCTCGCCGCGGCCGTCCCGGCCGAGCTTGGCATAGATCGCGGCGAGTGCCTGCTCCTCGCTAGGGAACAGGTTCGCCGCGCCGATCAGCCGGTCGAGGTCGGTGCGGCGCATGACGTCGAGCACCTGTTTCTTGACCCCGCAGAAGGCGACCCGGATGTCGGACGCGCGCAGGCGCTCCACCAGGTGGCGCAGCGCCTCGTCGCCCGAGGCATCCATCTGGTTGATGCCGCTGGCCACGATCAGCAGGTGGCGCGCGGCGGGCTTTCTGGCCAGCTCGTCGAGCACCTGCGATTCGAAGAACGCGGCGTTGGCGAAATACAGGGTGTCGTCGAAGCGCAGCACCAGCACCTCGGGGCTGGTCGGCAGGCCCGGGTTGGCATGCACGTCGCGCAGGGCGCCGTCGGGGTGGCGCCCGAGCACGGCCACGCGCGGCCGCATGGTGCGCCAGAGGTAGAGCATCACCGCCAGGGCGGCGCCCATCAGGATGCCCTTGTCCAGGTGCGGTGCCGCCAACAGCGTCAGCACGAAAGTAATCGCGGCGACGATGCCGTCGGCGCGGCTGGCGCGCCAGGTGTGCAAGAGCGCGTCGGGCGTGATGAGGCTGGTCACCGCCAACAGGATGATCACGCCCAGGGTCGCCTTCGGCAGGTGGTACAGGAGCGGGGTTAGCAGCAGGAGCGTGGCCGCGACGAACAGGCCGTTGAACACCATCGCCATGCCGGTCTTGGCGCCCGCCTGCAGATTGATGGCCGAGCCGGTGAATGAGCCGCAGGCCGGGTAGGACTGGAACAGGGAGCCGGCAAGGTTGGACAGGCCCTGGCCGATGAGCTCCTGGTTCGGGTCGATGCGCTGCCGGGTCTTGGCGGCCAGCGCCCTGGCCATCGCGATCGACTCCATGAAGCCCACCAGAGCGATCACGATCGCCGCGCTCAGTAGCGACAGAAAGGCTTCCAGCGTGATCTTCGGCAGGCGCAATTCCGGCAGTCCCTGCGGAATCGCGCCGACGACCTCGCCGCCGCCGATAAGGTGCAACTCGCCGTCGGCGATCTTCTTGATGCGCCAGCTGCGGCCGTCGGTCGTCGCATCGGCGAGCGCCTGGCCGGCGCTCAGGAACTGCGCCTCGGTCCCGGCCATCGCCCCGGCGCGCACGAGGCTGGCGCGCGCGAGCTCGCGCCAGCGGTCCTTGTTCTCGGCGGCGAGGTCGGCCGCGTCGAGCTCGCTCAAATGCAGCTCGTGCCGCAGCCTGGCGACAGCGCGCGGATCGGTCGCCGGCAGCGCGCGCAGCTGCGCCGCCTGTTCCGCGGCGCGCGCGTTCAGCTCGCGGATGCGGCGATCGGCCTGATCGTATTGCCTGAGCGCCTCGCGCAGCGGCGCGTCGGCCACCTGGTCGATGTGCGCGCGCGCCTTCTGCTCGTAGCCCAGGAGCACGCTGGCGACGATGGTGACGGCCACCGCGATCAGCACGCTCAGCTTGGCGATCGGGCCGATGCGCTTCAACACCAGCATCAGCGCGAGCGCGAAGGCCGACATCGCCAGCGTCGGCAGGTGCGTATGCGGCAGGTAGCCCAGCATCTCCCAGACGTCGCCCAAGAATGAGCCGCTGCGGCCCTTGGGGATGCCCAGCAGCATGTCCAGCTGCGACAGCGCGATGATGATCGCCGCGGCGTTCATGAAGCCGAGGATCACCGGGTGCGACACGAAGTTGACGATGCTGCCGAGCTTGAACGCGCCGAGCGCGAACTGCACGATGCCCACCATCAGCGTGAGCAGCAGCGCGAGCTCGATGTAGTGGGCCGAGAACGGCACCGCCAGCGGCGTCAGCGCCGCCGCCGTCATCAGCGAGATGATCGCCACCGGCCCGGTGGCGAGCTGGCGCGACGAGCCCCAGAGCGCGCCGATCACTGCCGGCACCAGCGCCACGTACAGGCCGAAGTGCACCGGCAGCCCCGACAGCTGCGCATAGGCCATCGCCTTGGGCACCAGCACCAGCGCGCCGGTGATGCCGGCGATGACGTCGGCGCGCAACACTGCTCCGCCGGGCGGGAACCAGGCGAGGAACGGAAACAGGCGCACCCACAGGGGGTTGGGGGCGACCGGCGCGGCGATCCCGGGCTCGCTCACGTCACGGCCTGGGAGCTGGGGTTCCGCGGGTGGCGCCTCCCGGCGGCGACCGACTTGTCATCACCGGCGCGCGCTTTTCGGCACTCTCTTTGCATCGACAGAATTATATGCTTCGATGCAAACCGACCTGATCTCGATTTTTCGGACCGCTCGCAACCGGAGAACGGCTCTCGGGCACGCGCCGCCTACCCGTACCAACGCTGCCTTCGCGGACCGTCGGTGCACCCGACCCATTCGCCGGGTATCCCGGGCGAGGGCAGGCCTCGTGCAGCCATTGCATCGCGCCGCGGTCTCGTGGCACTCAGCCGGCGCCGACCAGGAAACCGCCGCCGCCGACGTTCAGGTGTGTACCGGTCACGAACGAAGCCTTCTCAGAGAGCAGCCACACGACCGCAGCGGCGACTTCATCGGCGGAGGCGAAGCGCTTCATCGGGATCGTCGCCTCGATCTGTGCGCGCCGCGCACCGGCATGGGTGCCGGCGATCATGTCGGTGTCTGTGACACCGGGACGCACCACGTTGACGCGGATTCCCAGGACAGCGACCTCCTTGGCGAAGCCGCTGGTGAACACGTCGACCGCGCCCTTGGAGGCGGCGTAGGCCGACGCGCCGGCGCGCCCGCCGATGGTCGCGGCCATCGACGAGATGTTGACCACCGTGCCGCCACGGCCGCCATGTGCGGTCGACATGCGCCGCGCAGCTTCGCGGCAGCACAGCATCAGCCCGATCACGTTGACCTGCATCATGCGCGCAAGCCCTGCGGCGTCGAGCGCCTCCACCCGGTTGTTGAACGAAACACCGGCCGAGTTGACCAGGCCGCGGAGCGGCCCGAGTTCGGACTCGGCTTGCCGAAACATGGCCACGATGTCGGCCTCGAGGGCGACGTCCGCCCTGATCGCCACCGCCTTGCGGCCGAGCGCCTGCACCTGCGCCACCACATCTTCTGCGGCATCGGCGCGCTCGCGGTAGTTGATCGCGACGTCCCAGCCGTCGCGTGCAGCGGCCAGCGCGGCAGCGCGGCCGATGCCGCGCGCGCCACCGGTGATCAGGCAGGTTCCGGTCATTCTGTTCTCCATGAAAAAGGGTTTCGGGCCCTACAGACTGCTTCGCGAAGGTCGCGAATGCAGTATTGTGGCGCCTTCCCAATCGGACGCGCCGACATGACACTCACCCGCAATGCCCGCTTGTTCCGTTCGCTTGCGTTCGCCGCGCTCACGCTCGCCGCCGTGCCGGCGCATGCGCAGGTGCAGATGGTCGTCAACTTCACGGTGGGCGGGCCGTCAGACCTGGTCGCTCGCCTGATGCAGCCCGACCTGTCTGCCGCGCTCGGCCAGCCGGTGGTGGTGCGCAACACCACAGGCGCGGCAGGCACCATCGGCGCGGTAGAAGTGGCGCGCGCCAAGCCGGATGGCCAGACGCTGCTCTTCACGCCGGTCGGACCGGTGGCCATCCAGCCGCACTTTCGCCCGGGCCTGGCCTATTCCCTCGACAGCTTCGCTCCGGTCTGCCAGGTCGCGAGCAGCCCCGTGGTGGTGATGACGCCGAAGAATTCCGGCCTGCGTACCGTGGCGGACGTCATCGCGCGCGCGCGGCGCGAAGGCACGGCCTTTCCGTACGCGTCAACCGGCGCCGGGACGATCCCCCACATCGCGATGGTCGCGCTGACGCGGCTCGCGAACGTGCAGATGAACCACATCCCCTACCGCGGCTCCGGCGACGTGATGGCGGCGTTCCTGTCGGGGCAATTGCAGCTCTTCACCGACCAGACGCTGCTGATTCGGCAGTATGACCTGCATCCGATCGCCTTCCTCACCGAGCAGCGCAATCCCGAATTCGCGGACGTGCCGACCATGCGCGAAGCGGGCTACGAGATGGTGTACACGATCTGGACCGGCATGTATGCGCCCGCCGGCACGCCGGAGACAGTGCTCGCGCGGCTCGAGCAGGCCTGCGAGCGCACGCTGCGCGCGCCCACCGTCGTGCAGCGGATGCAGAACGTCGCGCAGCCGATCCTGTTCCGCAACCGCGTCGAGTTCGCCAGCTTCTCGCGTGGCGAAAGCGAGAAATTTCGCGCGCTGATCCAGAGCGCGGGGCTGCGCTCTGCGGATTAGCGCGGCGCAGGACGCGCCGGAATGATTTTGCCCTCGAGAAACGTACTCCCTAGCGGATGGTCAGATTTGGCAACTGGATACGGCTGAGCGAGAAGGGGCAGCTCAAAGGCGCGTCAGACCGGCTGGTGAGCGCCGAGCAAATGGAGCTGGCGCGGCTGCGCGCCGAACTGGCCAGAGTGAAGATCGAGCGCGACATCTTAAAAAAGCGACGGCGTACTTCGCGAGGGAATCCCGGTGAAGTACGCCTGGATTGCCCGGCACAAGGTGCGCTGGCCGATCGCCCTGTTGAATCAACACCCAGCCACGGGCTGCCGGTGACGCCGGTCACGCCGTATGGCATTGCCGCGCCATGATCGGTGGCACACTGTCCGCTGACCCGCAAGGAGACTGTCATGCCCACCCACTACGACGCCATCATCATCGGCA
>SXGR01406841.1_pt1 | contig 11349 bp, 8 predicted proteins | sample 3174711 | NCBI WGS metagenome assembly SXGR01 (sample SAMN11356860, study PRJNA531348) | freshwater metagenome | isolation source: freshwater sample F1-60 | place: China: Fuxian Lake, Yuxi | collected 2017-12-25
CCGGCGCCAATGATTACTGCATCAAAGTGCTCGGCGGTATGGGGTAGCGTTGGCGATGACTCGGTTGGGTCGGCTGACATGAATCGCGTGGCTCCGGGGTGGTGGGCAGAGTATCGAGCGCGGGCTCTAGTATGAACCTTGGTAGCGTCGCTGATGGATTGCCCTGTGGAACTGATCGATCATGGTCAGAAAGTCGAACACCGGTAGTCCGAGTGCCTGGGTTCCATTGCATGCGGTGCCGCTTGCCTGGCCTTGACAGAGCGGGCTAAACTGATTTTGTAGGCGGCCCGTTCGGGCAGCGTCCAATATCATGCTGGGGAGGGCATTTCAATGAGACCATCAATCTTGGCAGCTAGCGCGCTACGTGGGCTAGCAACGGGTCTGCTGGCCGCGCTGGTGATGATGTCGGCGCCGCCGCTTGCGCAGGCCCAGTCGTTGGGTACCGTCACCATCGCCACCCACCTTGATGTCGACACGCTCGACCCCACTCAGAATATCAACACGCACCAGCGTTGGGTGTATCGGCACATCTTTGATCCGTTGATCACCCTCAGTGCCGACGGCAAAGTCATGCCGGCCGCAGCCGAGCGTTGGCAGCAAATCGATCCACTCACCTGGCGCTTTTATTTGCGTAAGGGCGTCAAGTTTCATAACGGCGAGCCGCTCACGGCCGCGGCGGTCAAACTCACCGTTGAGCTAATGCAAAAAACCACCTCGCAGGCGCGCAGTTACTACTCCAGGTTTAAGGAGGTAAAGGTGATCGACGATTTCACCGTCGATCTGATCACCGAGAAGCCCTTTGCCAACACGCTCATCCTGGTAGCCGATTATCTGCTGCCGGTACCGCCCAAATATTTTGCCGAGGTGGGTGCCGATGGAATGGCGCGCCGGCCCATCGGTACGGGAGCCTACAAGTTCGTCAGTTGGCGCCGGGGTGACCGCGTCACGCTCGAGGCCAATCGCGACTGGTGGAACGGCAAGCCTAAGGCTGACCGGGTAGTTTTCTGGCCCATCCCCGAACCAGGAACCCGGGTGGCGGCGCTGCTCAATGGGGAAGCGCAACTCATCTCCAACGTGCCGCAGATCCAGGTCGATCGCGTCAAGGGCTCGAGCGCTGCGCGTATTGAGGCCGCCGAAGCCGGCGCCCTGCCCATCTGGGCTGGGTTCGTGGTGGACCGCGAGGGCCTACGGGACAAACGCGTTCGCCAAGCCATCAATTATGCGGTCAACAAGCAGGCAATCGTCGACCGGTTATTGCAGGGCTACGGGCGAGCCATGGGTCAACCCTGTTCGGCACAGACCTCCTGCTTTGACAGCACCCTGGCTCCCTATCCCTACGACCCGGAAAAAGCGCGCGCGCTGCTGAAGGAGGCGGGAGTCTCCAACTTGACGCTCAAGCTGCACTTTCCTACGGGCGTGGTGCCCAACGGCCCTGAGTTGTCGCAGGCCATCGCTGCCGATCTAGCCAAGGTGGGCATCAAGACCGAGTTGTTGCAGGATGAGTGGAAGGTGTTTGCGGGCAAGCTGTTTGACTTCAAAAAGAACCAGGCTGATCTGGGCGATGTGTTCCTGATGTACTACAAGGCTGGGCCCACCATCGAGTTGGTGTTATCCACCGTGCTAGTGACGGGGCGCAACTGGAACTGGACCCACTACAGCAACCCCAAGGTGGACAGCGCCTGGGACCAGGCCGAGTCCACGGTCGATGTCGCCAAGCGTACTGCGCTCTTCAAAGAAATGGCCGCGATCGTGCGCGACGAGGCGCCTTGGCTGTTTTTGTATGAGCCCCTGCCACTCTATGGGGTCAGCAATAAGATCAACTGGAAAGTGCGCTCGGACGAGTTCATCTACGTCGAGGACATGACGGCGCGTTGAGGGCTGCTGGTCGGTTTGCGCTGAGCTCCGGCGCATGATGCTGCGCGCGATTGTTCGCCGCTTGCTCAGCTCCATGCTGGTGGTGGCGGGCGTGGTGGTAGTAGTGTTCGTGCTGGCCCGCGTGGTCGGCGATCCCGTCGCGCTCATGATCCAGCCCGGGCTGGGTGACGACGAAATCGCGGAACTACGTCGCTCGCTCGGTACCGACAAACCTGTCTGGCAGCAGTTCCTCGTCTTTGTCTCCAATGTGGCGCGCGGTGATTTCGGCGTGTCGCCCTGGCAGGGCGAGCCAGCGCTTGATCTAGTGCTAGAGCGCATCCCGGCCACCCTGCTGCTGACTCTGGCCGCCCTGACCCTCGCTTTGGTTATCGCACTGGTTGCCGGGGCGCTATCGGCCCTGCATCGGGGCAGTGCGATCGACCGCGGGGCCATGTCGCTGGTTCTGCTGGGGCAGTCGGTGCCCAACTTCTGGCTCGGTTTGATGCTGATCCTGCTCTTTTCCACCACGCTGCGCTGGCTGCCTTCGGCCGGCTATGGCACAGCAGCCCACTTCGTCTTGCCCACGCTGACCCTGGCCTTTTTTTTCATGGCCCGGCTCACGCGTCTGGTGCGCTCCGAACTGCTCGAGGTCATGTCCCAGGACTATATCCGTACGGCGCGCAGCAAGGGACTGACCGAATGGCTCATCTTCCGGCGCCATGCCCTGCGCAATATCGCGGTGCCCCTGGTCACGGTGCTGGCGGTTGATTTCGGCGCTCTTGTAGGCGGGGCGGTGGTGACCGAGACGGTTTTTGCCTGGCCCGGTGTGGGGCGGCTCATGATCCAGGCGATCGGTCAGCGCGACTTTCCCATCATTCAGGCCGGCGCATTCGTGCTGGCGCTCGGAGTGGTGTTGGCCAACCTTCTCGCCGACCTCGCCTATGCCTGGCTCGATCCAAAGGTGCGCTTTGGCTGATCGTTCCGAGCGCGCCGCACCAGGCCTTGCCACACCTGCCCCTCAGGTTGCATGGCTGCCCGTGCTCGCCTGGGCGCTGGTCAGTCTGGTGGTGCTGGCTGCGCTTGCGGCCGACTGGATCAGCCCCTACGAGCCGCTTAAGGGCGATATTGTCAACAACCTGCGCCCGCCGGGTTTCTCTGCCCGTGACGGCTTTCCCCATCTGCTGGGCACCGACATGCTGGGCCGGGATGTGCTGAGCGGGGTCCTGCACGGCGCGAGGGTGTCACTGCTGGTGGGTGTCGCTTCGGTGATCGGTGCTGGGCTCGTCGGCACGGCACTGGGTATTCTGGCAGGCTATTTTCGAGGCTGGCTCGACGAGGTGCTAATGCGCATCGTTGACGTGCAGCTCGCGTTCCCATTCATCCTGCTGGCCATCGTCATCATGTACGTGCTGGGTCGGGGGCTCTTCAACGTCATTGCCGTGCTCATCATCGCCAGTTGGCCGCTCTCTGCGCGCGTGGCAAGGGCGCAGGCGCTGCGCCTGCGCGAGAGCGAGTTTGTCCTGGCGGCGCGTTCGCTGGGAGCAAGCTGGCCGCGGATTGTGCTGCGGCACATCCTACCCAATGCGCTTACGCCGCTGCTGGTGGTGGCCACCTTTGCCATTCCCCAGATGATCATCTTCGAGGCCGCGCTCAGCTTTCTGGGAGTGGGCATGCCGATCGAGGTCGTGTCCTGGGGCTCGATGCTGGCATCAGGCCGCTCGGCGCTCGAGCAGGCCTGGTGGATCGCAAGCTTTCCTGGCATTGCCATCATGATCACCGTGCTGTCGGTCAACATTCTGGGCGATTGGTTGCGTGACCGGCTCGACCCTAGCCTACGCGTCAATTGACGGCAGCTACCGAGCGCGCTCGAAGGAGATACCCTTGTTTGCTGAACCGATGACCCTTGCGAGGGCCGACGCCAGCGCCCTGGCCCCCTCGGCGGATGCAACCCATCCCGATCCGGTCACCATCGAAATTGTGAAGGGCGCCCTGCGGGCGACGCAGTCCGAGATGGAGACCGTGCTTGAGCGTACCGCCATGTCACCGATCATTCGCGAGAAGCAGGATTACTTCTGTGGGCTGTTCGACCGGCAGGCGCGACTGCTCATCGGCACCAAGATTCCGGTGCTGGGTAACATCATCGGGCCGGTGCTTAAGGCCTATGCGCCCGAGACCATGAGACCGGGCGACCTGTACTGGTACAACGACTGCTACGGCTCCGAGGGAGGCGTGTCGCACTCGCCCGATCAGGTGTTCGTGGCCCCCGTGTTCAGTGGTGGCCGCATCGTCGCCTATGCGCACTCGTGGGCGCACTTTCTCGATATCGGCGGCATGCGGCCGGGATCCACCACGCCCGACGCTACCGACATCTTCCAGGAGGGCATTATCGTGCCGCCGGTCAAGCTCTATGACCAGGGGCGGCTCAACGAAGAACTCTTCAAGACCTTCATTCGCAATACCCGCTTCCCCGATATGGCCCGAGGCGACATGCGCGCCATGATGGCGGCTGTGCGCCTGGCGGAAAAGCGCCTACTCGAGTTGTTCGGTCGGTACTCGGCCGAGATGCTCGACGCCAGTTTCGATGCACTGATCAACCAGAGCGAGCGTGCGGTCCGGCAGGGCTTTCGGGAGCGCTTCGGTGCAGGAAGCTGGCAGTTTGCCGACCGGCTTGACAGTGACGGCCAGGGCAGTGACCCGGTCACGGTCCGCATGACGCTGCGTGCCGACGCATCCGGCGTCGCGCTGGACACCACCGCGAGCGACGATCAGGTCAAGGGCGCGGTCAACTTTCTCATGCACCCCTCGGTGCCTAAAATGATCTTCGGCATCTACTTTCTTGCAGCCGACCAGGGATTGCTGCTCAACGAGGGCGTGCTGCGACTGATCGACGAAGTAGAGCTGCGCGAAGGCAGCGTGCTGTGGCCGCGCTTTCCCGGTGCGCTGGGCCAGCGCACCAACACCCTGGCCAAGGTGCAGAGTTGTTGCCTGGGGCTGTTGGACATCGCCGATCCAACGCGAGGCCATGCCGGTTCCTCCATTTATTCCTTCAACCAGTTGCGTGGTATCGACTCACGCAGCGGCAAGCCCTTTCTCAAGAGCATGGGCCTGGGGGTCGGGCACGGCGCGCGTGCCGAGGCCGACGGCATCGACGCCGTGTATTTCATCGCTCAGAAAAACTACCCGATCGAGTTCACCGAGCAGAACTTTCCGCTGCGCGTGCGGGCCTACTGCATCAATAGCGATTCCGCCGGGCCTGGCCGCTGGCGCGGTGGCGCGGGGGTGATCCGCGAGGTGGAGGTACTCACCGAGCGCGCCATGCTGGGCGTGCGCATGGATAACGTCGCCAATCCGCCCTGGGGCGTGGCGGGTGGTATGTCAGGCCGTTCAGGGCGCATCGTACTTAACCCTGGCACCGACCGCGAGCGGGTGTTGCGCAGCATGGAGGACGGCATCATGGTCAGCAGGGGCGATATCATCCGCTTCGAGTGCGTGGGCGGTGGCGGCTATGGTCATCCGTTCGATCGCGAACCCCAGCGCGTACTTAATGATGTGCTGGGCGGCTTCGTGAGCCTTAACAGCGCACAGGCCGATTACGGCGTGGTACTGAGCAGTGACGGCGAGCAGATCGACGAGGTGGCCACGCAGGCGCACCGTGCTACACACCGCTGGGATACCAAACTTTTTCACCGCCAAGGCTATCTCGACGCCGATGAGTGGTACCAGCAGTGCGCCCACCCCTGACCCCGGAGCTCTCATGCCCAAAGTACGCGTCTCCGATATCGACATGCACTATGACGAGGTGGGCAGCGGGCCGCCGCTGCTCATTTCCTCCGGTTGGGCGCGCGCCGAGCGCGTCTTTATCCAGCACCGCGACCTGCTGGCGCAGAACTTTCGCTGCATCCGCCACGATCACCGTGGGATCGGTGCGTCCGATGCACCTGACACGCCCTACAGCATTGAAATGCTCGCTGACGATCTGGCTGGTCTGCTCGATGCGCTCGACATCTCGCGTTGTCGGGTGCTGGGCGGCGGCGGCATGGGGGCGCTGGTAGGCATGGAAATGGCCATCCGTCATCCCGAGAAGGTATCGGCCCTCATGCTGGGCTCGCCCTGTCTCAAGGTGGACAATTTCCTGCGCGAAATCATGAGCATGTGGAAGGACCTCCGGCGTCTTGACCCGGTGCTGTGGGCCCGCGAAGTGACCCTCTGGTGCTATATGCCCGAGACCTTCAATCATCGGCCTGAGATCACAATCGGAGCGGCCAAGGCGCGAGGGGGTGAGCAGACCTTTCCCGAGCCCTGGGCCTTCGATCGTCTGGTGGACGCCTACTGCGCGTACGATGCCACCACGCGTGCGGGGCAGATCAAGTGCCCCACGTTGATTGCCAACGCCAGCGCCTTCGATCTGATCACAGGGCCGCGCTTCGCGCACCAGGTACATCAGGCAATTCCCGGATCGAGCCTGCATATTTTCGAGAACACCTCGCATAACTTTTGGGTCGAAAGCTTCGTTGACTGGTGGACGCTGACCCACGATTTCTTCAAGGCTCATGGCGATGACTGATACCTCCTTGCTGCGTTCGCGATTTCTGATCGACAAGACCGAGATCGCGAGCCGTCGTGGCATCGTAGTTGCCCAGCACCCGCTGGCGGCCGAGGCAGGGGCGCGCATCCTGGCTGCGGGCGGCAATGCCATCGATGCAGCCGTCGCGGCGGCGGCGGCGATCACGGTGGTCGAGCCTTCCATGAGCAGCCTCGCCGGCGGCGGCGCGATGATGATCCACCTCGCCCGCGGCAAGAAGAACATAGCGATCGAATACCTGCCCAGAGTGCCCGCTGCCGCACGGCCCGACATGTATCGCGTGCGGGCCGATCAGGTCGCAGGTGGCATGTTCGGCTGGCCGTTGATCGAGGGCGACTCGAATATCGTCAGCGCTCTGTCGGTGGGGGTGCCGGGCTCCATGTCCGGCCTGAGCCTCGCGCTTGAAAAACACGGTACCCTGCCGATGTCGCGGTTGTTCGAGCCCGCCATCGAACTGGCCGAGGAAGGGTTCACCGCCGACTGGTACCTGTCCACGATGATCGCCGGGGCTGCGCGTCTGATGCAGCGCTTTCCCGAAACCCGGGACATCTTTCTGCCGGGTGGGCTGCCACCCGCGCCACCGCTGCGGGCCTATCTGGGCTCCGAGCGCTTTCGCCAACCGCAGCTTGCGGCTACCTTGCGCCGGCTTGGGGCGGGTGGCATCGAGGAATTCAGCCGGGGCGAGGTGGGCCGGGCGCTGGTCCGCACCATGAAACGACAGGGTGGCCTCATCACGGCCGATGATCTGGCCGGCTACCGCGCGCAGTATCACGAGTCGCTCACTGAAACGCGTTACCGCGGGGTTAACCTGCATACGATGCCCGGCGCCAACGGTGCGACCACCGCGTTCGAAACCCTCAACATTCTCGAGCAGTTTGACCTGTCGGCCCTTGACTTCTTGGGCACCGATCACCTGCACCTTATGGCCTGTGCACAGCGGGCAGCCTTTCTCGACCGCTTCGTTCATATGGCTGATCCCTCCCGAGTTGCGGTTCCGCTGCAGGGCTTGCTGTCGAAAGATTTCGCGCTCGAGCGTGCAAGAGCCATCGCCTTCGATCGCGCGGGGCCCGAGCGGGCGGGCGATCCCTGGTCCTTCGATCGCGCGCAGGCTGCGGCCGACACCCTCGCGCGCGGTGCGCTGCGCGACGCCGGGTGCACAACGCATCTATGCGTGGCCGATGCCGAGGGCAATCTGGTGAGCCTCACCAACACGTTGGGCGACCTGTGGGGGTCTTACGTAGTCGCCGAGGGCACTGGCATGCTGCTCAACGACGGTATGATCTGGTTCAATCCGGTACCGGGGCACATCAATTCGATCGAGCCAGGCAAGATGCCCCTGTCTAATGTCACCACGGTCCTAGGCACGCGCGGCGATCAGGCGGCCTTTGCCATCGGCGCACCGGGTGGGCGCAAGGTGATCACCTCGGTGCTGCAGTCTATCGTCAATCATGTCGACTATAAGCGCAGCCTGCAGCAGGCCATCAGTGCACCCCGTCTGCACTGCGAGGGCAACAAGCTTCAGATCGACTCGCGGGTGACCGAGGAGGTGCTCACGCAACTGGCGCGACGCGGTCACACCGTCGAAGTCTTGGAAGAGTCGTTCGTCACAGCCAATTTCGCCCGACCCGTGGGCATTTCGGTGGATGCGGTAACCGGCGTGCTGCGAAGCGGCGTTGACGCGCTGCGCATGGCCAGCGCTATTGGCCTCGCGAGCTGACCATGCATGGCGTAATCAGTGCGCCGCAGCCGCTTGCCGTCGAGGCAGGTGCCGACGTGCTGCGCCGCGGCGGCAACGCGGTCGACGCGGCCCTGGCCTGTGCCTTCGTGCAGGGCGTCGTCGATCCCCAGATGTGCGGGCTCGGGGGCGGCGGCGTCATGCTCGTGCACCAGGCCGGGCGCCGCGAAACGGTCGAGCTGTCCTTTTATGCCCCCGCGCCGCTGACCGCCACCTCGGACATGTTTCAGCGGCTGATCGTCGAGCGGGTGCGCTGGGGCGGTTGGCGACTTAAGAACCGCGAAAACGAGGTCGGTTATCAGTCGATTTGTACCCCGACGTTCGTCAAGGCGGCCGACTTTGCCGCCAGGCGTTTCGGGTTGACCCCCTGGTCGCAACTACTGGGGCCAGCCATCGAAATCGCCCAGGCTGGCGCGCCGGTCTATCACCATGTACATGACCGCTGGATGCGCCCCACCGCGGGCTTTGCCGACAGCCTTGAGCGGCATACCGTGACGCCCGCTGCGGCCGCGCTGTATACGGTCGACGGTCGTATGCGCGGGCCAGGCGAGCGCATGCCCACCGATTCGCTGGCCGCAACGCTACGCCGACTGGCCCAGCATGGCGCAGCAGACTTCTACGAGGGCGGCATCGCGCGTCAGATGCTCGATGACATGCGGCGGCACGGTGGGCTTCTAAGCGAGCGCGACCTGCGCGATTGTCAGGTCAACGTGCGAGCGCCACTATGGGGACGCTACCGGGGGCGGCACATCGCCAGCCCGGCCCCGCCCGGTGGGGGACTGGCGCTTTTGCTCACGCTGGGGCTGCTCGAGCGCTTGATCGATGCCTCAACGGCCCACAACGGTCTGGAGCATACGCATCGGCTGGCCGAGTCGCTCAAACTCGGGCTCGCCCTCTGGAAAGCCCGAAGCGGCGATCCACGCTTCGTCGCCGAAGACCCGTCGGCCCTTCTCGAGTCAGCCCACCTCGATGAGTTGCGTACGCTGATGTCGGATGCCCGCGTGCTGAATCTCGCCGAAGTGGGGGCTCGGCTCGTGCCCGACTCGCGCGACACCACGCACGTAAGCGTGATCGACGGGGAGGGTAACGCCGTGTCCATGACGCACACCCTGGGACTGGCCTCTGGGGTAGTGACTGATGGTCTTGGCTTCATGTACAACAACGCGATGATGTTGTTCGACCCCAATCCGGGACAACCCAATTCCATCGCGCCTGGACGCATTCGCCAGCATGCCACTGCCGCCTCGATCGTGTTTCAGGACGAGTCGCCACTGATTGCGGTGGGTGCGCCGGGTGGCCACGGCATCATCTCCGGGGTGGCCCAGACGATCAGCAACCTTCTTGACTTTGGCATGTCGCCAGTCGAGGCCGTGTCAGCGCCGCGCATCCACTGCGAGGGGGACACGCTCGAGGTCGAGGCGCGCTTCGAGCAGTCGGTGCTCGCAGGGCTCGAAGCGCGCGGTCATCCCGTGCGGCGCTCCTACTACAGCTACGACTACACCTCGGGGCGTCCGCATGTGGCAAGGCGGTGGCCCGATGGTGCGCGTCTGGATGGCGGGGCCGACCCGCGTGGCGGGGGCATGGCGTTGAGCGTGTAGCGCGCCGATCCCTAGCGCTTGCGTCGCAGCGCCTCGCTTGGCAGGCGGGAGGCGCATCGGGGGGCGGCTCATTAGACGGATGTGGCTTGGGCGTGCCAAGGCAGACAGATCTGGGTGACTCAGGAACCTTATCCAAGGACCGGTTCGAGCGGGACATGACAGGCTACCTGGTGGCCCTTGCCCCGCTCAAGGAGCGGCGGGCGCTCGGTGAGACATCGAGCCTGAGCGCGCGGGCAGCGCCCGTGAAACGGACAGCCAGCGGGCGGGTTCGTCGCGCTAGGCACTTCGCCCTGAAGCGTGACGCGTTTACGTCTGGCCTCAGCCTCTGGGTCGGGTAGGGGCGAGGCGTCGAGCAGCGCTCGCGTGTAGGGGTGCCCGGGCATACGGTAGAGCGTGTCGCAGTCAGCTACCTCAACCACACGCCCGAAGTACATGACGACCACCCGGTCGGCGATGTGCCGCACCACGGCGAGGTCATGGGCGATGAAGAGGTAGGCCAGACGGTGCTGCGTTTGCAGATCGCTGAGGAGCCGAAGGATTTGCGCCTGAATGGAAACATCGAGTGCTGAGACGGGCTCGTCGGCCACCACCAACTCGGGCTTAAGCGCCAGTGCGCGCGCACTGCTGATGCGCTGGCGCGGGCCTCCCGAGAACTGCCTCGGATATCGATCAGCTGCGCTGGCAGGCAGTTGAACGGCATCGAGCAGGCGGCTAACTTCGGCATCGATATTTACGCGCGCATAGCTGCTGCGATGGATCTCGAAGGGCTCAGCTAGGATGGTACGTACCGTCATGCGTGGATTCAGAGAGCCGAAGGGGTCCTGAAAGATCATCTGCATGCGGCGTCGATAAGGGTGCAGGCGTCGCTCTCTCAGCCCAACCAGTTCTTCGCCGTCGAAACGCACGCTGCCCTGATCGGGCGGATCGAGTTGCAACAGGGCGCGCCCCAGCGTGCTCTTGCCCGAGCCGCTCTCGCCCACCACAGCCAGCGTTTCGCCGCGTCCGATCGTCAGGCTCACCTCATCGAGCGCGCGTACCGAGCCTGCGCGGCCCCAGGGGCTTCTGCGGGCCAAGAACTGCTTGACGAGTCGGTCGGCGACGATCAGCGGTGCGGCAGACGCCATGTCCGAGCGCGGATCGGTGCCGGTTTCCGCGGCTAAGTCGGTCATGTGGCTTCCTGCGCACGCCAGCAGGCCGCCTGGTGACCGGGCGCGATCTCGACCCAGGTCTGGACTGCGCTGCAGCGCGCGTTGGCGAGCGGGCAGCGCGTGCGAAATGCGCAGCCCGCGTCGCGCTGGTCGAGGGCGGGCGGCAGCCCCTCGATAGCCAGCAGTTCGCGTTGACGAGGGGTATCTAGCCGGGGGATGGATGCGAGTAGGCCTCGGGTGTAGGGGTGGCTCGGGCGGGCAAACAGTTGCCGCGCGTCGGCCTGCTCGACCAACCGACCGCTATACATGACGTTGACGCGCTGCGCATAACGGGCGACGAGCCCGAGGTCGTGCGTGATGAGCAGTACGGCCGTGCCTGTCTGCGCCGTGAGGGCCTGGATTAGATCAAGAATCTGCGCCTGCGTGGTCACG
>SXGR01167445.1_pt1 | contig 11348 bp, 11 predicted proteins | sample 3174711 | NCBI WGS metagenome assembly SXGR01 (sample SAMN11356860, study PRJNA531348) | freshwater metagenome | isolation source: freshwater sample F1-60 | place: China: Fuxian Lake, Yuxi | collected 2017-12-25
GAAATTCCAGCGAAGTGAAAGCGCTTCGCGCCGGCTGCGTCCGCTACCGCGAGCGCGTCCTTCGCCAGACGCTCCATGCTGTACTCGGACTGCGGCGCGTCGGAGGCGCCATGGCCGCGCATGTCATAGCGGATGACGCGAAAGCGCCGCGCCAGCGCCGGGACCACCGGGTCCCAGAGCGCGTGGTCGCAACCGATGGCGTTGGCGAGTAACAGCGCGGGGCGGTCGTCGCGCCCGTCGCAGCGCCAGAACAGTCGAGCGCCGTCAGCTTGTGCGAATGGCATGGGTGAACCTCAGGAGTGGATCAGGTGGATTGCGCTTGCCACCGCGCAAGCGCGCGGTCGATCATGGCCTGCGCTGAGCCATAACCGGATATCGGATCAAACAACCCGGCGCGCTCGGCCGCGGGGATGATCTTCGCGGCCTCGAGGTCGCGATCCAGCGCTTCGCGCAGCGAGATGCCTTGCCGCACCACCTGCGCGCAGAGCTTTTCGGCGAGGGCGTGCGAGGCAGCCTTGCCCAGCGACGCGGACAGGCGGATGGACACCGCTTCCGAGTACACCAGGCCCCGGCTGCGGTCGATGTTGGCCTGCATCGCGGCCGGGTCCACGCGCAGGCCTTCCAGCACCTCGGCCATTGCCGCGAGCCCGCTGGCGGTCGAGCAGAAGAGGTCGCGCAACGTATACCACTGGCTTTGCCAATGGCCCAGGCCGCGCTCGTGTTCGGGGGCAAGCTGCGCGATGAGGGTCGCCGCGAGTCCGGGAACGCGCTGCGCCGCTTCCAGCGCAGCGAGGCATCCGACCGGGTTGCGCTTGTGCGGCATCGCCGAGGAGCCGCCCTTGCCCTCGGCTTCGGGCTCGAAGGCCTCGCCAACCTCCGGCTGCATGAGGAGCGACACGTCGCGAGCGATCTTGCCCGCAGCGCCGGCGAGGAGCGCGGTTTCGGAACCAAGCCGGGCGAAGCCGTCGCGCGCGCTGTGCCAGGTAATAGCAGGTGCTTGCAAGCCAAGTGCTGTGGCCAGGGAGGTCGCGAGGGCGTCGCCCCTCGTACCGTAGGCCGCGAGGGTGCCGCCCGCGCCGCCGAACTGCAGTACCTGCGATTCGCGTGCCGCGCGAATGAAGGCGGCGTGGCAATTGCCGACGAGGGAGAGCCACACCGCGGCCTTCCAGCCGAAGGGAACCGGCACCGCGGGCTGCAGCAGCGTGCGAGCGACCGTCGGCGTGGCGCGGTGCGCGCTTGCGAGCGCCGCCGCAGCATCACCGACGTGTTTTGAGAGTGTAACGATGCGTGCTGCCGCATCACCGAGGCACAGCACGACCGCGGTGTCGATGACATCCTGACTGGTGGCGCCGAAATGCACCCAGCGTGCCGCCTCCGGCGAAACCGCCGCCACTTGCCCGGTCAGGCTCTTGACGAACGAAATGGTCAGCGTGCCGGCGCGGCGGGCGTCGCGCGCGAGGGCAACGGCATCGAACTTCGCGCCGGCGCAGACCTGGGCGATGATCTTCGCATCCGCTGCGGAAACGATGCCGGCGGCGGCGGAGGCCCCGGCCAGCGCGCCTTCGAAGCGCGCCATGGCGGCGAGCAGCCGCGCATCGCTGAACAACTCCGCGCAGGCTTCGTCCTGGAATGCGTTCTGGAGCATGGAATCCTCTAGACCATCGATAGGCCGACGCAATTCTCGGTCATGGACGCGGAAGCGGCGCGCGCTCCGGCCCAGATGATGCCGACCTGGGTCCTCATCGGGATTTCATTGGACTATCGACCGCCCCAGACTTCCTCGGCGGTCTCGATCACCAGGCGCAGTTTGGCGCGCTGGGCCTCGACGGCGATCTTGTTGCCGTGCACCGTGCTGGAGAAGCCGCACTGCGGGCTGATCGCCAGCTGATCCAGAGGGGCGTACTTTGCCGCTTCGTCGATGCGGCGCTTGAGGTCGTCCTTCTTCTCCAGCTCGCCCAGCTTGGTGGTCACCAGCCCGAGCACCACGATCTTGCCCTTGGGCAGGAACCGGAGTGGCTTGAAGTCCCCCGAACGCGCGTCGTCGTACTCCAAGAAGTAGGCGTCCACGTTCATCTCCGAGAGCAGTGCCTCGGCCACCGGCTCGTAGCCGCCCTGCGCTGCCCACGTGCTCTGGAAATTGCCGCGGCACAGGTGGACAGCGAGGGTCATGCCGGCGGGCTTCTTCGCCGCGACGCGGTTGACAAACTTGGCGTAGCGATACGGCAGCTCGTTCGGATCGTCGCCGCGGGCCTGCGCCGCTGCGCGCATCTTGTCGTCGCACAGGTAGGCGAGATTGGTGTCGTCCATCTGCACGTAGTTGCAGCCCGCCTTGGAAAGCGAGGCCAGCTCCTTGCCGTAAGCTTGCGCGACGTCTTCGTAGAAATCGGGCTCCAGTTCCGGGTAGGCCTTCCGGTCGATGCCGGCGCGGCCGCCGCGGAAATGCAGCATGGTGGGCGACGGAATGGTGACCTTGGGCGTCCTCGTGGTGCGGGACTTCAGGTACTGGAAGTCGGCCAGTTGAATGTCCTTCGCGTGGCGCACCTTGTCGATGACCTTGATGAGAGGCGGCGCCAGTTCCAGGCTGCCATCGGGGCGCTTGATCATCACCGGCAAGTCGGTCTTGACCCCGCCTACCTGTTCCAGGAAGTCGATGTGGAAATAGGTGCGGCGGAACTCTCCGTCGGTGATGGCCTGCAGGCCGACGTCCTCCTGGAACTTCACGATCTCGGCGATGGCTCGGTCCTCGACCTTGCGCAGGTCGGCGGCGGACATCTCGCCCTTCGCCTTCCTGTCTCGCGCCTCGAGCAGGTACTTGGGGCGCAGGAAGCTGCCGACATGGTCGGCACGGGAGGGAAGCATGGCGGGTGTGGACATCGGATGCTCCACTTCGTCGGGGACTGCGGATTCTAGACGGCCTTGGCCGTGGGGATGGGTGCCATGTCATCCGCCTTCGCCTGCGCGGCATCCCGTGCGCGCAGGTACACACCCTGCCCGAGCAACGCTGACTGCAATTCCGCGATATCCACCGTGCGGGGCGCGATATCGCGATTGGCGGCAATCGCTGCAGCGGCGCCGGCCGCCTGCCCGGTGATCCAGCATTGCGGTATCTCGCGCATGAAGCCGTGGCTATTGGGATCGCAGGAAACGTGGCGGCCGCAGGCGATGAGGCCTTCGAGCTTCTCTGGCACCAGGCAGCCATAGGGGATGGAAATGTTGGGGAACTTGGGCGACACGCTGGGCGTGACGCCGATTTCGTCGTCGAACACCTGCGCCGTGGGCCAGTGCACGCGCAGCATCTTCTTCATGCCTACGAGCCGGCGCGAGTGGCGCACGCCCAGTTGCGGCGCAGAGAGCATCAGGTATGCGTTTTCGAAACCCGGCGCGTGGGCCCGGTAGAAATCCAGGTGCGTGCCCATGAGGCGATGGGAGCGCACTTCCACCTCGGTCTGGTCGTCCACGTCCAGCGCCGAGAAGCCCGACTGCCGTGGTCCCATGTAAAGGGAGACATCGTTGCGCCAGGACACGAAGGGACGCTCGAAGGCGCCCAGTTCTTCGCGGCCGCGCGCCATGAACTGGGCGAACTGTTCCGGCTGGCTGCTGCGGAACGCGATCCAGCGCTTCATGTCCACGCCGCCGAACAGCCACGCCGTATTCATGCTGTGGTGGATGTCGTGCGACTCAATGTCGGACTCGAAGGCGGCTCCGCCACGCGCGAATAAGTCACCGTCGCCGGTGGCATCCACCACCACTTTCGCGCGAATGGCCTGGCGGCCGCCCTTGCCTTCGAATAGGGCGCCGCGCACCACGCCCTCCTCCATCAGCGGCAGCGCCGCCCAGGCGTGGAACGCGAGGCGTGCGCCCTGCTCCAGCACGATTTCCTGTGAGAGCAGTTTTAGGCGCTCCGGGTCGATGGTGGGCGACCAGGTGACGATGCCGTGGAAGGCGGCGGTGCGTTGCGCCCAGTGCGAAGCGCGGGCTGCGTCGCGCGAACCCCACTCTTCGGCGCCGGGACCGGCAATGGCGTCAGGCGGCAGGCGCCCAAGCAGCTCTTCTGCAAAGCCGCGGATCACTCGCCGCCCTTCCCAATCGGTCATGCGGTCGATCCAGATCACCAGGCCCCCGGTCGACAAGCCGCCCAGGTGGTTGTAGCGCTCGAGCAGAATCACATCGGCGCCCAGGCGTGCGGCGGCGACAGCCGCAGCGGTGCCGGACGGGCCGCCACCCACCACCAGCACGTCGCATTCGCGGTAGACCGGGATGTCGCGCCCGGACTCATGCACCGTGCCGAGGCTGGGCCGGCCGCGCTCGCCGCGCTCGAATTCGTGCATGTCCGAGACGAGGATGCGGTCGTCGGAGCGCTTGACCGGCTTGATCGTACTCATGCGCCGGGTTCCGGTCATCGCCTCAGCAGTCGAAGAAAACCGTTTCGGCCTTGCCTTGCAGAATGACATTCCATTCCTGCACCCCGGGCTTCACGGCCCTGGCAATCAGTGTGGCTCGACGATCGGCGGGAACGAGCGCCAGTACCGGGTCCTTCGCGTTCGAGGTCTCGCCCGGGAAGTAGATCCGGCTCACGAGCTGCTTGAGTTGCCCGCGCATGAAGACGTTAACCGCGATGTGGGGCGCTTGCAGCTTGCCGCCCGGCCCGGGCACCGGCCCCGGCTTGATGGTGCGGAAGCGGAACGCGCCGTTCCTGTTCGTCGCCGAGCGGCCGAAGCCACGAAAGCCATCGGCCAGGGGCTTGGACTGGCGATCGCGCGGATGGGCGTACTTGCCGGCAGCGTTCGCTTGCCAGATCTCGACCAGCGCATCGTTCACCGGCTGGCCGTCGCCGTCGAGCACCCGGCCCTGGATCAGCACGCGCTCGCCCGGTATGCCCTTGGGCGCAAGGTTCTCCGTGATCAGCCAGGTGAGGCCGATGTGCAGGTACGGGCCGACCGTCTGCGAAGGGGTGGCATGCAGGCTCATCGCTTGGTCTGCATCGGCGTTTCCTGCGCCCCGCGCAGGATGATATCGAAGCGGTACCCGAGCGCAATCTGAGGGATCGTGGTCTCCCAGTCCAGCGTCGAAATCAGGCGCTGGCGCGCGCTTTCGTCGGGGACGCAGTTGTACATCGGGTCGAAAGCAAGCAGTGGGTCGCCGGGGAAGTACATCTGCGTCACCAAGCGCGTGGCGAAGGCCGCACCGAACAACGAGAAGTGGATGTGCGCCGGGCGCCACGCGTTGGAGTGATTTCCCCAGGGATATTCGCCGGGCCGGATGGTGACGAAGCGGTAGCGGCCCTCGGCGTCGGTCAGGCAGCGGCCGGCACCGGTGAAATTCGGGTCCATGGGCGCATCGTGCTGGTCCACCTTGTGCGGATAGCGGCCCGCGGAATTGGCCTGCCAGATCTCCACCAGTGTGTGCGGCACTGGACGGGCGTTCTCGTCCAGCACGCGGCCGCTCACGATGATGCGCTCCCCAATCGGCGGGCCCTTGTGCTGGCCGGTGAGGTCATGGTCCTCGGAGCGGACCTCGTCGTGCCCGAACACCGGGCCGGTGAATTCGGACAGCGTGTGCGGCAGGATCACCAGCGGCCGCGTCGGTGCGCGCTTCACCGTCGAGGCGTACATCGGGAACAGGTACTCCGGCTGCGTGCCGGGGAGGGGCCGGCGATAGCCGGTCACTTGCATTTGGGGTCCAGGTTTCGCTCGCTTCATCGCGCTACTCCGCGTCGGGTTGTTTCGAGGGCTGCGCGCGGTCGAAGGCCTCCAGCTTCATGCATTCGGCAAACACGCGCATCACCGTCGGGTAGGCCGTAGTGTCGCACTGATAGCGATGCGCGTTGAAGACCTGCGGCACCAGGCAGCAGTCGACCATGGTCGGCGCAACGCCCTGCGAAAAAGTGCCGGTTCCGGCGCCGGGGTGCGCGAGTTCCGCCTCCAGCTTGGCCAGGCCATCGGCGATCCAGTGGCGGTACCACGCATGGATCTGGTCTTCGGACTGGCCGAGCGATCGTTTCAGGTGTTGCAATACCCGCAGGTTGTTCAGCGGATGGATTTCGCAGGCAACCAGCATCGACAGCGACCGCACCCGTGCCCGCGCGAAGGCCTCCTTGGGCAGGAGCGGCTTCTCCGGGCGCGTCTCATCGAGGTACTCCATGATGGCGAGCGATTGCGTCAGCAGGCGCCCGCCGTCCTCCAGCGCGGGCAGCAGCCCCTGAGGGTTCAGCGCGCCGTAAGCGGCCTCGCGGTGCTGGCCCTTGGCAAGGTGCACGAACGCGGGCTCGTAGGCGAGGCCCTTGAGTTTGAGCGCGATGCGCACGCGGAAAGCGGCCGAGCTGCGGAAGTACGTATAGAGCTTCATGTCCTTTTCTCCTGGAGCCCGAGCAGCTTGGCCGCGTTCTCCTTCATGATGAGCGGACGCACCTCGGGCTTGATGGGCAGCTTCTCGAACTCGGCGATCCAGCGATCAGGCAGGATGACCGGATTGGCGTACTTGATGCGCAGTCCGCCGCCGCCGCGCATGCCAGCGCCGATGCCGGTCTGGCCGGTGTGGAAGATCGCCGGCAGCTTTGCCTCCGCGATCACCTCGTACAGCGGGTAGGCCTGCGGGTCGTTCGGGAAGAAGCCCTGGATGATGGGGTGGAATTTGAACCCCTTCACGCCGTAGTCCTTGATGAGGCGCCTCGCCTCGCGAACGCCCATCTGCCCGCTCGCCTCGAGCGCCTCTTTCTCCGCCTCGTCGGGCAGCACCCGGGTCGAGGTTTCGGCGTGGGTGTGGATGTCGATAGCGACCAGGGCATCAACGTTCATCTTCTGGCCCATGTCCGGCCCCCTCCCTGTGCCCGCAGCAGCCTCGGCGAAGCGGGGTCAGCATGCAGTTCCTCGACCAGCTCGGCGCGGCGCTTGAGCGCGATGTCGGCGGGACCCCGCGCGACCTTGCGGGCGCGCATTCGCCGCCGCTTATAACGCTGGCGCAATCGTGACCCGGATCTCCGCCACGCCGTCGACCCCGGCGTGCATCTCGTCACCCGGCTTGACCGGTCCCACGCCCGCGGGCGTGCCCGAGTAGATGATGTCCCCGGGTTCCAGCGTGTAGTACTCGGAGAGGAAGGCGATTTGCTCAGGCACCGACCAGATCATGTCCGAGAGGTCGGCCTTCTGGCGCTCCTTGCCGTTCACCTTGAGCCAGATGGCGCCCTTGGCGGGATGGCCGATTTTCGCCGCGGAGTGCAGCGCGCTGCAGGGCGCGGCTTCGTCGAAGTCCTTGCCGAAGTCCCAGGGCCGGCCGTGGTCCTTGCCGTGCTGCTGCAGGTCGCGCCGCGTCATGTCGAAGCCCACGCCGTAGCCGAAGATATGGTCGTTGGCCTGTGCCGCCGGAATGCGCCGGCCGCCGCGCGCGATGGCGACCACCATCTCGGTCTCGTAGTGGCAGTTCGCGGTCTTCAGCGGGTAGTGGAACGTTCCGCCCGGGGGCACCAGCGCATGCGCCGACTTGATGAAGAAGAATGGGATCTCGCGTCCATCGCCGCCCATTTCCTTCTGGTGCTCGACGTAGTTACGCCCGACGCAGAAGATGCGGCGCACCGGGAACAGGTCGGCGGAACCCGCCACCGGCAGCGCCGGCGGGATCCATGCGGGAATGACGAAGGCCATGGTCAATCTTTCTCGGGGTTGTCGTCTTGTGGACCCCGCTATTTTAGCTTTTGCCGGCCAGTTCTCGCTGCAGCAGTTCGCGCAGTTTGTAGCGTTGCACTTTGCCGGTTGCGGTGCGCGGCAGTTCGGCGACGCTGCGGATCCACTTCGGCCGCTTGAAGCGCGGCAGGCTTGCTTCGCAAGCGCGGCTCGCCGCCTCGCACGCGCGCGCCTCGTCGCCGCGCGCCGCCACGAACAGCGCCAGGCGCTCGAAGCCCTCAGCGTCCACGACGGTCACGCAGGCCGCCTCGGCAACCAGCGGGTCGACCGCCGCCGCCTCCTCCAGCTCCCCGGGCTGGACCCACTGGCCGGCGATTTTCACCAGTTCGTCGGCGCGGCCCTGGTGGATGTAGAAGCCCTCGGCATCGCGCGCGAACAGGTCCTGGGTGCAGAACCAGCCGTCCTCGAACTGGGCACGTGTCTGCTCGGGCCGGTTGACGTAGCCCGACGCGAGCGCCGGGTGGCGCAGCCAGAGCACGCCGGGTTCGCCCTCGGCGGGTTCTCTGCCCGCGGCGTCGCGCAGGCGCGCTTCGATGAGCGGCAACAGGCGCCCGGTGCGGCCGCGGCTGTCGGAGCCCGGCGGCATCATCATGCAGGCGCAATAGGCCTCGGAGTTGCCGTAGAGGCTGAGGATCTGCGTGCCGACTGCGGCCCGCCATTGCTCGATCACTGGCAGCGGCAGGCGCTCGCCGGCAGCGAGGAAATGGCGGATCGGACGCAGCGGCGCGAGCGTCTCCCGCGGTTCGCCCAGCAGGCGCCGGTAGAAGGACGGCACGCTGAACATCGCCACCGGGCGGTGGCGCGCCGCCGCCGCGAGCGCCGTGGCCGGGTCGGCCCAGTCCGCGAGCGCGATCCCGGTTGCACCGACCGACAGCGTGCCAAGCAGGCCATGCTCCAGGCCGTAGGCGAAGAAGTACTTTGAGGTGGCAAAGACTCGATCGCCCGCGGTGATCCTGAGCAGGCGCAGGGCCTCGCCCGAGGCCATGACCGATGCATGCGTGTGGACGATGCCCTTAGGATTGCCGGTGGTGCCTGAAGAGTAGAGCCAGAACGCCGGCGTCGCCGGATCCGCAGCGCTTGCGGCGGTGGGTACGGCGCGCGCGAGTTCGGCGCGCCAGTCGCGGGCGTCCGCGGGGACGGCCGCCCCCGCGACCGCGAGGCTGCCCTCGCGCGCCTGTTCGGCGGCCAGGTCGGGTCGCGCCGTGGTGAACACGTCTTCTATGATCGCCAACCGCGCGCCGCTATCGGCGCGGATATGCCGGAACTCGTCATCGGTGAGCTTGGTGTTGAGCGCGATGGCCGCCGCGCCCGCACGAACCGCGCCCAGCCAGGCGGCGGCGAACTCCGGCGTGTCGCGCATGAGCAGGAGCACGCGGTCGCCGGGACGGATCCCGAGCACCTGCAATGCGCCCGCGGCGCGGGCCACCCGGTCCGCGAGATCCCGGTAGCTGACCGCCGCTTCGCCGCACAGCAGCGCGATGCGGTCGCCGTGGCGGGCGAGGGCGTCGGGTCCCAGCAGTTGCTCGGCAGCGTTCACGGGTGCCTGCGGGTAAGATTGTTTGGATGCCCAACAGATTGTGCCTCAAACGGTGAACTCCGCGTTGCGCCAGGGTGCCCTGCCCGACCTGCTCGGCTACCGGCTGCGCCTCGCGCAGCAGGCGGCCTTCCGCGACTTTGCGGCCAGTGTCCAGGGCTTGTCACCGGGGAGAGTGGGTCTGCTGATCCTGATCGACGCCAATCCGGGCGTCACGCAGAGCCGCCTGGCCGAGGCGGTGCGGCGCGATCGCTCGACCATGGTCGGCGTGGTCGATCAACTGGAAGGCAAGCGTCTGGTGGAGCGCCGGCAGGGCGACGACCGGCGTACCAACGGGTTGTGGCTGACCCGCGCCGGACGCGCGCTGCTCGCGCGGGCGCTGCGGCGGATTGCCCAGCATGAGCGGCGCATCGCCTCGCGCCTGTCCGCTGCCGAGCGCCACCGCCTGCTGCAGTTGCTGGGGAAGATCTCCGGGTAAAACCACGGGGTTTCGCCTCGCACGACCGCGTCCACGCGCCCGCGCGCTTCGTCCTCGGTGACGCGCCGGTCGATTACCCGCCCGCCGCCTGGAACGACGAAACCGCGGGCCGGAGCAGGCGACCCAGGATCGGCGCCTTCTCCAGCTGCGAACCCGTGGGCGAATGCGCGCTTGCAGATCCTCACGCGCGATTTCAAACCAGTCTGGATTTTGGTCTGATTACCGCCCTGTCCTGCCGGGGAACACCCTGAAAATTGAAGTCGGCTCGTATGAGGCGAAGACCAAGCTGCCGGAGTTGTTGCGGCAGGTGAAGTCTGGCGAGAGTTTCACCATTACCAACCACGGCAAGGCCGTCGCCGGTCTCGTTCCCAGTGCCGGCGCGAAGGTAAAGGACAAGGTGGCAGCCGTGGCAAAGCTCAAGGCGTTCAGGCGGGCTGAGCCTGTACCAGGCGTTGATCTCAGGGCGCTCATCGAAGCAGAGCGTGCATGAGTTTTGTGCTCGACAATTCGCTAACCATGCGCAGGTTCTTCGGCGATGGTACTCCGAAGGAATTGGCCGATGCCGGCAAGGTGCTGGATGCGATGGTGAAGGCAACCGCTCTGGTGGCGGTTACTTGGGGGCTTGAAGTCGCCAATTTTTTGCCCGGGCGGAAGCCAGGGGCCTGGTGACCGAGGCGCGCAGCGGAGCGTTTCTTGAGATGCTGGGGGGGTGCAGGCGTCACGGTGGACTCGGCGACGCATGCGATGCACTTTCCGACACGTTGCAGCTCGCGCGGCGTTACAGGCGGCCCTCCTAGGATGCTTCGTACTTGGAATTGGCCTTAAGGCTGGGCTTGCCGCTGGCCACGCGGGATAAGGATCTGCAATCGGCAGCCCGGAAAACCGGCGTCAAGAAGTTCCGTTGAAAGGCATTGCGGTTCCAGCGCTGACCTTGCCCCCGAAAAAGCCTATCCCTTGCTGAGCGACTGAACTTCGGGCAAGGGGAAGGCGAATGCCAAAGAGGAAAAAGGGCACGGAGGAACGACAGGGAGACTGCGGGGAAAACTACATCCGGTACGCGGCCTCGCCGTGGGCCGCCACGTCCAGGCCCTCACGCTCTTCTTCCTCGGTGACGCGCAGGCCGATCGACAGGTCGACGATCTTGAAGGCGATGAAGGCGACCACGGCAGACCAGATGACGGTGGTCCCGACCGCGATGGCCTGGGTCATCACCTGCCCGCCGATGGAGTACTCCTTCGCCACGCCGTTGGCGACATAATCGTAGATCCCGGAGCCGCCCAGCGATGGCGCCGCGAACACGCCGGTGAGCAGCGCGCCGACGATACCGCAGACGCCGTGCACGCCGAACACGTCCAGCGAGTCATCCGCGCCCAGCAGGCGCTTGAGTGCGTTCACGCCCCAGAAGCCGGCAACGCCGGCAACCAGGCCGATCACCAGGCCGCCGCCCACGCCGACAAAGCCGCAGGCCGGGGTGATGGCGACCAGGCCGGCCACCGCGCCCGAGGCGGCGCCCAGGGCGGAGGCCTTGCCGCGCGCGATGGTTTCCACCAGCAGCCAGGCGAGGACCGCCGCAGCCGTGGCGATGATCGTGTTGAGGAACGCGATCGTCGTGGTGCCGTTCGCCTCGAGGTTGGAGCCCGCGTTGAAGCCGAACCAGCCC
>SXGR01242164.1_pt1 | contig 11344 bp, 8 predicted proteins | sample 3174711 | NCBI WGS metagenome assembly SXGR01 (sample SAMN11356860, study PRJNA531348) | freshwater metagenome | isolation source: freshwater sample F1-60 | place: China: Fuxian Lake, Yuxi | collected 2017-12-25
CGGCCCACATCTGGTGCTGGCCTACGCCGGTGACGATGATGGCGTTGCCCTTCGTGACATCTGAGAGACCGCGGATTACGTGCTGACCGAGCAGCTTGTCGGTCTCTCTGATCCGCAGCGATGGGTGTTCGGATTTGAGGTGTTCTATGTGCCGCAGCCACTCTGCCCGCGTGGCTTTGTTGACGAGCGGATTGATCTGCCGGAGAACGTGTTTGACATCACCGATTACTGGAGCGTCCACCTTGACTGTCTTGTTGACCTCGGCGCGGTCTATGTCGATGTGGATTTTCCTGGAGTTTTGCGAGAAACGCTTCGCGTCTCCGACGATACGGTCATCGAAGCGAGCGCCTATAGCGACGATCAGGTCTGCCTGGTCCAGGGCGAGGCTCGCGTACGCCATTCCGTGCATGCCGGGGAAGCCAACGCTTAGGGCGTGGTCTTCGGGGAAGCCGCTAATTCCGAGCAGGGTTGTGACGACAGGTATCTGCGCCTTTTCTGCGAGTTCACGGAGTTCGGCGAAGGCCTTTGAGATTATGACTCCGTGACCTGCGAGGATGACGGGTGTTTTCGCCGCGTTTATCAGATGAACCGCTTCTGCGACCTGCGCATGTGGGGCGGTCGTCGGGAACCTGTATCCGGGGATGTCCATCTGTTCCGACGCGTAGTCCGAAAACTCGGTTTTCTCCTGGAAGACATCGCGCGGGATATCGATCAGCACGGGACCTGGTCTTCCGGTGCGGGCAATGTGGAAGGCCTCTTTGATCGTCCGCGCTATGTCCGCGGCGTGCATCACGAGGTAGTTGTGTTTGGTTACAGGCAGGGTCGCGCCCGTGATGTCGGTCTCCTGGAAGGCATCGGTGCCAATAGCGCCGCGACCGACCTGTCCCGTTATAGCGACGATCGGAACGGAGTCCATCATGGCGGTAGCGAGGCCGGTAATCAGGTTCGTTGCGCCCGGCCCGGATGTTGCGAAGCACACGCCGACCTTGCCCGTGGCGCGTGCGTAGCCGTCCGCCGCGTGTGACGCGCCCTGCTCGTGGCGCACGAGTATGTGCTTGATCCCAGGGTATTGGGAGAGCGTCCCGTAAAGCGGTAGGATCGCGCCGCCAGGCAGGCCGAAGACGGTGTCTACGCCCTCAGCCAGCAGGCTTTCGCATACGATCTGTCCGCCGGTCAGCAGCCGCTTGGTCATGCAGGCTCCCCCTTACAAGCTGGAACAACGCTCCGCGTGGAGCCTCCAACGATGTTCTGGCCACGCCATATCGTCGGAAAACAAAAACCCGTCCTCTATGAAGGACGGGCAGTAGGTCCCGCGGTACCACCTTCGTTGCCCCGACTGGCCGGGGCCACTCAAAGTCTTAACGCGACCATACGTGCCGCCCCTACTTCAGCGCGACGAGCGCGTCGATCAGGGCGTCCGCTCCAGGGCGAGTTCCCGCTGGCAAGGCTTCCGGTTCGCACCAACCACCGGTTCTCTAATGCCTTCCGCTGCGGTACTTCTCCCGTTCACAGCGTTTCTTCGACACTCAGGATAGCAGCGGCGTTGGCGCTCGGCAAACTTGCCTGCTGGCGTGGCATGTCGGCACGGGCCAATCAGGCAACGCCTGCGGTGATGAGTAGGCGACGCGCGGCTACTGAAGATAGGCCTTGTACAGAGTGAAAGCGTTGACCGAAATGAGGACGATGGCGATAAACAGACCAAGCGATTTGGCTTGAAGCCGTTTCACCAACATTGCGCCAACGGGCGCTGTAATGAGTGATCCGAGGGTAAGTGCGCCTGCCAGAATCCAGGCGTCCTGGTCCATGCCGAGTCTGATCAGGATGGTGACAGAGATCGCAGCCGCGACGAACACCTCTGCCGCGTTCACGGTACCGACCACGTACCGAGGGTGCCCTGTCTGAAGTAGGAGCACCGCGGAAGTTGCGAACGGGCCATAGGCGCCTGTCCATGCGTTAAGGAACCCTGAAGTGAAGCCTATGGCCGACATGCCGATTCGAGTGCGCTGTCTCGCCTTCATGTAGAAGCGCTGAAATCGGGAGGGTTGCTCGATAGTCTCGGTCGTTGCTTCGGAGGTTGCCCCTCCTGAGATCGTCCGCTTGCGCGCTTCGCGTCGGGATAAGAGGTAACGCCTGAGGATTAGCAGCGCCATGAATATGAGTAGCCACGGCGTGACCTTCTGGCTGAGGCCTTCCGGAGCGAACGTGAGGAGCAAGGCGCCTGTGATGCCTCCCACAACACCGGTCACCGCGAGAGGCGTCAGCCAGTAAGTGCGTACGTTGCCAAGCTTCCAGTGCGTAAAGCCCGACACAAACCCTGATGTGATCTTTGCGACGTTGATGGCCGCGACGACCATGGCCGTCGACCCGCCCGCTGCGATGAGGGTTGTGCTCGAAATCGCGCCGAAGCCCATGCCGGTAGTGGCGTCGATCAGTTGCCCTACGGTGCCAGCCAGGGCAGCCACTATGAAGAACCACCACTGCATCTTTCGAACTTGCTCCGTGTAATAAAAACCCCTGGCGTTCTCTGCCAGGGGTAGCGGTCGTACTCAGCTCAAATGCAATCGACGCGTCACATTACCCCTGTGTGCGGACGCATACAGAGGCACTCGAAAAGCGGTTTCCGAACGGATCGCGTCATGTCACCCGTATCGTTCGAATCGGCTGGAATCGCTGATAAGCTCCCAAAACCTGATAGGCAAATCCTAGCAGGCTAAGCCGATACGCCATTGACCAAAAGGCTATCAGTCGATGGGCATAAGGTACAAGTAAGGAATGCGCTAGAACGCAATGCCTGGCGACGGCGCGGCAGGCCAATCGCGTTCTCGCGCATGCACGGACTAGCTCGATGCGACGAAGATAGGTATTGGCGGTCGAGCTACCGGTTGGGTCCACGAGACATTGGGTAAGGCTGCCACCGGATAAGTGTGGTCTTTGCCAGCACGCCGGGGTTGACGGCGGATCGCGGCCACCTGCCTTGAAGTACCGTGGCGATCTCGCGGCCGAGCCGTCGGCGCGTTTCAGGCGCCATTCGCGCCGTCGCTGATGCTATGTGCGGCGTCACAATCACGTTGTCCATGTGCAGTAGCGGGTTCTCGGTGTCGACAGGCTCTTGTTCGAACACATCGAGTGCTGCGCCGGCGATCAGGCCGTCTTTGAGCGCCTTTATCAGGGCGGCCTCGTCGACGGTCGGGCCACGGCCGTTGTTGATGAAGATAGCGGTCGCCTTCATGGCCTTGAATTCACGTTCGCCCATCAGGTGGTGGGTCTCGGTGTTGAGGGGTGCGTGCATCGAGAGGAAGTCCGACCGCCCGCAAAGTTCAACAAGGCTGGTCACCGGCTCTACGCCCACGGCGGTCATTTCCAACTCTGCAAGGTATGGGTCGAATGCGATTACTCGCAAGCCGAAGGCGTGGCACCTGCGAGCGACCGCCTTCGCTACGTTGCCAAATGAGATGAGGCCTATGGTCTGACCGTATAGACGCGGGATGTCCTTGAAGTACGGACGCCCCTGGCCCCACTTGCCGTCAACCGTCATCTGGTGCATCAAGCGTAGGCGTCTGTGCGCCGCCAGGAACATCGCCAGGGTGTGGTCGGCCACTTCATCAATGAATACGTCAGGGACGTTGGTTACCACGATCCCGGCCTCTGTCGCGGCATCTACGTCGACTGTGTCGGCGCCGACGCTGCCGAGGCCTATGACCTTTACGTTCCTGAGCCCTTTGATGATGGTGGCGGTGATCCGTCTGTTGCGAGCGATCACTGCGTCGGCGTCCCTGGCGGCAGCGATGAACTCCTCTTCGGTTTTCGCTGGGACTTCGATTATCTGAGCGCCGATCGGGTCGAGCGCCTCGCGTTCGATGGAGTAAGTGGACTCGGCGAGGTCGTAAGAGACTCCGCCGGACGGCTTCTGTACGACTACTCTGAATTTCGGGGATTTGGGACTGGCGCCTGTCATCGGTCGGCTCCTTATTGGCCGGTGGCTCAGGCAATTCGGGTAAACTTCGCCTCCTCAGATGCTCAGGGAGTCGCCCGACTGCTGCCGTCGGCTACTCTAGGCGCGGCGGTGCCTGTGTGTCCACAGCGGGCGCGACACCTCTGGAGCATATAACGACCCTTTCAGAGTCTCAGACGTTGGCGAGCGGTAACGATCTTGGCTCCCTTCCCTGAGGAGATAACGGGCGAAACCCAGGCGATCCGACCGAAGTGGAGGTAATCCCATGCCAGAGGCGATGTTAGCGGCGCTCGACAACGGCAAGCAGACGTACGAGGTAAAGACCACCGCCATGCCTGCGCGCTATCCGGGTTCTGCGCTGGTAAAGGTGCGCCAGACCGGCGTCTGTGGCTCAGACCTCCACATGACGCGCGACCGCAACCAGGCGCAGGAGGTTGCATCTGGGCATGAGATCGCCGGCGAGGTCGTCGAATTGCCCCGCGGCGAGACCCGGCTGCACGTAGGTGACCGCGTTGCGATAGAGATGATCGGGCATGGCCGCGCCTGCGGACTCTGCTACTTCTGTCGTATCGGCCAATTCCGGCATTGCGTCGACCGTGCGCCCGATACTGGGGGCGGTTTTGCCGAATACATGACGCGCCGTCCTGGTGGGATGTACCTGCTGCCGGACAAGTTGGACTGGACCGATGGCGCGCTCGTCGAGCCGCTGGCCGTGTCCGTGCACGCGCTGCGTTGGGGCGGCATGAAACCGGGGGATACTGTTGCGGTTGTCGGGTCCCACACCATCGGGCTTGCCGCGATCGGTGCGGCGAAAGCGTCTGGCGCGCGCAAGGTGCTTGCTTCGGCACGGTACCCCATGCAGGCCGACCTTGCGCGCAAAATGGGCGCTGACGTAGTGACTGGCTCGGAAAAGGGCGAGCTAGAGGATGCAGTGAAGAGCGCAACAAGTGGGCTTGGCGCGGATATGGTTGTCGAGACTGTCGGTGGACGTACTATCGACACGCTGGTGCAGTCCGTCGCCGCGTGCCGGTCGCAGGGCAAGGTCGTCGTGGTCGGCGTCTTTCGGCTGCCGCTGGCCTACGACTTCATGGCGCCGATACTGACCGAGATTTCGATGTTATTTTCATCGTGCTACGGCGTGATTGACGGGCGTCACGACTACGAGGTTGCCATTGACCTAATGGCGAATGACCGCATCCCGTTCAAGCAGATTGTCACGCACAAATTTCCCCTGCAGAAAACGCAGGAGGCTTTCAGGGTCGCGTTCGACAAAACCACGCGGGCCGTAAAGGTCCACATCACGCAGTAACGTGGGCAGGCCTGATCACAGCCCGGCGGCGGCATTGATATAGCGCTGGTATGAGTGGACCCTGCCGCTTGCGACATCGGCGACATTCACGGGCGCGTGGGCCGCGCCTGATTCCAGGACTGCGTAGAGCAGAGCGAGCGCGGCCATCCCTTCTGCCGGGCCGACTTCGGGCTGGCGACCATTTTCGATCGCCTCGGCGAAGTCCTGGTACTCGATCGCGATGATCTTGCGGTCGATGACCTCCCACTCCATCTGGTACGACGAAGGCCGCTCGTCACCCCACAATGCGGCGGTTTTCGCATCCAGTTGCCAGTCAGGGACGAGCTTCAGGAGGTCTTCGCCGCCGATGACCTTGCCGTCCGGCCGCCGGATTTCCGGTGGCTTGCCAGACCGGCTGGGCGACCGGACAAGCGTGCCTTCGCTGCCCTGTACCGTCTCGGCGCCCAGCCTGTAGCCCATCGATGAGTCGGTCATCGTAAGTTGACCTAGTGCGCCTGATTTGAACTTGATGACGGCGAAGGCTGTGTCGGCGGCGTCCTGTTCGACTGCGCCTGTGCCTGCGCCTTCTGCGGCTTCCCTGTGTACATAGAACGGCGCGAGGTTCTTGCTCATCACTGACATGGGCAGGTGGCGACGGTCGGGTCGCATGACCGCGGTTTCCGCGTAAACCGATTCGGCATCACCCATCAAATAGAGCAGGAGGTCGGCGTTGTGCACACCGGCATCCAGCACGATGCCGCCGGCCCTCTCCTTACTGGCCCGCCACACGGTCCCGTGCATCACGCCATCGGTGGAGCCAGAAATCGCGATGTCGAGAGCGAAGTATGGCCGGCCGACCGCGCCTGACTCGATAAGGTCCTTTGCCAGGCGGTTCAATGGGTCTCTCCGGAAGTTTTCTGCAACGGAGAGGACTTTGCCGGCCCGTACAGCGGCGTCTGCCATCAATTTGCAGGCCCGCATCGTCAGGCCCATCGGCTTTTCGGTCATGACGTGCTTGCCAGCCTCCAGGGCGGCGAGTGCGAATGTGTGGTGCATCCGCGTCTCCGTCACGACCTCGACAGCGTCGATGTTTTTCTCGTGTTCGAGCATCTTGTTGAAATCGGTGTAGATCGACGGGCGATGGCCTGTCGCGCGCTCGACTTCGTCTGCGACCTTTTGTGCGGCGGGTTCGTATAGGTCACACACGGCGCTGAGATGCAGGGATTCGAACGTCCTCCGGGCCTCGATGTAGCCGTGGGCGTGACGCATACCCATCCCTCCGCATCCCACCATTGCGTAGTTGACGGTCATATAGCCCTCCAAGTGGTCAAGATATTGATCTGTGACAGGGCCGCATATTTGCGGACAGGTCGGCCAGGCACTATGTTATGCGGCGGTCTGGGCGGAAGACGTGGATTACGTGTCAGCGGCACGGAATGACATGTCGGGGCGTCGAAGTTCAGAGACTGCTAGTGGAAACTAGTAGGCAGGAGCAAGTGTGAGATTATGAAGCCAGCACGCGAATACGATATCCGCTTCGGACATGGGCTGCTGAAAGCGACTTCGGCAAAGTGGCCCGAGTACCTGGTTGTGACGACTCCGAGCGCGTGGAAGGCAGCTCAGCCTTATCTCTCACGCAAGCCGCTCGGTGTGGGATACAACAAGTGGCTGGACAGAGCGCACCTCGAAGAGGTGTCAGCGGGCCTTCCTGATAACGCGAAGCTTGTGGTTGGTGTTGGCGCGGGCCGCGCGCTCGACCACGCCAAGCTCGTGGCGAAGCGCAAGGGCCTGCCTCTGGTTCAGGTGCCGACGGTTGTGTCGACCGGTGCGATCATCCACAGCTTTGTTGGCAATTGGACTGGCCGAGTGATTAGCGGCATGCTCGCAGAAGTAGACAGTGAGTATACGGTCGTCGACTACGACCTCGTGTTGGAAGCGCCCGAGCGGCTGAATACCGCAGGGCTGGGCGATGTGCTCTGTGGGTACGCAGGTATTTCCGAGTGGAAGTTCAACTCGGCCAGGGGCGTAGGCCCGGCTTTTGACCAACAGGCAGTCGCGGGGGCAGAAGCCCACTTCACGGAAATTGTCGAAGGCTTTCCCAAAACTCTTGGACCTAAGCGGCAGCTTACTCCCGAGAGTGTGAGATTCATCATGAAGGCCGTACAGGATAGGGACGACCGTATGCTGCGTCACGAGGCTGCGCCGGGGGCCGACCACGCATTCTGCTTCACGGTAGAGAAGGCGAACGACCGGTTCTGGATACACGGAGAGTCGTGCGCTCTCGGAGCGGTTGTCGTTGCTTGGCACACTGGTCAGAAGCCTGAGGTGTTGATCGAACGGCTCGACGTTTGCAAGGTACGTTTCCGGCCCAGAGACATGGAAATCACAAAAGAGCAGCTGCGGCTTGGGCTAGCTGAATTACCGCGGTGGATGGGCGACAAGGCGGCCGGGCGGGACGTCAACTCGGTAATGCGCCATGACCCGGTAGTGGGCAGCAGGTTCGAGTCGTGCTGGAAGTGGCTCAGCGGGGTGTGACCGCCGTCTGACCCCTCACCCGGACCCTCTCCCGAAAGGGGCGAGGGGATGAAGGTCAGATCGTTCATGGTGCCGGCAGGTCACTGGGCACGGCAATTGACTGTAAGTCGGCGGAGTGTGAAGCCATTGTTTGCGCTGACGAGTGCGGGCGGACGGGGCGAGCGGTTGCGTCCGCTCACGGACACGCTGCCTAAGCCGATGGTACCGGTTGGCGGACGGCCCCTCATCGCGTATCAGGCTGATTGGCTTGTCAGGCAGGGTGTGACAGATATCGTCTTTCTTTGCGGGTGGATGGGCGAGACGGTCAGGGACTACTTCGGTGATGGGCACAGGCTGGGATTCAGAGCGCATTACTCGTTCGAGGACAAGCCGTTGGGTCGGGGAGGCGCGGTACGCAAGGGACTCGCGCTTGTGCCGAAAAGCGAGGAGCTTGTCGTAGTCACCAACGGCGACAACGTGACCGACCAGCCCATTCAGGAGCTTATCGACGTCCACCGTCGCAAGAAGGCGACGGCGACGATGATGCTTGTCGCCTACCCAAGCCAGTACGGCGTTGTGCAACTAAACGATGATGGCCTCGTCACTGAATTCATCGAGAAGGGGCGGTTGCCGTTCTGGATAAACGCTGGCGTGTATGTGTTCGACCGCAAGATCGAGCCGCTACTGCCGCTCGTCGGCGACCACGAGACGACGACTTTTCAGGAACTTGCGCGCGCCCGAAAACTCGCGGCGGTGAAGTCGAGTGCGAAGTGGATGACTGTAGACAGCCCGAAGGACCTGCGTGAAGTGGCCGAAAAGCTGGGCGCAGTGTCGGGATAAAGCAGTGGAAACGTGACATCTCCTGCTCTACAGGGTAAAGTTCGGCGCATTCCTTTAGCACGGTAAACGGAGATGTCTATGCAATATCGCAGACTCGGCGATACGGACACAAAAGTCTCAGTTATGGCGCTCGGGTGTTGGCCGTTCGCCGGCGATGCCACATGGGGTCCTCAGGACGACAAAGACTCTATCGCGACCGTTCACGCGGCACTGGACAGCGGAGTGAACATTTTCGACACCGCAGAAGGGTACGGCGACGGCCGTTCCGAGCGGGTGCTGGGACAGGGTCTGAAAGGGAGACGGCAGGAGGCGATCATCGCCACCAAGGCGAGCCCGGACCACCTTTCGGCAGAAGATATCGTGCTGTCGTGCGAAAAGAGCCTCCGCAACCTCGACACTGACTACATAGACCTCTATCAGGTCCACTGGCCCAGCCGGGCGGCTGTTGCAACGTCTGCAGGCGCAAAGAAGGCGATGGGCTCGGGGGGCACGTCGGACAAAGAAGTCCCGCTGGCAGAAACGGTGCGCGCGCTGGAACGGTTGAAGAAGCAGGGCAAGGTAAAGACAATTGGCGTCAGCAACTTCGGCGTCAAGGACCTGTCGGCAATTACTGCGATGACGAATATAGTGTCCAACCAGATCCCCTACAGCCTGCTGTGGCGTCCGATCGAGTACGAGATCAAGCCGCTATGTGTGAAGAAGCATGTCGGAATAATCTGCTACAGCCCGCTGGCACAGGGTTTGCTGACAGGCCGGTACAAGAACGCGGATGAAGTACCTGAGGGACTCGCCCGCACAAGGCTGTTCTCGAACAAGCGTCCGCTCGCGAGGCATGACGACCCCGGCGCGGAGAAGGAAGTGTTCGAGGCGGTCCGGCAGGTAAAGAAGGTGGCGGACGACCTCGGCAAACCGATGGCGTCGGTCGCACTGGCATGGGTCAAGCAGCGGCGCGGGGTAATGACGTTCCTGGTGGGCGCTCGCAAGCCATCGGAGTTGGCGATGAACCTGCCTGCCCTGGACCTAAAGCTAAGCGCAGACGTGGTGAAGCGGCTGAACGAGATTACTGAGGGCGTCAAGAAGTACGTGGGGCACAACCCTGACCCGTGGAACTCTGCCAACCGGACGAGGTAGCGTCATTGTCCGTCTGATTACGGCGGGATGAGCGTGAACCGGATACTTCGGTCGCGACCTCAGAATGACATGTGCGACCGCAGTTCAGATTCCGCTATCAGGCCGCAAGCGCGTTGCGTATGGCTGCCGACATTGCATGCAGCCGGTCGCGGTTGATTTGGTCCGGCTGCAGCCCTGTGGTGATGTATGCCGCGGATACGCCTATGTCGGGGTCTGACCAGGTCACGCTTGTGCCGAGGCCGCCGTGGCCATGTGTCCGAGACTTCCACGCGCTCGCGTAAGTGTTCGGTGGCTCGCCGCCCAGAGCCATCCCGAGCGTCCGGCGCTGATATCTGCCCGACTCGACATCTACGCTTTCTGCATGGAGGGCGATGACATCGGCCACGGTCTCCTGTTTCAGCCAGGCGACGTCGCCTATCCGCCCGTTCGCGTTCAGTGCGGCATAGAACCGGGCCAGGTCTCGCGCGTTCGAGATACAGCCGCCACCCGGCATTATGAAGGCGTATGACCGCTCATCGTTGAAAGCTTCGGCGACCGGCGTGTTTTCGAACCCAGGCATAGCTTTCAGTTTTGTCACACGCCCGTTGAGCTGGGGTGGCAGGCTGAAGTATGTGTCCTTCAGGCCGAGCGGAGTCGCCACATATTTGATGAAGAAGTCATTGAATGGTTGACCCGAGATGCGAGATGCCAGTTCAGCCACGAGCCAGCCGAAGTTACCCGGGTGGTACTGGACACGTGAGCCGGGCGCAAACTCCAATTCGGCGTTTTCCATCGCGGACACGCACCGGCCCCAATCGGCGATGTTGCGCCAGTCGCTGAGTTCTACAGGAGTACTCGGAATGCCCGCCTGGTGCGTCAGGACGTGTCTGACCGTAACGCCGCCTTTGCCTTTCGAGGCGAACTCCGGCCAGTATTTCGCGACCGGGTCGTCCCACTGCACCTTGCCCCGCTCGTGCAGGACCCAGAGGCACGCCGCGGCCAGGGGCTTGCCGCACGAAAAGATGCGGAAGAATGAACCGTGGCTAGTCGGCCTGTCGGTGGCAGGAGCCGAGATGCCTCCGGTGATGTCAACAGCCAGTTTGCCGTCAACGTAGACGGCAAGCGCTGCCGCGGGATGGAGGCCGACCGAAAGCTGGCGGTCGAACTCCTGCTTGATCACTGCTGCGGCATCAGTGGTAGGCGCCGACCTACGGGAGTGGGTGTCTACCAAAGTCACATCTCCGGCTACTTGGCTATCGGGTGGTTGGCATTAGCGACCCTGTTCGCTGGCGAAAGATTACCTGATTCTCCTGGGCGCCATACCAGAGAAGCGGTGTCGAATCGCGGACTCGGCTTTCGTCGTACAGTCATACCGGTCGACTGATCGGTGATGGCATCGCCACGAAGGTGGCCAATCTGTGTGGAGCACTTATATGAAGTACCTGTTACTTATCTACACGAACGAGAAGGAAATGGCCAAAATGACGCCCGTGCAAATGGGAGAGTTGATGGGTGGCTATGAGAAGTTCACCAAGGATCTCATGGGCGCGAAGGCTATGCTCGCAGGAGAGGCTCTTGAGCCGACGTCTACTGCGACCTCAGTACGGGTCCGCGCAGGAAAAAGGACAATGACCGATGGC
>SXGR01088084.1_pt1 | contig 11343 bp, 10 predicted proteins | sample 3174711 | NCBI WGS metagenome assembly SXGR01 (sample SAMN11356860, study PRJNA531348) | freshwater metagenome | isolation source: freshwater sample F1-60 | place: China: Fuxian Lake, Yuxi | collected 2017-12-25
GTCGGAGAGATTAAAAAGTAATCCCTCCGACCCCTTAAGAATAAATTAGATCGAGGAATCAGCTGTTGCGCTGAGTTCGGGAACGCTGCAGATTTTGCAGTCCCAGAGCACCACCCAGAGCCGACAGCAGCAGCAACAATCCGCTGGGCTCGGGTACTGGTATAGCATCACATCCAGGCAAATTCGGATTGGTGGCGCAAGTTTGAGTGACTTCGGTCGTCGTGCCTTGCACGCCTACCGTGAAACCGTTCCAGTATTCATTGAACAGGCTGCGCCAGGAAACCTGGGAGAAGCTGCCGGTAAAACGGATGGCGCCATGGGGTTCGCCACTGCCGAGCAACTGGTATTCCGTATTGCCATTGCCGAGCGTGACCACGTTTTTGGACACGGTGCCGCAACCCCAGAATCCGCAGGAATTACCGTCCACGCCCCCCTGACTGAGGATTTCGAAATCCTGGCCAAAACCATAACCGTTGCCGTTCAGGCTCACATAAGCAACCACCGGATTTGCGATGGACTGGGTGAAAGTAAGAGTCTGGGTACCAGCTTTGGAGAGAGCAATAATGTCTGTCCCAGTTGGAGCGTTGTCCACCAGGGTGCTGGTGTACGGGGAGATTGCATCGTTGCGCGGACCATACCACCCGTTACCCCAATAATCTGCGCCACCGCTGGTCTGGATAAAACCCACGCCGAGTGCATTCGTGTAGGTCACACCGATGCTGGAAGTTAAAGTGGTGATAGTCCCGTTCGCAGTGAAATTGCTTGAAACCGGAGTGTTCGTTTGCCAATCCGTCCAGTAAAAAGGCGCGGCAAAGCTGCTTGAACTTGCCAACATTAATGACGTAGTGGCAAGCAACCAGATAAGTGTGCGCGGCTTAATATTTGGTACTGTTGGTAAAGGCTGGCATAACAATCTCCGCAGGATTTGGAATATTGCAGATAATTCGCATAATTCATGCCGCGAACCACAACATATTGATATTTCGCTGAAAAATCTTTCAGTTCAGTAAGCTCATCGGTGTCTCTGTAAAAAAATCTGACAATGGAATGGAAAATGCCGCTGCTTTGCGTAAATGAAATCGTCACCAAGGGCTGCATCAATGGGAGTTTTGACCGGATCCGACTTAAAGCTTTACACCTTTCGCAAAGGTTGGCCGAGGATGTCGGGAATTTTTACACTAACGGGTCTAACGTCAAACCTTATGATTCATATCCTATTGATTTCAATAAATATTTATAGTTGGTACGGGTCTTGCTAATTTATTGGTCAAGAAGACTAGTAAACAGCCTGTGGTCTGCTTAACAGAAGCTTTATTGAAAACTGGGCTGAGATTAAAGATTGTTCAACGGAGAATCATCATGTTAATGAAGATGTGAAAATTAGGATTAGTTGCACTGGTATTTGCCGGCTTTCTGGGGCTGTCCGGTGTCGTAAGCGCAGGCCCGATTCCTCCGGGCTGGACCTGTGTTGGTAATTGTGGAGAATTTGCCACAACTGATGGGGTTGTCACGGTGCCTAGTGCATCCGGATTTACCAAGTATCAGTGGTTATCTACACATGGCGGCGTGGGTGGTGCGGGCCAACTCGGAGTTGGTGGAACCGATGGTTCCTTGTTGAAAACTACTTCATTTGCCGTAGGCAGTGGGGACAAATTGATGTTCGATTTTAACTACGTCACCTCTGATGGTGCGGGTTTTGCTGACTATGCGTGGGCAGGACTCTTCTCCAGCGGCCCTGCGCCTGCCGTCCTGTTTACAGCGCGCACCAAACCCACGGGTGACACGGTACCGGGCTTTGGCTTGCCTGGCCTTGCTGCAGGCGTGACGCTGGCACCTGCAACGACTGCCATTATTTCCGGTGGTCCTGCATTCTCTCCTCTTGGTGGTAGTTCCGGCAGGTGCTGGTCCGCTGGTTGCGGTTATACTGGCTGGGTCACCATGAGCTACACGTTCACCTCTGCAGGCACGTATAATCTGGGATTTGGCGTAACTAACTGGGGTGATACCGCATTCGATTCTGCGTTAGCTGTCTCTGGCGTCACGATCAATGATGTTCCAGTCGGTGTGCCAGAACCTGCTATGCTTGCACTGTTAGGACTCGGTCTGGCTGGTATTGGTGCAATGCGCCGTCGCCGCTCAAGCATCTAATTCTACCTGTCAGGATTAAACGAAAAATAGAGTACTTTTCGGCTCCTGATAAAACTGAAAGAAATGAAAAGAAGCATCACAAACTCCATCCAAGGAGTGTGATGCTTCTTTTTTTTGCTTCTGGAAACGGGATCTGTGTCTGGGGTGTTTCCACAAAACTTTCTGGCTTCCTGCCGGGTTTGAATTAGTTTTTAGACAGTGTGTCCGCGACGCTGGTGCAAAGAGTACTCTGGCAAACGTCCGACTATCCTTCAAAGCAGCGCTCAAAGAATTGGCGTACTGGTAATCGCAAGCAATACTTGGCTCTGAGCTCGGGCCAGGATAGGGAATTAACTGAATACTGTCCGGGGCCGGTCGAAGAGCAACACTTCCATCCATGTTTTCAGCGCACAGGCGCTTGGTTGGAAGGACGTTCTAGTTGTGACTGGTTCGCCATGAAGCCATTCTGCTCACCTGTCAGCGCGATATCACGCTAATCCCTGAGCGAGCGGGCCTGATTGCTGTTGCTATCAACTGTCTGTCAACTACAAGTGGTCGCGTTTTCCTGCCCATGGTGTGACCGCTGCAAGTTCTCTAACGACCTCTCCTGCAAATTGGGTCACGAGGTGCAGCGAAGGGGGCCTCGACAAAGCAGAGAGGTGTATAAATTCCTGACACCGCTGCTTACTAGACAGGGTTAAAAGCTGTGGCCCCGGAACTACGCGAGTCTTTTACTCATAGCTGCCGGTGCGCCTGGCACAGATCTTATCTGCGAGCCACACGCTGAACAGGTAAGTCCATAGCATGCTGGCTCGCGGTTGCCTCAATTTCACTGTTCTTTAGTGGGAAATATCCAACAATTACCGTAGGTTACGCTACATCTTCCGATTCATTGGGCTGAGCATGAGCTCTGTCTTAAGGCCTGGGGCTTAAGGCTTATGAACCAGTGTCAGCTTGTGCCTGTGAGAATCAACCGAAAATTCAATTGGGTACATCAACAGCCTGAGCCTGTGGCTGGTTTTTGTCGTGTGGCTGATGAGCAGTTCCATCCTCCGCTCATCAGGTTTTTTAACATTTCTCCACCGATGTGCTGTCGAGCAATAAAAATAGCTAATAAAAACAATTGGATAAGATCCCTCCCGTCTTGGTACAGTTCATGCATTCCTATCAGGTAGTCAAGATCGGAAGGTTTCAAGCGCGGCAATTCGAATTTGCTTTGGGAACAAGTACCGCAGGTTCGAGCCATTACAAGATGTGTCGCTCGAGTTGCTGACCTCTAACCTTGGCACCGTAGCAAAATTAAAATTACCAGTAGGTTATCGAAGTAACGAGTTAAGAACACTTCAACCAGATAAAAAGGAGTTCTCGAAATGAAAAAAGTATTACTGGCTGGCTTTCTCGCACTCAGTGCCCTGATTGGAGCGCCTGCTATGGCGAGTCCCATCGTTCTGAATGACCCCGGTGCGAGCAATGTGGACACCTCGTTTCCAACGCTTATCCCTTTTTCTACCGCACTGACTGATACCATTACCGACTTGAATGTAGCTATTGATCTTGATGCCTCGTGTTGTGGCTACGACAACACAGTGACCCTGACTCACGTCAATAGCGGAACTTCTGCGGTGCTCTGGTACGATTCATTGATACCAGGTGGTGGCGGTGGTGGTGGACCCATTTCTTTCGGCGATGTATTGGGTGTGGTTTTTGATGACGAAGCAGCAACTCCTTTCAGCACGGGCGCCGCTAATGCATTTCCAGTCCCACCAGGTTCTTATCAAGCATTCAATTCACTGTCTGTATTCGACGGCCTGAGCCTTTTCGGCACCTGGCAATTGAAGATCCAGAATACCGGTTGCTGTGCGTTTGAAGGGGATGACTTGCTGGCATGGTCACTCATCGGCGAAACAGGCAATGTTCCTGAGCCCACAATCCTTAGTTTGCTGGCAATGGGGTTGCTCGGAATGGGTATCAAACGCCGTCAGCGCGTTGGCGCATGAGTATTTTTTAACGAGGGAAGCCTCAGCTTTCTTTTGCTAGTACTGTTTGTAACCATTGTTCTAGGTTCTCCAGCCGGGAGGTATCGAAAGATACCTCGCCTTTTTATTTCTGGAGCAGGCTGAAATCAGAGAAGGATTCAGAAATGAAGCGGTACTCAACATCTGTGATTGCACAACCCATCTGCGGGAAAACATCTTCAGGCATGCCTTGTTCAAAATAATGCTTACCGGTTCGCCGCGCAGCGCGATTTCGAGCCAGGCTCAGTGTGCAGCGCTAAAACCACCGCGTTTTTTGTGTGGTCCTATTTTTAGTGGGTCGATTTTTAGTGGTTCTTTTTCTTGCGGTTCTTTTTTATGTAGTCCTTTTATTGTATTATCCTTTTCCTACGCTTTCTGCTGACTCCAAATCTAATCCAAACCCTCACTCGATGTAGTGGAAGTCAGCGGGTCCGGCTCGGCGTACCAGTATCACGACATCGCCTCCTTCCGGAACGTCCCATGAGTGCTGCATGCGGGCAGGAATCACGATATAGCTGCCGGTTTTCACAAGCTGCGTAGTGCCACCCAATTCCAGCGTGACGGCGCCACTCACCACCACCACAAACTCATCATGGCTATGCCAGTGCAGATCGAAATGTGACCCTGCCGGGAACATGGCGTAGTAAGTGATACCACCGGTTACTGGATCCACACCTTGCTGTGCTGTGCGAACTCCAACAGGCGATCCATTGCCGCCACCGGGGGGGCCCCACTTCACTGCATCGAGATCGACAATCAGTGCTGCGGAGGCAGGGACTGTTACCTGTTGAGCTAATGATGATTGGGCTAATGAGAGTTGAGCCGATGCGGGTTGCGCCGAGACTGCCGTAGTGACAGCAAGGCTCAACAAGCCGAGAGATACCGCAAACATAAATTTCTGCAGCGACCGGATAGAATTCTTGTGTTGTTCCATTTTCTTCCCCTTCACCGTGATATTTGCAAGCTCCGAAGTGTCGCGTAAAAGCGAAACGAGGGCCAGTGCAAGGCAAAAATGGTTGAAAAAGTGCAGTTTACACGGAGCAAATGAGCATTCGAGACCATTTTTAACGCAGCAATGGCAACACATGTGGTTATTCAAAGGCCCGCTGGGGCCTTATCGATTTTCAAATCTGGCGATGCGGTTACTCCCGGCAATGCCACCGACCCAGATCTCAGCGCCTACTTCGATGGCCACAGTGCCGAGCAGAAACAGCGGGCTTGATGGGTAATCAATAATTTGTTGCGCGGACAGATTGCTGACATCGACACGGGTAACGCGCGTGCTGACGCCATCACATTGTTGCTGACCAAGGCAGGTGAATATCGAAGTGGGCTCAGGACCGACATGCCCGGCTGCCAGCAAAGAGCCGTCTTGCGCCCACCGCACATTGTCAATGTGATGCGATACCTCAACTGCCTCTACGGTGATTGGCTGCTGTCCCCTGGACAGTTTTATCAGTGAACGCGTTCCCCAACCACCAATGTATAGCCAGGCTCCATCGGCAGAGATCTCAATGCCATTCGGTCCTGCTGTTTCGCTGCCAGGAACCAGTTCCCAATCTCCGCCCGGATTCCATTCGTAAACCGCACCCGCTGGCAGTTGAAAATGGGTGGCGACCATGCCGCCTTCTGGCGTTGCTGCAACCGAATTGAAAACCACTGCTTCAGGAGCTATCACGCAACCGATCCAGGTGATTGTCGGGGTTGCCCCTGCTGCATCTATAGTGAATACCTCGACAGATTCACGGGCGCCATGACGCACCACGAGCAAGAGGTGTGCCCCATTGGCAGCAGGCACCAGATGCAGACCATGGGGTTGGAATCCTTCTGTCACAGGACCTGGACATTCTCCGTAACGACCACGATCCCATTGATGATTGGCATTTGCAGCCGGATAAACACTGGTTGAATTCAACGTGGCGCTGTTGACGAAATAGAGAAAGCCAGCGGCTTCCATCCCTGCCGCAACTATCCAGTCTGTGTCTGGTAGCTGTACCAGATCTTCGGGACTCACCGGGCCACAGAGAAACTGAATATCACCATCAGCGGCACATTCCTCACTACTCGCCTGCCCATTGGCATGAGCAGCTATAAACAGAGACAAGAGACCTGAAATTGCCAACTGGATGTTCATTGCTGGAGCTCCGTGTTCATGACCTTAATTCCGATAGATACGGTAACAATACATGGGCTTGGGGTAAAAAGGCAGCAGCGGATTTTTACACTGACCCTGTATCTCTCAACGCGTTAGTACATTAAACTTGATCGAGTTTCGAATAAACGTCTCGAACATCAGTTTCTAACATCGTTTTCAAATATCAGTCTTAATCATCGGTCCCAATCATCAACAACGTGTAGAGGTTATCTATGTCCCGCATCAATTCCCTGCTTTACGTCGCCATAGCAACCGCTGGAATAATTGGCAGCAACGCAGCACTCTCTCAGGATCATTCTGCAGACCACTCCCACGACCAGGCGCAGGCGCACTCACACGAACCGGTTCAGGATCAAGCACAGGAGCAATCTGAGGGCCACTCCGCACACACAGCCTCTGCCCACAACCACGCCAGTGCTCCCGTGGATTGTGTGAACCTGGCAATGCCACCCTGGAACGGATTGCCTGACGCTGCCCGACTACAAATGGCTTCGCTGCAAACGGAACTCTCGGCTCTCAGCACGCCGGAAGCAGCTACCGCCGCAGGGTTTTTCCCAGTGTTAGGCGATATCCCTGGCATGGGTGTGCATTGGGTGCACCCGGCCCGCATGGCAGATCCAGTGAACATCGATGCCCCGGATAATCTCATGTTTGCCAGCATAGACGGCCGTGATCAACTCGTCGGTGCGGCATTCACGTTCGAGGATATTCCAGATACCAGTGAGCCAGTTCCTTTCGATAGCGAACTCGCCAAATGGCATGACCATCCCCAGTTCGCACCAGATGGCAAAACCTTGCACATGCTGCACGTCTGGTTTGTTCCCTCATCGAACGGTCCCTTTGCTGGCCTGAATTTCTGGCTACCGTATCGTTCAGCGGGTATAGAGGTGCCCAGCTCCTGCTGGATGGCTGACCAATCAGTCGGTGAGAAAATTCAAATCGTTTCATTCGCACTCGTGCCGCCATTCTTATTCGGTGACGAAAACAAAGCACCCAAAGTAGAGCCTAGTCCCGAGCGCGCACAGATGTTTGCAGCACTCGATGCTGCAGCCCGCGCGGTTGATCAAGATGCCTGGGTTGCTGCTGCTGATGGATTAATTGCCGACCTCACCGAAGCCGAGCGCAACAAGGTTGCGGGAATGCTGGGCGTATTGAGCCTGAACCAGATGTCATCGGCTGAGCGAGATGCTGCGGGTATTGAACAGCCTCGCAATGACCGAAATTAGACAGGGCACAGGTACTAACAAGATCACTGTCTCAACACCTACTTGGATACTCAATAATCTGGAATAGACCAAGGTTCTATTCAATGGGAGGTGACAACACCATGTGCATGGAAAATTGAGCGGCCACCGAAATTGAAATCAGCATCGGACGTCTGCAGATGACCACTCTGGACTACCAGAAGCTGAAACTCACTCCTCAGCTTGATCGATTCCTGCGGACCTGGCTCGATGTTTTCGCGCCCACTCTGATCAAGTGCGCCTGCTGCAATGGAATTCCTCCCTGGCTGCTGGCCTCGGTGGTGATAGGCGAAGTGGTCGCCATGGACGAGTGGCTGGGGATCGACGAGCGCACGCTTAAGGGGCTCGGATTCGGTTCCAGCGTAGGTCTCGCCCAGATCAGGGTAGACACCGCAATCAAGTATGGGCTCACGCCACTGTCTGCGAATTTCGATGCTGAAGTCGAGCGCTCCAAACAGGCGGAAGAAGACGCGGGGCAGATGCCGGTTATGCGCCGCCGCCGAGCTATCGCCCATCCAATATGCACGAAGACATCGTGCGCGCACGCATCCGGCGAGAGTTACTGAACCCGGTGCTGAATATCTGCGCGTCGGCCAGAAATCTCCACGGACTTCGCAACCGGGCGCGCGACGCCGGAGTGATTAATGACTATGTCAGCGGCCCCGATGGTTCTGAACCCTGGGGTGATTTCGACTTCAGCAAGGTAGGGCCGTGTGGGGAAAACCTGCTTGATGCGTCAAAGCACCCGGCACGCGAGGAGCACACTCGGCGGATCGCCCGCTTCTTCGGAGCGGCTCATAACGATGACCGTCTGCGCGGTTTTCGAATTGGCTATGGGTTCACTCAGGGCGAAAACGCGGGCAGCGTGGCGGATGACCTCATCGGTTTCGGCCTTATACAGGCTTACCAGCTGATTGACTGTCCCCGCGAATTTCAATGTCACGGCGAATAATAATAAACAGGCGGACAAATAAAGCCGCTAGCCCTTGCCAAGGGAATGCAACGATCTTCTTCAGCGTGCAGCGGTAGCAGCGGCAGATTCCTAGAAACTGTATTCCACGCCGACCGACGCAGTGCGCGGCTTGTTCGGACGCGCACCATCGGGATCGCGCGATACGATACTCTGTTCATCCAACAGATTTTCCAATTTCAGGAACAAGTCGAGTTGATCGTTCAGACTGTAGTGACTCATCAAGTCGGCCACAAACGCGGACTCGGTTTCCGCAAATGCACTGCTACTGCGATTGCAGCTGACTGCAACACACAATTCATCGATATATTTCACTATCAGGTAATTGTTCCACCCATTGCGCAGTTCAAGGCCGGCGCGCAGACTGTAAATGTGTTCCGGCACATCCTTCAACAGGTCACCGCCCTGCACGCCGGTCAACGGATTATCCCGGCTGATCTCTGCGTCGGTCCAGGTGTAGGTCATATCCATCGGGATGGTCAGGTTGCCCGGCTCGAACATCAAACTTGCCTGAAATTCCAGCCCTTTGATGATTGCCTCACCTGTTGCGTAAGAGCCAGACGTGCGGCCGTCGCTGCAGGGACTGCCGATAGAGCAGTTCTCTGTCTTGTTGGAAAAATCGCTGTAAAAACCGATGCCTTCCAGGAACCAGCCCGGCTGGTTGTAGCGCACACCGCCTTCCCAGTTGTTGCTCAGTTCCGGCTCTTCCCGTTCGATGGCACCAGCACCGAGCGGCGAGAAGCCGCGATGCAGGCCGGCCAGCAACGACCACTCATCACTCAGGTCATAGGTGAACGACAGACCAGGCAGCCATTCACTGATGTCATTCGGTGTACGGCGGTTCACAATCGTGCGATTGACATCCGTATAGCGAACCTCGCCCGTGTCAACGTCTTCGTGTCGAAGGGCTGCGGTGATATTCAGGGCATCATTTACCTGCCAGTTGTCCACCAGCCAGAAAGTTAACGCGTCCGAATTGCCGACCCGATTGTCACCAGCGCCGGGCAGGATCGTATTTCTGAATTGCAGGGCTCCACCAACCTGATTGTAGACATCCACTTCCTGGAAGCGATCCGCCTCATCTTTGTGGTCGCGCACACCGGCATCAAGAGTATGTGCACCCAGTTGCAGATTAAAATTCAGATCTACACCGCGGGAATAATAGTCGCGATTGTTGTGCTTGTACCGAAGACCCGTTACATCCTGGATACCATCGAGTATCTGTTGTGAACGCACGTCACCGGCATTGGCGGCATTGAGAAAGCTACCACCGTTGTCCAGCTTGAACCAGTTGCGGGAGAAGTCATTGTTGTAAACCGTGGCTGTCGCTGTCAGATTTTCCAACAGGTCCACTTCATAAGTGAGCTGCACGCCACTGTGGCGATTGTTCATCTCGTCGATGGCGGACATGCCATAACGACGCGCACTGTCCCGAGCAAAATCAGCATCGGTCAGGCCCATGTAGGTTTCTTCCGAGTCTTCTTCAGAATATTGCAGCTTCAAGAGCAAGCTCTGGTTGCGGCTGCCTGCTGCGGAATTCCAGCCCAGCTTGGCAACGTAATCCTCTATTCGGAAATCACCATCGGAGCTCTGACGATCAATGTCTTTGAATCCACTGCCGTCCCGCTGCACAGTTTCGAGCAACCATGACCACTGGGATGCGCTGGAACCATAGAAGGCATGCATGTCATTGGAGCCACGTTCGTCCGTCATGAATCGCATTCGTCCCTCAGACTGCCGAGGCAACGGGGTAGAAACCATGTTCAACACACCGCCGGTGGTCTGCGGTCCATGGCGTAATAGCGGTGCGCCTTTTAATACTTCAACAGACGCTTGCCGCTGGGTGGTAGGAAAATAATAGGCGGCCGGCTCTGCATAGGGTGCAGGTGCCACCAGGACACCGTCTTCCATCAGAGTGATCTTGCTGCTGCGCTCCGAGGTGGCGCCGCGGATACCAATATTAGGACGCAAACCCAAACCTTCTTCTTCCCTTATATAGATACCCGGCAGAGTCTTCAGTAACTGGTTGATGTCAGTGGCTGCTTCCACCCGAATCTGATCAGGGCTGATTACGGCGCCCGAGCCAGCTACCCGGCGGGCGTCATCGCGGCTGCCGATGATCACAAATTCCTGCAAGTCCTGCGCGAGTGCAGGAGCTCCTCCTGCGGCGAGCAGCAGAGAGACGAGTGAGTGACGGATTGCGGGTCTCATGGCGATCCTGATCGCGGAGTTGAGAACCGGGTTTTGGAGCTGGGCGTTCATGTCTGCTTGTCCTTATGTGCCTGTCCGTAATAGGGCCTCTGGCGCTGTTGTTTCTTGAGTGATGGTTGCTCTGGAGCGGTTGTTTACAGAGTGCTGCCAGAATGCGCACAGGGTGTTGCGAGCTGGTTAAGCGCTTTAGCACTACGGTGAGGCAATACTAATGATAATAATTCGCATTTACAATAGCCAATTGAAGAAGTACACTGCATAAATCTTTATTCAGTCTGGTTTGACTGGCGAAATGGGTGGCTAGTCCGGTTGCGCGGCGCAATCGGCAGTTCATTGCGTATCGAATTGAGAACAATTACCATTCAGCCCGAATTACGGCAGGCAGCGCCCTGTTTTCAAGACTTACAGTTTCAAGACCTGGAGTTTCAAGACCTACAGTTTCAAGACCTAGAATTTCATGCCCTGGAGTTTCAACATGCGTAAATTATTCACCCTGCTTTTGCTCGTGCTCTTGAGTCCAGTTCTGCAGGCTCAGGAAGTCAACATCTACTCGGCACGGGAAGAAAACCTGATCAAGCCAATACTGGATCGGTTCAGTGCGGAAAGCGGAATCAAAGTGAA
>SXGR01051373.1_pt1 | contig 11341 bp, 12 predicted proteins | sample 3174711 | NCBI WGS metagenome assembly SXGR01 (sample SAMN11356860, study PRJNA531348) | freshwater metagenome | isolation source: freshwater sample F1-60 | place: China: Fuxian Lake, Yuxi | collected 2017-12-25
ACCGTGTTGAAGAGGAATGTTCAGCCCGTTCGGCACCGGCACCGGCATACAACCTGCGGTCATCAGCCATTGGCTCAGCCGCTGATCCAACGCATCCCGCCGCTCACCGCGATCCGCCAACACATCAACCCGCTGCGAAACCATTTCTGGCGAGCAAATCCCCCAAAATCTGACTGACAACAGAGCCTCCAGAGCGCTGAAGGCTACAAAGAATGATGTTAGGCGCAGTCATGACGGTACCAGCCAGGAAACATTTCGAATCCATACCCGCAAACTAATTTTCCTCCACGCCATCTGACTCGAAACACAGGTCACCCTCTCGCCCCTATCATTCAAACGCTACAGATTTTCCTATAGCAATCTAAAGCCGTGTCAATTGAGCCGCGCGCTACCATTCTCCCTTCATGCAAACATATCCCGTCATGGCACAGCCGCTCGATTGCTTCCAAATTATGCGAAACAATGACTAACGTTCCGCCATTAGCAGTGTAGGCCGCAAAGAAATCTGCACATTTTCGCTGAAAACCCGCATCTCCAACTGCTAACACTTCGTCGATTAGCAGCACATCACTGTGTGCATGCGCCAGCACCGCAAACGCCAGTCGTGCGAACATTCCGGACGAATAAGTGCGCATGGGCTGCTCTATTGCTGAGCCTAGCTCAGAGAACTCTACGATGGAGTCGAAGTTGTCTCTAACTTCACGAATGCGCAAACCCAAGATAGAGGCATTCAAGAACACGTTCTCTCGCCCTGTGAGATCCGGATGAAAACCCGATCCCAACTCAAGCATCGCCCCAACCCTCCCTCTTCGGACTATAGATCCGCGGTCTATCAAGAGAGTGCCGAGCATGACACTCAATAACGTGCTCTTACCGGTTCCATTGTGCCCAACAATTCCTAAAGATCGACCGGCTTCGACAGAAAAGCTAATGTCTGCAAGAGCCCATTCCCGAAGAAACCTGCTATCGCTAACGTCGGGCTTCCCCACTAATAATTCTTTCACTCCGGCTCTGATCGCAGACCCGTATGATTTCCAGACATCACATAATTCAAGCATCTTCATCACACAAGCTCCGCTATTTTCCCGGACAGTCGCCTATAGACAAGTGCCGCGATTACGCTGAGCGCTGCTGCCCAAATCAGGAGGTGCGCGACGTACGAAAAAGAAATTACCCCGTCAATAAACACTCCTCGCCAACACTCCACCAGCGAAAAAACTGGATTCGCCTGAAAGTAATGGAGGTATTTCCCCGGGACCATGGCAATGGAATACACGATTGGTGTCGCAAAGAAAAGAAGTGAGAAGAAAATCCCGACAAGATGCTGGACGTCACGAAGGAACACGTTAAACAGCGCGCACAAAACTGCCAACGGATAAATGAATGCCGCTTGAACAAGCAGCATGAGCGGAATTTGCCATGCTTGCTCTGAGGCATGAATCGAGCCTCCACCAACAAAGATGAAGAAAAACACTACCGGTATGGCAAATGCGAAATGCACCATCTCCTGCAGAACATTGCTCAGCGGCAGTATCAATTTTGGCAGCTTAACCCTTCTGACCAATGAAACTCCGTTAGTATAGCTGCCGGTTGCCTGGCTGATGGACTGATTCAGGCATGTCCAAGGGAATAGCCCTGTGATAATAAAAACAGAATAATCCTCGATCTGGATGTGCATGATGAGCTTGAAAGCGATCCAGTACACAAGCGCAAACATAAACGGATTTGCTATCGCCCAAAAATAGCCCAATATGCTTCGCTTATAACGGATCCTTAGGTCTTTGACCACCAAAAGATAGAGAAGCTCTGTCCATTGAGGCAATTGCAAACGCTGCCTTAGCATTCGTTAGAGCCTACTGCTTCCAGCAACTTAGACAGAACGTCATTGCGCTGCTTCACAATTACGTTATATGTTTTCATTCTTGGGCCCACAAAGTCTCGCAAGGCCTTTTTGCTAAAATACATCTTTTCCATCGCGACGAAAGCGGACGTATCTTTCAATAATAAACATACGTCCTCAATTGGATGCTGCGCGAAATTCCTGATCAAGACTGGCACGTTATGGTCAACCACCAGGGCCCGATAAATTCGCATGGGACTACAATATGGCCAGCTGCGCGATTGCGGAGGGTGCAAAGAATAGGCAGCTCGTTGACGCGGTCTACTTGTCGCTAACAGCGAAAATTGCAAGGATTTGCACCTGCCGATGACGTTATTAACACCCAGCAGTTTAATATAAAAATCGACCCACTTCATCCATCTCTTGCGAAACTTGGTGACAGACCCTGTAATTTCAACGTACAGTTTCTTCCCCACCATCAGCGACTCCAATACAAACTCTTCATCAAACTGTGGATATATAACGCCAAGATGCTTGAGCCTTTGGCCGTCAATACCTCGATCTTCACCAAAACTATGCATAATAAACTCGTGACTGGAAATGACCGCATCAGCGTACTCAAGATGTGCCTTGAGTCCCAAATAACGCATGTGAAAATAAATCAGCCGATGATTCCTGCGCAAGAATTCCCCAACTGGGTTTCGCGCATTCCTCCCAAGCAGCCTGCGTGCAATTTGCTCCGCAAGGATCGTCAAGAAATACCCTGCCAGGATAGGGCTATACAGCAACAACACAGCTAAGTCTCTGATCCGCACAGCGGGAAAATCTTGACGTACCCATCGCAAGCTGACGTTAAACAATGCGATGATGGCAGCATTGAGTAATCCGCCAAAGTGATTAAATGATTCAACACCGAGGGTACACTCGGCAAACTCAGTCAAAATAAAGACGCATCGATTACTGTGGTTGCTCCTGCGAAACTCGGCTATCCGACAATTTTCAACATAATTTGTAAACTCGTCGATAATAATATTGATCGAGTTCGCACGAAGCGTGGGTGACACCTCGACTTGAAAACCCCTTGAGCCAAGCACATCTTCTAGTAGCCTCAAATAATCCTCAATACCATCCTGCTTGCCGTGGTTTCCTGTGTAGACAAATAGACGCCTACCCATTAAATCCTCCCCTTGCTTTCATTCAGCCGCGCTAACTCTTCCGTGCCAGCCAGGCTGAGCAGGCGTGTGAAAATGATCACTAACGTATCGACATCCTTGCCCTCACCTCGGACAATAAAATCATCAACTTCCTCCCTGTTATGAAAATCGTCTCTCCGCACCCAAGCTCTCCATTATGCCTTCCAGTCACTACTGCCCCAAAAGACGGGTGCGGCCCTTAATTATGCCGGCTTCAGGGGCAACGATACCGAGACCAATGAGATTTTCCGATGCTGACGAATACCTAGATACTTCCCGCAATTCACGCACCGAAACAACTCTACGTCCTCACCCGCTCAACATGGCCTTAATCTCCTACCATGACCATCGATCAAGAAGGCGACAACTTCATGATCGGAATCTTCGCTTATGTCAATTAGGCGGTGCGGCCTCCGGCTGACTCACAGAGTCAAGCCTCATCAACGGACGTACTAAATGGGCATAGAAATTAGACATTGCCGTAGCGGGTGTTCTTGATCATGGTGTACCCCTTGATAAGATCGCTGATGCCCATGTCGAGTGAATGGATCGGCTGAAAGCCCGTCGCTTCGATCTTGGCGTTGGACACGATGTAATTGCGCTGGTCCGGATCCTTCCCTACCGGCGCATCGAGGAAGACAAAGTCCTGAACCTGCTTCTGGATGCGCTCGCACAGTTCTTTCTTCGATACATTGGCATCGGACAGGCCGACGTTATAAATCTGTCCTTTCATCTTGTCGAAACTCGCGATGGCATGCTGGAAGACTCGCGAGACATCGCGCACGTGCACATAATTTCGCTTGAACGAGCTTTCGAACAGGACAACGAACCGATCATGGACAGCGCGGTAGGTAAAATCGTTCACGAGCAGATCTATCCGCATGCGCGGGGACATCCCGAACACGGTGGCGAGCCGGAAGCTGACGGCATTCTCACGCTGCATGAGTTTCTTCTCGATCCCCACTTTCTCCTTCGCATAGAGCGAAATCGGGTTCAGGGAAGACTCTTCCGTACAAAAGTTATTCTTGTCCCCAGTCCCGTAGGCGCTATTGGTGGTTGGCATCAGCACCCGCTGCTGCTTCGACAGCAACTTCAACATGAGGGCAATCGCGTCGTGATTGACCGTCTGAGCGCCCACCGGGTCCTGGCTGCACATCGGCGCGCCCACCAGCGCGGCCAACGGAATCACGATATCGGCCTTCTTGATCAAAGGGGCCATCACGTCTTCGATGCGGATATCGCCTTTGACGACTGAAAAATTGGGATGGTGGCATACATGATTCAAACTGGACTGCTTATACATGAAGTTATCCAGTACCGTGACCTTATGGCCCAACTGAAGGAGATCCGGAACCATCGTGGAACCAAGATAACCGGCACCGCCGGTGACAAGAATATTGCAACTCATAGGGGTTTTCTTTTCTGTCGATCGAACCGTTATGTCGTGAACCTAACGTACTAACAGCGTGGCAGCTCGCTGATAATCTTCCGGCACCCCGATATCGATGAACGTACCAGTAAACTCGACACCGAACAGACGCTGACCAGAAGCAAGCGCGGCAGGAAACATGTCATCTTCGAGGGAGGCCTTTAGGCCTGGAACGAAGCGCCCTCCACGCAAGGCTCGCGGATGGACCCAGTACACGCCGCCATTGGCCAGGCGAGACCCCTGCGCGTTTCCTGACTTCAACGACGTGATCCGCCCGTCGGGCGACACCTCGATGCCCATATACCGCCCCTCTTCACTTGTCCGGAAAAGAGAGAGGCACCAGTCTGCATCATGCGCCAGCGCATAGGCACTCAACACCTTCCAGTCTGCCGCAAAATAGGTATCCCCGTTCAGGAGCAAAAATGGTCTCTCGTGGCCGACTTTCTCCGCGGCAAGCAGGAGCCCTCCGCCAGTCCCCAACGGCCGCTCCTCGATGACATACTCAAGCTCAACGCCTTTGTATCGAGGCCCCAAATATGCCGTGATGGCTTCGTGCCGATAGCCGACGGATAACACAAACCGGCCGATCCCTTGGGCGATCCAATAATCCAGCTGACACGCAAGGAACGGGCGGCCACCAATCGGCGCCATCGGCTTGGGCAGGTCAGGCACGAGACTGCGAAGTCTTGTGCCCAAACCACCAGCGAGAATAATGGCTGTCGTGACTGCCACGTTATGCCGAATTTAAAATCGCGCAGAGCTGATCAACTTCCACATCTTTCAGGTCAGGAAAGTTGCCAATATAGAAGCCGTAGAAATGGACATGTTCCGTTTCTGGAAATTTCAGATGGTGCCCGTCCGGCACAATACCCTTCAGATAGGGCTGGCGAATCTGATTGCCACCACCGGCGCTGCCCCTCCGGAACTCGACGCCCGACTCCCGCATCTTCTGCATGAGGCGCTGAACCAGGTCATCATCCGGATGCTTCAAAATAAGGTTGAAGGCATAGTTGCTGGATCCTTCCAGCTTGAAGTCGGTGCGGTATTTTGATGAATCGATGTGCGTCAAAAAACGAAGCAGGTTTTCCGTCCGGCGCGTGACGATGCGATCCAGGCGCTTGAGCTGGCTCCGCCCTATGATGCCGCCAATCTCAGTATTCCTGGTGTTGTAGGCCGCGTAGGCAAAGATGAAGTCCTGGTTCAGCTCAGGGTTGTCAGTCTGGTACGCGCTGCGGAGATCGTTGTCGTTCGACTCCCGTACCATGCCATGGGACCGCAGCATGCGGACCTGTTGGTAGACCTCCTGGTCATTGGTGCAAACCATGCCGCCTTCGATGGTGCTCATATGGTGGGCATAGTAATAGGAGAAATTCGATATCCAGCCCAGGCTCCCAAGACGCTTCCCCTGGGGGGTCGCGCCATGGGATTCGCAGACATCCTCGATCAGTGGGACATTGCGGCGCGTGAGTTCGGCAATCAGTTCGTCCGTCAGCCCGTTGAACCCTTGCACATGAGTGAGGAAGACGGCTCGGGTCTTCTCCGTGATCGCAGCAAGAATGTTTGCGGGATCCATCCCCAGCGTCCGGGGATCGATATCCGCAAAGACCGGCGTGAATCCATTCTGCAGCACCGATGCGATATCAGAGACCCATGCCAACGGCGGCACAATCACTTCCCCTCCCTCAGGATGTCGGATCTTGAGGATGGCCATAGTTAAGAGATTCGCCGACGCACCGGAATTGACGAAGACGCTGTACTTTACCCCCAACCATGCAGACCATTCGGCCTCAAAGGCCCGCACATTGGCGCCATGCGTCAGGATCGGATCCTCTTGCTTGAGATGCTCGATCACGGCATCGAGATCCTCGCGAAGAATATTATTGCGCATCAAGGGATATTTCATACATTCCTACTCAGCCAGTGGCCCATTAGACTTAGAATATTCGCATTCGTGAACGATGCCGGAATGGTCCGCCCCCATGTCTCATCATCGCCCGGCGCAGTCGTCCCTTATTTCTCTCCGTAATAATCACCGTACTCAACCAGGATCGTGCTACACCCGTCGTCACGGAGCAACGCCCGTTCATAGGCCGGGAAAATATCAGAGGGCTCTTCGAGGCGAATCACCTCAATGGTGCTGCACATGGCCCGTAACGCCTCCGTATAGTCACCCACATGCTGATGCTGCGGATGTAACGGACGCTGAGAGCCAATACCCGTGCGAATGATCGCCTTGGTCTTATACCCGTTATTGGACATCACTTGCACTTTGTCCAGATGGTTCACCAGTTGGCTGATGGCGCAGAAGAGGAAATTCCATCGCGGGAAGATGCTGACGGGAACAAGCCCTGTCAGGGCCATACCCGTCGTCATTCCCATCTGCATTTCTTCGGCGACAGGCAGTTCGACGAGGCGATCACGAGGCACATCCTTCAACGTATTGGTCATGGCGGTCCCGGCCACCGCCACCGCTTGCCCGATAAAGATCGTGCGCGGATCTTGCGCCAGGAATGTCATCGACCGCTTAAGTTCGTCAAAGTATTTCATCACCCTCACCTTAGAACTGGACCCGCACGCCGGCACCGGCATGGGGATATTTGGTTTCATAGCGGTAGTAGCTGACATACTCATCGGCCACGCCTTCAAAACTCAGACGAGGCTGATTCCAGGCCTCCCTTGTATCGGTGCAGACAGATTTCGCATTGTCTTCGACGATGAAGTGGATGGGCAGACGATGGTTTCTGCTGTATTTGATGGCCTCATGCGCAAGCCCCGTCTCCGCTGTCATCTCCCCCAAAAAACAATAGACCTTGGAGTCCTCGGCTCGACGCTGAATCGACATGGCCGCCCCAACTGCAATCGGCAACACACCGCCGACAATGGCCGAGGAATAAATACGCTGCTCCGGGAAACACAGCGAAATCGACCGGCCAGCCAATATCTCCGCGCGAACCAATTCCTTAGGCACGCCCTTTAACAGGCATTGATAGTGCGATCGCCACGAACAAAACACCCAATCCTGATGGCGAATGGCTCGAAAGACCCCGATCATCTGTTCTTCATTGCCGAAATAGAGATGGACAGGGGCGCGAATATTCCCCGCGTTGAACAAGGCTGCGATCTCTTCCTCAAACGCGATAAGCTCTTCCTTCGTCATCTCACCATCCTTCGCATGCCGCGCAATATTGCGCAGACGGTTGTCCTGTCAGACTTGATGGGCTACATACCACTGGTAAGTACTCGCTAGACCGGCGGCAAGCCCGATGCTCGGCTTCCATCCAAGAGACTGAATCCGCGCACTATCGAGGAGTTTACGCGGCGCGCCGTCTGGCTTCGTCAGGTCCCACTCCAGGCGCCCCTCGTATCCCACTACTCCGGCAATCAATTCAGCCAATTCCTTAATCGACACATCCGCGCCAACTCCCAGATTGAGGGGAAGCTCAACCTCCGCGTTATCCTGCATCAGCAGATGCACGCACGCATCCGCAATATCGTCTGCATGAATGAACTCCCGTCTCGGCGAACCGCTCCCCCACAGCGTGACGGATTCGGCACCGCTCACCTTGGCCTGATGAAACCGTGCCATAAGTGCAGACAGGACATGGCCGGATTTCGGGTCGAAGTTGTCGTGCGGACCGTAGACACTATTCGGGATGACAGGAATGAACCGAGTAACCTGATCCTGCTTGTTATAAGCCAAACACATATAGGTCCCTGCGAGCTTGGAAATAGCATAGGGAAGACTCGTCGGCTCTGGCTTACCGGACAAGAGAGCATCCTCAGCCATCGGCTGGGGACATTCCCGTGGATACATACAGGAGGAACCGAAGAGAATCAGCTTTCGCACACCAGCCTTGCGTGCAGCCCTCAACACATTGAGCTGAATGGCGATATTCTCATCCATGAAATCTGCGGGAAATGTCTGGTTTTCTATGATCCCACCCACTCGGCCAGCAGCAAGGACCACATAGTCCGGTGAGTGTTCGCGAAAAAAACGATCCACTGCCCCGACATCCCTTAATTCCAGATCCGCACGACAAGACAGTAACAACCGACTGAAGCCTGCACGTTGCAAGCGGCGAACAACTGCTGAGCCTATTAAGCCAGTATGCCCGGCAACAAAAATTTTATCTATTTTGTTCACGGCTCACAGGCCATTTGGTTGATACAGCACAACGCGGCTTCCAGAATGCTCGAAATTGAACGATACGTGCACGAGTCTTTTAAGACGGTCACGAATTGCCGCATGTTTCTCAGGCTTGGCAAAAAGCAGCATAAATCCACCGCCGCCAACGCCAAGAATCTTGCCACCGATTGCACCGGCACGCATAGCCTCATCGTAAATCTGATCAATTTCTGGAGTTGAAACACGATCAGAAAGGCTACGTTTGTACGTCCAGTTCAGATCGAGCAGTTTCCCGAATTCGTCGATGCACACGCGGCTATCTGCGAGAATAGCAATGGCCTCATCGACCATTTCTCTCATGCGGTGAAGTTCAGTTTTGCGACGCTTAAAGTTGTCGATCTTAGATTTCGCAATCGAGTCGGCGATACGAGAAACTCCCGTATAACAGAGCATCAGATGATCCCGAAGCTCGTCTCGCCTGTGCCCAGGGAGAATGACCGGTGTCACGGCAAACGAGTCGTCTCGATAAAAATCAATGCGGTTGAACCCCCCGTAGGCGGCCGACACCTGATCCTGCGAACCGACGTTCTCACCGATAAGTTTCTGTTCGATATGGATTGCATCTTTCGCCAGCGTGTCATGGCTCGCCATTTGGCCACGAAGACCGTATAGCGCATGCGCCAAGCCGACCGTAAAGGCTGAGCTAGAGCCTAAACCCGAGCGGGCGGGCAAATCGCCATCGTGGTGAATCTCCAGCCCATCAACCACATTGGCCCACTTAAAGATCGCTCGTACGGCGGGATGTTCGATTTCATCGTTATGCCGAACATTTTCGATGTGGGAATACACAATGCGATGCCGGTGCTGGAAAAACGGAGGCAATCGACGGCATGTGATGTAGCAGTATTTATTGATGGTAGTCGCCAATACTGCACCGCCATGCTCCCGATACCACCCCGGATAGTCGGTGCCTCCACCAAAAAACGAAATCCTGAACGGGGTCCGCGTAATGATCATGCTTGTTCAATCACCCAGAATTTTTCGGTTAAGGTGAATGCTGGCCATATCTTCAACATTTAATCTTTCGCGTGCACCAAATTTCCGCTCGACGAGGCTTAAATACGCTGGGTTGGTAAAGTACTTTCGCCAAGCTTCGTCACGAAATCTCAAAACATCTGATGAACTCACGTACTTGGTTGGCAGGGGCTGGCTTTCGTACGACAGGAAGGCGTAGCCTTCATATGAATCCGGTAATGCCCACCCATTTTTCCTTGCGAGACTGTACATCGGACTGCCAGGCAAAGCCTGACAAGGGTACATATTTGCCATCTCGGTGTTAAGTTCCAGCGCGAGATCCAATGTCTCCTGCATAGTCTCCATGGTGTCTTCCGGGAATCCGAAAATATAATTACTAATGATGTTGATATCAGCGCCGCTAATTGTCTTACACACTTCGCGAATATTGACTTCCTGGAAGGAGCCCTTCGATACTTCTTGGCGAACCAATTGATTGCCGGCTTCAACGCCAAGCGCAAGCCAGTTAACCCCGGCGCGCTTAAACAGGTCCAGCGAGTCCCTGCGAACCGTATCAACTCGCGAATAGGTCCACATATTGAAACCAAAATCCTGCTCAATAGCCTGTTGAAGTATCGGCACGTAATATTTTCGGTTCAAAAAGAACATCTCGTCGCTAATCCGCAATGTACGCACGCCCATATTGGCGAGTTTTCGCATCTCACGACTTACCCACTGAGGGCTCCAGAAGCGCATCCTTTGCGAATCTGCTGCATTAACGTCATCGCCGTTATCAGTGCGATTGACAATATTGATCATGCAAAAATCACAGCCAAAACTACAACCCAAAGAGGTGTATATGGCAGCGAAAGGCGTTCGCTTACCATGATCAAATCCTGAATGCCAGAAATGTGCGCGATAAAGGTCAAGCGGTTTTTCACGGTACGGCAGGAGATCCCAGGCATAGCCTGGCAAATCATGATCCATGCGGTCCTGCGGCACCACACCTTGCGGAGCATTAAGCAGAGAAGTCCTGATGTTTGCCGGCCCACGTTTCTTATAGCCGATACCTCTAATCTGTTGCAGATCATCACCCAGATTACTTTCAAGAAGATTGTGCAGCGCGTACACGCCTTCGTTTAGCAGCACGATATCGACACAGTCGTGGGCAAGCACTTCCATCGGCAGCGCGCTGGTGTGCGACCCCACAAAACAAATCGGGAGCTCAGGATAGTGATCCTTGAGTGCCCTCGCCATGGCTAACGCACCAATCATACTTGTGGTGCCAGAATTTGGATTTTGCCCGTACACTACAAAAACGACCAGACGCGGCCGCATTTCTGCAACCCTTTGCACCGACTGATCAAGGGAAAGTCTTTCCGCATCACAGTCGAGAATACCAACCCCAAACCCTTTTGAGCGACAAGAATCGGCCAGCAACAGAGACCATGTCGGCGGCTCTATTGCTGAGTATACTTTAGCTAACCCCTGATAGGCCTTAGCTGAAGAATCTGGATTAACAAACAACACGTCCATATTCACCATTGACCAGCCGGAAGTTTCCACATCACCTACCATGTTAGCCCTCAGCTGGCAAGCTGAATGGCTTCGGGGGCGGGTGGCTGCCCCCCAAGACTGCTGTGTGGCCGGACCGTGTTGTCGTGAATCCGCCAGCGTTCAATGATGATGTGGGCTTCTTGCAGCGTGTAGAACAACTCCCCGTTGAGCAGCTGATCCCG
>SXGR01102423.1_pt1 | contig 11338 bp, 11 predicted proteins | sample 3174711 | NCBI WGS metagenome assembly SXGR01 (sample SAMN11356860, study PRJNA531348) | freshwater metagenome | isolation source: freshwater sample F1-60 | place: China: Fuxian Lake, Yuxi | collected 2017-12-25
AAAAACAGGAGTCCCGTCTTCCCCGTTGTATTCCATTCTCACCCCTCCGGCATATGCTTTCTGCTCCCCCTCAGACCTTAGTCTAATGTAGCTCTCCTCCATCTTGTTCATGTACTGTTGATAATCTTTGGGCATCTGCATAATCTGGGATTGAAGCTGGGCTAGAACTTCAAACATTCTTGGGTTTGCATTCCCAAGGTCAATCTCCTCCAAGAGTTTGGTGATAGCGTGCTGGGCGGTCTTCAACTGAAGCATCATAGAAGAGATGTTCATGGCATCAATCTTCTGTTTATAAGTGACATAATCTGATTTTTCTATCAGATTTTCTTTCAAATAAAAATCGACGATGGAAGTCATCAGCAGTCTAGCGTCGTTCCCAACATCTGATTTTGCACTGGCAAAATCCATGATATCTGTCGTTTTCATCCTTGGAAGTTCTGTGGGGGAAATTCCCATATCGTCCAGATCTTCGTCCATCAAAATTCGATCGAGGGTTGACTTGATGTTTTCCTGAATAACCTTTTCTGGTTTTGGTTTTCTTCTTGGCATATTCTTGTAATTAAGAAATTACTTTCTGTTAGCAAATTTAGGAAGCTTAAGCTTCGGTTGGGCGTTGTCTATAATGTGAGCCAGCTGGGCATCTCTAACGATGTTCTGGTTTAAAACTATAGATTGTTTATCTATATCTATCATCTGCTTGAACAATCTAATGTTGCTGACAAACAGGGGTGAAGTCATTACCCGATAGGAATTGTTGTCGGTTCCATAGTACGGGCTGTTAAGGTCTGTGTTGAGATCCGGCTCTGCAGCAAACGTGATCGGTGATGATAATGATCTAACGTAGTCATGCACATCGACCAAATTGCTGGACTGCTCTTGAGGGTTGGTCGGATCGTAGGACATCTCCCACATGTTGATCGCAACCTGTTTGTATTTATTAGAAACGTTAACCACCATCGCATACCAATCCCCAAAGACTGGCGTGAACTGAAGGGGGGAGTTAATGATTAAATCATTCAGTACAACTTCAACACTTCCGATCCCCAGGTAGCTAGAGTTGGCGGGCTCGTTGACTCCAGAATGAATGATGTCGATTCTGAACCCCTTGACCGTGCCGTTTGTGCTAACGTAAAGTCCATTCAAAAAGTTTCTAGCCTGTGCCTTCTGCATTCTCCAAGAGGATCTGTTTTCGACCATCGGCATGTTTGGATTTGCAACCGAGAACTGGTAGTCATTGATGACGGATCTAACTCTAAATCCTCCCGTGTGGTTTGCATCCGCCGAGATGGCAACATAGCCCTCTGGATTTTCAGAGTATGACATCCAGGGCTGCAGCCCATGACGGGAGGGGTGGGTGCTATAGACAATTTTGGTGTCGTCTTGCGAAACGACCGTGATGGGAAGAGAAGGGTATGCCTTCTTCGTCATCTTAGATTGGTCGAAGTAATTTCTAATGTTGAACCATGCAGTGTAGGCTAGCTCGCCGGCCTCCGTCAGAAGAGGGAGGGTTCTGTATTTTAGAGCTTGTCTATATTCTGCAGGATCGTAGATAAATTCCGCATTATACCGGAAGGAGTCGTCCAGATCGTAGTAGTGGTTTAAAACTATCGTCCAGTTGTTGTTTAGATCGTACCCCACGATCGGAAGGTCGTTGTAGATGTAAGATCTGATTGGGTCTGGATCTCTATTCTGGGTGCTGGTGGCGTACTGCTGGGGCTTGGTTAATTTCTCCTCTTCTGCTACCGTTTCTGCCCCAAATAGGGTCTGGGAATTCAAAGCAATTCCATCCAGCTGTTCCTTATAGGCCGGGTCGTTAAAGTAGGTGTTGGACTTCGGCTGGTATTTCTTCAGTTCAATCTTAAAGTAGACCGGGGAGTACATAAAGTCTCTGAAGAGATACATCGAGTTGATCTCGTAAATTCTGTTGGTTAGCGGGAAGTAGATGATGTCCCTCTTCCTAGGTTGGGCTCCCCTTCCAAAGAAGGACTCAAAGTAAATTTTATCGATGTGAATTTCGAAGGGCTCTTCAAATTGAAGCCCGAACGGGTCGAAATTGATCTTGTTGTCGGGAAACGCGTTTTGAGGAACCATGACCTTAACGCACTTCTCGTCAACAACATCGTAGAGGGTAAATTCCTTTAAAATCACGTCCTTGGATCTCGACTGGGCTTGGACCGAATAGTAATTTACCTCCCACCCAAACAGCCTGTTGACGGCAAGGCTTAGATCTTGATATAAATTTAAAGCAGAATTAACTGCATATGGATTAAAAGTTATCTGGGCACAGTCCGTGTTGAAGACGACTGGACGGTTGCTCTTTTCCTCTGAACATGAAGGAACGGGATTTCTAATGATTTCGTTCGTTGGATCAAAGGGAAAAGCGTAAGTCACATCCAGATTGAAGTCCACGATAATTACTGACGGAGAGATCGGCTGATCCCCTTGATAGGCTATAGTTCCGTCGTTGTTTCTAAGGGTTGAGGTAAATCTAAATTCAGGGAAGAACGGCTGATTTGGATCCAGTTCAATAATGAAAAGGCTGGACTTCTCGTTCGATGTGTTGGACTGGGAAATGCCGGTAAGAGCAGTTCCAACATTGGTCCAGAGGGACCAGCTTTCTCCATCGACAGAATATCTAAAGTCGATAGAAATGTCTTGGGTATCCAGGTCGACCGGGTTGGCAGATGTATTAAGGCAGTCGATGATCCATCCGTTTAAAGAGGAGACGTTGCGATAGGGTTTGTCCCAACTTAAAACCCTATAGCTTCCTATGTAGGTAAAGTTAAGAGCAGAATCGATCTGCTCTCTTCTAAGGGCAAGCCATTCCGCTCCAGTTATATCTATTAATGGTCCGGTCGGTCCAGATGGACCGGTGGTTAAAAATCCGTCTCCACAGGGAGCGTAGTAGTAGGCTGTTCCCCCTTCTGGATAGGGAATCCCCTGAATGTGATATCCATTGCAGCCAATTTGGGCTGCTCTGGCTAGAGCTCCTTCTATCGTGGAAAACAGATCGTCTGTTGAGGACGGAGGAGGCTTAGCAGTGTTTGGAAGATCGTCCGCATAGGCATATCTCGGATCAGAGATGTCGTACTGCTCACCGTTTCCGTTATAGACCGGCTGGCCCTCTTTGGGAAATCTATTTTCTGGGTAAAATGTCATCTAGTCAAATATATTTAGGGATTGACCCTATTATATATCCAGGCCGAAATAATCCATCAGAGGGAATAAATGATTTTTCACTTCTTCCTAAAAAATAATTTTAGATTAGGTCCTGCAATATAGTGATTTCCAATTAACTCCCAGTTACTTTTTTTTTCTTTAACAAAATGATAAACCAAAGAACCCTTACCAATTAAATCGAAATCGACATCAATTTTTTTCTCTTCTTTTAATCCTCCATCTAAGAATACGTGCCAATATATTACGGTCCCTTTAAAAAAATTATCATCGATCACTAATATTGAACCCTGTGGCATTTTATCTTGGATTGCCTCAAATTCTAGCCAATGGTGTAGCATAGACGGTAATGGGTTCAATATATCCAGGTCATAAGAATCCAAATGAACTAGATTCGGCTTTCCTTCATATGATTTTAAAAATGTAATCGAGTCACCAATAAAGTATTTGTTATCGTTATCTCCAATGGCGTCGAAATAAAGGTCCTTACTTTTATTAATATTGTCCTCAGAAATATCAACCGTACTGAATTTACCTCCATTATCCTTGCAATATTTTGCTAAATAAACCCCAAAATTATCATATCCACCAGAAGCACATCCGGTCTCGATGCATTCAATATAATTAAAGTTGAAATCATCGGATAAAAGTTTGTCAAGAATCTCGGCTTGTTCAGCTCTAGTCATATCGTTTGAGCTAGACGGAATGTAATTCTTAAAGAATTCTAAAGAATCGCTCATAGTAGATGTTGTATCTTACTAATTACCATATCTGAAGTAATTGACGTGTGGCACTCAAACTGTCTTTCTGTTCCTTTGTGCTCAGGACACCAGTACCAGTCTCCCTTGTCAAACTTAAACATAGGGTTATTCCAGCATCCATTACAAACAGAGGGATTGGTTATTCTCGTACAATTAGTGGTAAACTCGTGGTCAGGTTCAGTAAAGTTTGAAATCATAACAACGTGTTTGCCCAAAGCCCAGCTCAGCCAGGAAAGACCACTTGACAGACCAATGATAAATTCGCTATGAAAAATTACATTCTTAGTATTTTCCATGGAATCATCCAATATATTTTCTACACCTTCAATTTGTTCACCGTCTTTAGAGATGTTAACAACCTTATACCCTTTGTTCAATAGGTACTTAGTTAAATCGATCCATCCTGTTGGATTGTTCCATAGCTTACAGCCTGCGGTTGAGCTCGGGGCAATACAAACATATTTTTCAGGGTAAGGCCTTTCCCGGGGATCAAATTGGATTTTTGAATGGATTTCTTTATAGTCCAGTCCTAGAATGTTTGTGGCCGCTTTCTGAAGAGGTATGGTACTTGGCAATATGGGTTCTTTATCTTTATCGTAGAACCATCCCAATCTATACAGTGCTTTTATATTATCAACGATCATTCCGCGTTCAACAAATTCTAAATTTGGGTAAATTTCTCTAAATATATCATTTCTGAAGGTCGAAACGATTACGTGGCACTCGTGTTTTTTTCTAAACTCCTCGCAATAAGGAACCCATGCAATTGTATCTCCTAAAGAGCTAGAATCAAATACGATAAAAACTCTACTATCTTTTAAACTGAAATTATGTTCTGTCGATGAATTTTTAGATTTTAATCTAGTTTTCCAAGGGGTGTAATATTGTCTGTTTAATTTTAAATACATCCCCGACGAAAGTTCAGTAGAGTAAACTATCTCGTCATCTCCGTCAAAAACTTCAACACCCAATTTATCGGTAGATTCTGTTTTAACCTCCAGATAATATCCATCGATGCTATGGTCGATTAGCTCGATATCGATTGGGTTATCCTTAATCACAGAGTGTAGATTATCTCCGAAAGACTCGATGTATTTTTTTTTGTAGTCTTCACTCGTTGGAGACGACATATCATACTCCTTATTGTTGATCCTTATTTTTTTCATAATTAGTGTGGGATTCTAATATTTTTTCTCCAACTGATAGGGATAATTTTTCCTTCTCGTCACGGGGGAGCAGACTAAAAACACTATTGTTATGATATCTATACACCCCAGTGGGAAAATCTAAAAATTTTATCTTACCGTATCTGGACAGCTCGTAGTTTAGGGGCCAATCAAAGTACGGCAAATCCATCATCCAGTCTTTTACGACTTTTTTTATATTTCTAAACATTCTGCCGAAAGTAACCGGATTGGTTTTCAATAAATGTTCAGTCACTACGTCATTATTTTCAAATCCTATTAACCCAAGCCATCCTGGGATTGAATCCGGTGCATATCCACCGTCAGGTTGTCTGCCCCAATACCCGGTAAATGTCATCACATAATCTCGATGATTATCCAAAAAGTCAACTTGTTTTTGAAGTTTATAAGGGTCGGTAAAATAATCATCTCCGTCTAAATATGCAATATATTCACCTTTAGCCTCTGAAATTAGGAATGAAATGTTTTTACAGAATCCGAAATTTTCCTCTGGCGTATAATATTTTACTCTAGGATGGTAATAACTAACTCGTTCAATATTTACCAGTGAGTGATCAACGGAAAAGTCGTCTCTAACTAAAATTTCATAATCAAAGTCTGTGATCTGATTCACTGCTGAAAGTATTGATTGTTCAATAAATTCTCCAAAATTATAACACGGTATAATAACGCTTACCTTCATATCAATCTAATATTTTGTCCCACATAGGTACCACTTTTGTTTATAGATTTAACAATACCTGTATTCAATCCAATTGTTACGTTATCAGTAATATTCAATTTTTCTCTTATTGACGAATTTGTACCTAAATATACGGAGTTTCCGATACTAACATTTCCAGAAACAATTGACCCCGGCATCGCACTGAAGTAGTCACCAATTATACAGTCATGTCCTATGTGGTTTCCCCTATTTAGTAATGAATGAGAACCAATTTTAATATTTGTAGTCAATACAGAATTTGCACCGATAAAACTGCCATCTCCAATCTCAACATTATCCATAACTAATGCTGTCGGGTGTACAAATGTAAAATATTTAGTTCCCTTTGGTAGTTTATTGACCATACCAAATCTATCTTTTGAGTTTGCAATTGCTACCATTATAACATATTCGTTTGGATCGAATTTTGACAATGGTAAACAATCTTCGGTTACAAACATATCGTCAACGAAACAGGTTAATTTAAGACCCATCTGTGCCATAACTTCACGGGCATGGCCACCATAACCAACTAGTGCTTTTTTCATTGCTTATAAATATCAAACTTAGATAAATCCGGATATGGCAGTTCCAAATCTTCATTATGTTTTTTGGTCCCGTCAAAATTATAAAATTGGTTCATCATTAACATCCCCCGAGCAGCTAGCTCTGGCATCATGTAAAAATTCCATCCTAACATATCAAAATGGTCGTCATGATATGAGCATTCACGTCTTCCGCTATATCTTGATCTCTTGAACCAATGATAAGCTTCTAAACTATCTGTCAGAATTGCACCTCCCTTACTTAACTTAAAATGTTTATATGGTCCAGTAAATGAAATACACATATGGGTATTTGGTACATACATATCAGCAGTAAATCTCAATGCAGAATCCCAAACGTTACTGCCAATTAAATTGTAAGCTCCTTTTATTGTTTTACCATCAACGGGATTAAAATCGACTTTAAGACCTGAGTGAATTATTTCACAGGGTACCGAAGGATAAGTTCTACTTGGTATTCTTATTGTGTCTACATCAATCCCCCCACTGATGTTTTTTTCATAGTACAAGGACAAAAAAAGTGCATTTGATTGATTATCAACGGTAACTACATACGGTGCACCGGTATAATCGGATAAAGACTTTTCAAAGTCTTCTGTTATTTTGTAAATTCCATTAGCCATTATTATAATATTAAATATTTTTTTCCCAATCCAAACCAAAATACAACATTTTACATTCGGAACTGAATGCATTTAACCATATTTCTGGATATAAAACTTTTTTATTTTCACTTTTTGAAAGGTACGCTGCCCACCAGGCAAAGGTACTATTGGGTATTATGAAATGTTTACATTGGGACATAAGAAACAAGTAATTGTAAAATTTATCTCCTTTGTGTTCGTGGCTGACAATTGTGCTGTTAGGTATGTCAGATAGATTATTTTCACACCATTCGATATCGTCAGAAAATATAAAAAAACTCAAATCTGTGAGTTCCGATTTTAGTTTATCAACACCTCTTAAGATATATTCTTTTCCGTATATACCGTGGAAATCGTTACTTAAGAAATCGGTTCTACGGATATTTAGCATCACAGAATTTGTATTTTGAATATCATGAAGTAAATTTTTAGACTGTGTTAAGCATTCTCTGTTGAACCTGAAATCAATACTTTTAAAATATTGGGGAGATGCCCAATATCCATCTAAGTAGATCGTTTCGGACTTTTTTCCTTTGATCCCTTCAATAAGGGAGTCAATTTCTTCTGGCGTTGAATTTGGGTTAAATTTTTCGGATATCAAATCGTGATCCTCATTATAGTAATCAACAACGGATAGATTTTTTAGATCAAAAATGTCTAAGTCGTATTCTCTAAAAACAAAATCTAGACCAAGGTCTCTTCTATTTAAAAAACTTAAATCTAATATTAATTTTCTGCTAGTTAGGTTAGAAATGTTTTTACCAAATGCATACTGAAACATTTGGTTACCTAAGCCCCCCTGTAATTTAACAACAACATTCATTATTATGCTTTATTTTTGAAGGGTCTAATTTTTAATTGCAAATGTATTATAATCTAAGCCAATAATAACTGTAAAATTAAGGGATTCTAATTTTTCTTTTAATTCCCTTTTTACTTCATTATCTAGATGAACGTGCTCCCAGATTATAAACTTTAATTTCACAAATATCAGATTTTGAATTAGGTGTCCATATTTTATTTAAAATTAAATCCCCATTACTATCGATAATTCTAACATCAAGATTTCTACTATACGGAAAAGAGCACCATATTTCTGAAGATTCTATGATTGTTTCCCAAACAATAATTTTTTTTGTTGCAAAATAAACATTAAGAGGATAGTTTAAATCCTCATCAAAAAAATCAATCCTAGTTTCTAGATTATTGCCAATCTCACTATATGAAATTATAATACTATCCTTCATTTTTTAACTCGGAATTAAGCATTTCACTTATTATGCTATCAATGTTGTATTTATAGTCCCAATTTGGATAATGTTCCCTAAATTTTGTAACATCACTAATGTACCAGATATGATCACCGATCCTATTATCTTCCGAGATAGTATAGTTCAATTCTGTTCCCAGAATACCTGTGATTTTATCTATCGATTCTAACATCGAGATATTAGAATACCTTGATCCCCCAATGTTATAAACCTCACCGATTCTTGGATTTAGATAGAACTCGTGAAAAGATGAAACTAAATCATAACTATGGATATTGTCCCTCACCTGTTTACCTTTATATCCAAATATCGTGTAGGGTTTTTTCTGTATGAAACATTTAATCAGATAAGATAAAAATCCATGCAATTCAGCACCAGCATGGGATGGACCAGTTAGACACCCTCCTCTAAAAATACCAGTCTTCATTCCAAAATATCTACCATATTCTTGGACCATCAAATCTGCAGATGCTTTAGAAACTCCAAATAGAGAATGTTTAGTCTGATCGATAGACATGGACTCGTCTATCCCCTTATAAAATTTATGGGAGGGATCCAATTCATATCTTGTATCCAGCTCAATCAGTGGTAAATTATTTGGGGTGTCCCCATAAACCTTGTTTGTTGAGGTGAAAATAAAGGTAGCATCGGGACAAAAAAGACGGGTGCACTCTAGGAGATTTAGTGTTCCTAAAGCATTTACTGTAAAATCTGTAATGGGTTCTTTAGCAGCCCAGTCATGAGAAGGCTGTGCTGCAGTGTGGACAATTAAAGAGATATCGTTTGAATAGGTAGAAAACAATTTTAATAAATCCCCATAGTCTCTGATATCAATATCATAGTGGGTATAATTATTAAAATTGTTATCCACTTTTTCTTTAGAAGATTCTCCAAAGAAATACTTACGCATGTCGTTATCAATCCCGATAATTCTAAATCCCAGTTCATCGTAGAAACGGCAAACTTCGCTTCCGATTAAACCGTAGGATCCTGTAACAATAATTGTTTTCATTTAATTTTTTCCAATAAATGTAATCGTAAAACTTTTTTTATAATTAGAATTTAATTGCAGAAGTATTACCGGTAATGCACTGCCATGGCTGACTAATTTCTCTTTTTTCAAGAACTAAAATACTATCATAGTAATGAATACTAAAAATATTTTTGTCTTCATTACAATTAGGTATTTCCGCATTGTACCAAAAATGTATATAGTCAATAAAGTTTTTACTATATTCAATGAACGAATTTGGGTTTTTATATCCTCCTCCCCAGTCGTTTGGTTCCAAGTATGACGTGTGTAGATCTTCACAAAGGTAAATACCACCTTCATTTAAATGGGGGAACATGCATTCGTAGGTTGTTATCTGTTGATTCATCGTATGACCTCCGTCATCAATAATAATATCGAATTTTGGTAATGAATTTTTCACCGTGTCCCAAAAACTGGAATCCTCTTGAGATCCAATCAAAACTGTAATTTGGTCTTCCTCAAATTGTTTACATTCCTCCACAATATCAACACCATATATTTTAACTTTTGGCCCAAAATAATCTTTCCACATTTGTAGTGAACCACCATTAAAAATACCTATCTCTAAAATAGAAATTTCTTTATCTCTAAATTTATGAAAATACCTATCATATATTTCAAAGTAATGAAACCATTTATGGAGCCACCTTTTATCGTTATCCAAAAAATATTTTTCTAAATCATTCTTTGGAGTTATCCCGGATAATTCCTGTCTATGGAGATCAGTAAGTGTCATACCATTTTATTTTTAAATACAATTTTTCATCAATTAAATTATTTAATTCTTTCTAAAAAAGGAGATGCAATCTGTTCCATCCCATCCATTTAGAGGATTAAACTTAATCGTGTTTTGCGATACTATTTCCATGTTGTTAGATTCCACAAATCCTTTAAATTCTCCTGGAGACATATTAGCTCTTCCTGCCGAGTTTTTAAAAGAACTATCGCTTCCCCCGTAAATCCAGGAGTGATGAATAAAAGCATGCCCCCCGGGTTTCAACACCCGATAAATTTCTTTCACGTATTCTTCACTAACGTTAGCATGCATATGAACAAAAGAATCAAAAGAAAAAACTAGATCTTGAGAGTTATCCCTCACACCCTTTAGAGATTTACCGTCGTTTACTAGGTAAGCTAAAACATGATGTCCCATTTTTTCCTTAGTCTTTTGAATACAGAGGGGGTTTAGATCAATAACAATTAATTCTGACGCTAGTATCGAGAGAAATTGAGTTATCCTACCAAATCCGGGTGCAATCTCTAATATTTTTTTCCCCCTAAATTCTTTTATGATGTCAAAGATTTCTTTGTTCCATAAATTCTCAGTTGTCCCAAATGGACCTGACCATTCGTCCCCACCCTCTGTCCACATGTGTGACTCGTTCCACAGTTTTTGTTCCTCTATGTTATAATATTTTTCCATTTTTAAATTTAATTAGTTGTAGATAGGTTTATAAGTTTTTTCTCTTTAATATAGTCAATCCGTTGTTATTTGCATACCTTTCAAATAAACACCAGTCTGTATTTGAAGATAAAAATTCGTCAATAGCAGGACATAGTCCTGACGGTAAATTAGTCTCGGTGGTATTTTTTGCTGGATAGTTCCAATCCAGAGGTTCATTAGAATACCCAAAAGAAACCGTATCGTGCAAAATAATATATTTTTTTACTTTGCTGTGGTGCCTTGTTAATTCTTTTTTTAACTGCAAAAAATCATGCCAGGTATCAATAAACAAGAGATCGCACTCCTCGATGTCAATTAATAGAGAATCGGATTCGATAAAATTAAATTCTATCTGAGTTCCTGCCACAGATTCGTAGACCTCATTTAAGTTCGCCCCGTATGCTGATGGATGTAGCAAATCGATACTTGTCATACTCTTCGGAGAAGAAGAAAGGAATGCCCAAGTGCTAACAATAGTTCTAACCCCCATTTCAATAATTGTATCACACTCTTCTGCATATTTTTTTAAAGTTC
>SXGR01063451.1_pt1 | contig 11335 bp, 12 predicted proteins | sample 3174711 | NCBI WGS metagenome assembly SXGR01 (sample SAMN11356860, study PRJNA531348) | freshwater metagenome | isolation source: freshwater sample F1-60 | place: China: Fuxian Lake, Yuxi | collected 2017-12-25
AACGAGCGTGAGGCGCGTTTCGCGCTCGGCGACCAGGACTCCGTGGTGCGTCCGCTTGCGCTCGAGTTGCACAAGCGCTCCAAGTGCAAGACCGTGATCCTCAAGTGCGGCGACCGCGGTATCATGACCTACCGGACTGATTCTCCGACCGATTTTCGCGCGTTCTTTACCATCGAGACGTTTGCCGATCGCGTAGTCGACGCAGTGGGGGCAGGCGACGCGCTGCTGGCCTATGCCACGCTTGCAATGGTGGCGACAAAGAACGACGTCATTGCCTCGATCCTCGGCAACATGGCGGCGGGCATCGAATGCGAGCACGACGGAAACGTGCCGGTGACCCCGGACCAGGTGCTGAAGAAGATCGACGCCGTGGAGAAGCACGCGCATTTCCAGCAATAGCAGGCCGGAGGGAACGTGAGAGTTGTCGTCGCAGGCCTTGGCGTGCAGGGCCACAAGAGGCGCGACGTGGCGGGTAGGGAGTGCGTCGCCACGGTCGATCCGGTCAATCCCGAGGCGAAGTACAAGCGCCTCGAAGACGTTCCTCTAGATTCATACGACGCTGCGCTCGTGTGCACGCCGGACGAGACGAAGATCGAGCTGCTCACGTATCTGCTTTTCAACCGGAAGCACCTGCTGGTAGAGAAACCGCTGTTCGCGCCGGATTCCGCCGACCTGCTCAAGCTGAAAAAACTCGCAGAAAAGAATCAGGTTACCTGCTATACGGCCTACAACCACCGGTTCGAGCCCCACTTCATGCGCATGAAGGAGGTGCTTGACAACGGCCGCCTCGGGAAAATCTACGCCGTCCGCATGTTCTACGGCAACGGCACGGCGCGCTTGGTGCGCGACTCCGCGTGGCGCGACAAGGGCGCAGGCGTGCTGCCCGATCTCGGCTCGCACCTCTTGGACACCGCGCTGTTCTGGCTGGGCAAGCCGGTCGAAGGGTTCAGGATCCAGTCGGCGAACCGGTTCGAGAACCGCGCCTTCGATCATGTGACTTTCGGCGCCAACGCCGACCCGGTGCTCCAGTTCGAAGTTACGCTTTTGTCGTGGCGCAACCACCACTACACCGACGTTTTCGCCGAGAAGGGCAGCGCGCACATAAGCTCTCTGTGCAAATGGGGGCCCAGCACCTTCATCGAGCGTACCCGCAAGCTTCCAAGCGGACGGCCTGCTGAAGAAGTGGTGACCCTGGAGCGGCCGGACCCGACCTGGGTGCTCGAGTACGCCCATTTCAAGAAGCTTTGCGAGAAAGGCGCGAATAACATCGCGAACGACATCTGGATAAATGACACGCTGGCAAACCTTTTCCGGCAGCTCCCCAATGCTGCAAAATAACTATCCCCGGCCGCGGAGGCCTGCCCGAGTGGTGGTCATAGGTGCCGGCGGATTCATCGCGGGAGCGATCGTTCGTGCTTTGGCTGCCGAGGCGGTCCCCGTGCTGCCATTAGGCCGGCCAAAACTCGATCTGCTGAGCGCGGAATCGCTGAGGATCCTGAAGAGCGAATTCCGCCCAGACGACGTATTGGTATTCGCGTCAGCGAAGGCACCTTGTAAGAATCTGGCGATGTTGCGCGAGAACCTGCTGATGGCGGAGCCGGTATGCCAGGCACTCAAGGACCATCCAGTGGCGCACGTGGTCTACATCAGCTCCGACGCAGTGTACGCGGATTCGAGCGAGCTCCTGTCAGAGGCATCTTCCGCCGAGCCCGCGTCCTATCACGGCGTAATGCACCTCGCCCGCGAGATCGCGCTGAAGAACGAATTCAAGGGACCTCTCGCGATCGTCCGGCCGACTCTGGTGTACGGCTATGACGATCCGCACAACGGGTATGGGCCCAACCGGTTTCGCAGGCTTGCGGCAGCGGGTATGGAGATTGTGCTCTTCGGCGAAGGCGAGGAGCGCCGCGATCATGTCTATGTGGAGGATGTCGCGGCGCTGGTGTCTCTGATAGTCAGGCACAGGAGCGAAGGCATTGCGAACGCAGTCTCCGCGAGCGTGGCTTCGTTTCGTGAGTTGGCCGAATTCGCCGCGAGCGAGTTTCCTCCGGCCGTCGCGATCAAGGGCAGCCCGCGCATCGGGCCGATGCCACACGACGGCTATCGCCCCTTCAAGCCAAGCGTCGCCTTGAAGGCATTTCCCGGCTTTAGTTTCAAGGGTTGGCGGGAGGGCCTCGGCGCCATCCATGCTCGCATGAACGCGGAGCGTTCGAAATGAAACCGCCGGTGATCGGGTTTGCCGGCATGACGCACCTCGGTCTCGTCTCCGGGGCCTCGGCTTCGGAAAAGGGATTCCAGATCGTTTGTTTTGACCCCAGCGTGCAGCGAATTGTGGCGCTGAACCGGAAGGACCTGCCGGTCTCCGAGCCGCAGCTCGAGCACCTGGTATCGAAGAACGCTGAGCGCCTGAGATTCACTTCCAATGCCGCCGACCTCGGAAGCTGCGATGTCATTTACGTCGCGCCCGACGTCCCCACCGACGACCTTGGGCAAAGCGACCTCACACCGATCAACGACCTCCTGGAGCGCGTGTTCGGCGCTGCCAGGGACGATGCGGTAATCGTGGTGCTCTCCCAGGTGCCTCCGGGCTTCACCCGGGGAAAGCAACGCTCCGGCCGGCTTCTTTACTACCAGGTCGAAACCTTGATCTTCGGTCGCGCAGTCGAGCGAGCTCTGCAGCCCGAGCGATACATCGTTGGCTGTTCCGATCCCACTCAGCCGTTCCCGGCGGCGTACCGCAACTTCCTCGAAGCACACGGTTGTCAGATTCTGCCGATGCGTTATGAGAGCGCCGAGCTCGCGAAGATCTCTATTAACATGTTTCTCGTGGCTACGGTCAGCGCGGCGAATACGCTGGCCGAGTTGTGCGAGAAGATTGGCGCCGACTGGTCTGAAATCGTCCCGGCGCTCCGATTGGACAAGCGGATCGGCCTGCATGCATACCTCAAGCCAGGACTGGGAATCGCCGGCGGTAACCTCGAGCGCGACCTGGCGACAGTGTGCAGGTTTGCGGACACACTTGAAACCGACGCCGGGGTAGTGCGCGCCTGGATCGCCAATAGCAAGCATCGCCGCGACTGGGCTGTGCGTACGTTGCAGCGCGAAGTCCTGGCAAAGGTAGAGGATCCTGTGATCGCCGTCCTGGGTCTCGCATACAAGGAAGATACGCATTCGACGAAGAATTCTCCTTCGCTAGCCCTGCTATCGCAGCTTCATAAGGTCCGCGTGCGACTCTATGACCCGGTGGTGGCGGCGGCCGAAGCGAAGCATCCGAAGTCGCATGGGGCGAAGTCCCAGCTTGAGGCCTGCGAAGGGGCCGACGCGCTGATCGTCATGACCCCGTGGAAGCAGTTCTCCGGGCTTACCGGTGCGCAGATCGCTGGCAGGATGCGTGGAAAGCTGGTGATGGATCCTTTCCAGGTACTGAATGAAGGTTCTATCCGGTCCGCTGGACTGAAGTACTCGACTTTGGGCAGGTGAGCGTTCCTTGCTGACTCACCTGAACCATTCCCCGACCAAGCCCGCGCGTGCCGTAATCCTCGGCGCGCGTGGTTTCGTGTCGACTTATTTGCAGAGCTGGTGCAAGCGAAACAAGGTTCCGTTCCTTGCAATCTCGAGCGATGAAGTTGACCTGACGCGAATCGCGAATGCCCCCCGGCTGGCGGCGCTCCTCGACCCGAAGGACGCGGTTGTCATGACATCATCGATCCAGCCGGACAAGGGACGTGACTACCACGCCCTGATGGCAAACCTGCGCATGGTCGAAACCGCGTGCATGGCGCTTGAAGCTGCTCCTTGCGCCCAGTTCATCTGCCTGAGTTCCGATGCGGTCTATGACGCCAGCAAGATACCGCTCGATGAGGATTCCACCCGGGAGCCGGTAGACATCTATGGGTTGTCGCATGTCGCCCGCGAGATGATCGTTTCTTCCGCGCTCGGCCAGCAGAACCTCCCCGTATGCATACTCCGGATCACTGCCATATACGGTCCGGGAGATACCCACAACGGCTATGGGCCGAACCGGTTCGTGCGATCGGCTATCAAGGAAGGCCGCATCGTCCTCTTCGGGCGCGGCGAGGAGAGGCGCAGTCACGTGTACATCGACGACGTCGCGGAGATCATCGGCCGCTGCCTGCGGTGGCGCAGCGCCGGAAAGTTGAACGTCGCTGTCAGGCAAGCACTTTCGTACAAGGAAATTGCCGAAGAGGCGGTGCGCCTGGTCGGCGGGCCGGTGGAGATCACCTATGCCCCGCGCACTGTTCCCATAGTGCACAAGCCTTACAAGCCGACGCAGGTGTTCCGATTCCTCTACAATCTGGGCCGACCGATCAGCCCGATTGTGCATCGCACCTTCGTGAATTCGGCGCTTTTTGCCGCGTTCCCGGATTTCAAGTTCACGCCGTTCGAAGCGGGCTTGGCCGCCTTCGTTGCCTCCGAGCGAGACAGGATGTCGGGCGAAACGTCGGCAAACGTCAACGAAGGTATCGGCATGGTGCGTTCCTAGCGAATGAGCAACGATATGGTCGTGGTGATCGGTCTGGGAAGCGACATCGGACGCGAGCTCGCGTTGCGTTTCGCGTCTGACGGATGGACCGTGAAGGGGACCTATCGCACGCAAGCCGGGCTTGCCGGGCTGCCTCAGTCGGTCGGTTCGACCAGATGCGATCTCGCGTCCGCCGAAAGCATCTCACATGCTCTCGAGTGGTTGCGAACCCACTGCGAAGGCTGGCGCCTGATTGTTGTGGCAGCCGGCACGGAAGAGCCGGTGGGCTCCTTCTGGGATTGCAATGCCGACGAATGGGACCGGGGAATGCAAATCAATGCGCTGGCGCCGTTACGGTTGATCCGCGGCTTGTATCCGATTCGCCATAAGGATGGTTCGCCTTCCGTGGCGCTCTTTTCGGGTGCCGGGACTAACGGCGCGGCACCTGCATATTCGGCGTACTGCGCCTCGAAGGTGATGCTAATCAAGATGTGCGAGCTCCTTGACGCCGAATCGGCGGACACCAGCCATTTCATCATCGGCCCGGGAATCGTGCGCACGAAGATCCACGAGGAGACGCTTCAGGCGGGTGCGCGCGCAGGCGCGAACTTGAAGAAAGTGACGAGCTTTCTTGAATCAAGAGATCCCGGGACCAGTCACGACGAAATTTATTCCTGCTTGCGCTGGTGCATGGCCGCGGGAAAAAAAGCAGTAGGGGGGCGCAATATCTCTCTCGTGCACGACGCGTGGAGGCAGGGAGATGGCCTTGCGCGTTGGCTGGAGAGCGATCAGAACAACTACAAGCTTCGCCGCTTCAGCAACGAGCATCGAATAAAAACGGATTGATACATGAAGCTATCTGACATAGTTGCGCAATTCCTGGCAGAGCAGGGAATCCGCCATGTTTTCGTGCTTTCAGGGGGTGCATCGCTGCACCTGATTCACTCCATTGCGGAGACGCCCGGGACGAGCATTGTGTGTCCGCACCACGAACAGGCGGGCGCAATGGAAGCGGATGCCTATGCGCGCGTTGGGGGCAGCCTGGGTTGCGCTGTTGCCACCAGCGGCCCGGGCGCCACGAATCTTATCACCGGAATCTGCAGCTCCTACTATGACTCGGTTCCCGTGCTCTACCTGACCGGCCAAGTTGCCTCGTTCCGGGCAAAAGGGGATTCGGGAGTTCGACAGATCGGTTTCCAGGAAACCGAGATGATCGACATCTGCCGCTCGATCACCAAGTACGCCGTGCTCATCAAGGATCCGTACAGCATCCGCCACGAGCTTAACAAGGCAGTGGCGATCGCGAAGGCGGGACGCCCCGGACCGGTGCTGGTCGACATTCCCGATGACTTGCAGCGCATGGATATAGATCCCACGAAGCTCGCCGAATACCGTCCGGAAGGTGCCGACGTCCCTGCAAGGATTTCGTCCGATGCCATCGCTGCCTGCATCGCGGCGCTGAAGAACGCGCGCCGCCCGGTGATTGTTTTTGGCTGGGGGGTCCATCTGAGCAAGGCCGAAGCGGAAGCGCGCCAGCTGGCGGAACTGCTCGGCGCGCCGGTGGCCTTCACTTGGGCAGCCTTGGACCTGCTGCCCTACGAGCATCCTTTGGCGGTGGGCGGGTTCGGCACGCACGGCGTCAGGTACGCGAATTTCGCCGTCCAGAATGCGGACCTGATTCTTTCCGTGGGGTCGCGTCTGGATACCAAGGCGACGGGTACTCCGCCATCCTCGTTCGCGCGCGAGGCGAAGATCATCATGGTCGACATCGATCCGGCGGAAACCGGGAAGTTCGGGCGACTGGGCAGGAAAATAGACCTTGCGCTCAATGTCGATGCGCGCGCTTTCCTCCAGGCGCTGGTTCATGCCGCGGGCAAGGAGAAATTTCCGGACTTCACGCCTTGGCTGGAAAAAGTGGGGCAGTGGAAAGCCCGATACCCTGCTTGCCGTCCCGAACACGCACGCGAGCGCGAAGTGAACCCGTACTGGTTCATCAAGCAGCTTGCGGGTCAGCTCGCCGGAGACGAGATTATCGTTTCGGACACGGGCTGCGCGCTTGCGTGGACGATGCAGGCCTTCGAGTTCAAGCAAGGGCAAAGGTTCTTCCACGCCTTCAACAACACGCCGATGGGCTATGGAGTTCCCGGCGCCATAGGCGCGTGCTTTGCGCGCCCAGGAAAACGGGTCGTGCTGATTACCGGTGACGGTAGCCTGCAAACGGCGATCTACGAATTCGCAACGCTCGTCCGGAACCGCCTGCCCGTCAAGATCTTCATGTTGAACAATCGCGGCCACGGCATGGTGCGGCAGACGCAGGACATGTGGCTCGGCGGAAACCACTACGCTACCTCCGTCGACGGCGGGTTGGCGGCGCCGAATTTTGTCGCGATCGCCAATGCTTATGGAATCCCTGCCGAAAACGTGAAACTCAACCAGGATGTGCGCGAAAGGATATCGCACGCTCTCTCGAGCGAAGGCCCGGCATTCCTCAGCATCGAGATCGACGAGGAAAGCAGGGTCGAGCCGCAGGTCAAGTACGGTCGTCCGAACGAGGATGCGGAACCGCTGCTCGAGAGGTCCGAGTTTCTCTCCAACATGCTGGTGAAGCCGATGCCTGCTTCGCTGGAAAAATAGGTAGGTATTTGTGACCATCACGCTCGATCTGCTATTCGATTCCCTTGCCGAGACGCCGGAACTGCATGCACCTACCACTGCGTATTACAAGCTGTGCAAGGCGACGGCGCGCGCGACGGCGCAGGAGTTGTTCGCATCGCCGGAACGGGTGGCGCAGGAATTCGGTCCTTTCGGCAGCTTGTCGCTCCCGTATACGAAAATGGGTGCGATCGATTCGATCGATCTATTTGGCTTGGACGAGCTGATTATCTTCGCGTTCTACCGAGCCAACCGGGCTCGTTACCGCCGCGTACTGGATATCGGTGCAAACCTTGGACTCCACTCCATGGTGATGACCCGCTGCGGATTCTCGGTCAGGGCGTTCGAGCCCGATCCCTGGCATTTCGGGCTGCTCGCGGAAAACCTGCGGGCGAATGACGCGAAGGTCGACGCAGTAGCCGCCGCAGTGTCAGTCAAGGATGGAGAAGCTCAATTTGTGCGGGTGCTTGGCAATACGACCGGCAGCCATCTCGCCGGCTCGAAGGATTCCTACGGCGACAAGGAAACCTTCACCGTGCCGATACACGCGGCGGGTCCGCTGTTCGAATGGGCCGACTTTGCGAAGATCGATGCCGAGGGTCATGAAAAGGAACTGCTCCTTGCGTCAACTTCGGCGCAAATGCAGAAGCTCGACATCATGGTGGAAATCGGCAATCCGGGGAATGCCAAGGCCGTGTTCGACCACTATCAAAAGATCGGCGTGAACATGTTTTCGCAAAAAAAGGGCTGGCGGCAGGTGCGGGAGATTGACGACGTGCCCACCTCGCATCGGGAAGGCAGCCTCTTCGTATCCGCTAAATCCGCGATGCCGTGGGCGAGTTCGTGACCGAATATGGCTGCGCTACTGACTTCGCTTGCACTATTGGCCGTCGCCTGGCTGGTTCACTTGGCATGGTGGCGGACGGCTTTGCCGCGCCGGCAGCTGGCGGCGCTCGCAGGCGTGTTCATCGCCGTCCCCACTCTGGCGGGACTGGTTTGCGCGGCTGGCGGCCTGCCCTCGTTTCTGCAGCTAGCGGAGATACCCGGCATCCTGGCGCTCTACGGTGGTGCGGCATTCTGTTACCTCATCGTTTACACCGGCATCGAGCAGACAAGCCCGTCCCTAGTGATCGTGCGTGCGCTTGAGTCGGCAGGCCAACAGGGCTGCGCGCGTGAGGAACTCGCATCGCTGATAACAGAAGACCTGTTCCTGCAGCCGCGCCTGGAAGCGCTCGCGCTCGACGGCCTGCTGGTCGCGCGAGACGGCGGTTGGACGCTTACCGGGCAAGGGCGCAAAGCTGCTCGTATGGCTACTGTGTTCGCCCAGTTCTTCCGTATCCGGGAAAGCGCCTGAGGGTATGGCGAAGAGTGTCCTGATGCTTCTGCTCGCTCCCATTCTCGGGCTGGTCGCCGACGTCATCCTGCAGGCGGCGCTGACGCGGATCGTTTCCCGGCCCCCACACATACGTCTGCAGTTCGTGTCCTTTGCCGCCGGCGGCTTCCTGGCCCTCGGCCTTCTGGTATTCCTGCTTTCGGGGGTTCCTGCGACCGGAGCGGACAAATCCGGCTATCTCGTGCTGTACTTGCTGATCTATGCGTGCTTCGGATTCTGCTTTTTCAATGTTATCAGCGCCAATGTGTCGTCGTTGCGCCTTCGTATGCTAAAGGAATTGCTCGCATTGGATCCCCAGCCCATGGCCGATGCGGTCCTGCGCAAACGGTACTCTGCTCAGGAAATGGTGCTTTCCCGCCTTGCACGCCTGGAAGGTGGCGGACAGATCGAATGCCGGTCCGACCGCTATTACCTGCGAAAGAGCGGCGTATCGCTGATCGGCAGATTTTTTGCCGGCTTGCGCCAATTGCTGCTGAAGTCGTGAGGGCACTATGAGCGGAAACCGCCGTTCCCTTACCGTGGCAATTCCTGCCCTCAACGAGCAAAAGAACATTCGTGCGGCCATTGATTCCGTTCGCGCCGCCGCATCGAATGTTCCCGATCTATCGGTTCAGATTATCGTTATCGACGATGGCAGTAGCGACAGAACGGCCGAGATCGTCACCGAGGTCGCGCAGATCGATCGTAATGTACGCCTGTTGCGAAACCCGGTGAATATTGGCCTGGGCGCTTCAATTCGCCGTGCCATGGTCGAGACCGTGACTGAGCGGTTCATATTTATCCCCGGCGACAACGACATACCGCTAACCACCCTGGAATTGCTGTTTTCAAACGCATATACCGCAGACATCGTGATGTGCTACTTCCTGAATGATGAATCGCGCGGCCGGATTCGCTACCTTATTTCCACGCTGTTCAGGCTCATATACACGAGCACGTTCGACATCTATCTGATCTACGTAAACGGGCCAGCCGTTTACCCCGTAGAGAAATTGCGAGAGCTGGAGCTACATTCCACTCGATTCAGTATCGTCGCTGAGATCAACGTCAAGCTGCTGAGACAAGGGGTCAGCTTTACCGAGCTCCCGAGCAACAGACAGGTCGGTCTGGAGGGGAGCACCTCCGCGACCATGCGGACCTTGGTAGAGACCGTCAGGGTATATCTCCAACTCCTAGTGGATGTGTACATAAGAGATAGACCGCGGTATTCGTTCCGGCCGTCTCGGATTAACTACGACCCGCCTATGCGGGAGCCGGACAGGCCGGGGCAATCCAGCTAATGTCCATCGGACGCATCGGCAAGATGATCTACGAGCTTTTGGCTGAGCGACAGAGCCAAGTAAGGTTGTTGAAATGGTTCGGCGCTGGTTTGACGTTCATGGGCGTCAGCAGCGCTTTCCTATATGGGTTCGTTGACCTGCTTGGCTTTTCCGTACCAATCGCCACGTTTCTCACGGCGGAGATATGTACGCTGTTGCGTTTTCTGGTCAATCACTACTGGGTTTTCGGTCAGCGCAGCCCCACCTGGCGGCAATGCCTCCAGTATCACGTGGCGAATGCTGGAGCGTTCATCACTTGGTGGGTGGCGTCCAATATTTTGACGATTCTGGGAGTTCACTATCTGGTGGCTGGCATTCTGGCGGTGGGATTCTCAACCGGTGTCAGCTTCCTTACGAACTTTCTCTGGGTATGGAGCAAACGCCGCCTCAATGAATAGGGAAATCAATCTTCTTGCGCGCTATCCCAAGGCGAAGCGAAACATCAAGGCTCGCCTCGAACACAAGGCCGAAAACCGGCGCATTGCTCTCCAGTTCGGGCGGGAGTACTTCGACGGTACGCGTGAGCAGGGCTACGGAGGTTATCGCTACGATGGCCGCTGGGTACCGATCGCCGAGGATATCGCCAAGCATTTCAGCCTGAAGTCTGGACATCGAATGCTGGACGTCGGCTGTGGGAAAGGGTTCCTGGTCAAGGATCTGATGACCGTAAGTCCCGGATTGGATGCATTCGGCATCGATATCTCCGAATACGCGGTGACGCATGCGCATCCGGACGTGGTCGGCCGGCTGCACTTGGGCGACGCAAGGCAGTTGCCATTTCCAGACAACTCCTTTCAAGCCGTCATCGCCATCAATACAGTCCACAACCTGGACCGCCAAGGTTGCATCGAGGCGTTGCGGGAAATCGAGCGCCTGGCGCCCGGTAGGGGCTATGTGCAGGTCGATGCATACAGAAGCCCTGACGAACGTCAGATATTTGAGGATTGGATGCTTACCGCGAAGACCTATGGCATGCCGGACGATTGGCGCGGCATATTGCGGGAAGCTGGATATACGGGAGATTACTTCTGGACGATCCTGGAGATCGACCCGGAGTGGATTGTCAGGTAACGATCATTCAAAAGGACAGGGGGGCGAATGGCTATTGAATCAGAGAAAGAAATTGAAGTAGAAATGAAAAAATCTTCAGGCGGTTACGGGGGATTCGCAATCAAGGTTGTGATCGTCACGATAGCGATTTCTCTAGGCGTCATTTTCGTAATCGACTCCATTGTGGAGACTATTACATCGGCAATGACCTCGGTAGATACGCAATCCCTGAAGACCAGATTGCAGAACGCAGTCAGGGAAGAGAAGACCCGCGTCCGGCTCAAAGGCCTGCTAACCAACAATCCCGCGGTTCACCTTCGCGTGTCAATCATGGAAGAGGAGAAAGGCAATATACCAACCGCCATTGAGGAGATCGAGCTGGCGATTGGATTGCTGGAGCTTCATTCTGCAGATCGGGCCGCCAAGGACCGGTACGTT
>SXGR01090983.1_pt1 | contig 11335 bp, 7 predicted proteins | sample 3174711 | NCBI WGS metagenome assembly SXGR01 (sample SAMN11356860, study PRJNA531348) | freshwater metagenome | isolation source: freshwater sample F1-60 | place: China: Fuxian Lake, Yuxi | collected 2017-12-25
ACACCAGCCAGTGCGGCGCCTGTACCGTCCTGCTTGGCGATCAGGCGATCAAGAGCTGCGCCGTGCTTGCCGTGCAGGCGCACGGCGCCACGGTCAAGACCATCGAGGGCATGGCAGCCACGAATGGCACGCTGCATCCGCTGCAGCAGGCCTTCATGGATTGCCCTGGTCTGCAGTGCGGCTTCTGCACGCCAGGCATGATCATGGCGGGCGCGAGCCTTCTCGCTTCCAATCCGCAGCCAGACGATGCAGCGATCGAGAAAGCGCTGGAGGGTAACCTGTGCCGCTGCACGGGCTACACCAACATCGTCCAGGCGGTCCGCCAGGCCGCCACCGCCGGGCGCTAATCCGGTTTCACCAGGCGCACAACCGCTTCGCCTCCCGTATCCACCTGTCACAAGGACACTGACGTGACCGCTGACAACGACTTTAGCCGCTTCGGCAGCGGACATTCCGTGCGCCGGATCGAAGATCCCGCGCTGATCACCGGCCGCGGCCGGTATGTTGATGATTTCGCACCAGCGGGTCTGCTCCACCTGGTGTTTGTCCGCTCTCCCATGGCCCACGCCCGGATCGGCTCGATCGACCTCTCGGCAGCCCTGGCCACGCCGGGGGTGGTCGCCGCATTCACTGGCAGGGATCTGGTCGCAGCCGGGGTTAAACCGTTTGGCGGTCCCCCGCCAATTTTCAAGCGACCCGACGGCACGCCGCCCCCCCCGCCCGACCGACACGCCCTCTCACCCGAGGTCGTGCGCTTCGTGGGAGAAGCCGTGGCAGTGGTGATTGCCACCTCTCCCGATGCCGCCCGCGCTGGCCGTGACGCGACCATGGTCGATTACCAGGAGTTGCCGGCGGTCGGCAGTGTGATCGCCGCACTCGCCGAAGGCGCCCCCCAGGTCTGGTCGGGAGCTCCGGGCAACGTCGTGGCCGAAACCCGTTACGGTAATCGCGAGGCAGCCGACCAGGCCTTCGCCGCGGCCACCCATGTGGTGTCGCTCGACCTCGACAATCAGCGACTTGCGCCGGCCTCGATCGAGCCGCGCTCGGTGCTCGCAAGCTTTGATGCGACCGATGGCCGCACCACGCTGCGCATGAGTTCGCAGATGCCCTCAGGCGCCCGCAACACGATCGCCGACCAGTTAGGGCTTACCAAGGATCAGGTCCGCGTGCTGGTGGGCGACGTGGGAGGCGGCTTCGGCATGAAGACTGGCGCCTATCCCGAAGACGTCGCCGTTGCCTTCGTCGCGCGCCAGATGCGTGCCAGCGTGAAATGGATCGCCGAGCGAAGCGAAGAGTTCCTCACCGCCGTGCATGGCCGAGGTCTGAGAAGCCAAGCCGATCTGGCGCTTGACGCGGAGGGCCGCGTGCTCGCGCTCCGCGTACGCACCCAGGCCAATATTGGCGCTCACCCGTCACCCACGGGCTGCGCCATCCCGCTTCTGATCGGCCCCTGGATCACCACCAGCATCTACGATATCGGCACCATCGATCTGCACATCCAGGCGGTGCTCACCAACACCACGCCACTTGGCGCATATCGGGGTGCTGGCCGTCCTGAGGCGGTTTATGTGATCGAGCGCCTCATGAGCGCAGCTGCGCTCAAAACCGGCATCGATCCGATCGAACTGCGCCGCCGGAACATGGTCCGCCCCGAGCAAATGCCCTACAAGAACGCCATGGGTCAGGTCTACGATACGGGCAACTTTCCGAGCATCATGGCGCAGGGCGTTGAACTGGCCGACTGGAACGGGTTCGAGGTGCGCGTAAAAGCAAGCCGCGAGCAGGGGCGCGTGCGCGGCCGCGGCATCGCCACCTTCCTCGAATGGACCGGGGGTAATGTGCTTGACGACCGGGTGACGGTCAACGTCACCGCCGATGGCTTCATCGAGATCTTCACCGCGACGCAGGCCATGGGTCAGGGAATCGCCACCACCTATGCGCAGCTTGCGGTCGATTCGTTCGGCGTTCCGCTTGAGCGCATCCGGATCATCCAAGGCGACACCGATCGCGGCGAGGGATTTGGCAGCGCTGGTTCGCGTTCGCTCTTTACCGCCGGGTCGGCGCTGCAGGCGGCCGCCGTCAAGATGCTGGACATCGCGAGGCAAAAAGCCGCTGATGCGCTCGAGGCGCCTGCCGCGGATCTCGAGTACGAAGCCGGACGTTTCCAGGTGGCGGGCACCGATCTGCAGATCAGCCTGTTTGATGTCGCGGCGCGAGAAGCCTCGGGCAGCATTTTCCTCGAGTCGGTCACCAAGGTCGACGGACCGAGCTGGCCCAATGGCTGCCATGTCTGCGAGGTCGAAGTCGACCCAGACACCGGTGAAGTGGTCATCGATCGCTATTCGTCCGTGAACGACGTGGGGCGCGTGGTCAACCCGATGATCGTGTTGGGCCAGGTCGATGGCGGCGCCGTCCAAGGCATCGGACAGGCGCTCTGCGAGCAACTGGTCTATGACGACCAGGCTCAACTCGTCACTGCGAGCTTTCTCGACTATGCAATGCCCCGTGCCGGTATCGTCAAACGCTTTGAAACCCAACTCGACCAGTCGGTGCCCTGCAAGGCCAATCCGCTGGGCGTAAAGGGCGTGGGGGAACTGGGCACCATCGGCGCCACGCCTGCAGTCGTGAACGCGGTGGTCGACGCGCTTGTGCGTAACGGCCTGGGTGAACGCGCGACCGCCATCCAGATGCCGCTCACCAGCGAGCGCGTCTGGCGTGCGCTACAGGGCCTGTCGGCCTGACCGCACCATCACGACATGTCCGATCCTCGCCTGCGACTTCCAGACGGAACACCGAAATGAATGCTTTCGATTTCCACCGCCCCGCTTCCACCGCCGATGCCAGCGCGACCCTAGGCCGATCCGCCGACGGACGCCTGATCGCTGGCGGGCAATCCCTGCTTCCAGCCATCAAGCTTGGATTGGCTGCGCCCTCCGACCTCATCGATCTGTCCGGCGTCGCGGCCCTGCGGGGCATCACCCGGCAGCCTGATGCCATCACCATCGGTGCCATGACCGCCCACGCCGAGGTTGCTCGCTCCGAACTGGTGCGCGCGGGCATCCCCTCTCTCGCTGATCTGGCGGACGGTATCGGCGATCAGCAGGTCCGCGCCCGCGGTACCCTGGGCGGAAGCCTTGCCAATAACGACCCCGCTGCGTGTTACCCGGCGGCAGTGCTTGCGCTGAAGGCCTCAATCCGTACCGACCGCCGCAGCATCGAAGCCGATGAATTCTTCACTGGCATCTACCAGACGGCACTCGAGCCTGAGGAAATCATCGAGTCGGTCCGCTTCGCGCAGCCCCTCGTCGCGGCGTACATCAAGTTTCGGCAACCCGCCTCGCACTATGCGCTGGTTGGAGTGTTCGTTGCGCGATTCGCCGATGGCGTGCGCGTGGCCGCCACCGGTTCGGCAGCGTGTGCCTTTCGGGTGCCGGCGCTCGAACAGGCGCTCTCGGCCAGTTGGTCCCCAGCGGCCGCGCGCGGGGTTAAGGTGAACGCAGCCGACCTCAATGCCGACCTTCATGCGTCAGCCGCATACCGCGCCCACCTTATCCCGGTACTCGCCGCACGGGCTGTCGTCGCGGCCCGCTAAGGCAGCATGAACGCGCCGCCCCGCGACCCGTCCCTGATCGCGGGCTGGGTGCTGGCGTTCCTGCTCTCGTTCGGACCAGCGGTATCGAATTCGTTTGCGCGCTTCGCCTACGCGCTGGTGCTGCCGGCCCTGCGCGATGATCTGCTCCTCAACTACGCCGAGGCCGGATGGCTCAATACCGCCAACGCGGCCGGCTACCTGATTGGCGCATTGCTGACCCGCGTCTGGGTGGCACGTGCGGGCAACCGTACGCTCTTTATCGCTGGGATGGTGCTGACTTCGCTTGCCGTATTCGCCACTGGCTTGTCGCGCGAACCGGCAATGCTGAGCCTGATGCGACTCCTGGGGGGCGTAGGCGGAGCCGCTATTTTCATTTGCGGCGGAACGCTATCGGGTAACGTGATGCCGTCGCGACCTGCCCTCGCTACCACCACGATCGCCATCTACTTCGCAGGCGGCGGCATTGGGCTGATGCTGTGTGGCGCAGCGATTCCGCTTCTCCTCGATGCCTACGGTGCAACCGCCTGGCCGCTCGCCTGGAAGGCGATGGGTGTGACCTCACTTGCCATGACCGTGGCTTCAGTATGGGCGGCACTTCAAATCATTGAGCCGGGATCGCGCGCGGGCGGAGGCGCATCGAAGGCCTCGACACCCAACAGTGAGGCTCTCACAGCGTCCGCGCCTCACTCGTCGATCGCCCCGCTCCGCCGGGCACTCATCACCTATCTCTGCTTTGGTCTGGGCTATATCGGTTACATGACTTTCGTGATCGCCTGGATGCGCGAGCACGGCGCACAGACCTTCACCGTGATCACCGCCTGGATAATGCTCGGTGCCACCACGCTACTCGCGCCGGCAATCTGGCGGGGCCCGGTCGAGCGTTGGGCGGGCGGACGGCCGCTGGCGGCCGCCATGGCCACGCTTGCCTGCGGTGCTGCGCTACCCCTGCTGCATGCAGCCGCACCCGTCATGATGCTCTCGGCTGCATTGTTTGGCGCGGCCATGTTTTCCATTCCTTCGGCCATTCAGAGCCTGGTGAAAAAGGGTATCCCCATGCGCGACTGGGGGCATGCCATGGCAGGCTTCACGATTGTGTTCGCCACCGGCCAGGTGGTCGGGCCGGTCCTCACGGGTTGGCTGGCTGATCGCTGGGGATCCCTCGCGCCAGGACTCGCGCTCTCGGTGGTGACGCTCCTTGCCGGGTCGCTTCTTGCCCTCACCCAACACGATGTCGATACCCAACAGGATTTTCGCCATGCTCGATAACCCTGCAACCCATGAAGCCGCAGCGCTGCTCTTCAACTGCTGGCAATCCGGAGGTACGCTGCCGCAATTGCCGGGACACTGCCGCCCGGGCTCGCGCGCCGAGGGCTACGCGATTCAACGCGCCATGCTTTCGATGTCCGGGCGCCACCTGTTTGGCTGGAAGATTGCCGCCACCAGCAGCGCCGGGCAAGCGCATATCGGGGTGGACGGTCCGCTCGCCGGCATGCTGCACGACACACAGGTCATCCCCGAGGGCGTACCGGTACCGATCTCGGCCAGCCTGATGAAGGTGGCCGAGCTTGAATTCGCGTTCCGTATGGCCCACACGCTCCCGGCTCGCGATCGGCCTTATACCGTTTCGGAGGTGATGGCAGCGGTCGGATCGCTCCACCCTGCAATCGAGGTACCCGACTCACGCTATAACGATTTCAGCCGAGCCGGGGCTGCACAGCTTATCGCTGAGAATGCCTGCGCCGACCGCTTTATTCTCGGCGCAGCGAGCGACGAGAATTGGCGTTCGATCGATCTTGCCGCACACGCTGTTGCGATCACTGTGAGCGATCGTGAACCGCTGACCGGCATGGGTCGCAACGTGCTGGGTGATCCGCGCATCGCGCTCACCTGGATCGCCAACGAACTCTGCGCGCATGGCATGGCGCTCGGGGCCGGCCAGGTGATCACCACCGGCACCTGCGCCATCCCGGTGCCGGTCGCTGCCGGCGTGACCATCGAAGCCGACTACGGCCCCCTCGGCCAGATCGCCGCGCGCTTCGTCAGCTAGCCCCGGCGGCGCGATCGCTTTCCTGCTCCTGCAACTGCCGCCACATCACTTTTCCCGAACCCGATTTCGGGAGTACATCAGCGAACTCGATCACGCGCGGTACCTTGAACGCGGCCATCCGTTCGCGCGACCAGTGCTCGATCGCCTCCGCACTGATCCGCCCCCGGTATTCCGCCCGTAACACCACGACCGCCTTGACCGTCTCACCGCGATACGCATCGTGGGTACCGATCACACAGGCTTCCTGGATCGCCGGATGGGCGAAGAGCTGATTCTCGACCTCCGCAGGCCATACCTTGAAACCGCTCGCGTTGATCATGCGCTTCAGACGGTCGGCGATGTAGAAGTAGCCATCCGCGTCCACCCGACCCAGGTCACCGCTTCGAAAAAATCGCTTGCCGTCGAGCTCGATAAACGCCAGCGCGGTTTCCGCTGGTCGCTGCCAGTAGCCCACAAAGATCTGCGGCCCGTGAATCACGATTTCGCCCGTCTCGCCCGGTGGCAACGCGCGTAGGCTGTCGGGGTCGACCACACGCGAATCAACACCGATATAAGGGATCCCCAGGCACTGGCGACGCGCAGCCTGCGGCGGGTTGCTATGCGAAGGCGCGGCGGTCTCGGTCAGCCCGTACCCTTCTACATAATCGAGTCCGTAGCGCTCCCGCAGCCGCGCCGCCACCGCCTCGGGCATGGCGGCGCCCCCACCACCGATATAGCGCAGGCTGGAAAGATCCAGGGCATCCAGGCGGGGGCTGGCCAGCAGGTCGATCACCATCGTCGGGATGTTGGTCCAGCCCGTCACCTGGTGGCGGGCAATGAGTCTCCCGGCAAGGTCGCGGTCCCAGCGCGGCATCAGCACCACAGTGGACCCGAGATAAAGCGTCTGGTGCACACAGAACTGCATGCCAGTGATGTGAAAGGCAGGCACCACGCCCAGCATCACATCGCTTGCACTGGTGCCATTCCAAAGCGGTCCGGCGCGCACGTTGTGCCCCAGGCTGCGATGCGTATGCATGCAGCCCTTGGGCTTCCCGGTGGTGCCCGAGGTGTAGCAGATGGCGGCTAGGTCATCGGCAAGGCCGCGATAAGCGGCCGGAGTCAGGGCCCGCTCCATCACACTGGTCCAGCGCACGGCGTGAGACGGCAGCGCCGGATCGGCGTCAAGCCAAGACTGCCAGGCGGCCGGCGGCTGTTCCGCTTGGTGGATCACAGCGGGCGTGGCGTCGCGGTAGCGGGTCACGACAATCTGCCGCAGCTGCGCAGCAGGCGGAAGGTGATCGGCGCTTGCCGCGACGTGGTCGAGCAGATCGGCTGCGACGATCGCCACCCGGGCCCCTGAATCGCCGATGCTGTGCGCGAACTCAGCCGCCTTGGACATGGGATTTGACGGAACGATAACTGCGCCGGCCCGCAGAATACCTAGGTAGGCGATCACCAGCTGCGGCGAATTCTGCAGTGCCACCAGCACCCGATCACCATGCTGCACCCCGGCCTCATGCATCAGCCACCCGGCGAGCTTCTCTACCTCACGATGGAGTTCTGCATACGGGAAAGGTCGCCCGAAAAAAATCAATGCGGCTTTCTCGGGATAGCGGCGCGCGGTGATGTCAAGGTTATCCCAGAGCGTGGTTTCGCAGCTCGGCAGTTGCCAGGGCACGCGCGCGGGCCAGGCTGCGCGATGCGCGGCAGGAACCTCAAACAACGGATGCATGGCAGGATCTCCTGGTGGACAACGTCTCATCACACGCCGGAGTGATTCTGCACGATCCGACACCGGGGCTGCACCGATGCGCGGGGCGTGCGAAGATCGTGGGCGAGGCGGTCAGCCTACCCCGGCGAATAGATCGCGCTGCCCGACACTATCGTCCCCTGCCAGTCCGATCTGCCGGCATGGGCCAAAATAATTTGTATTGCCGCCATGACGACCAACGCTGCAAAGCCCGACTCTGAGCACGATTTTGCACCTAGCTTTTCACCTGATTGGGATCAGCCGGTCCGTTATATCGAGCGAACCCATCGCTGGTACCAGACGCTGGGCTACGGCGCCCCGTACCGGTATGCGCACTATCTGGATGTGCCGTTCACGCCCCTGGCTGCGCCCCTCGCCACGCTAAGACTCGCGGTCATCACCACTGCCGCGCCCTATCGCGCCGAATGCGGCGACCAGCGCGTGCGGGCGCCCTACAATGCGGCGGCTAAATTCTTTGAGGTCTACGCCGGCCCAACCGACGCCGATCACGATCTGCGTGTCTCGCATGTGGCAGTTGATCGCGACAATCTTGTCGATGACCCGAACCTCTGGTTCCCGCTGTCTGCGCTGCGGCGGGCACGCGACCGGCATCGCATCGGCAGCCTCACCAAAAACTTTATTGGCGTACCCACCAACCGCAGCCAGCGACGCACCATCGAAACCGATGCTCCGGAGGTCTTGAGGCATCTGCGAGCTGAAGGTACGCAAGCCGCCGTGCTGGTTGCCAACTGTCCCATCTGTCATCAGACGCAATCGCTTACCGCCCGCCATCTCGAGGCGAACGGCATACCGACTGTCGTGATGGGCTGCGCACGCGATATCGTCGAGCATGTGGGCGTACCAAGATTTCTGTTTAGCGACTTTCCACTGGGTGCTGCCTGCGGGCGACCGTTCGACCTGCCTTCACAGGAGGCCACGCTCGAACTCGCTTTACGCGTGCTGGAGTCGGCACCCGCGGCGCGCACCACTGTACAGAATCCCCTGCGCTGGTCCGGTTCGCCCGACTGGCGACTGCGCTACATGAACCCGGACCAACTCTCAGCAGCCGACATCGCTCAGCGGCGCGCAGCGCACGAACAGTCTCGCGCCATCGCGGCTGGGCTACGGCGCGATACCGCCTGAACCCTAGCCTGCCAACCGGCCAACTTCCCTCTACGCCACCCTCGCCCCCATCATGTCGAATCTCGCTCACTATCTTCTCAATCGCGCACGCAGCCACCCTGTATCGCCCGCCGTCACTGGTAACGGTCGCACCCTCAGCTTCGCCGAGCTTGGCGAGCGCGTGCTGAGGCTTGCCGGCGCGCTGCGTGGCAGGCTGGGGCTTGCCGACGGCGACCGGGTGTTGATCTGCATGGAGAATCAACCCGAATTTTTCGAGCTGCTCTTTGCGTGCTGGGCGGCTGGGTTGTGCACCGTACCCGTCAACTCAAAGCTACACCCGCGCGAGGTGAGCCATATCGTGGGTGACGCGGGCGTACGCGCGGTCTTCACCACCGATCGACTGGTGGCCGATCTGGCACCCGAACTTGCGCAGCAGGCACCGGCACCGAGTATCACCGTGGTCGGGAGCGCCGCCTACCTCAGCCTTCTCAACGAACCGCCAGCGCGCTGTGTTGAGTGCGCGCCAACCGATATTGCGTGGTTGTTCTACACCAGCGGCACCACAGGTCGCCCCAAGGGCGCCATGCTTTCGCACCGCAACCTGCTCGCCATGTCATGGATTTACTCCGCTGATATCGAGCATGTGGAGCCGGGCGACACCAAACTTCACGCGGCGCCGCTCTCCCATGCCTCCGGGCTCTATGGTCTGCCCCATCTCTTTGCGGGGGGGCATCAGGTAGTCCTACCCGGATTCGAGCCCGATCTGGTGTTTGACGCCTTCGAACACTACCCTCGGGTCACCATGTTCGCGGCGCCCACTATGGTCATCCGGCTGTTGCAGTCGCCGTCGGTACGCGCAGCCCACCGGGGGCTTCGCACCCTCTATTACGGCGGCGCGCCCATGTATGTGAGTGACCTGCAGCGCGCACTGGAGGTCTTCGGTCCGCGGTTGTGGCAACTCTATGGGCAAGGCGAGAGTCCAATGACCCTCACCGGACTTGCGAAATACGATCATGCGGGCGATGGCGGCACAGACCATCTCGCGCGGCTGGGTTCCGTGGGAGTCACGAGGACGGGCGTGGAAATTCGCGTGGTGGGCGATGATGGCCACGACCTGCCCACGGGCGAAATCGGCGAGGTGGTCACGCGAAGCGATTGCGTGATGGCGGGCTACTGGAACAATCCCGACGCCACACGGAACGCGCTCCGAAACGGCTGGCTCTGGACGGGCGACGTCGGCTCATTTAACGACCAGGGCTATCTGACACTGCGTGACCGTTCGAAGGATCTGATCATCAGCGGCGGCAGCAATATCTATCCAAGGGAAATCGAGGAGGTGCTGCTGCGTCATCCGGCCGTGCTCGAATGCTCGGTCGTGGGCGCCCTGCATGCCGAGTGGGGCGAAGAGGTGGTTGCATTCGTGGTGGCGCGACCAGGCTCCGAGGTGTCGGGCGACACGCTGGACGAACTGTGCCTGTCGCACATTGCACGCTTCAAGCGTCCCAAACGCTATCTCTTCACCGACGCATTGCCGAAGAACAACTACGGCAAGGTGCTGAAAACCGCGCTCCGCGAGCAACTCAGGGCCGGTGCCTGAGCCGGCGCCCGCGCGATGACGGCTTCCACGCTTTCCGCGGGTCGGTTTCGCATCGAGTGCCAGCGGCAACCGGTGAGCGGCGCGCGCGGCGCAGCGGTTACCAATCATCCGATCGCCTCTGGCGTGGCAATGCAGATGCTCCTTGAGGGCGGCAATGCCGCCGATGCCGCAGTCGCTGCGCTGTTTGCGCTTGGCGTGGTCGAGCCCATGATGGTGGGGGTCTTGGGCGGTGGCCTTGCGCATGTGCGATTTCCAAGCGGTGAGCACATCATCCTGGACGGACTTGGCTGCGCCCCCCAGGCGGCACACCCTGCGCTCTATCAGCCCATTAGTTCATCCAACATCGCGGAGCGCCGCCTCACGGTGGACCGCGCCAACGAGCTTGGCGCACTCGCCGTGGCCGTACCGGGCGCGCTGGCAGGCTGGTGTGCGTGTCTTGAGCGATTTGGCCGCATGTCGCTGGCCGATGTCATGCGGCCCGCTATCCGCCTCGCTGAGCGCGGGTTCCGTGTCACGCCTTATCTCGCGACCAACGTGACCGAGCAGGCGGACGCGCTTGCCCGCCAGCCGGCGCTTGCTGCGCTGTTTTTGCCCAAAGGCCGCCCTCTCGAGGCGGGTAGCGTGCTGCGCCAACCCGAGTGCGCTGAAACGCTTGCCTTGATCGCGCGCGAGGGACCTTCAACGCTTTATCAGGGGGCGCTCGGCCGCACGCTGGTCGGATTACTCGCTGGTGCGGGGGGCATCGTGACGGAAGCCGACCTCGCGCATTACGCGGTTCGCGACCGAATACCGATACGAGGAACCTACCGGGGCCATGAAATCATTGGGCCGCCGCCGCCCGCCTCCTCAGGCGTCCATATCGTTCAGATGCTAAACGTGCTCGAAGCCTTTGATTTGCGCGGGGCGGGGTTCGGGTCAACGGATGCCACGCATTGGCTGGCGGAGGCCATGGCACTCGCCTTTGCCGATCGCTCGGTGGCCACTGCCGACCCCGATTTCGTCCATGTGCCGGTGACGCAGCTCACCTCCAAGGCGTATGCGGCCGCGCGCGCCCGCCAGATCGATCCCTTACGCAGGCAAGTGTGGACCAGCGGACTCGCCCACGCATCGGAATCAGGCGACACCACCCACCTCACGATTGCGGACGCCGAGGGCATGGTGATCGCCAGCACCCAGACACTGAACGGCGCGTTTGGTGCCGCCATGATGATCGACGGCACCGGGCTTCTCGCCAACAACTACATGTAC
>SXGR01506112.1_pt1 | contig 11334 bp, 17 predicted proteins | sample 3174711 | NCBI WGS metagenome assembly SXGR01 (sample SAMN11356860, study PRJNA531348) | freshwater metagenome | isolation source: freshwater sample F1-60 | place: China: Fuxian Lake, Yuxi | collected 2017-12-25
ACCGCCGACCCCAACATCTACGCCGCCGGCGACTGCACGCGTCACCCCAGCCGCTACGCGGGCGGCCTGCTGCGTCTGGAATCGGTGCAGAACGCCATGGACCAGGCCAAGGTCGCCGGCGCCAACGTTGCCGGCGGCGACACCGTCTACGACGCGCTGCCCTGGTTCTGGTCCGACCAGGGCGAGCTGAAGCTGCAGATGGCCGGGCTCTCGCAGGGCCACGAGGCCGCGATCGTGCGCGGCTCGATGGAAGAGGGCAAGTTCTCGATCTTCTACCTGCGCGAAGGCCGCCTCCTCGCCGCCGACACCGTCAACAAGCCCGGCGACCACATGCTGGCCCGGCGGCTGATCGCGGCGAAGGTGCCGCTGACGCCGGAGCAGGCGGCGGACGTGTCGCTGGACCTGAAGGCGCTGCTTAAGGCCTGAGCGCGGGGTCAGTGGGAAGCTTGAGTATTCCCATTGTGGGATATATCATCCCATTATGGGAGATATGCCCAATTCCCCCGACCGCATTGCCGAAGCCCTCTTCAGCCGTACCCAGCAGAAGGTGCTGGGGCTGCTGTTCTCTCAACCCGGGCGGCGGTTCTACCTGAGCGAGATCGTCCGCGAGGCGAAAAAGGGCACTGGATCGGTCTGCCGGGAGCTCGAGCGCCTCACCGGCGCGGGGCTCGTCAAGGTGACATCCGTGGGTAGCCAGAAGCACTACCAGGCGAACGCTGCATCGCCCGTGTTCGACGAGCTGGAAGGGCTGATCGCAAAGATCTCCGGCGCCATGCCCGTGCCTGTACCGGTGTTGCGCGCGCCCGAGGCAGCCTACACCGTCGATCCTCCTTCCCGGGCGATCAGGATTCCCAAGGCGAAGCTGGCAGCGCTGTGCCGCAAGTACCACGTGCGGCGCCTCGGACTTTTCGGTTCGGCAGCACGGGGCGAGACAACGCCAGAGAGCGACGTGGACCTGCTGATCGAATTCAAGCCGGGCAGCGCGCCATCGCTGTGGGACGAGCCGGAAATGCGCGCCGCATTCGGCGCCCTTTTCGGCGGTCGTCGCGTCGACCTCGTGCCGCCGCAGGCCTTGGACAACCCGTACCGCAGGCAAGCCATCCTGCGCGACCTGCGTGTGCTCTATGAAGCCTGAAGAGCGCGACGCCGCGTATCTCTGGGACATGCTGCAATCGGCCCGCGACGCGCGCAGCGTGCTTGAAGGGCGGCCGCTAGGGGAGTACCTCGGCGATCGGGTTCGCAGGCTGGCGCTCGAGCGGGCACTGGAATTGGTCGGGGAACAGGCGCGCCGGGTATCTGTTGGTTTTCAAGAGGCACATCCGGAAATCGCGTGGCGCAGCATCATCGGCCAGCGCAACCTGCTTGCGCACCAGTACGGCGCTATTGCCCAAGAGAGGCTGTACCGCACAGGCACGGAAAGCGTTCCAGGCCTGGTCACGGAGCTGGAGCGCATCCTCGGCGACTAGGGAGTCCAGGGGCACGACAATCCGGGTCAGCGCGAGCGCTCGGCCTTGTGGTCGAAGGACTTGTCCCATTCGAGCTTTCCAATCAGCTCGAGCAGACTCTTCTGCCTGCGCCTCTGCCTCTGGATGAACTCCTCCAGTGCACGCGCCACCGCCGCCTTCCTGGTGCGTTCGCCGCTCACTTCGAAGGCGCGCTCGACGAGGTTGGTATCGAGGGAAAGTCTGGTCACCATGTGTGATCCCTGAGTGGAGCAGGCGTGCCCTGGTCGAGCAGGATCCGCATGCGGCTGTGAGCTCAGGCGGCCTGCAAGCTGCGAGCCGCATGCTCGTGGACTGCTTCGGCCGCTGCGCGCGAGCCGCTTCCAGTCCTTAGCGAACTGCCTTGCGTGGCCGCTTCTTCTTGGCGCGCTTGCCTTCGAGCTCATCGAAGAGGTCCTTCGCAGTGTCGTACTGGGCGCGGGCCTGGCGCGCCTCGAGCATTGCGGCTTGCGTCACCGCGTTCGGATATTCCCGGACCTCGAACGGCAGGCCCCGCGCCACGACCACCTGGCGCAAAAAGAGGCGGATCGCCTCGCTGATGTTCAGGCCGACGCGGCCGAGCACGGCTTGCGCCTCGTCCTTCAGTTCGGGCTCGATGCGGGAGCGGATTTCGGTGGTCAGCATGGGAACTGAATTCCTCGATGGCGTCAGTGTAGCTACATCGTAGCGGCGGCGACATCCAGCGTCAAGCCCCAGGCCGCTCCGATAGGGCTCACCCCCTGAGCCACCCCCCTGCGGAGAATCCGGGTCGGAGTATCCGGCGCAACCGCAAGTTGGGGCTCCTGGAGAAATACGAACGTGGTGGCCTGCGCAAGGCCGCCTGAAGCATTGTTCAGCACGGGCTCGAGGTGTAGCCTTCCGTCCATGGGCAATTTCCTGGAAATCGAGTCTGCCGCGCGGCGACTGAGCGCCGAGGAACGGCGGCGGTTGCTGCTGTCGCTTGCGGCGAGCCTGCGCGAGGAGGGGCGCCCGTTGCCGGCGCCGCGCAGCTTTACGTCCGCCGAAATGCAGTCCTGGATCAAGGAGGATGAGCGCGATCTCGCCGCGTACCGCAGCGGGACGTGAACATCTTTCTGGATTCGAGCGTGCTGCTCGCCGCCTGCGGTAGCGCGGCCGGGGCATCTTGAGCGGTCATCGACGCCGCAGCCGGGCAGGGCTGGAGCCTCATCACGAGCGCCTACGTAAGCGCCGAAGTCGAAGCGAACCTGCCCGAGCTTCCGGCGGGCGCATCGGATAGCTGGGCGCAGATCCGCGCGAAACTGGAGTCAGTTCCGGACGTGTTGACCTTTGAGTGGCCCGCAGTGTTCGCGCCCGCGCGCGACAGGCCGATCCTGTTCACGGCCTCGGCGTGGGCCGAAGTGCTGCTGACGCTCGACCGGCGCGATTTCGCCGGCCTGCTGGGGACCTCTTTCTACGGGCTCGCGATACTGAAGCCTGGCGACTTCCTCCAGAGGGAGCGCGCTGCCGGCAGGTTGCTCGGTTTGTAGGCACATTCCCCCTCCCAGGCTCACCCCCTGAGCCACCCCCCTCCCCATACTGCCCTCCCAGCGTCGCAAAGGAGCCGCAGATGGGCCTGAAGCTCTCGCTTTCCCCGGCCGCGCATTCCCCGTCCGATACACCCGGCGCGTTCCAGCGCCTCGGCGAAGCGCTCACCACCCACGCCCGCGCCCGCATGCGCCAGCGCGGCATCCGCGCCGAGGATCTCGACTGGATCCTCGACTATGGCCGCGAGGCGTTCGATCACCGCGGCCACGTGGTGCTGTACTTCGACAAGGCCGCGCGCCGGCGCCTCGCCCGTGCCGCGGCCGGGCGCAAGGACCTCGAGCGCCTCGCCCGCTGCTACGCCGTGCTCTCGCCGCGGGGCGAAGTGGTGACCGTCGGGCACCGGTACCGGCGCATCAATCGCGCCTGAAGCAACCAGCATTTAATCAGCGTAACCAGCGGGCAACCAGGGCCATGAACGCCATGCAGGGAAGCTTCACCAGCACCGCCTTTCGCGTCCGCGACGAGCAGGCGTTTGCCACCGACCCCGCGGTCCTGGCCATGGAAAAGCACATGGACTTGTACGCGGGCAAGCGGGATGGCGCCACGCTGCACTGCGTCGCCAGCAAGGGCACGCAGCCGAAAACGAACCACGAAGATTTCGCCCCGGCGATCCGGCCTGCTGGAGTAGCTGGCGCGCTTCTATGCGGTCCTGTTGCCGGAGGGTGTGGTCGTGACGTTAGGGAATCCCTTTCGTAAAATCACGCTCACCTGATCTCCCGTATAAACTGGATATATGGCAAAGAAACTCACAAAACCAAGGAGGCCTACGAAGACCTCCCGCTACAAGGTACGTCAAGACGTCGCGGTATATCGGGCGAACGGCAGTGATACTTGTCGCAAGCTCCGGTTCATTGATCTGTTCTGCGGGATTGGCGGGTTCCGTATTGCATTCGAACGGGCTGGCGGAGAGCGCGTCTTCTCCAGTGACTATGACAAGCATTCGCAGATTACTTATGAAGCAAATTTCGGTGAAAAGCCCCTCGGCGATATCGATTCGGTTGCTGATGCGGATATCCCGGCGTTTGACATCCTCTGTGCAGGCTTCCCGTGCTAGCCGTTCAGTATTGCGGGGGTTTCAAAGAAGCTCAGCCTTGGTCGGAAGCATGGTTTTGAAGATGATACGCAAGGCAATCTTTTCTTCAGAATCGCCGACATCCTGAACTATCACCAACCTGCTGCATTCGTATTGGAAAACGTCAAGAATCTTCGTGGGCACGACAAGGGTCAGATGCGCAACGCCGCGGCGGCGGCCTTTTCCCTCTCCAGGGCGAGCAGCGCATTGCGTGTTTCGATATACGAGAAGTAGACGCTGATGCCGCCGCTCGCGATGAGCGCGATGCCGACCACGCCGATGATCGGCATGACGTACTTGCGGAACAGGCGCTGGCGGGGATTCACTCTTCGCTCATATTGCCGCAATTATGGGTGTCAGCGTGCCCAATAGAAATACGGAGCATCCGACCTGGGGCAGTACAAGCTGGCCCGCGGGCCAGCCAACGCGTGTGGGCCATTGCCAGCATCGGCTTCCCTTCAGCTCCTGTTTCTATGTGTAGTCGCCGGTTGAGTGCAGCAAGGCGCCTTCTTCCAGCAAGCCGACGCCTGGCACGTAATTGATTTCCATTCGGATACCGTCGGGATCTTCGAACAGGACAGAGTAGTAACCAGGCGCCCATGTGCCGATTTCCGGGGCATGCACAATCTTTGCACCGATGTCCTTGAGCAGTTGATGCGTTTTGTCTACATCTTCCGGCGAGCGCGCGCGAAAGCACACGTGATGCAATCCCACCCGCGCCTGCACGAATCGCTCTTGCGCGTATTCCGCGGCACATCGCTGAATACCGATCGCCGTGCGCGCGCCGACGTGATAACAGAAATCGTTGCCATCGAACACCATCTTCATGCCGAAATTCGGCAGCAGCTGTTTGTAAAACTCCCTGCAGACCTCGAACCGGCTGACGGTAAGGATGACGTGGGCAAGTCCGTTGACACCGATCATGACAACTCCTTCTCGTGCGTGCGGCACGCTCGGGGGCCGGCCAATAGAGCTGCTTGAAATGGCTATACTGGATGCAACTCCCGCCTGGCGGTCCTCAAGATGGAAAATATCGATCTCGGCATTTTGCCGTATGTTGAAGCGAGGCTGGTTTACACCGCGGCCATCGCCGAACCGGCCAGGGTCCGCATTTTCCCGCCCAATAGCGGCCGACCCATGGAGATACCGCCTCGGGAGAAAGTCAACGTAAGGATTTATGACTGCCGTCCGCTCATCGAGACGCTGACCCTCGATGAAGCCGGGTTCGAAGTGGTCGAACACCGCACCACGTTCGGCGATTTCTACGACGCCGAACGAGTCAAGACCGAGTACTACCCTGAATCCGCTGCCCTCATGAAACGCATTACCGGGGCAACGGAGGTATTTGTCTTTGACCACAACGTACGCAACAAGCCGCGCTCGGACGCGGGCCAGGCCGGCGTGCGTATGCCGGTCGAGGGCGCGCATAACGATTACACGCTGAATTCAGGACCGCGCCGTATCCGCGAAATCCTGGCGGATCACGACGCCCTGCATCTTGCTGGCAGGCGCGCGGTGCTGATCAACCTGTGGCGGCCGATCGTCGGACCGGTGCAGGACCATCCGCTCGCGATCTGTCACGCGCGTGCAACCAGCCTGGATGATTTTATTCCGACCGAAATCCAGCACTTCCTGGAAGGCGACCTGGAAAAACCGCACCTCACGGGGGAAATTTATTCTTTCCAGCACAGCGCCGCGCATCGCTGGTTTTATCTCTCCGAGATGCAGCCAGACGAAGTTTTTCTCTTGAAATGTTTTGATACCGCCAGCGATGGCCGCGCGCTGTTTACCGGGCACACCGGATTTCGCAATCCGGCCTGTCCCGCGCAATTCAAACCCCGCGAAAGCATCGAAGTGCGCACCCTCGCGGTTTTCGACTGAACACCATCCCCGCTGCGGCGTTCGTTCGCAGATCCGGTTGCCTCGGGCGAGCGCCCTCGGGCATCATCCTGAAGTGACGATCAAAAAAACAAAGCAGCCCAAGAAGTCAGTCGGTGCGCGCGGCAAGGTTGCGGATCCGGCCCGGGCGCCAGGTCCGGTTGCCTACGCCGACCTGGTGCGCATCGTGGACCTCCTGCGCTCGACTGAACGCTTCAGCGAATTCCGGCTGAAGGCGGGCGAGATCGAAATCGAGGTGAAACGCGCCCCGGGTTCGCCAGCGCCGGCTGAGCTTGCGGCGGCCACGCCGGTTGCGGTTCCGGCGCCTGTTGCGTTCCTCCCTGCGCAGAAGCCGGAGGCCGCGCCCGCCGCCGACATTGCCTCGCTTCCGGCCGGTCTCGAGCTGGCCCGCGCGCCGTCGATGGGGGTGTTCTATCGATCGCCCAAGCCCGGTGCGCCGCCCTTTGTCGAGCCGGGTACGCGTGTAGAGGCCGGCAGCACGATAGGGCTGGTCGAGGTCATGAAGCTCTTCAGTTCGGTCCCGGCGCCGTGCGCGGGAACCGTGACCCACGTGCTGGTGGCCGACGGCGCCGCGATTGCCGAAGGCCAGCCGCTCGTCGCTGTGCGTCCCGGCCCATGAGGGCTGCGCGCCGCAAACCGCGCAAGATGCGCTTCGTCGACGTGACGCTGCGCGACGCGCACCAGTGCCTGTGGTCGACGCGCATGACCGCCGAGATGATGGCTCCCGTCCTGTCGACCATCGACCGCGCCGGCTTTGACATCGTGAACATTCTCGGCGGCGCGGTGTTCGATGTCGCCGTGCGCTTCCTGCACGAGAACCCCTGGCGCCGCGTGCAGATGCTGTGCGAGCGCCTGCAGACACCCTGCGATGCGCTCACGCGCGGCCAGAGCCTCTACACCTTCGAGCTCTTCCCGGATGACGTGGTCGAGCTTAACGCGCATGTGCTGGCCCGGCTCGGCGTCAAGGTCTTCACCATCTATGACGCGCTGAACGACAACCGCAACCTCGAATCGTCGTTCCGCGCCGGCCGCGCGGCGGGGATGCAGATCTCGGCGTGGATGACCTACACGCTGAGCCCGGTGCACGACGATGCCTACTACGCCGCCCGTGCGCGCGAGCTGGCGAAAATGGGCGCCGACTACCTCTGCATCAAGGATCCCTCCGGCCTGCTGACGCCGGAGCGCGGGCGCACCCTGTTCCCGGCCGTGGTGGCCGCAGGCGGTGGGCTGCCCCTGCAGCTGCATTCGCACTGCCAGTCGGGACTTGCTCCCGAGGTGTACACCGAGGCGATGAAGGCGGGGTTCGAGTACGCCTACACCGCGCTTGATCCGCTGGGGAACGGCGCGAGCCTGCCTTCGACCCAGGAGATCGCTGCACGCGCACGCCGCCTCGGCCTCGACGTCGCCCTGGACGACGGGGCGATGCGCGAGGCCTCGGCCTACTTCGACTGGCTGTGCGCGGCGGAAGGCAAACCGCGCGGAAAGGTCGCGCAGTACGACCCGGCGCTTTACGAGCACCAGATCCCCGGCGGCATGATTTCCAACCTGCGCAGCCAGCTCGAGGGCATGGGCATCGGGCACCGCCTGCAGGAAATCATGGAGGAGGCCGCGCGCGTGCGCCGCGACCTCGGCTACCCGATCCTCGTCAGCCCGTTCGCGCAATACATCATCACGCAGGCGGTGCTGAACGTCGTGCGGGGCGAGCGCTACCGCACCGTGCCGGATGAGGTGCGCCGCTATGCCGCGGGAGGCTATGGCCGCGTCGCCGCGCCGATGGCGCCGGAGTTCCTCGAGCGCGCGGCGATCCGCGACGACGAGCGCGTTACCGGCAGCGCCGCGGAGCGCGTCGAGCCGTGGCTCCCACGCCTTCGCGCACGGCTGGGTTCCGGTGCGAGCGACGAGCAGCTTCTCCTGCACGCGTTCTATGACGACGCCCTGGTCGCGCAGCTGCGCGACCCGATTCCGGACTGCCGTTTCCGCACCACGCCGATGGAAGAACTGGTGCGCCACCTGACATCGCGTCGGGACATCGCGCGGGCCCGCATCCGCTTTGCCGGCGTCGACCTGTCGTTCTCCGCATGAACATGCAAGCTGACTTCAACGGTCGGGCGGTTCTCGTCACCGGCGAAACGCTCGCGGTCGATGGCGGGTTTCTGCGCACATGAGCTGGCTCCACGGACGATCGGCGCTGGTCACCGGGGCCGCAAGCGGCATCGGCGAAGCTATCGCGCGCCGCTATGCCGCGGCCGGCGCCGCGGTCTGCATCGCCGACCTGGACCTGGTTGCGGCAGAGCGCGTCGCGAAGGATATCGGCGGCAGTGCGATCGCGGTACGGATGGACGTGACTTCGGAATCCGCCGTCGACGCAGGCGTCGAGGAAATGGCGCGCCGGCTGGGTGGCGTCGACGTGCTGGTGAGCAACGCCGGGGTGCAGCACGTCGAACCGATCGCCGACGTCTCCTTCGATAACTGGAAGCGCATCCTCGCCGTGCACCTCGATGGCGGCTTTCTCACCACCCGGGCCTGCGTGCGTCGCATGATCGCCTCGAAGCGTGGCGGCACGGTGATCCTGATGGGCTCGGTGCACTCGAAGGAGGCCTCGATCCACAAGGGACCGTATGTCGCGGCAAAGCACGGCCTGCTCGGCCTCGCGCGCACGCTGGCGAAGGAGGGCGGCCCACACGGTATTCGCGCCAACGTGATCTGCCCGGGATTCGTGAGGACGCCGCTCGTCGAGCGCCAGATCCCCCAGCTCGCCCGGGATCGCGGTATTACCGAGGAGGCGGTGGTAAAGGACGTGTTCCTCGGCACCACCGTGGACGGCATTTTCACGACGACGGACGACATCGCCGAGGTGGCGCTGTTTCTTGCCGCGTTTCCATCCGCCGCGCTGACCGGCCAGTCCATCACGGTGAGCCACGGCTGGAGCATGTCGTAGGCAGGACGGGAGCCCGGTCGCCTGCTTGTAGATTCCGGTTTTCCAAACGTATCAGGATCCCTCGCTTGCGCCCCGTCGATCTGCCCCATGCCAGCCGCCTCATTAACCACGGCCCCACCGTCATCGTGAGTACCGTGCGTGACGGCCGGCGCAATCTGATGTCAGCGGCGTGGTCGATGCCGGTTGAGTTCACCCCGCCGCGCGTTGCCGTGGTGATAGACAAACGAACCTTCACCTGCGAACAGGCGCTCGCCAGCGGGACGCTCGCGATCAGCATCCCCGGCAGGACGCTGGCCGACCTCACGTATACCGTGGGCACGACGAGCGGCCGCGACCTGCCGCTGACCGGCCCGGACAAGTTCGCGCACTACGGCGTCGAGTCCGTTCCGGGTCCGGTGCTGGGGCTGCCGCTGGTGGCCGGTTGCATCGCGTGGATGGAATGCCGCGTGCTCGCCGAGCCGCGTACGCAGGACTTGTACGACACCTTCTTTGTTGAGGTCGTCTCGGCGCAGGCCGACGAGCGCGTGTTCGCCGGCGGGCGCTGGTCGATGCGGGCCGACAACAGCGACCTGCACACGCTGCACCACCTGGGCGCGGGCTTGTTTGCGGTGGCGGGAGATCCGGTGCAGGGCAGGATCCTCGATCCGGCCTGAGCCCGAGGCGCTGGCGATGCCGATATCAGAGCCCGGTGCCGCCTGTGCGATGATGCCTTGATGCATTCGAACAGGGCTTCTGCGACGGCGATCGCGCAGTCTTCGATTGCCATATCCTGGTTGATCCCGACCCTGCTGGCGGCGGTATTCCTGATGGTCACGATGGGTACGCGTGCGACGTTGGGCCTGTTCATCTCGCCGCTCAACAGCGCCACGGGGCTGGGCATCGTCAGCATCAGCCTGGCGATGGGCATCGGCCAATTGGCCTTGGGCATCACGCAGCCGATAGCCGGTGCGGTTGCCGACCGCTATGGCCCGGGGAGGGTGCTCGCGACCGCCGTGCTGCTGCTCTCGGCAGGCATGGCGCTGATGCCCCTGATCAACAGTCCATGGTCACTGTACCTGGTGCTGGGTGTGATCGTTGCCGCCGGCGCCGGCGCCGGCTTTCTCGGTGTGTTGTTGTCGGCGGTTTCGCCTTATCTGCCCGCGGAAAAACGCGGCATGGCCTCGGGGACGATCAACGCCGGCGCATCGGTGGGGCAGGTCATTTTTGCGCCGCTTGCGCAGAAACTCACCTCGGTCTTCGGCTGGATGGGATCCCTGTGGACGCTTGCGGTCCTGATACTGCTGATATTGCCGATCAGCTGGTTCCTCCGGCGCACGCCACAGGCAGCCGCGGCAGCGAACAAAACCGTCGGTGGCGGGGTTCGCGGCGCGGTGCGGGATGCGTTCAAGGACCGCAGCTACGTTGTCCTGCAAATCGGCTTTTTCGCCTGTGGCTTTCACGTTGCGTTTCTGTTGACGCATCTGCCGGGCGAAATCGCACTCTGCGGACAACCGGCCGCGGTTGCCGGTTGGGCGCTTGGCCTGGTCGGCATGGCCAATATCGTGGGCAGCCTGACGGTCGGGCGAGCCATGGATCGGTTCCGCTGCAAGAACATTCTGTTCTGGCTCTATTTTCCCCGGGCCGCCATGATCGTCATTTATGTGTTCTCGCCGAAAACTGAATTGACCATCTACCTGTTTGCATTCGGCATGGGCCTGACCTTTCTCTCGGTGCTTCCCCCGACTGCGGGCGTGGTGGGCAAGTTGTTCGGTGTGCGGTACCTGGCAACGCTGTTCGGCGTTGCGATCCTGCTGCATCAGGTCGGGGGATTCTTTGGCGCCTGGCTGGGGGGCCTGGCCGTCGCCAATAGCGGGTCCTACCTGTGGATGTGGTATGCCGATGCCATGCTGTCTCTGGCGGCGGCCTTCATCAATCTCTCGATCCGGGAACCGGTCGTACAACCCGCCGCGGCCCGGTGAAAGGCCGGAGTATCCGGAGTGCCCGCACACCGGCACTCCGCCATCATTTCAAGGAGACAAGTAAATGTTCAGTCATGTGATGGTCGGGTCGAACAACATTGAGCGTTCAAAGCGGTTCTACGACGCCGTGCTGGGTGTACTGGGCGCTGGAGAGCCGGTGCGGAATCAGAACGGCACGGGTCAAACCCGGCTGTTCTACCGTCACGACGGTGGAACGTTTTGTGTCAGCGAGCCGCTGAACGGTGATTCGGCGACTTTCGCGAATGGCGCGACCATCGGCTTCAAGTGCAGTTCGCCGGAACAGGTGCGGCAGTTCCATGACACAGCTGTCGCGCACGGTGGAACTTCGATTGAAGATCCTCCGGGCCTGCGTGAAGGCAGGATGGGTGCCATGCACCTCGCGTATGTGCGCGACCCGGA
>SXGR01085821.1_pt1 | contig 11333 bp, 9 predicted proteins | sample 3174711 | NCBI WGS metagenome assembly SXGR01 (sample SAMN11356860, study PRJNA531348) | freshwater metagenome | isolation source: freshwater sample F1-60 | place: China: Fuxian Lake, Yuxi | collected 2017-12-25
AAAACTACTTTAGTAGACGCCTTGCTTAAGTCCGGAGGCGCGTTTGAGGCCCATCAAAAGGTCGAAGAACGGGTTATGGACAGTAACGATCAGGAAAAGGAGCGCGGAATTACGATTTATGCGAAAAATGCGGCGATTACTTATAAAGGAACGAAGATTAATATCGTGGATACGCCTGGACATGCCGATTTTGGATCGGAAGTTGAGCGTATTTTGCGAACTGTGGATGCGACTTTGTTGCTTGTGGATGCCTATGAAGGGCCAATGCCGCAGACAAAATTTGTTTTAAGAAAATCTTTGGAGCTTGGACTAAAGGTTTTGGTGGTAATTAATAAAATTGATAAACCGATGGCGCGGCCGGATACGGTTGTGGACCTGACTTTTGATCTTTTTGGCAAGCTTGGCGCCAGCGATGAACAGCTGGATTTTCCTTATATTTATACAATTGCCCGCGATGGCGTGGCAGTGAGAAATCTTGATGATGAGCGCAAAGATCTGGCTCCTTTGCTGGATTTTGTGCTTGAGCATGTGAAACCTGCTGTCGCTGACGTCGACAAACCGTTCAAGATGCAGCCTGCGACGCTTGCTTATGACAATTTCCTTGGCCGTATGGCTGTTGGAAGAGTTGTTGAAGGAAAGCTTACGGGGAATAAAAGTGTTTTTGTAATTGATAGTGAGGGTAAAAAACGTTCCGCAAAGGTGAGCAAGGTATTTACCTTTAAAGGAATGGAGCGCTCGGAGGCGACGGAAGTTGTTGCTGGAGATATTGTGGCGATTGCCGGAATTTCGGATATTTATGTAGGTGAAACAGTTACGACTGATGAAAATGCGGAGGCTTTGCCGGCGATCAAGATTGATCCGCCTGCATTGGCGATCGAATTTATGGTTAATGACTCGCCTTTTGCCGGGCGTGAAGGGAAATTTGTAACGAGCCGTCATGTGCGTGATCGTCTGATGAAAGAGCTGGAAACGAATGTGGGTCTTAAAATTGAAGATGTTCCAGGTAGTGATTCGATCAAGGTGTACGGACGTGGAGAGATGCATATTGCCGTTTTGATTGAAGCGATGCGCCGAGAAGGCTATGAGCTTCAAATCTCTCAGCCTGAAGTAATTATGCAGGAGATTGACGGTGTGAAGTGTGAGCCAATTGAATTTGCGGTAATAAATGTGCCGGAAGATATGGCAGGAAAGATTATTGAGGTGGTTTCAGCGCGAAAAGGTCAGATGAAAAATATGCGAACGGAAAACGGCAATACGTTGCTGGAATTTGAGGTGCCGACACGTGGACTTCTTGGCTTCCGATCAATGTTTTTGATTATGACGCGTGGTGAAGGAACACTTTTTCATTCTTTTGATCATTTCGAGCCGCATAAAGGGCCGATCGAAAAACGCAGCGTTGGTTCGATGATTTCTGGCGAGACAGGTACAACGATGGCTTTCTCTCTTTGGAATCTTCAGGAACGCGGTCCGCTTTTTGTGACTCCGGCGACAGAAGTTTATGAAGGAATGATTATTGGTGAGCACAATCAGGGATCTGATCTTGTGGTTAATCCGTTAAAAGGAAAAAAACTTACAAATATGCGTGCATCCGGTGCGGATGAAGGAATTAATTTAACGCCTCCAATTGATATGACGCTGGAAAAGGCGATAGAATATATTAAGGAGGATGAATATGTAGAAATTACACCTTCAAGTGTGCGTATAAGAAAAAAATATCTAACTGAAAATGAAAGAAAAAGAAAATAATATTACTTTTGAAAGTACAGGACTTGATCCGCTGATTTTAAAAGCGCTAAAAGATCTTGGCTTCGAAAATCCTACAGAAATTCAGAAGGCGACGATTCCACATTTGTTATCATCACAACAGGATTTGGTGGCTTTAGCCCAGACTGGAACCGGTAAAACGGCTGCTTTCAGTTTGCCGATAATTCAGCAGATTGATCAAAAAGAACGTCATGTTCAGGCAATTGTTCTTTGTCCAACGCGTGAACTTTGTATGCAGATTGCTCGAGATATTGAAAATTTCACAAAACATCTTGGAAAAATTTCAGTGACTGCAGTTTATGGCGGTTCGAGTATTGTGAAGCAGATGGATGATTTGCGTCGCGGATGTCAGATTGTTGTGGGGACTCCGGGTCGTGTGAACGATTTGATCAATCGGAAAAAATTGAAAATCGATGCGATTAAATGGCTGGTTTTGGATGAGGCAGATGAGATGCTTTCAATGGGTTTCCAGGAAGAGTTGGACACGATTTTGGCTGAAACTCCTAAGGAAAAACAGACTTTGCTTTTTTCTGCGACGATGCCGAAAAGTGTTGAAGTGATTGCGCGAAAATACATGAAGCATCCATTTGAAATTAATGTTGGTCAAAAAAATACTGCGGCGAAAAATATTCAGCACTTATGTTACATGGTGCATGATCGTGATCGTTATCAGGCGCTTCGTCGTATTGTTGATTTACATCCGAATATTTATGGAATTGTATTTTGTCGCACCAAGCGAGAAACGCAGGAGGTTGCGGATAATCTGATGCATGATCATTATTCTGCAGAGGCGATTCATGGTGATTTAACTCAACAAAAACGAACGCAGGTAATGAATTTATTTAGAAAAAAACAAATTCAATTATTGGTGGCGACAGATGTTGCGGCGCGTGGAATCGATGTAAAAGAATTAACACATGTAATCAATTATAATCTTCCGGATGATCTTGAGGCATATATTCATCGCAGTGGACGAACAGGAAGGGCTAACCAGAGCGGTATTTCGATTGCAATCATCAATATGCGCGAGAAATATAAAATTGGGGCGATTGAAAGAAAAATCGGAAAGAATTTTGAATTTAAAAATATTCCTTCAGGAAAAGATATTTGCGGCAGTCAGTTATTTAGTTTGATTGAAAAAATTAAAAGTGTGCCGGTAAACGAAGAATTGATTAAGCCTTATTTGCCGCTTATTGATGAGAATTTTAAGGATTTAACAAAAGAAGATATTATCAAGCATCTGGTTTCGATGGAGTTTGCTAGATTTTTATCTGCGTACGAAAATGCACCGGATTTAAATGTTAAAGGAGGAAGTTCTTACGAAAAACGTGCTCCGCGAGATAGGGGAGATAGAGACGATCGTGGTGGTCGCGGCAGTCGTGGAGGTGAGATAAAATTTGCGGCTTTTATGATCAATCTTGGAACGAAACATGGATTTAGTAAAAAAGAGTTCTTCGCTTTTGTTAACGGCAATCGGGCGCTTAAAGGCGTGGAAATTGGCAGAATCGAAGTTGGTCCTGGCGCTTCGAAATTTGAAGTTGATGAAACACGTGCGCGAGATTTTGTAACTGCGTTTAAAAAGGTGAAGTTTAAAGGAGTGCCGGTTGTGATGCAGTCTTTATAAACTATTTACAATTGCGAGTGCGATTTTTCGCACTTTTTTTCGATCTGGCTGAAATGTTAAAACATCGTAAAATTTTCTTGGATCTGATTGAAGCAGGTGACGTGGTACATCGATTGTTAATTGTTGTAGTCCAAGGTGACCTGCGTGGGCAGCAAGTTCAGTGCCAGGATATTCTGGTAAGTATTCGTAGGGTTTGTTGAAAACATAAGGAACTTTTATCCTTTCTAATTCTTGGGCGAATCTTAAAGAAATGCCGCCGTCTAAGAGATTTTGGAGCTTGCCAGCTTGCTCAGGTTTTACGGCATTGATAATATCGATTGCTGGGCGGTCACGCCGGTCGTTCATGTTTGTCGAAACTTCTTCCCAAAGTTTGATTAAAGCTTGTGCTATTTCGGGGTTTTGATATAGAGGTTCGGAGTTTCCTTCTTCTGATTGTCTCAGTTGAGATGCAAGCATGCTTAGCTGTACTGTTTCACCTTGTCTTCTTCCTCCAGAGGCCATGGTGTGCGGCTGAGTGACTGATTTTAAATTCTTTGCGGCTAATGTTAAGAATACTCTGAAAACTAGCTCGTAAGAGATGTCGAAAATTCTTCCAAGATCTTCAGTGACAGCTTGAGGTAAGGAGAAAAGGCTGTCGCCTGATGCTAGTTTCTTCGGCCGATTTAGGTCTAGGACACCGCGGCCGATTAATTTTGGGGTAATCATCAATGCCCCTTGATGACGGCGGCGCAGTTCATTTAGCATTTCCTGGCCAATTTCGTCGGCGCCGCCATCAGCTTGGTATTGGCTGAATTTTGCGATTAAAAGACCTAATTCGCTTCTCATAAGCTCTTTGAACCTGCTAAATTCATCCGGTATAGCTTCTGGGTCGAAGTGAAAATCTTCTTCTTTTGCTATGCTTGGTTTTCCATGCGGATTGAAAATAAAATGCCGTACGTTGTCGAGATCGTCGTCTGACCCAAGATTGTGGTCTATTTTTAGGAGAACTCCGCTGTCTTCTGTGATTTCTTTAACTTTTTGGTAATTCATGGATTGAGAATATAGAGATAGGTCGTCAAAAAATCAACTTTTTCGGCATTGACTTTATGTTCCTGGTGTAATTTAATTGAGTGCCTAATTTGTAATTAATTTGATATGGCTAGAGGTGTAACTAGCATAGATACTCTTTCTGTTGTGAATTCTGTAATGAATGATCCGGAAATTGTCTGGCTTCAGGAGGTTACCATTGATAGGGTAAAGGCATTTGTGGATTATGTTTTGCATGTGGATTTTGAGCATTCAAAAGCTGAAATTGCTAATGTGAAAACCGCTGTCGTTCAGGAGTTGAGAGACAGGGGGTATGTGAAAAATTTTGTACAAGACGCTGCTGCCTAGTTTTAAAATTTAAAAACCTTGTTCTATGATTGAAGATAAAATTTCTTTGGCGATCAAAGATATTCAAAAATTAAAAGAAGAATTGAAGGAGATTCGAAAAGATTTGAAAGAAGAAGAGAAAATTGAAACGGAAGAATATGAGCAGAAGAAAAAAGTTTTGAAAGATTTAAATCAGGAGGTGAAAGATTATGAAGAAGAATGGGAACGGGAACTTTTACAGGATGAAAGTTATAATAAACTGCGCGAATTGAAGGTTCAGAAAGAGGAAGAGATCGCTATAGCAAACCAAAAATTGTTTGAGGCAATTGAGAAGCTGCCGCCGAAACTTTTTATGATGAATATGGATACTGAAGAGGGGGTAATTAAAATTCAGATTCAGCCGGAGATGAGAGTGTACTTAAATGGAAAAGAAGAAAAAAAGAGGGCTGTATAAATTAGAACGAAAAAGGACACTCTATGAGTGTCCTTTTTGAAAACAAAATTTAGAAAAAAATTATTTTTTCTTAGCTTTTGCTTTAGCTTTTGGTTTAGCAGCTTTCTTTACTACCTTCTTTGCTGCTGCCTTTTTTGGCTTTGCCTTAGCTTTTGTCGCCTTTTTAACAACGCGTTTTACTGCTTTTTTTACTACCTTCTTTGGTTTAGCAGCAGCGCGCTTTACTGTTTTTTTAACAGCAGGCTTTTTAGCTTTTGGTTTTTTCGCCTTAGCTTTTGTCGCCATGGGATGAGGATTAGCGAATAATAATTTTATTTTAATTCACTTTGAAAAAACGGCAACTCTTTCGTGTATAAATGTTGAATATCCGATAGCGAAAAGTTGATTTTATGTTGTTACTTAAGTGGGCTTTTGGGGCTTCTTTCTGCGCTAAATTCGAATATTCAATTCTTTTAATTAGTCGCTTGTTAGTCGCGCCTAACATTTGTGTTGAAATTTAATTTTTACAAATTTCCTTTGTTGTTTTAAAATCCACGTATGTATGAAGTAAAAACTTAAATTTTTTATGGAAATTTTTTTTACACTTTTGCTTAAGATTATTCCTCTTTATTTGATTATTGCTTTGGGATTTTTTGCGCAGAAGAGACTTGATGTCAGTAAGGAGCCGATTGCGCGTCTGCTGATTTATATTATTGCACCGGCAGTGGTTTTTCTTGGTACATATCAGGCAAAACTAGATACGGGAATGTTGATTTTACCTTTTCTAACTTTTTTTGTTGGAGCATTTTTATTGTTAATTACTTTGTTCTTAGGCCGTTTTATTTGGAAGGATGGTACGGAAAGAATTGCGGCTTTTTCTGCAGGAACTGGTAATACTGGTTATTTTGGTATTCCGGTTTGTCTTGCTTTGATTGGTGAAGATTCTTTGCCGGTTGTGGTGATGGCGACTTTTGGTTTAATTTTTTTGGAAAATACTTTGGGTTTTTATGTTGTTGCCAGGTCGTCTCATACGGCAAGGCAGGCGTTGAGAAAAGTTTTAACTCTGCCATCTTTTTATGCATTTTTGATTGGTTTGTCTCTGAATATTTTTCAGGTTAATCTGCATACTTCATTTTTGGATTTTTTTACGGCGATTAAAGGGGCATATCCGGTTTTGGGTATGATGATGATTGGTTTGGGCCTTGCCGGAATGACGATGGGGCATTTTGACTGGAAATTTACTGCTACTACTTTTATTAACAAATTTCTTTTTTGGCCGGTAATTATTCTTCTGGTAATTTATTTCGATCAAAATTATTTTCAGGTTTTTAGTGAATTGATTTATAAGGTTTTGATTATTGAATCTCTCGTGCCGCTGGCGGCGAATACTGTCGCTTATGCTTCAGAGCTTAGGGCGCATCCGGAAAAAGCAGCTTTGGCTGTGTTGGCAAGTACTGTGTTTGCTTTGATTTATATTCCATTGATGATTTTATTTCTGGATATTGCTTAATTGTTGCTTTAAAATTGATCTATGTCGGAAATTAAAGTATGTAAAAATTGTAGTGGAAAATTTGAGGTTGCGGATCTTGATAATAGTTTTTATAAAAAAATTAATGTTTCGACTCCGACATATTGTCCGGATTGTCGTCAGCAGAGGCGTTTGGCTTTTCGTAATGAGAGGAATTTGTTTAAAAGGAGGTGTGATATGTGTGAGCGGCAGATAATTTCTTTTTTTGAAGCAGGCACGGTTTTTCCTGTTTATTGTACAGAGTGTTGGTGGACAGATAAGTGGGATCCTTTGAGCTATGGTCAGGATTTTGATTTTTCCAGACCTTTTTTTGAGCAATTTAAAGAGTTGATGATGAAGGTTCCGAAAATGGGGATGTTGCATTTAAATAATGAAAATTCTGAATATAATGCTTTGTTGGCCTTTAGTAAAAATACCTACATGAGTCCAGGGAGCTATTTGATGGAGGATTGTTATTACGTTAGGAAGAGTCAGTTTTGTTCAAATTGTTTGAACAGTAATTTTCTTGATCATTGTGAGCTTATGGTTTATAGCGTTAACTGTAATTCTTGCTATAATTGTTCTAATTTAGTGAACTGTCGTAATTGTACGGACTCCCAGTATTTGGAAAATTGCAGTTCTTGTCAGAGTTGTTTTATGTGTAGTGATGTTTCGAACAAGAAGTATTGCTTTAAAAATAAACAATATTCCGAAGAAGAGTATAGTAAAATTGTTCAAGATAAGTTGGCTATGAGTAGAGGCCAGTTGCTAACGGAATTTAGAGAATTTGTTAAAACGATTCCCAAAAAATATCAAAATCAGATTAATTGTGAAAATTCTTCGGGTGACTATCTTCAAAATTGTAAAAATGCCTTGGATTGTTATGATTGTTTTGAAGTTGAAGATAGCAGGTATTTAATTGAATCGGTTGGAGTTAAGGATTCTATGGATCTTTCAATGCATGATAAAGAGGTGGAACTTTGTTATGAGCTCTCTTCTGGCGGGGATTCTAGTTACAATGTGAAGTTTTCTTTTTGTCCCTGTACTTCGAAAAATTGCGACTATCTTTATAATTGTTTTAATCTTCAAGATTGTTTTGGATGTGACAGTATTCATTTGAAACTGAAAAATTGTATTTTAAATAAGCAGTATTCTGAAGATGATTATAAACAGTTGAGAACAAAAATTGTTCAGCACATGGGGGAATCTGGAGAATGGGGTGAGTTTTTTCCAATTGAGCTTTCCCTTTATCCGTATAATTTAACTTTAGCTCAGGACTATTATCCTTTAACAGAAGAGCAGGCTTTTGCCAAAGGATTTAAATGGAAAAAGAAAGATACGGCACATTATCGTGAGGAGACTGGGAGTTTACCAGATCAGATTAGGGATGTTCCGGACTCGATTATAAAAGAGGTGCTTGTTTGTAGACATTGTACAAAAAATTATCAGGTGATATCTCAGGAGTTAAGTCTTAGCAGAAAGCTAAATCAGCCTGTTTCAAAATATTGTTCAGATTGTCGGCAGTTGGAACTGATGTCGTTTAAAAATCCGCGTAAACTCTGGAAGCGAAATTGTTCAAAATGTACGGCGGAGATTGAAAGTACGTATTCCCTGAAGCGGCAGGAAAGAGTATATTGCGAGAAGTGTTATTTGGCTGAAGTTTACTAATGAATGTTTTCAAATTAATTGCATCGGATTTTAAGGTTATTAAACAAAAAGATCCGGCGGCACATAACTGGCTCGAGATTTTGCTTTGTCATTGGCCGTTTTATGCAATTATGAATTATCGTTTTGCGCATATTTTATGGAAGTGGAAAATTCCAATTTTGCCGCGTTTTATTTGCCAGATTGCAAAATTTTTTACAGGAGTGGAAATTCATCCGGGGGCAAAAATCGGAAAAAGTTTTTTTATTGATCATGGAACGGGAATTGTGATTGGAGAGACGACAATTATTGGTAGTGACTGCTCTTTGTATCAGGGAGTGACGCTTGGTGGAACCGGAAAACACACTGGAAAGAGGCATCCAACCTTGGCTGATAATGTGAAAGTTGGGGCGAATGCAATTTTGCTCGGGCCAATAAATATCGGTAGTCATGTGATGGTAGGGGGTGCAACAGTAGTTTTGGCTGATGTTCCTGATAACGCAACAGTAGTAGGCAATCCTGGAAGGGTAGTGAAAATTAATGGTGAAAGGGTGTAAATCACTTCACAAAATGGCGTAAATGTGTTAAATTCTCGTACTGTAATAATTTTATGAAGTATTTTCAGATAATAGTCCCACAGGGTGATGATGTGAAAAAAAAAGAACTGGTTTTCCAGGAGATGCTGGTGAATCTTCAGAATACAGTTAAAAATGTCACTGTTTCTTTGGAGTTACTTGGTTTTGATCAATATACTTATTTCTTTTGTGCGGTTCCGGAAAATCTCTATGAGACTGTGGAGGGACTTTTTTACTCCACTTATCCGGATTGTGAAATCAAACAGGTTTCCGATTATGTCGATGGATTTAAAGGCGGTGATAAAGCGATTGCAGGTGTTCGCCTGAAACTTTGTTTTGGCGATGTTTATCCATTTAAAACTTATGATGAATTTGAGGAGGATAGCCAGAGCAGGCTGTTTTCGGTGATTTCGAAGATTGCTTCTGGTGAGCAGGTTTGGGTACAGATAGTGATTAATCCGCAGGATGAAACAGCAGCATATCATTATAAGAGAAAATGGGCTTTAAGATGGAATAACTTTAAAAAAGCTTTTAGTATTCGAGATCGTGTGCGTGTGAAAGATGATAATAGTGTGATGAAAGTGCGTTACAATTTAGCTTTGGAAAAGATCAAGATGGAGCCGTTTTTGTGTAATATCCGCTTGGGTTTTATTTCGAAAGATCGCGCTGAAGCGAGAAGAAAACTGGAGGCGATTATTAACAGTTTTTACCAATTTAACAAAACTGATATTCAGGATTTCAAGGCTGTGGAACTTTCGGATAAGGCGTTTTTGACAGAATATAAATCGCGAAAAGCTGTGAGTCCTTTTTATCTTAGTCCAAAGGAAGTTACGACTTTGTATCATCTGCCGAATTCGGATTTTGTGCCGCATATTGTTCATGTTTTGGCGAAAAAATCAGAGCCGCCGCAGGATATTCCCAAATTTGGCGACAGTGAAATTAGTCTTTTCGGAATTACTAATTATCATAACAATTTAAATAAATTTGGAATTCGAAGAGTGGATCGCCGCAGACATTTATATGTTGTTGGGAAATCTGGTTCGGGGAAATCGAAGATGCTGGAACTTTTGATTAAAGAGGACTTGGAAAATGGAAAAGGCGTGGGGGTTTTGGATCCGCACGGCGATCTTGTGGATAATGTGATGCAATATGTGCCGAAGCATCGACTGAAAGATGTAATTTATTTTGATCCTTCGGATACGGATTTTCCGATTTCGTTTAATCCGATGGAAAATGTCGATGAGGCGTACAAGATGCAGGTGACGATTGGTTTTATTCAGATTTTTAAGAAATTGTTTGGTTCGAATTGGACGGATCGTCTGGAGCATGTTTTGCGATATACGGTTTTGGCGCTTTTGGACAGCCCGAATACGACAGTGCTTTCGATTTTAAAAATGTTAACTGATAAAAATTATCGTCAGAATATTGTTTCGCGGATTAAAGATAATGTCGTGAAAAATTTCTGGGTTTCGGAGTTTGCGGGCTGGAGTGAGAAGTTTGATGCGGAGGCGATTACGCCTTTGTTAAATAAAGTTGGACAGTTTGTGGCGACAAATATGATCCGTAATATTATTGGTCAGCCGCAAAATAAATTTGATATCCGGAAGGTGATGGATGGTGAAAAAATTCTTTTTATGAAGGTCTCAAAAGGTCTTCTTGGTGAGGAAAATAGTTCATTGCTTGGTGCGATGATTATTACAAAACTTTATCAGGCGGCGATGAGTCGTGCGGATATTAAAGAGGATGAGCGCAAGGATTTTTATTTTTATGTTGATGAGTTTCAGAATTTTGCGACGGATACTTTTGCAGAGATTCTTTCGGAGGCGCGCAAGTATCGTTTGAATTTGACGCTTGCACATCAGTATATGGGACAGTTGTCGGATGTAGTTAAGAAGACAGTTTTTGGTAATGTCGGTTCGATTGTGAGTTTCCGTGTTGGTGCCGATGATGCGGGAGCGTTGGCGGATGAGTATAATCCGATTTTTAAAGAAAGAGATATTATCAATCTCGGTGTGCGGGAGTTTTATTGTAAGATGTCGATTAACGGCGAAATTCGTGAAGCATTTTCCGGCAGAACTTTGGAAGTACCGAAAGTTACAGAGGATTATTCGCGAGAAATTATTGAAAATTCGCGCAAAACTTTCTGTGAGCCGCGAAAAAATGTTGAAGACATGCTCGCAAAATGGGATGAGGCTGGGGAATTTGAGAATGTTGGTCCCGTGGGCGATCCGGTTTTTGAAGAGCCGCTAATTTAATTGTAGTTTTTCCGTAATTTGCTATATTTAAGGTTGAATTATTTTTTCAATATTTTATGGCAAAAAAAAATCCCCTTCAGGGCTTCGAAGATCCGTTAAAGGTTAGGGCGTCAGAAGAGATGCACAGATCTTTGATTCTTGAGAAACTGCCAGCTTATTTTCTGACGGAAAATGCTTC
>SXGR01259255.1_pt1 | contig 11333 bp, 11 predicted proteins | sample 3174711 | NCBI WGS metagenome assembly SXGR01 (sample SAMN11356860, study PRJNA531348) | freshwater metagenome | isolation source: freshwater sample F1-60 | place: China: Fuxian Lake, Yuxi | collected 2017-12-25
AAAGCCTCTGGATGGTAAAGTTATTAGCTCATTAAAAGATCAAATGAATATTGGTGACAATAAAAAAATTATTAATAATGCTGCGGATATTTTATCAACACTGACACATTTTGCTGGTGTAGTTCTTATTCCTAAGGCTAAGAAAACAACCTTTAAACATTTAGAATTTATAGGATTATCTGAGAAAAAAATTCTTGTCATTATTGTGACAAATGACGGCAATGTTCAAAACAGAATTGTCATGACAGAAAAGCACTACTCTCATGATGACTTAGTTGAGGCTGCAAACTATTTTAATCACAACTTTAGTGGCAACACTTTTGCTAAAGTTAAAGATACACTCGTGGATGAATTATCTAAAATGCATGCTGATATGATTAAACTTATGACGGCAGCTATTGAAGTCGGTAATGATGTCATTTCGCCAGAGAGCGGATCGATCGTGATCACAGGACAAAATAATCTTATCCAATCTGAAGAGCTCGCAAAAAATATATCCAGCTTAAGAAAAATTTTTGAGATATTTGAAAAGCGAACAGCCCTTATGAAACTTCTTGATCAAAGTCAGCTTGGAGAAGGCATTCAAATTTTTATTGGAAATGAATCAGGCTATTCGTCTCTAGATGAATGCAGTCTTGTTACGTCTCCTTATGAAACAGATGGTGAAATTGTAGGCACCCTTGGTGTGATTGGCCCTACAAGAATGGCTTACGAAAGAGTCATTCCCATTGTCGATATCACAGCGAAACTTCTTTCTAACGCATTGAGTCAACACTAAAATGAATTACTTCACAAAAGAACCGCGATACCAACATGGTGATCCACCTAAAATAGGCGTGATCCTCGCAAACTTAGGAACGCCTGATTCCCTTAGTACGCAGGCTGTAAGAAAATATTTACAACAATTTCTCATGGATCGAAGAGTGGTCGAAGTGCCTCGATTTATTTGGTGTTGGATACTTCATTTCATTATCTTAGTATTTAGGCCAGGCAGTTCAGCAAAGAAATATGCAAAAGTTTGGACTAAAAAAGGCTCTCCACTTTTAGTCAATGCTACAAATCAAACAAAAGCATTAACTGCAAAAATTAAAAAGTCAGTATCTCAGCCTATTGAAATTGAATTAGGAATGTCTTATGGCAATCCTTCAATGAAAAATGCGGTCCTCAAATTAAAAGAAAAGAATTGCACTAAAATTCTCTTGCTTCCGCTCTATCCTCAATATGCCGCTTCATCAAGTGCGTCAGCAATGGATGCGCTATGGCGTGTGCTTCTTAAAACAAGAAATGTACCAGGAATAAGAACCGTCAGGAATTATCACGATCATCCTCTTTACATTAACGCGCTTAAATTATCCGTCCTGCAATTCTGGAAAAAAAATGGAAAGCCCACAAAGTTAGTCATGAGCTTTCATGGCATTCCAAAAAAATCACTGATGCAAGGCGATCCTTATCATTGTGAATGCTATAAAACTGCCCGCTTGCTTGCTGAGGCATTAAAATTAAAGGAAAGCGAATATACAGTCTCTTTCCAGTCCCGCTTTGGCAGGGCTGAATGGTTAAAACCTTATTACGCTGAAATGATGGCTGATCTCGGAAAAAAGAAAGAAAAGAATGTTCATGTGATTTGTCCAGGCTTCTCAAGCGACTGCTTAGAAACCTTAGAAGAGATTAATATTGAGGGTAGACATATTTTCTTAAGCAATGGCGGTAAAAACTTTAGTTATATCCCTGCTCTCAATGACAATCCAGATTGGATTGATGCGATGCAAGTTATAATTTTAGAAAATTTACAAGGCTGTATTGATAAAAACTGGACAGCTAAAAAAGAAGCTAACAATTCAGCAATCACAAAAAAAAGAGTTACGCTTTTAGAAAAGAAACAGTCTTAATTATTTAAAGACAATCTTATTATGATAATACTTACGGGTGGTGCTGGCATGATTGGAAGTGTCATTGCTTGGCATCTAAATAGCATTCTCGACAGAAAAGATATCATCGTCGTTGATGATATTCAGCATCAAGATCAATGGAACAATTTAAGTAAGCGAACATATATTGATTACCTTGATAAAGATGATCTATTTCCTTGGCTTGAAAAAAAACAAGAAATTGAAGCTATTATTCATATGGGGGCTATCAGCGCTACAACTGAAACAGATTTTAATAAGCTTTTAAACCAGAATATTCGTTACAGTCAAAATCTATGGCGCTATGCAAGCGATCATAACGTGCCTTTTCTTTATGCAAGCTCAGCAGCTACTTATGGCGGAGGAGAATTTGGCTATGATGACAATGAAGCCGAGCTCAGAAAACTAAGGCCTCTAAATGCTTATGGATATTCAAAACAATTTTTCGATCAATGGGCAGTGCAACAAGTCCTCGCAAAAGAAAAAACACCTCCTCAATGGTGTGGATTTAAATTCTTTAATGTCTATGGTCCAAACGAGTATCATAAAGATAGAATGGCAAGCGTTGTATTTCATGCATTTAATCAACTTAAAACAGAAGGTGAAATTAGACTCTTCAAGAGCGATCGTCCTGACTATAAAGATGGCATGCAATTAAGAGATTTTGTATATGTAAAAGATGCTGCAGCAGTTGTTTTACATTTTTTAGGTCACAAAAAACATTCAGGTATCTATAATGTAGGCACAGGAAAAGCTTCAAGCTTTAAAGCACTTGCTGAATCGCTTGTGAAAAGTGTTAAGGGCGATCTAAATACAATTAAATATATTGATATGCCAAATGATCTTAAGGGAAAATACCAATACTTTACTGAAGCAAATATAAAAAAACTAAAAGATGCTGGATACACAAAGCCTTTTCTTAGCATTGAAGAAGGCGTTGAGGATTACGCAATAAATTATTTAACTAAAAGTGATACTTACGCATGAGTAATGAAAATTTAAAGAAAATTGAATCTATTTTTAAGAAGCATCAAGACACGATTCAAAAATTAACTTCGCTTATTCCTCAGATCAATGAAGTTGCAAGTCTTATTAAAAAAACAGTTCACTCAGGCGGTAAAGTGCTGATCTTTGGAAATGGCGGCAGTGCGTCTGATAGCCAACATATTGCAGCAGAAATTGTAGGTAGATTTGTTAAAGAGCGTAAAGGACTGCCTGCTATTGCATTAACGACAGACTCTTCAATTATTACCGCTGTCGCAAATGACTATGGCTATGAGCATATTTTTTCAAGGCAAATCGAAGCGCTATGTTTGAAAAATGATGTAGTGATTGGTATTTCCACATCAGGCAATAGTAAAAATGTCATTAAAGGGCTTGAAAAAGCAAATACATTAGGTGCTATTACAATTGGCTTAACGGGCGGCGATGGTGGTCTCATTAAAAAAATATCAACACACGCTATCGTTGTAGACTCAAACGAAACAGCAAGAATTCAAGAGGCACACATTCTCATTGGACATACGCTCTGCGAACTCATTGATGAAGGTCAATAGCTTATGAGTGAAATTGATATTATTAAAAATAAATTTAATGCACAAAAAAAGTGGGCTTTAGTTGTGGGTGATTTAATGTTAGATCGCTATTTAATAGGTAGCGTCTCAAGAATCTCACCCGAAGCGCCTGTTCCAGTTGTCAGATTAAAAGAGTCATTTGATCGTATTGGCGGATCAGGCAATGTAGCAGCTAATTTAGCTCAGCTTGGTATCAAAACAATTTTAGCTGGTCAAATTGGTGATGATGTAGATGGTAAAAAGTTACTTGATATTCTCAAGAAAAATCATATTGGTGTAGATGGTATTGTCAAAGACAAAAATCCAACAACCACAAAAACACGGATTATTGGCGAACACCAACAAATGATGCGAATTGATCAAGAAGCCACAGCAGATTTGATTGATTCTAAACCGCTCATTAAAAGAATATCAACGCTTCTTAATAAAAAACCTTCTATTGTTATATTGTCTGACTATGCAAAAGGAGTTTTAAGCGAAGCGCTATGCCAACATGTTATTAAACTTGCAAAATCTAAAAAAATACCAGTACTTGTTGACCCTAAAGGTATTAATTACAGTAAATATAAAAATGCAACTGCGATAACTCCAAACAAAAAAGAAGCTATCGAAGCTTGCCATATTCATGTCACAAAAAATACGAACTTTTTAACACCTCTTCTAAAATTAAAAAAATCTCTTAATTTGCAATTCATTGCCATGACAAAGGGAGAAGATGGTATCGATTTAATACAAAAAAATACTATTAAAAACTTGCCTGCCGTCAATCAACAACAGGTATTTGATGTCTCAGGAGCCGGCGATACTGTTATTGCAACTCTTGCAGCCTGCATGATTGCAAAGATGCCTATTGAGACTTGCCTTAATATTGCAAATGTAGCTGCGGGTATAGTAATTGGAAAATTAGGTACGATACCTATCACGCTTCAAAACCTTATAGAAACTTTAAGCTCTAAGCATTCCGAACAAGAGAAAAAAATTCACTCCCTCTCAGGTCTAATGGAACAAGTTCTTATTTGGAAAAAACAAAAAAAGAAAATTGTATTTACAAATGGCTGTTTTGATATTCTCCACGCAGGGCATGTGACCTATCTGGAAAAAGCTAAAAAACTAGGCGACGTGCTTATCTTAGCTCTTAATAGCGACTCGTCAGTCACAAAGCTAAAAGGTAAATCAAGGCCTGTAATTCACCAAGAAGATCGAGCCAGAGTTCTTTCGGCACTTTCTTCTGTGGATAGTATTATCATTTTTAGCGAAACAACACCGCTTCATTTAATAAAAAAGATTCAGCCTGATATTTTAGTTAAAGGTAGCGATTATAAAAAAAATCAAGTTGTAGGCCACCAAGAATTAAAAAAATGGCATGGAAAAGTTGAATTAGTTTCTGTTGTACCAGGTAGAAGCACGAGTGCTATCCTCAAAAAAATCTCTTAAGATTTTGAACCCAAAAAAAATTCTCATTATTGGACCATCATGGCTTGGTGATATGGTTATCGCACAAAAGCTATTTAAGGTCATTAAAGATATTTATCCTGATAGTGAGCTTCATGTAGCCGCTCCCGCTTGGACGATTCCCTTGGTGACTAGAATGCCTGAGGTTGACAAATCTATTTCATTGCCTTTTTCTCACGGTGAGCTAAATATATTAAAACGCTATCAGATTGCTAAAGTTTTGAAGCTGGAAGCTTATTCACAGGCTATTGTCTTACCGAACTCATTTAAGTCAGCTCTAATACCATTTTTTGCAGGTATTTCAAAGCGCACTGGTTTTTTAGGAGAAGTGCGTTTTGCTTTAATTAACGATCGCATTAAAAAAGATCCTTCACTGTATAGAACGGTTGACCAATTTTTAGCGCTTGCACCAAAATCAAAAAGCACTAAGGTGAGTTTATCGACATACCTTATCTCGAAGCCTAGTCAGGGTAAAAAACTTTTGCCAGGTAAATTAAGCGGATCTGATAAAGTTCTTGGTATTGCCCCTGGTGCTGAATACGGTGAGTCTAAAAGATGGCCTATTGAGTATTTTGCTGATGTAGCAAGTGAGGCTATACAAAAAGGATGGGTAGTTATTTCATTAGGCTCTACTCACGATCAAGATTTAGGAAAAACTTTAGATCGACTAACAAAAAACAAAGTGATTAATCTGATCGGCAAAACTAAACTTGAAGAGGTGATTGATGTAATGAGTTTATGCCAAGCGTTCTTAAGTAATGATTCCGGACTTATGCATGTGGCGGCAAGTTTAAATATTAAACAAGTCGCTATTTTTGGCTCTTCTGACCCTAAAAAAACCCCGCCATTGAGTAGGCATGCAAAATTAGCTTATCTCGATCTCTCATGCAGCCCTTGCTTTGAAAGAATTTGCCCTCTTCAACATACCAATTGCTTAAAAAATATTAAGCCTAGTGAGATTATAAAAAAACTTATTTAACGATTAAGATCGTCTAGCTTTTGATAGACTTCAATTTTATTTTCTTCGCAAAAATGTTTCCACTCGAAGAAATTTGTCCAGTCACTTAAAAAAATAAAATCTAAATTATTCTTCTTTGCAACTTGATAGTCATATTTTGAATCACCAATAAATAAAGCAGGCGCTTGTCCTGTAGATTTTTTTAATTCGCGCGCCACAATTTCTTCTTTAGAATCAGGGCTTCCAAAAATACCAACATCAAAATATTTTAATAATGATTTTCTAGAAAAAAGCCGAATAATTTCTTCTTGATCACCACCGGAAACAATCATCCAGTGAGCCTGTTTTGTTTTTTCTCTAAGATTTTCTAGGCCTTCAGCGATATCACAATTTTCAAGGAGTCTCTCAACTTCAATGTTTAATTGTCTTAGCAAATGATTCATGGCTGACTCATCTGCTGGCTTTTTAAGTATGGTCTCTAAAAAATAAGCAAATTTAATGTTTCTAGATATGCCCGTATATTCGATGTGATGGTTAACTAGCCTCATAGCATCTTCTTCGGACGCTCCGAATTCTAATGCAGTTAACCGATATGCTTCTATTTTTAAAAAGTTTGAATTTAGAACAACCCCATCACAATCAAATAGGATTGTTTTATATTGGGAAATAGGCAGCATTATTTTTGAATAATGCTAAAGACGTTGAATCGCACTGGCTTCTTTTGCTAGTTTTGTAATTTCTACCCAATTTCTATTTGCGACAAGATCTTTTGGGGTTAGCCAAGTTCCGCCGCAGACAGGAACATTAGGCAGACTCAAAAAATCTGAAGCTGACTGAACAGTTACGCCACCTGTTGGACAAAACTTAACGTCAGAAAATGGGCCTGCAAATCCTTTTAGAAGATTAATACCGCCTACTGCAACTGCAGGGAAAAGTTTTAAGAAATAATAACCATCATTATTAGCCATCATGACTTCGCTTCCTGTCGATACCCCTGGCAATAAAGGTAGTCCAATGTCCAAACAATGCTTTCCTATTTCACTTGTATAGCCTGGACTCACTGCAAACTGGCAACCAATTGACTTTACAGCTGAGGCATCTTCTTTAGTTCTTACTGTTCCAGCTCCAACGATAGCCTCCGGCAGATGCTTAATAATTCTATCCATAGCCTCCATAGCGCATGCAGTTCTTAAAGTGACTTCTAAAACTTTAATACCACCTTCGAGAAGAGCTTCTGCCATGGGCACGGCATCTTCAACTTTATCAATCACAATCACTGGTATCACTGGTCCATAATTTACTAAATCTAATGTTTTCATATTGTCCTTATATTATCAAAGCCATGTGACTGCCCCTTCTTCGGCAGATAGCACATTTTTTCTCATGCCCGCGAATAATTCGCGGCCAATATCATGAGCATTATCATTTCTATGTTTGTCTGAGAGTACTTCATATTCTCTTTCATGCCATGTATCTTCATCAACTAAAACATTGAGAGTCCCTACCAACGCATTCAATCGGATCGTATCCCCGTTGCGGATTTTTCCAATAGGTCCATTTGCTGAAGCCTCTGGACTTAAATGAATTGCGGCTGGAATTTTACCTGAAGCGCCACTCATTCTTCCGTCCGTAACTATTGCCACTTTAAACCCTTTATTTTGAAGCACAGCTAGAGGTGGTGTAAGTTTATGTAATTCTGGCATTCCATTTGCTTTAGGTCCTTGGAATCTAACGACTGCAACAAAATCTTTTTCAAGCTCTCCTCTATCGAACGCGCTTAAAAGCTCTTCTTGTGTATCAAAAATAATTGCAGGGCCTTCGATAATGTAACGATCTTCTGGTACAGCAGATATTTTAATGACTGATCGTCCGAGATTACCATTTAGCAATTTAAGTCCGCCCGATTCACTGAATGGGTGATCTGCAGTTCTGACAATAGTGTCATCACCACTTTTTTTAGGGAGGTCAGTCCAAATAATTTTGCCGTTTTCTTTGCTAGGTTTTTTTGTATATTCTTTTAAGCCACCTTCACTGATAGTCATTACATCCGGATACATGCATCCAGTCTCAATGAGCTCACGAATCACAAATGCAGGCCCACCTGCGGTTTGAAATTCATTGACATCAGCTTTGCCGTTTGGATAAATACTTGCTAATAATGGCGTTGACTTCGCAAGATCATGAAAATCTGTCCAGTCAATAATAATGCCTGCAGCTCTTGCAATCGCAACCCAGTGAATAAGATGGTTTGTTGATCCGCCAGTTGCTAGCAAGGCGGCCATCGCATTGACTATCACTCGCTCATCTACTAATTTACCAATAGGTTTGTTATGTTTATTTTTAATAATATTCAGGAGAGACCGCACCGACTCGCGCGTAATTTCTTCTCTAATATCTTCCCGTGGATGAATAAATGCAGCGCCCGGAATATGAAGGCCCATAGCTTCCATCAACATTTGATTGCTATTTGCAGTTCCATAAAATGTGCACGTACCTTCACCATGATAGGCAGCAGACTCAGAAGCCAGCAGTTCTTCACGGCCCACTAATCCTTGTGCATATTTTTCACGTACTTTAGATTTTGAAGTATTGTCGAGGCCAGTAGACATTGGTCCTGCGGGCACAAAAATTGTAGGTAAATGTCCAAAATGCAAAGCGCCGATTAATAAACCAGGGACAATTTTGTCGCAAATACCCAGCATTAGAGCGCCATCATAAACATCATGTGATAAGGCAATTGCTGAAGACATCGCAATAGTATCTCGAGAAAATAAACTTAATTCCATACCTGGTTCGCCTTGTGTAATTCCATCACACATGGCAGGGACACCACCTGCTACCTGAGCAGTAGCATCTAGCTTATTCGCTTCATCGCGAATAATTGAAGGATAATTTTCATAAGGCTTGTGCGCTGAAAGCATGTCGTTATAAGCCGTCACAATCGCAATATTAGGTTTCTTCTCACTAACAATTCTTAATTTGTCATTTTTAGGAAGAGCGGCGATTGCATGTGCCACGTTTGCACAACCTAAGCGATCTGCTCCTCGCTGCCTTTGAAGCATGGCATCTATGCGCGCCAAATAAGCAAGGCGTGTTGGTCTACTTTTTTCTTTAATTCTCTCGGTAATTTCGACTATGGAATTTTTCATTTAATAGATTCGTTTGGTTGAATGAATAAAAATTTCTCTCTATGACAGATTATCCTAGAAACACTCAGTAAGCGTCAAACGATTAAATATGAATTAATTATATAAATGATTTATAGGCATTGATTTATATGAGAAAATTCTCTATATGGTTCGCATACTTATCATTAAAACATCCTCACTAGGCGATATTGTTCACTGTTTACCAGTGATTAATGATATTAAATATTTTGTTCCTGAGAGCTCGATTGATTGGCTGGTAGAGGAATGCTTCGCAGATGTGCCGAGACTGCATCCAGGAGTTGACTCTGTCATTACGATCTCTTTGAGAACGTGGAAAAAAAATCTTAGAAAAAAGTCAACTTGGATTGAACTGTATAAATCTATTAAGGCTATCCGAGAAAATCATTACGACATTATTATTGATTTTCAGGGTCTTTTAAAAAGTGCTTTTTTTACTCTCTTTACTCGTGGGGATATTCATGGTTTTGATAAAACCTCTATCCGAGAAGGAGCCGCCTCTTACTTTTATAAATTCACACATACTGTATCAAAGCAAATTCATGCAGTTGTTCGAAATCGAGAATTAGCCTCTAAATGTTTTCAATATGAGTTGTTAGATCAGTCAGCTCATTTTGGATTAGAGATTCATAATATCAACAACTTCAATCTTTCTGAGCGCTATGTCGTTCTGATTCATGGATCTAGCAAAAGATCAAAGCAATGGCCGAAGGAACATTGGCTCAAAGTTATTCAATTTTTTAATGGGCTAGGTTTAAGGGTGCTTTTGCCATGGGGTAATCTTGAGGAATATCATTTTTCTAAAGCTCTCCGCAAAGCCTCAACTAATTCTTTAGTGCTTCCTAAAATGAATATCAGTGATCTCGCTAATGTTATTTCAGGAGCTAAATGCATCATAGGTGTTGATTCTGGACTCACCCATCTTGGCAATGCCGTGGGCATTCCAACGATTGGCCTTTATATGGATAGCAACCCTTACCTCACTGGTGTTTATCCTAACATTAAGGTGCCATCAGTTAACCTGGGTGAGATAGGTGTGACGCCCACCCCCGAATCCACGATTTCTCAAATTGAAGCAATTATTTAACTCTACCCCCTTGAAATTTACTACTTCACCCCCAAATTTGTTTTAACCCGCAGTATTTTTAAAAGATTTAAAAGGCAAAAATATGAACGCAGAAGATAAAAATAATACTCCCATAGATGAGTCAGAAAATCATTTAGATCAATCAACTACAGATAGTCCAGAAGATAAACTAAAGCTCCTTGAAGAAAAATTAGCTGAAGCTGAAGCGCAGGTTCTTTATGTTAAAGCTGAGGGCGAGAATATAAGAAAACGTTCTATTGAAGATATCGATAAAGCTAGAAAATTTGCACTAGAAAGATTTAGCGGCGAATTGCTTTCTGTGAAAGACAGCCTTGATGCTGCCCTTACTGTTGAAAATGCTAATCTCGAGAGTTATAAAAACGGGGTTGAGCTTACACAAAAACAATTAATCAATGTATTTGAAAAATTTGGCATCAATGAGATTAAAGCATTAGGTGAAAAATTTGATCCTAATCAACATCAGGCGATCAGCATGGTGGAATCAGAAGAAGAGCCAAATAAAATTTTAACAGTGCTTCAAAAAGGTTATCTATTGAACGAAAGAGTCATAAGACCAGCTTTGGTAACCGTCTCAAAAACTAAAAATACATAAGCTCTTGAAATATTCAAGATCATCCCAATTATAGATCTATCAAATTAAACAGATTTTTTAAGGAAAAAAAATGGCTAAAATTATCGGTATTGACTTAGGAACAACAAATTCCTGTGTGGCTGTCATGGAAGGCGGGAAGCCTAAGGTGATTGAAAATGCGGAAGGTGCTAGAACTACTCCTTCAATTATTGCCTATCAAGATGATGGCGAAATCCTAGTTGGCGCGCCAGCAAAAAGACAGGCAGTCACAAATCCAAAAAATACGTTATTTGCTGTAAAGCGATTAATTGGTCGCCGTTTTGAAGAAAAAGAAGTACAAAAAGATATTGGCTTAATGCCATATGAAATTTCAAAAGCTGACAATGGTGACGCCTGGGTAACAGTGCGTGATCAAAAAATGGCCCCACCCCAAATCTCAGCTGAAGTCTTAAGAAAAATGAAAAAAACAGCTGAAGTAAAGGTTTCAGTGTTAATTAAATATTAAATTAAAAACAAACTAAAAAATACAAAATATATCAGCGGTATGTAAATTATTTCGCCTATCCAACGATATAACTAAATAACATTTAATTTGG
>SXGR01522251.1_pt1 | contig 11332 bp, 7 predicted proteins | sample 3174711 | NCBI WGS metagenome assembly SXGR01 (sample SAMN11356860, study PRJNA531348) | freshwater metagenome | isolation source: freshwater sample F1-60 | place: China: Fuxian Lake, Yuxi | collected 2017-12-25
GTGATCCCCGTACTCAAGGAGGTGAAAATTCCCCGCTGGTCTGTCTTCGGGTAAGCGATGGCAAGGAACTGTGGCGCAGTGGTGGAGGCATCCCCTTTGTGAACGGATTTTCGACGCCACTCGTGGTCGGCGGAACCCTTTTTGTCCTGCCGCAAATCGAGAAAGACGTCCTGGTTGCGTTGGATAAGGTTTCCGGAAAAGTCCTGTGGACCGGAAAAGAACGGCAGCCCAAGCATGGCGGTGCGCCGTATGCCGGCGCGTCGTCGACCTATCTTGAACTCGACGGTGAGGGGCAGTTGATTTACGGCCTGGGCAACGAAGAGATCATAGGCGTCAGCGTCAAGGACGGTTCCATACTGTGGACGATCCCCCGCGTGATGGGCCATGGGTTGATGGCTTCGGCGGTGGCGGTATCCAATCGGATATTTCTGTGCAGCGGAGAAAACAGATTCTCCATGTGTATTGAGCTCAAGAAGCGTGAGGGACAGTATTTGGCAGACATCTTGTATCAGAGTTCCAGGGAGCAGCTGAATTGGTTCAATACGCCGGCCATTCATGACGGTGCCGTTTATGGATTTAGTTCGTTTCGGCTGCAATGCACCGACCTGGCGACCGGCGAACTGATGTGGGAGCAATTCGAGCGCCGGGACTGGGACACAAAACAGCAACTCATCATCGCCGACGGGTTGATCTTCGGCCTGACCAAAGCCGGTGAGCTTGTGATGGCGGAGGCGAACAAGGCTGGCTACAAGGAACTCGGCCGGGTGCGCCACGGGCTGGAAATTCACCACACCCAACAGCCAACCCTCGCCAACGGCCGTCTCTACATTCGCGGCTTGGATACCGTGGCCTGTTATCAAGTCCACCCCGAGCTGCTCGGTAGCACCCCCGACACCGGCTCAGCCGTTTCGGCGAGCCGCGCTCACAAACCTTAGTCTGCTGTCCTCTGCTGTCCTGATGATACCCCAAAAATTCCTCTACCTCTTGATTCGCATGACGTCATGAAACTCACACGCACGTTCAACTTCGTCCTGCGGCTCCCATGGATGGTTTGCGTCGCCCTGACAGCCGGGGCGGCATGGGCTGCGCCGTCCGGCAACTCCGACCCGAAGGTGCCGGTTTACTTTCAGCAGCACTGTCTGAAGTGCCAGGACGCCGCCGCGGAGAAGGGAGACTTACGCATCGACCACTTGAGTCCGAAGGTCGACTTTGGGGACACGCTTGCGCAGTGGGGCGGCAAATTTGGTTGCACCCGTTCGAGTCAGGATCTCAGTGGAAAATCACTCATTGACAAATACGGACAGCTCGCAATGGGTCATCTCAAACTCACCTCACATCACCTCGGCCGCGATTGCCGCCTCATGGGTGTGCATGGCGAAATCGTGAAGGGAATTCTCGTTTAATCACACCGGCAGAGATCATGTTCCACCTTCGAACTATTCACCGGTCCTGCATGCTCCTCACCGCCGGGCTTGCCTTGGTGGGTGCCGTTCGTGGAGCGGAACCGTTTGAAAACTTCCTGACCAAGCATTGCATCGGTTGTCACGGGCCCGACAAGGAGAAGGGTGATTTGCGCATCGACCAGCTCTCGCGCGATTTCAAATTAGGCGCGGACACGCATCATTGGGCGGAGGTGATGGAGCAGGTCAATTCGGGCGAGATGCCGCCGAAGAAGGAGAAGCGACCGACGCAGGAGGAAATAGCGGCGTTCGTCACGGGCCTGGATGCGCGGATCAAGGAAGGCCGGTCGACCCGGATGGCAGCGCGGCCGGCGGTGGCGCATTATCGGCTGAGCCGGAAGGAGTATCAAAACACGGTCTATGACCTGCTCGGCGTGCACTATGATTCCACGAAGCCGGGCGAGCTGAATGAGGACACGCTGTGGCATGGATTTGAACGCATCGGGTCGGAGCTGTCGCTTTCGCCTTCGCATGTAGATCGTTTCTACCGTGCGGCTGTCACCGTGCTTGACCGAGCGTTTCCTGCCGCGCAGGTCGAGGCGCGCAAAGTCCGCAAGACCGCTGCCGAGATCCGTTACGACGGCGGGAAAGACCAGCGGGAGGCGTTGGACCGTTTCGGCATCAAGCGACCGCTGCGTCATCTGCTTTATCCCGGCACCACCCAGCAGGCGATGGCACCTCATTGGTTCGGAAAGACCGGGCCGGAGCACAGCGGGCTCTACAAGCTCCGCATCCAGGCCAGTGGCATTCGTCCGATCGGTGGCCAGACAGCGCATCTGAGCATCGGCAAGCGCACGGGTGAGGAGACGGTGGACGGGCTCATCGAGTTCGACATCACGGCGCCGGAGGACAAGCCGCAGGTGTATGAGTTCGAGGTGTTCCTCGAAATGCCCACGTCGCTAGATTTCTGCGTGGTGGCCACAGATGTGGTGGACAGGCGACAAGGAGCGGCCTTCCGCGGTGCGCTCGGTAGCCGCGATTACATCTTCACGCACAGCAGCGAGACCCATCTGCTGACTCCGACCGCGCCGCAAATGTTCGATGGCAAAGGGAACGGCCTGTTCTCCACGGTGATCCTCGATTGGGTCGAGTGGGAAGGCCCACTGATATCGGATGCGGAAAAATTGCGGCGCAAAGATGTGGTACCGCCCAATGACGCCACATTCGAGGTGGTGGAGGAGCATTTGCAGCGCTTCGCCGAGCGCGCCTGGCGTCGTCCAGTGAAAAAGGGGGAGCTGGAACAGTATCTGCGATCCTACCGCACCGAGCGCGAGGTAGGCGAGAAGATGGCGGATGCCTATCGCGTGGCGTTGCAGGGCGTGCTGACCTCGCGGCACTTCATTTACCTCGTCGAGGGCGACACGGTGGTTCGCGAGCGTCTCTCCGATTCGGAACTCGCCTCGCGTCTCTCGTATTTCCTCTGGAGTTCGATGCCGGACGACGCGCTCTTCACCGTGGCGAAAGCGGGCATGCTCAAGGGCGAAGGTTTGACGAAGGAAATCGATCGGATGCTCGCGGACGGCAAAGCCAGCCGTTTCATCGACGACTTCGCGCGGCAGTGGCTGCAATTGCACCGAGTCGGCATGTTCCCGCCGGATAAGAAGATCTATCCCATCTATGACGCGTGGCTGGAGGACAGTATGCGCGCCGAGCCGGTGGAGTTCTTCCGCGAGATGTTTGGCCAGAACCTGTCCATCGACGGATTTATCCACTCCGACTGGACCGTGGCCAATGCGCGCCTCTGCGAGTTCTACGGACTGCCGGAGTCAAAGTCAGGCGGCTTCCAGCGTGTGTCGTTAAAGCCCGAGGATCGTCGCGGCGGTCTGCTCACGATGGGCGCGGTGCTCGGCCTGACCTCCGACGGCACGCGCCATCGCCCCGTGCATCGCGGCGTGTGGCTCAGCGAAGTGATCTTTGGCAAAACGCCGCCGCCACCGCCCGCGAACGTGCCCGCCATCGAACCCAATCCGCCCAAAGACCCCAAGGCCACCCTGCGCGACAAACTGGCCGCGCATGCCAAGGACGTGAATTGCGCTGCCTGCCATGCGAAGATCGACCCGGTCGGCCTCGCCTGGGACAACTACGACGCCATCGGGCAGTGGCGCACCCGTGAGAAAGTCCCGGCAGGAGTCGGCGAAGACCCCTTGGTCAACCCAGCTGGCGCGCTGCCCGACGGACGTGCGTTCAAGGATGCCAACGAGTTCAAGCGCCTGCTCCTCGAGGACCGCGACAAAATCGCCCGCGCCTTTATCGAGCACCTCTCCACCTACGGCCTGCGCCGCGCCCTCGCCTTTGACGACCAGGACGATCTCAAGGCCCTCCAAGCCGAAGCAAAGAAACACGAATACCGCATCAAGGACATCGCCCGCGCCGTGGCTCAATCCGAACTCATGCGCAAACGCTGATGAAATGTTCTTGGTTCTTTGTTCTTGGTTCTTCGTTGCCCAACAAAAAGCCAAAACTGCGAACCAAACCCCATTAACAAAGAACCATGAACTATTTATCCCAATGCTGGCTCCTCAATCGTCGCCATGCGCTCAAGGCGCTTGGCAGCTTCGTTTCGCTTCCCTTGCTCGAATGCATGGTGCCGCTCCGTGCAGCGGAGCAAGTCACCGCCACGCCGAAGCGTAGCGCCTTCATCTACCTTGCGAACGGCGTGCATTCGCTGAACTACCAGATCACGAAATCGGGCAGGGATTACGAGTTCTCCCGCTCGCTGAAGCCGCTGGAGAAGCACCGCGAGGTCATCACGCCCATTAGCGGACTGCATCACCCGGGCAGCCTCGGTCACCACCACAACTGCATCAATGTCTTCCTAACCGGCGGCAAGCTCGGCCCGTCGGATCGCAACACCATTTCCGTGGACCAAAAGATGGCGGAGATTACCGCGCAGCGGACCCGTGTCGCTTCGATGGAGATTGCCCTCACGGACCAGTCCCTTGCCTGGACCGCTGACGGCGTGCAGTTGCCCGCGCTGGGTCGTTGTAGCGAGATTTTCGCCTCGCTCTTCGAAGAGCCTAAAGGCGGGAAAGCGGTCCAGCGCCGTGCCTTGCGCCGCAAAGGCAGCGTGCTAGATGCCAACCTCGTGGAAGTGCGCCAACTCGAGCACAAGATGGGCAAGGAAGACAAAGGGCGCATGGAGCAATACCTCACCTCTGTGCGCGAGGCTGAGATTCGCACGCGCCGGGCCGATGCGTGGCTCGACACGCCGCTGCCGACCATTTCCGACACAGACCGGAAACGGACCAACCGCGAGATCGCCGCGACCTTGGCGGGCGATTATTTCCGCACGGTCTATGACCTCATGGTGCTCGCCTTCCAGACGGATGTGACGCGCGTGGCCACCTTCAGCCTTGGCGGTGAGAGCAATGCCTTTGCCATTCCCGAGATCGGCATCACCGAGTCGCGCCACCAGCTCAGCCATCATGGCGGCGATGCGGGTTACATCCAGAAGCTCACCAACTACGACACCTTCGCCATCGAGCAATTCAGCTACTTCCTCACGCGACTTGCTGAGACCAAGGACCTCGGCGGCAAACCGCTCCTCGGCTCCACGATGGCGCTTTTCGGCAGCGGCATGTCCTACGGTCACAGCCATGGCAACGCCAACCTCCCGCTCGTGCTCGCCGGCGGCTCCGACCTCGGCCTGAAGCACGGCAGCCATCTCGACTTCAACAAGGAAGCCAAAGAGTTCCAAGGCTACGCCCTCGGCCCCGACGGCTCTCTCTCCACCGCGCATTACCAGCTTTGCAGCCGCCCTGTGAACACTGAAGCCCACATGAGCAACCTGCTCCTCCTCATGGCCCAGCGCATGGGCGTGGAAACCGACCGGTTTGGCGACAGCAACAAGGTCGTTGCACTATGAAGAAGTTCTTTGTTCCTTGTTCTTGGTTCTTCGTTTTTGTCGGCTCGTTTGTCGTCACGAACTGCGCCGCCGCAGAACCAAGCGCCAAAAACAACGAACCAAGAACCGAAGTTTTCCGCCCCGAAGCTGGGAAGTTTCCTCCGTTGGAAAGGGCTAAAACCTACATGGGCCAACTCGCGTTCGTGGATCATGCGAACCGACGCGGCAGCATCCGGATGTCAGGCGGAGAGTTGTTTCACTCAACGCCCCCGCGCCCGTTTGCCATGCTCCCCTATGGCATGGCACGCTATCACGGTGCGCCAGCGGATCTCAGGGATATCCCACTGGGCACGATGCTGTACGGCCGCTTCTATCTGCCGCCCGACCCAGATTTATCTTCGGTGCCTGTGGTCTCGAGTGGGAAAGTCACGAATCCCTCTGAAAATCATGCCCTCTTGCTTGAGGACGAGCCCAGTTTCTGTCTTCGCGAGGGCAAAGTGTGGAAGTTGAAGGAGGTTGAAATTCTCAAGGAAAACCAACAAGGGATGATCGTCGCCAGTAGGGAGCCGAAAGAAGGTGGAGAGGGCAAGGAAGGCGAACAGCGGATGAGCATCGATGCTGCCACCTGCATTTGGCGCGGTCGCGAAAAGCTCGGGTTCGAAGACTTGATCGCCGAAGGCCATTGGCCTGCCGAAGGAAAGAAGTCACTGGTTGGTCTGGTCGTCTATCTGGGAATCACCTGGAAACCGGCAGGGACTTGGGAGCGACGTGTCGGCAACCGGCTTCATATTTCGGATATCTGGTTGGATGAGACGGCCATGCAGCGTGCTACCCAGCAACAGATCAAGGTTCATCGGGAGTTGATTCGGAGCCGCTGGATGCCGGCCTTTGTCGATGCTGTCGAATACGGAAAGTTCGGCGAGGCAACGGTGACCGCGACCTTGTTCGGCGGCATGGACCCCTCCCTTTACGCTGATTTTAAGAAGGGTGTCGTTGGACAGATGGCTGTGACCGACGCAAATTTAAAACATTCAGAAGGCTGGGTTAGCCATTCCCACATGGCCATCAAGGGTCCCGTGCTGGACGTGACGAAGCAGGACAAAGAGGTCCCTCTGGGCAGCAGCGGGATCCAGATTCGTATGAAAGTAGACTTGATCGTGGAGGGCTTTCGTCCCGGGAAGATTGTCCGTATCCGTCCCATGAGCTGGCCCGATGACGCAGTGCCACGGGAGGAATACACAGGTGGCAATAAAGAAGAACGCTTTCCGACGCCAGCGATCTTTCCGAAGTATTGAGTCACATGCACAACCCCACGAAACTCCATCTGATGACCGCTCTGATTGGCTTCGGCATGTCTGTCACGAGCTTCGCCGCTGATCCGTTCCGCATTTATGCACCTGCCAGCAAGACGCAAACCCTTTGGATCGTTGACGCCCTTCCCAAGGAGGACGGTGGATTGGAATTCAAGCTGGCCGAAAAGCGGGAGTTGGGCATTAACGGCCGAGTCATCGCCGCGCACCCGAAGAAACCTATGCTCTACATCGTGGGCGGCGGCGGAGAACGGGGCAAGGTGCCCGGTGCGGTGGTGACGTTAGCGAAAAACGGCGCCTACGCGAGCCATCAGCGCGTGGACCTGAATGACGATGCCGCCTACCTCAGTCTTGATCGCAGCGGTGCGTTTCTCTTCGGCGTCAGTTATGGAAACGGTCGGCTCAATGTCTATCGCCTGGGTGAAGACGGACTGCCGGGAAAAGCCGTGGCAATGGTTGATGAAGGAAAAAAGGAAGCCCACTGCGTCCTGATTTCGCCGGACAACCAGTTCCTATACATCCCCTATGTGAAGGGCAACCTAGCGCTCTTCCAATACCGCTTCGATGCGACCTCGGGGGCTGTCACACCGCTCGCTCCGGCCAATGCGAATCCACCGGTAGGCACCGGCCCGCGTCACCTCGTCTATCACCCCAAGTTGCCGATGGTCTATTTCTCGAATGAACAAGGCATCGGCCTCTCCACCTACGATCGGCGCCCCGACGGTCAGCTTGTTCTGAAGCAGGACATTGCAATCCTGCCGGAGGGAATGTCGAAGGACGGCCTCAGTGCGTCCGACCTGGAGATCACACCGGACGGCAGGTTCATCTTCGCCGGATTGCGCGGCCACAGTCAGGATTTTGATCGAATCGCCCGCTACCGGGTGAAAGACAACGGCCAGGCCGAGTTGCTCGGGCTGACACCGGCCGACAAGATTCCGTGGGGGCTAGCGCTGTCTCCAGACGGCAAGTATCTCCTCGTTTCCGCCTACAATGGGGCAACCCTCACAGGCTACCGAATCACCACCGAGGGCAATTTGGAAAAGGCAGCGAGCCTCTCGTGGGACGCAGAGATTTCCGACCTTCTCACGCGCTGATTTTCTTCTCTCTCAATCCTTGCCCATGAAGCCAACCATCCTTCCCGCAGGAGTCACCGCAATGATGAACGAACAACCCAAACGGCAGGGCATGAGCCGCCGCGATCTGCTCGCATCGGCCGGCGCGGCTGCGGCCGGCATGCTGCTGTTGAACGAAGTGTCAGGGGCCGACAACCCTGCGGCGAATGTTGGCGACCGTGCGTCGTCGATCAAGATCACCGGATTCAAGACCTATCCTGTCGGCAGCAAGACGCTGTTGAAAATCGAAACCAACCAACAGATCTTCGGCTGGGGCGAGATTTCACAATTGCCGCCGACGGTCGCGGGGCCGCTCATGCAGTCGATGTTTGAACTGCTCGACGGCGAGAACCCAACGCGCATCGAGCATCTCTGGCAGAAATTGTATCGCGCGCATCGGGATTATCGTGGCGGCGCCTTCATGCTGCACACCATTGCGGGCATCGACATGGCTCTGTGGGACATCACCGGCAAACTGCATGGCGTGCCGGTTTATCGGCTGATGGGTGGCCCGACACGCGACAGGATCCGCGTTTATCCCACGCCTAAGGCTTACAAGGTTCCCGCCGGTGGACCTCGTCCTGCCTCTGGCAATCCGGCCGACATTGAGCCGCTGGTGAAGGCGGTCAAGGAAGCGCGGGAACGGGTGGGCAAGGACGGCGCGGTGATGTTTGACGCGCATTGTTGTCTGCCGCCGCCGATGTTGATCCAGTTCGCCAATGCCATCGAGCCTTACGACGTGTTGTGGATCGAGGAACCGGCGGTGCCGGGAAACATCGAGGTGTTCAAGCGCATCAAGCAGTCCGTCAAAGTGCCGCTGGCTTCGGGCGAGCGTGACAGGACGATCTGGGAGGTGATCCCGTATTTGCAGGAGCGCTGCATCGACATCATCCAGCACGATTGCGCGCATGGCGGCGGCATCACGCAGATGAAAAAGGTGGCAGTGCTGGCGGAGACTTACACGGTGCCGCTCGCGCCTCATTCGATTGCGTCGTTCCTCGGCATCGCGGCGAGCTTTCATGTCACGGCGTCCATCCCGCTGTTTCTCATTCACGAATACTACGCCAGTGACTGCGGCGGCACGCTCAAGAAAAGCTGGGAGGTGGACAAGACTGGCGACTCCTCGCTGCCACAGGGACCGGGGCTGGGCGTCGAGGTCGATGAAGCGGCGCTCGCGAAGATTGGTCCGACGAAGTTCAAATGGCCCGGCCAGAAAAATCCGGATGGTTCGGTGGCGGACTATTGAGCAGGCGGAACCCGACGACGACTTCGAACGCCCACCCTTTACCACACGTTGCACTCAGACATTCAATCAATATCAGGAGAACAAAGATTATTGGTGGTTTACTTAACACGAGAACTTCTTTTCACGACATCCCTTCGAGACAGTCCTCTGCGGAAGTCAATCCTGAGACCGGCCATTCGTAATGCAGTAGTTTCCGTTGGGATTCTGTTTCTCATCTTGAAATGCGCGGCTGCCGCAACGCCGCCGGCACTGGAGCAGGACGACCTCTTCGCCCCCTACGCGAAGGGCGTGCCCAAGGTCACGACGGTGATCTCGGAGGAAACCAAAGACGGCGTGAAGGTGACGAAGTTGCGGTTCTCCAGCGCCGAAGGCAGCAAGGAGGGCGATGTTAAGGATTGCGAGATCTATGCCATCATGGCCCGGCCTGCGAATACCGCCGGCAAGAAGCTGCCCGGCATGCTCGTGTGCCACGGCGGCGGCGGGATGGCCAATGAAGGCGGCCCCATCGCTTGGGCGAAGCTCGGCTACGTGGCGATCGCCCCTGACCTCCCCGGCTACGGCGCCAACGACAAGATGCTCAGCATCAGCCGTGTCATCAAAATGCAGTTCGGCGCCGACCAGATCATTCCCCCTAAGCCCACGCCCTACGTCTGCGTGCTCTTCGATGCGGTCACCGCGGGCCTGGGGGCGTTCAACCTCCTCGCGGCCCAGCCCGACGTCGACCCGCAAAAGCTCTGCATGACCGGCATCAGTTGGGGCGGCTACATGGTCACCATGCTCTCCGGCCTTCTCGACGAACGCGTAAAAGCCACCTTCAACCTCTACGGCTCGGGCTTCTATCAACTCGAGGCGATCGGCTCCGGCGCGCTGAAGAAGATGGACGAGACGGATCGGAACATCTGGCTGAAATGCTTCGATGCGGGCACCCGGCTCAATCGCTGTCGTGCCACCTACCTGCTGTACAGCGCCGCGAACGACATCTTCTTCAAGCCGCCGTCGGTGATGGCAACGCTCGACGCAATACCCGCCGGCAAATACCTCTGCTTCGGCCCGAACAAGAGCCACTGGATGTCGCTGCCGGGCGGGCCGGTGCGCTGGGAGTACCCGATGAACGCCGAGGTCGAGCCAGCGTTCTTCGCGCACGTGCTCACCGGCGGCAATCCTCCCCTCCCAGAGCCGAACGCCATGGCCGTGCCTCGCGACGGCAAGGTACTGAAGTTCACCGTGAAGAATCGCCCGGACCGTGCTGCGGGCTGGTTCTACGTGAGCTGGCTCCCGGACCAGCCGCGCGGCTGGGACGGCCGCGACTGGGCCCGCCTCGAAGCCGTTGCGGGAAGCAATGGCGAGTTCACCTGCGCCATCCCTGAGTCGCTCGGCGCGTTTGACTGGTATGGGGGAATCACATTCACTCTGAAAGCGGGCTCTTTTGCCCAAGCGATGAGCTTGAGCACGAAAATTTACCGATGCGGCGAGGTACCTGCGAAGTAGGCAGCTCCTAGCAGTAATGGAAACGACCGCCAGCCGTGACATTCCAAAACGAATCATGATCAAAACAATCCAGAGCGTCCTGTCGGCGTTGGTCGCTACCCTCCTCGTGGCGTCAACAGCCCTGGCAGCGGAAGCCAAGCGCGGTTCCTTTGCCGAGTTCGATGCTCGGGCCAGGGCGGGCGCGCGCCTCAGTGTGGTTTTCTTCGGCGCTTCGCTCACTTGGAGTGCCAACGCGTCCGACCCGGTCGAGACTTCGTATCGGGCGGTGATGCGCGACCGATTCGAGGACCACTACCCGGCAGCGCATTTCCGTTTCCGCGATTCGGCCATCGGCGGCACCGGCTCTCAGCTCGGCGCGTTCCGGCTCGATCGAGATGTGCTGGCCCACAAGCCGGATCTCGTGTTCTTGGACTTCACCGCCAACGACGACATCAACTCCGCCGACCCTGAGACGCTCGCCTCCTACGAGTCCATCCTACGCCGGATGGCCAACGCCGGTATCTTGGTGGTGCAGGTCGCTTTTCCGTTTAAGTGGGATATCGAGACCTCCAGGCTGCCGAAGATGAAGCGGCTCACCGCGCACCGCGCACTGGCTGATACCTACGGCAACGGCTGGGGGGACGCTGTGACCCGGATCTGCCGCGAGGTCGATGCCGGCCGCCTGACGCGCGAGGCGCTCTGGGTCACCGACGGAGTGCATCCGCACGATCCCGGCTATCGCGAATTTGCCGCCGCTGCCTGGGACGGTTACCTGGCCGCGGTCAAGGCCGGGCTGGCGCCTCGTGTGCCGGTCCAGCCCGTCTGTGCAGACACGTATCTGACGCTCCGCCGTTTCAACTTGGCCGGACTGCCGAACTTGCCGCGCGGCTGGA
>SXGR01084053.1_pt1 | contig 11330 bp, 10 predicted proteins | sample 3174711 | NCBI WGS metagenome assembly SXGR01 (sample SAMN11356860, study PRJNA531348) | freshwater metagenome | isolation source: freshwater sample F1-60 | place: China: Fuxian Lake, Yuxi | collected 2017-12-25
CGGACCTAGTAATGAGCAGTCTAAAAAAAAAAGGCAGTGGAGGAAGGAATCGAACCTTCGCATGCAGGAAACAAAATCCAGAGCCTTAACCATCTTGGCGACTCCCCTAAGGTGTTTCTGTTCCCAACACTATATCTAAATGCGGGTGGTAATCTAATCCACTCACTATGAAGCCTATGAGGTCTTTAGGTCTTTTTTCTAATATTGCTTTTCCAACATCTACCGAATTTAAAGAGATAAAAATGCATGATCCTGAACCCGTCATTTTTGCGAAGCCAAACTGGTTTAACCAGTCAAAAACCAGGGAAATACCTTTAAATTTTTTTAAGACCCCCTTTTCTAAGTCGTTGGCTAAATTTTTAAGGTCCAATTCACCCGAAAAGCCTGCTATTTTCAATGGAATACGGTCTTTTGTCAATTCAAGTGACTCAAAAACCTCTTTGGTAGACACCCTTTCATTGGGGGCAATAATAAGATAATTCTGCATTGGGTTGCAGAAGGGACTGAGTTTTTCTCCCACACCCTCAGCCCAGGCATTTTGGCCAAAGATAAAGAATGGCACATCAGCACCTAGCTCAAGAGCTAATTCTTGGAGTTTTCTTTGCTTAAGTTTACATCGCCACAGGTTATTTAGAGCAATTAGAGTTGTTGCGGCATCTGAACTTCCCCCGCCAAGTCCTGCACCCATAGGGATATTTTTTTTAATAAAAATATCTGCACCAAATTTATTTTCTGCAAAAGGCTTTAATAATTGAGCCGCCTTTATAGTTAGATCATCGTTTTCTTGAATCATAGAGTGCTCAGAAACACGACGAATAGTCCCAGAAGTATTTGTTTTGATAAAAATACTGTCGCATAGGTCAATAAGCTGAAAGATTGTTTGAATATTGTGATAACCATCAGTTCTTTTATTAATGACATGAAGAAATAGGTTTAATTTAGCTGGCGCTAAAAATTCCCTATAGCCATTTTTTTTTAGGTCATTTGCCAGCAATGCTGATAATCTCTTCTAAAATAAAATTAAAACTAAATGTATCGTGGGTTAGAGATATTTTGGATGGAATAGTAAGATTATCTTGGGTTTTAAATGCGTCAATCACAATATTCCATTCGTTATTATAAAAATGGGTTGTGCGATTGACTCCATTATCTTCTTTGCGCAAATCTTTTATACGCTCCACATTATTAGTAATGAGATGCCTAAAAAGATCTGGTTGGATATTTGTTCCAAATAAAGATTCTATATACTGATCAAAATCATTACCAGATAAAATCTTTCCATTAGTGTCAATAATTTTCTTTTCATTAGGCGCATAAATTATTTTTGCAATTTGGTTATTAAAAGGTGAAAAGATATCAATTTCATCTTGATTATTTTCATAGCGCCAGATCAGTCGGCCCGAACCCCCTTTGGAATCTCTCGAGTAAGCAAATTTTGCTTTGATAGTAAATTGTTCGATAGGTTGATTTGCATCAGGTACCTGGGATGTTTCGATAACAGGAACACTAGATTTGAATATATCAAGAGGATTATTAAATGTTGAGCAAGCTGTGAGAAAAAATGTAACGATAAGAATTAAAGCATTTTTTAAATTCAATTGATCTTTAGCCCATGAAAATTAATAAAATCTCTTAAGAGTTTCTTTTAGAATTTCATTGTCAGGAAAGGACTGAAGTGACGACTGCCAAATATCATTAGCTTCATTTTTTTTCCCCTGAGCCCATAAAATCTCACCAAGATGCCCAGCGATTTCGGGGTCTGCTTGCACATCATAAGCTTTTTGAATAAAAGAAAGAGCTGAATCAAATTTACCCAATCTAAAATATAGCCAACCCATACTGTCTAAAAAATAGTGATTATTTGGTGAAATGGATAAAGCAATCTCAATATTTTTTTTTGCTTCCTCTAAATTAATATTTCTATCTGCAAATGAATATCCAAGTGCATTATAAGCAGCAGCAAAATCTGGTTTTAATCTAATAGCATCCCTTAAAACTTTTTCCATCAAATCATACTTTTTTAATTTGTCTGCAATAAGTGCATAATCAAATTTAAATTCAGGTGATTTAGAGAAGTTTTGGTCCTCATTTTGCATCATTTGAAATGCTTCTTGAAAGCGATTAGATCTAGAGAGAAATGATATTTTCGACTGAATAATAGTTAATTTTTCTTCTGGTGCATTAACCTTTAGCATATTTAAAAAATCTAGGGCTTTATCGACAGATTCTTTTTTTGCAATCATTTCAGCTGTCAAAAGTTTTGATTCAACAAAGTGGGGGCCACTCATTACTTTGTTAAGCCAATTTAAAGCCGCTTCATTCTGATTCCTTTTATCTGCTATTTTGGCAAGGTAGATAAATATCTGGTTATTATCTTTAGGTTTTCTTTTAAGGCTTAGTAAAAAATATTTCTCCGCAAGATCATAATCCTCAAGCTCAACGGACAAAAGACCTACAGCGGTCGTTATTTCAGCAGAACTATTCGCAGTATTAACAAGCTTTATAAATTCACTTTTTGCTTCCTTAAATTTTCGGCCGTTTGTAAGTAGTTTTGCATACTCAAGTCTAACGTCGTTTGATTTTGGATATTTATTTAAGAATTCACTATAAAAATTAAGTGCTTTTTCAGGATTTTCTTGCGCCAGCACTTGCCCTTTAAATAATATAGGCATTTCCCAGTCTGGTTTGATTTGACTAATAGCAACCAACTCCTTTTCATATATTTTTTGATCTTTATTTAGCAGGGCTGCATGAGCCACAGCAAAATGTGCCTCCGCTAACTTGGGATAGGGTTGGGCTAGTTCATTTACCAGAGTTAATACTGATTTTTTATCCGGTACTCTGGAAAGTAGGCTGTTTAGGTACAAGAAACCACTGGCCCTTGTTTTTTCTTTAAGTAAGAGTTTTTGAAGAATTGGTTTAGCTTCACTGAGTTTATTATTTACTATAAGAATTTCAGTTCGAACTTGCTGTGCGTCGATGGAATCTTTATCAAGCTCATTCCAAATTTTGGAGGCTTCTAAAGCTATCTTGCCGTTTTTGGTATAGTTTGAGAGTCTTGTAGCTCGCTCTGCTAAGAGAGGACTCTCTATTTGTTTAGCTAGATCCAAAAAAATTTCGCTTGCAAGATTAAGCTCGCCACGTTGGGAGGCTATTTCAGCCAATAAAAGTCTAAAAACATGATCAGGATTGGTATAATGATATTCAGAATTAGTGGGATTTGCTTTTGCATTAGCCAGCAGCGCAAAAATTAAAAGAGTAATGAGTGTGAGTATTCTGTAATGAAGCATAAAATTTCCTGAAATTTGATTTCTTTGATAGTTTAAACTAATTATCTGATAATTTAGTCGATAAGAAAAATGTATAATTTAATAAAGTATTACAATATTTAACATATGTATAATCTACGATTCATTTTTTCAAAAAAAATTCAAAATAACTCCCATGTCTAATTTAACCCTCGAAGCTATTGAGCTAACTCGTCTTTTTGGTGGCCGTGAGGCTGTTAAAAATGTAAGTTTTCACTTAGAAAAGGGAGAAGTTTTAGGTTTTTTAGGACCTAATGGGGCAGGTAAGTCTACTACCATGAGAATGTTGACAGGTAATCTAGCCCCTTCAATTGGTACGGTAAAAATTTGTGGTATCGATATGATTGAAAACCCAAAAGAGGCAAAGGCACTTATTGGTTATTTGCCAGAAATGCGTCCAATATATAAAGAGTTTACGGTTGATGAGTTTTTAACTATTGCTGCTCGTCTTCACAATGTCCCCAGTAAACAAATTAAAAAAGCTGTAGATATTGCAAAACAAAAATGTGGTCTCAGTCATATGAGTAAACGATTGATTGAAAACTTATCCAATGGTTATCAACAGCGCGTCGCAATTGCTCAGGCAATTATTCATAATCCATTAGTAGTAATTCTTGATGAACCTACCGTAGGCCTAGACCCTATCCAAATTAGAGAGATCAGATCACTTATTCGCGAAATAGGAAAAATACATAGTGTTATTTTGTCTACACATATTCTTCCCGAAGTTGAAATGGTGTGTGATCGAGTACAAATTATTGATAAAGGAAATTTAGTTTTCCATGGATCGATTGACGAATTAAAGCAACATCGACAGGGCAATAAGCTATTAGTGGGTTTTTCAAAAGCACCTGCTCTATCAACTCTAGAAGAACTCAAAGGTGTAGTAAAAGTCGAAAAAGCAGAGTCAGGTTTTTATCGTATACACTTTCAAAATAAGCAGCCACCATCAGAGGAAATTGTCGAACTGTCGGTGAAAAATCATTGGGGCCTATATCAAATTTCACCAGACCAGACAAGTCTCGAAGATATTTTTGTGCAGCTAACTGAAAATAAACAAATTAAATGAACGTGAATGGTAACTAAATATGATTTTAAATATTGCAAGAAAAGAACTTAAAAGTTTATTTGCGTCCCCAATGGGATGGATTATTCTCGCACTTCTTATGATGGCATTTGGTAGCTACTATCTTACAGGGGTGAATAATTATTTTGAGGTAATGTCCGGTGCTATAAGACCTGCTGAGCGTGTGGGCGTAACCATATTTGTTGGTCAAACTGTCTATGGCGTCGCATCTTTTATTATGCTTTTTGCAGTCCCTCTCTTGACAATGCGTCTCATCAGTGAGGAAAGGAGAAGTCAGACCTTACCATTTTTATTTAGCGCACCAATTTCACTCACTGAAATTGTTTTAGGGAAGTTTCTAGGATTAATTGTTTTTTTAAGTATTCTCGTGCTTTATATTTTTCTTATGCTATTAACGCTGAATATTTGGGCAGATATAGATTTTGGTTACCTCATAGCAAATTCTTTAGGTCTTTGGCTTCTAGTGGCAAGTTTTTCCGCATTAGGTATTTATTTTTCAAGTTTAACTCAACAGCCAATTATTGCAGCAATACTAAGTTTTATTTCACTTTTTGCATTAACGATTTTAGAACGTTTTTTTGCAAGTGACCCTAATCACTGGTTTGCTTATTTATCACTCATGAAGCATTTCCAAAGCTTTTCAAGAGGTCTTATCGACAGTTCAGATTTAATGTATTTCTTTTTATTCATATCAACATTTTTAATATTAACGATAAGACGTCTCGATGCTGACAGGCTTCGTGGATAAATATTTATGAAAATTAATGCAAAATTAAGATTACAAATTCTCATTCAGAATAGTTTTTTTGTTATTCTTTTTATTATTTTGGTCTTTTTGTTAGGCTTTCTTGCAAACCAATATAAATTTTCAAAAGATATTACACAGGCCAATCGTAATACTCTGACAATTGGGAGTATCAACGTTTTAAAGCAAATGAGGGCACCAATCACAATAAGCGTTTTTGCTTCTAAAGATGATGTCAATAATGGAGATACCTTTAGGCAAGGTATTATTAACTTCATGGCAAGATATCAAAGAACAAAACCTGATATCAATATTAAATTTATTAGCCCTATAGAAGAACCAAAATTAGCTCAAGAAATGGGTATTAAAGTAGATGGTGAAGTTGTAGTCGAGTACCAAAAAAGATCTGAACATATTAGCCCGCCTTTTGCAGAGCAGGAAATGACTAATCTTTTTATTCGTCTATCTAGAACGAATCAGCAGGCGATTATGTATTTAGATGGTCATGGTGAAAGAAATTTAATTGGCCTGAAAAATAATGATATCGGTGAATTCGGCAAGCAACTAGAATCTAAGGGTTTTAAATTTGCAAATCCAAACCTCACAGTTGAATCAGAAGTACCTTTAAATGGGGTAATGTTAGTTATCGCTAGTCCACAAAAAAATATCTCTTCCCTTGAGGTAAAAAAGATTAAAAAGTTTTTAGAATCAGGTGGAAATTTACTTTGGCTCCTCGATGATAATAATTTTCACGGGCTAGAAGAGGTTGCTTCTTACCTCGGACTTTCTGTTTCAAGCGGACGTGTAGTGGACCCAACAGCAAAACTTGAAGGAGCTGATGAGAACGTTTCTTTTGCATCTGCTTATGGAGTTCATGCCATTACTAAAAACTTTATGCTTAGGACAATATTTTCAAATGCATATGAAGTGAATGCTAAAAATTCATTTGAAAATGGTTGGGAGGTAAGTAAGTTAATTGAGGTTTCTCCCAATGGCTGGTTAGAATCTTCACCACTTAGTAAAAATCAAAAAGTAACTTTTGATAAAAATAAAGATAAACCTGGTCCAATTAATATTGCAGTAGCCCTTCAGAGAACATATGGTAAAAAAGGGCAGAGAGTTTTGGTTGTTGGTAATGGCAATTTCTTATCTAATACCTTCATCACGACAGGTGGTAATTTGGATATTGGTATCAATATGATCAACTGGTTGTCCGGTGATGATAATTTAATTTCAATTCAGCCTATGGTGTTAAAGGATGTCAATGTCACTATTCCTAATGATAGGACCTCTGTTTTCATTGCTTGGATCGTATTTCATAGCTTTCAATATTTCGTACCAATTATTATTTTTGTTTTAGGCATATTTTTTTGGTTTAAACGGAAAAAAGCTTAATTTATAAAGCATGAAAAATCGTTGGCTAGTTAATATTATTCTGTTTGTGTTCATTTTATCGATATCCCTCTTTTTATATCTTAAGCCATCACAAAAAAAAATAGCAAAGCAATTTGAAGTAAGTACTTTTAAGTTAAAAGATTTCGACGCTGTGAGGATTGATTTTCCTTCTAGAGCTTCAATTGTCTTTAAAAAAAATAAAGATACTTGGGATATGCTTGAGCCGATCAAAAGTCGTGCAGACGAGTTTCTAGTTCAAAAAATTATATCTATCGTAGCAACTACAAGTAGTGAAAAATTGCCATCGAATGATAAGATCAAATATGGTTTAGACAAACCAACCGTTAAAGTAAAACTCTTGCATAAGGGCTCTGAAGAAGAGTTTATTTTTGGTACATATAACTCTATAACCGAAGATCAATATCTTTTATATAAAAATAATGTATATCTTGTTAGTGGTGTATATTCAGAAGCTGCATCTACACTTGTAGTTGAATTTATAGATAAATTTCTTTTAAGTAAATCAGAACAAATAAAAGAATTTGATTTTTCTCGCCTTGAGCAATGGAAATCGAAGCGATTAAAAGTGACTCGTATTAATGCTGAATGGAAAGCCAATGATGGCAATTCATTAAATCAAGACGAGATGGCAGAGTGGTTTGATATGACTTGGTTTAAAAATCGTGCAAAATCAGTCGAAAAATATTCTTTAGATTTTAAAATCCCCTATAAGAGTTTTGATATTTATACTGTAGAGGGAAAAAAAATTACTTTTATACGAGTCCAAGAATCCCCTGAAATGCTGCTTTATAGAGTGGATGAAGGCTTGCTATACCATTTTGGGAGTGATATTGGATTTACCATGCTGACTCCTCCCATTGAACAGCCTAAAAAATAAATTTATTTATGCCAGAACTACCTGAGGTTGAGATTACTTGTTTGGGACTCCAGCCTATACTTAAACAAACTATTAAGAGTATTGTAATAAGAAACTCTTACTTAAGATGGCCAGTTCCATCACATTTAAAAAAGACACTTCCTAATAAAAAAGTCTTAAATATTAAAAGGCGTGCTAAATATATTCTGATTCAATTTGAGAATGCCCATCTCATGATTCATTTGGGTATGTCAGGACGTCTGGAGATTGATGAAAAAGGCACTCATATACACAAACATAATCACGTAGAGATTGAATTTAAGAATACAAAAAATATTTTAAGATATATAGATCCCAGAAGGTTTGGTTCCATACATTGGGTGGATGGTGATATAAATCAACATTTTTTAATTTCAAAATTAGGACCTGAACCTTTGGAGAGATTATTTACTGATAAGTATTTATTTTCGAAAATACAAAATAAAAAAACTTCTATTAAAAAAATAATTATGGATCATCATATTGTTGTGGGTGTTGGAAATATCTATGCGAGTGAGGCATTATTTAAATCTGGAGTACTTCCAAGTAAATTGGGTCAGGATGTCACTTTAAGTGAATGTAAAAAAATTGTGAAGTATATTAAGGAAATACTTAAAAAAGCGATTGAACTTGGGGGAAGTTCGCTTAGAGATTTTTATAGCGTCAATGGTCAGTCAGGATATTTTCAGCAAACCTATAAAGTTTATGGAAGAAAAGGAAAGCCTTGTCGTAAGTGTAAATCTTTAATTGAATCGAAAATTATTGCACAGCGCTCGAGCTTTTATTGTCCATCATGCCAAGGTTAGCTACTAATTTTATTTGTTTCTGTTATGGTAATAGGAAGCAGGGATCCCACAACCATTCCAATAATGCTAACTACTAAGCCAATAAGTTGCGCAGGTATTGGTATGATATCGCCAAGAAAAAATTCGACAAATAACCATGACCCTATTCCTCCAATAATTGCCGCTAGAGCCCCCTGGCTATTTGCTTTTTGCCAAAATACACCAAATACAAGAGGGACAAAAGCCCCTGCAAGCGTAATTTTATAAGCAGATTCAACCATATGAAAAATTGAAAGATTTGAATTAAGGGCATAAAGTAGAACAACAGAAGAAAAGCATACAAGTGTGACTCTCATAATCTTAAGTAAATCTTTGTCACTCATTTTTGGAAAATACCCTTTAACAATATTTTCTGCAAAAGTAATAGATGGTGCCAAAAGTGTTGCTGAAGAGCAACTCATAATGGCTGATATTACCGCTCCAAAAAATATTACTTGCGCAAAGAGAGGCATGTGATTAAGAATAAGCATTGGTAAAACATGCTGAGAATTTGTATTTACAAGTCTATTAAAATACTCTGCATCAATTAAAGTTGCGGAGTAAGAAATAAACATAGGTACAAATGCAAATGTGAAATAAATTAATGCGCCAAGTATCGAGCCATATAATGCAATTTTTGCAGTTTTAGCAGATGTAACACGTTGAAAAACATCCTGTTGTGGAAGAGAGCCTAACATCATAGTTATCCATGTGCCGAAAAAAGTGACCCACGTCCAAATATTACCTTTAGGGAAAAAATCTAATTTGTGATTGATGGCTGCACTTTCAATCACAGGAACAACACCCCCTGTTAATTGAGAAATGGCATTTGCAATATAAAGAAGCCCACTAATCACTACAATCATTTGAATAAAGTCTAAAATTGCCACAGATAACATACCGCCAAAAGTCGTAAAAGTCAGCACAATTAATGTGCCAAGAATCATACCTATTTGTTCGCTGATAAATTGATGTGTAATAAGATTAAATACTAACCCAAGGGCTTTAATCTGGGCGGCAACCCATCCTAGGTATGAAATGACGATAGCAATCGTAGTTAATACTTCAATACTTCTGTTGTATCTAGCCCTGTAAAAGTTGCCTAAAGTAATGATATTTAGTTTGTATAATTTTGAGGAAAAGAATAAGCCAGCAATAATCAAACAAAGACTGGATCCAAAAGGGTCAGCTACAACACCATTCAAACCTTCCTTAACAAAAGTTGATGAGACACCAAAAATTGCCTCTGCACCAAACCAAGTAGCGAAGACTGTAGCTGTGACAATGGGAAGTGGTAGATGTCTACCTGCTACAGCGTAGTCCCTTGTATTCTTAACGCGTGAAGATACAAAAATCCCAATACCGATTGTGACTAAAAGATAAAGAGATACAAACCAGATAAGCAATTAATGCTTCCTTAATTTATTTAATATAATGAAAAAAGATTACTAAATTTACCAATGAGAAAAATCCAATCAAAGTGATTATAATTTTAAACCAACGATTTTGTTTTTTTTGAAAATTTAAGAAGTTTTCAAAGACATCTTTTGGGATTTCATTTTTATTTTTTAGATTTTTTTGATCGAGAAATTCATAGATGAGCCTTGGCAATTGTGGCGTTAAATGAAGCCAATGAGGCAACTCATTTTTTAGGCTTTTTAGAATATGTTTTACACCTTTTTGTTCTGACATATATTTTTTTAGAAATGGGGCAGCCGTTTTCCATAAGTCTAAATCAGGATCTAGGTTTCGGCCAAGCCCTTCTACGTTTAAAAGTGTTTTTTGTAGCATTATGAGTTGTGGTTGAATTTCCATATTAAATCGTCTAGAAGTTTGAAATAATCTAATGAGGAGGCGACCAAATGAAATTTCTTTTAGGGGCTTATTAAAAATAGGTTCGCATACAGAGCGAATGGCATTTTCAAATTCGTCAATTGAAGTATCTTTGGGCACCCATCCAGATTCAATATGAGCAAGAGCAACATCATGATAGTCACGGTTAAAAAAAGCTAAAAAATTACGAGCCAAATAATTTTTATCATTCTCACTTAAGGAACCCATGATGCCGAAGTCCATAGCAATATAGCGACCATCATCAGCCACTTGAATATTACCTGGGTGCATATCTGCATGAAAAAAACTATCTCTAAAAACTTGGGTAAAAAATATTTCTACACCATTTCGAGCAAGTTCTTTGATATTAATTTTTTTCTTACGAAGAGTTTCAACATGACTTATAGGCGTGCCATACATTCTTTCCATCACCATTACATTTTCATTACAAAAGTCCCAATATACCTCCGGTACAATAAGCAATTTTTTATCTTTGAAATTTTCACCTAAGTGACTACAATTTGCTGCATCAAGCATAAGATTTAATTCACATTGAATATGCTTAGAGAATTCAGCAACTATTTCTCTTGGTTTTAAGCGCTTTCCGTCTGACCAAATTATTTCAAGGAGTCCAGCAATAAGGTACAAAAGTTTAATATCTTTATCGATAATGTTCTTAATATTAGGCCTTAATATTTTGACAGCAACATGTATACCATTCTGAAGTGTTGCAAAATGGACCTGTGCTACTGATGCACTTGCTGCTGGGATAGATTCAAAAGACTTAAATATGTTATCTAAACGGATATCATATGAAGCGTTAATAATCTTTTCGACATCTTTATTTGAAAAAGGTGGAACTTGGTCTTGAAGTTTAGCCAGTTCATCAGCAATATCTGTTGGAATGAGATCTCTTCGGGTAGATAACATTTGACCAAATTTCACAAAAATAGGACCTAAATTCTCAAGCGCAAGCCTAAGTCTTGTACCTCTATTTTTATTATGTTCCCTAAAGAAAAATATTACTGAGATAAGACGGGCATGAATATTGAGTTTCCCCCTAAAGGATATAAACTCCTCTAGCCGATACTTAATCATTATGTAGATGATATAAATAAGCCTAATAAACTTCATAGCTTTTTAAATCTTTGCTCTAGACGATCAACATCAAAGCGTAAGTTATCAACCTCATTATTAAATTTCTCAACCAATCTTTTTTTAG